>WLWD01001381.1_pt1 | contig 162162 bp, 91 predicted proteins | sample 6712731 | NCBI WGS metagenome assembly WLWD01 (sample SAMN12718690, study PRJNA576275) | sponge metagenome | isolation source: marine sponge | host: Mycale hentscheli | place: New Zealand: South Island, Marlborough, Capsize Point | collected 2014-11-01
AGTCATATGACTGCTTCCAAATACAAAATACATCATCATTAGCTATGATGCAAGCATAATTATATTGAAACAGTGATCACTCACTGCAAATGGGTGCCCTATTCTAAACCAGTTCTTCATGCTTATCACTATGCATGATGGCAATCAAGTCAATGCTATTCCCTGAGCACTTTCAGGGGAAACCTTTCGACGCCGACTCTTTTCAACAACACTCAGGGCGTTTTTTTAGAATTCAAATTTGATTATTGAATTTCTACCGCAAAGCAACCTCAAAAGCCGTAAACAAATTAGCCAGGCATCCAAAGTAGGTATCTATAATCTTATGACAAGCTAGGGGTATCCCAGTAATTGGGCATCCCCCTGCGTTAGTCTGGCGTCGCCGTCACTTTACCACCGCACAAAATTGATAGTAGGAAAAGGGTCGACGACGCTAGACTAAACCCGGGTATTCTTTTTTTCCGGAATTTTCAGTATAATAATGTAAGTATGAATTAAAAATATTTTATGCTACTGGGATTCGTAAAAGTTATATATCAAGTGCCACTGTATGGAGGCAGTGGAGTAAGAAGATGAATAATATTGGGGGGGGGGGGCAATTTATAGAGAAACATGTTAGCTAAGGGTGAAAATTCCATTATCTTGTGTTGGTTTGGTGAATTTAAGCAGCAACTTTAAATTGTCTGTTTAAACTGTGCATGTATATAGCTACAATGATTAGGACAAGCTAGTGAAGTCAAAAGTGTTGTGGCAGACTCGGAGATGACAAGCTGATGAACACACAACTCACTCAGCCACTTGTCATTCCAGCATAGCCATAACATACAACACAACATTCCGAACTATCCATTAGTAGATTCACACACACAATATATAAGACTCATTCATGTAAGTAGTCTACAGTCTTGCCAGTATCAAAGTGAAAGATCAGAACTGCCACAGTGTATATATTTACAGATTGGAATCATTGCTTTGTGAATAACTATTTGAAAACAAAGTATTTAAGTATTTAGAGAAAACTACTGCACCAAGTGTTTTTAGCCATAGTTAAATTAAACCAAACTTAATTTTGTAGCAGCTGCTAAATAAGTGATGTATTATAGTTTTAATACATATATAAATCAGATATAATATTTCTATCTAAGATCAAAGCTGTACAGCATCTAATGTAGTATATAAGCATGGGCAAATATGGGGATGGTGGGTTGCCCTCCCCCCCCCCCCCTCTTTTAGAATTACTGACCGGGTGGGTGGTCACTGGGAACCCCCCCCCCCCTCCCCTCCCTCCTTTTAGTTTGTGGCACATGGGTACACTTTTATATTAAGGTGATCAAAATGGTTGTAGATGAGTAGTTATAATTGTGAGTATTCAAGACCACTAGCAACAGTGGCTCAAGTCAAATAATTTTAGTCCTCAATAAAAATACTCAATTGTCCTTTAAAAATTCCAGTTTATTTTTAGCGATAACTTGCTCCTCAAAGCAGTCCATAATGACGTGATCATTCTCCATGAAATACTTGTTGTGAAAGTGCACATTTCCCCCAAACTTTATTCTAAGCATGTCTCCAACATCCACCACACAGACCTCGTGGATAATTTCGCCGCTGCAAGAATACTTATCCAAGAAAAAGTGTCGTTCAAACCTCCAGAAACTTTGAGTGTTCACAAAATATGCATTTTTTGGTAGTTCTGGATTAAATCCTCCAGGAACTCCTGGGAACATGTACACAGACGAGTAATAATGCTCTTCTGGAATGAGGCAATTCTTGCTAAAGAAATTGAACAGGCTTAGCGTGGTGTAGTTTGTGGTAAGGTAGTGCACAAACTTAAAAGATAGAGACATGTATGATGGGCTAACATATAATTGTATGCCAGAAGGCAGAGTCTTGTTTAGACGTACGAGAAATTTCTTTTCTACAACTTTGCGTGCATTTATTGCAGATGTTCCATTAAGCTTTATTAAGTGAGAGACAATATCATGATTTGTATTAAGGGGAAGTTCTTTGCCGCATAAATTGATAATGTACTTCCACTTGTGCTGCTCAATTTGTTTTTGTCTTATGGCCAGCAAATCTCTGCTGCACTGCATCTGAGACTCCATAATGGACTTATGCCCCCATCTAACTTCTCGAAGTTGAGAGACAATGTGGACATTGCCCAGACATTTGGCGAGATTTTTGAAGATCTCTTGAGTTTCAGTGGAAGACTTTAAGTCAAGAGCAATGCAGTGTTGATTGTGGGGCCTGTACAGAACCCTTAGCAGTCTCATAACTTGCTGAGGGCTGTTGTGGATAAGAAAAGTGAAGGCAATGGGAAAAGACTTCTCCAATTTAGTAATATACAAGTTGTTGCTAAAGTAATCATCGACCCAAGAACAGTTTGAAGTTGCTACCAAAAGATCACTATCTTTAAAACTACTCTTCCATCTTGACATATAAGACTTTTGCCTTCGAATTTCAAAGGGGTCCCCATTGAAAAGCTTGCTGCAATTTCTAGGAGATTCTGGTCCAGCTTTTGTAATAAGTCCTTTTTTCCAAGCTTTGAAGTCAGAAAGTGGTTCTCCCTGGTGTTTTCTCCTAGTAGTATAATGAGGTACTGGGATAATATCCACTAGACATATAATTACGACTGTAGTGGCCGCTAAGCACAGCGTATAATAAGCGGAGAGAGTCCTCATTCCTAATTCTAATAGCTGGTAGGTAGACCGCTCAAGTTCGTCCTAATTTAACTCACCGCGTGACAATGGTAGGGTACGGTGGAAATCGCAAGGCAATATGGGCGGTCAAAAAAAAAAACAAAAAAAAATGGTCAGGGCATGCACAACGTATTATCAGGAATATACAGGCAAAAATAATATTACAATCACTAGAGTGTTACTCCATAGTGGGCACTTCAATAACACTTTTTATGAATTAGCTATGTTCCTGATAACTCTTTTTTCATCTTTTCCAGTTATTCTGTTAACATAAAATATAGTAAATATTTTATTCAAAACTTTTAAATAATTTTTTTTTGTTAAAAATACAACACAGTGAAACACAGGAGAGTTATTTAATCAGAAGTGGATTACAAAACAAGTGTGATTGGATTGTCTGAGTGTATGTGCTCATAAAAGTAATAAAATGGTGAGTACATTTCAATAAAAACAAGTATGTGATTTTTTAACAACAAAGTAAACTTTATTGTCCTCCTACAGGACAGCTCCAGAGCTTTCCTCTTCAATATCAGGCTGATTCTAAATTACAAATCACATTAATAGTATAATCCTGCACCCATTATTGTTATTTTAACTCACCTCAATGACAATACTTTATAATTATTGACTTGGTCCTCTCAGCATTCTTAACTTTTTGAATGTCTCATCACTAGATGCAGTCAGAGTTTCACAATCTAACAGTAATCTAACAGTAAAAAAGAAAAAATACAAGAAATGCATGTAAATTATGTGACTCATGTTTGAATGACTCTAAATATCGCTCGCTGTCCTCCACAAAACATGAAAAACAAAAAAAATTAAAATTATTCATGTATACTGATACCATACTATCAAACCAGTGCCATACATTGTGTAATAATGATTTTTTTTCCTGACTGTCCAATGGTTGTCAAACAAAAAACTGTTGATTTTATAATCTGGTATGCACTATTCTATAGAATCACAAGATTAGTTCTTGCGCTGTAAAGACTGTACAGAGTTCCAGCAATTAAAGGAGGTTATACTGTATAGCTATTCTCCTTTAAGTTTTTGTTAGGACACCATCTGTAATATGAGGCAACAATAAAGTGTTAAAATATAGTGGCCTACAGCATACAATTATATATACCTTTAGATTTATAGACATATTTACTTTGCTGTGAGCAAAATAAAAAAGCTATAATGCACTGTTTCCAGAAATCCTTTATATTAGCCTTTGTTCTAGCTGGTATTTCCTGTTTAGCTTTGCAAACAAATTATTATAAAAAATTTTTAGTAAAATAAAAGGTAACCTTTATATAAAGCAGCTGCATTTTTCCAACTAGCTACTACTACATAGTTGTAGTTTTGTAATAGCTTCAACCACATCAACAACATTCAGGAACAGACAAAAGTTGCAAAAGCCATTCAAATAGAACATGCTAGCATCCTTGTAGTAGTGAAGAGCTGACAACTGATAAAATTTATATTGGGTACAACTGGAATGGAACTCTTAATTTTTATAAAAGACTTTCTTTGTTATTAGCTATGTATAATAGTGTAACTATACCACTTGTAAAACTCACACATTTGATTGTTTTCTTTGGTTTATGGGAAGTACAAGTATATAGTTTATTTTCACCTCTTATGAAGTACTGAAGTTCGTTGTAGCAGCCCACTATTATTGCATACAATAAGTAGACCTTTCATTTAATAACTAAATAAATACATTAACTTACAAAAGAGATTTCCTCTCTACAGATACAAAGGTCAAGAAAAGCTGAGAAAAAGCAACAGACGTACTGAGTAAAAAAAGCAGCTGGGTTGTCATAGTTATTGAGGAGAGGAAAAAATTAAATCTGCCCAATAATTAGAAGTATAAAAAAAAGTAATAAAGTTTCAATGTTGATTTTATAATCTGGTATGCACTAATTATGGTAGTATGTATACCTAAAGATATTTTATATTTTATAATTAAGTTATATTTTCCCCAATAGAGGAGCATACAAATTTGGATATAATAGCAACATCAACCATATTATTAGCAATTTTTAATGATGAATTATTGTTGGCACTTATAACAATCATTTTACAATGATAAAAGAGGTATTATATATGTAGTATGATGTATGTATGTATGTATGTATGTATGTCTATAATATAATACTGTATATGTAACTAGCAAGTACCCTGCCACATAGTGGCGCTTGACATATTGTAAAGTAAAATGCAGGTAAGGTTACATATGTTAACTTTTGTCTTCTATTTTGTACTTTACCCTTTCTTTTGAAAACTATCCTTTTTGCCTTCTCTTCCCTTCCATTTTAAACTTACACCGTCTCACCTTGCCGATTCCATCCGCTTTTCAGTTCCGATTAATCGCCTTTTACCTTCTCTTCCATACTGTCGCCTTCCTTTTAGAAACTTACGCCGCCTTCCATGGTCTATTGCACCCACTTTTTAGAAACAATCGGAAGCGGCTGACCCTCACCTTTGACCTCACATGATGTCTTTGCGCGCGCTCTTGTTGCTAGCTTTACCTTCGACCTTTGTGGAAAGTTGTCCTTGGTGACCCTGCAAGATAGATTTAGGAGGTGGTTCGTTAGGTTGGTTGCTCGTTGTTGGCTAGGCTGCATTTGTGCTACCTGTGAGTGATGATAAAGGAGAAGAGGACTGCAACAGCACAGCAGGAATTCACTTATGCTATGTGATAACAAGTAAGTGTACTAAATACAGTCGTTACGCCACCCACCAGAAAACGCCGGTTTTTATTGCACCGCGTACTAGGATTACGTCATCTGGTAAGCTGACCCGGGAATAAAGAGAATTGTAAGCCGATTTTCAAGGCTAATATTTTGTGAAAATATTCCTAGTAAGCCCTCAACTAAGCATTATTTTAAAGAATAACTCTTACATATTAATATCCACCTTTTGCTACTTAAGTATCCATTATCTACTGCTATTTAGATGGCTCTTTGTGAACCTCGTTTCGATCAGTAAATGTGAATAGCCTCAACTAGTCACTATTAAACAGCGTTCCTGACCTCTCTTTTGCTCTCATAATTTAAGTGCTTGTCTATTTAAGGTAGAACTATCATATCTGAGAATTTAAAGCATGTTCTTAGAATGTAAGGTTATTTTGTAGAGGTGTAAATATAGACTATAATGAGACAGCTTCATAAAGATATTAAATGAACACATGTCTAATATAAAGAAGTTATGGTCATACTAAAAATGTTATAAGGTTATCATAACATGACTATATTAAATAACAGTTCTTTGACATTAAATAAAAATGTAACTGAAGGATTAATTCTGTTGAGTAAGTGATGTGACCGTGAAATAATAACTAAAAAAAAAAGACAAAAACAAATAACATCACAAAAGTAAGAAAGAAAAATGGGAGAAAATTATGGTGTTTAGTCATCATCACTACTGGTTTCATCTTCACCATCGGTGATGCTATCGAAAAAATTGACACTTGCCACATCTTCAACACTGTCACAGTCGCTTTCACCTTCACTGCTGTCATCATCTGCTTGATCCTCAATTTGATCAACTCCAAATATGTCTTCCATCAGAAGGTCAATTTCTTCATCTAAGGTAGTGTAACTACACAATAAATAGATTTTATATGTGTGTTCCACTGATTTATTTGTTCACCATTGAAACTTAATTTTATTTTAATATAGATTAGTTTTAATATGATTGTATAAAATTATTTTATAGTAAAATAATTATATTGTATACACACATCAAAAAATTACCTTTCAATTCTGACCAGTTCATCTTCTTCTTGGTGTACAATATCTTGTGTGTTTTGGCAATTGGTACAGCGACATCCAGCACCACAAAGTCTGGAACTTTTTTTACAGCCACATCTTCCAGTTCTACATCCTGACTTGCAACCACATCCATTCATGAGTAGTTTCACATTTTGCCTCACTGATTGGATGTTTTCCGCTGTATCCCAAAGTATTTCAATGCTCTGATGTCCTACAATCCAACCATTGCCATTCAGGGAAGCAAGCATCATTTCGTTGCATTCTGCCTGCTGCCACATATGAAGTACCCAACAACTCCTTAGCCAGTGGTAATGAAGAGCATCAAAAGATGGTATACTCTCATTTTCTGTGGATATTCTATCCCAAATGGTCTGGCGTATCAAATCAAGCCACTTCTTGTGTCTCTCTTCTATAGCAGTTGAAGGTTCAATTGAATTCATGAGAGAAGATGGAGTTTCCCCCAAGAAAGCATTTGCATGCTTTTTGAAGTAAGCACAACCAACTAGTCTAATGAACGGAAATTGGCTTGCTTTGGCTTGTTCTAACAAGTTTGTATGTGAAATGACTTCCACAAATGGTCCAGAAAGATCAGCTGCAATGAATTTTGCATATTGAAAGAATACTTTGTAGAAAAACGCCTTGCCTATCCCAGAAAAAAAGGATATATAATCGCAACCAGTGCAAACAAACAGTGTCTGAAGAACTCTTGGAATGTGGGAATCATGAATGTGAACTAAATCTGGATCTCGTTTCAGCAGGTCAATCAGGATATTTAGATTAATTAACTTTAGATCCTTATCACTGGGTTTACTGAGTTGAATGATAACAGAATCCCCTGCTGAAACCAAAGGAAGACCGATATGATAAACATCAGTATCTGGAGACAAAATAAACTTTCTTCTACCTGCCGAATGTTTCATAAGCTGAAGTGGAGCATCTTCATTCTTGATCTTTCCATTTTAATGGATGAGTATATTTTATTGATGTTTCCTTACACAAAATGCAGGCTGTACAGGGACGTCCTTTGTGAGCATCAGAGAAGACTGACTGTGACTGACTGTCCTTTCGCTGTGCCTGCTCAGGTAAATCTGTTGTATTTATTAAAATATTGTGAAATTAAATACTATTTTTTATTACAGCTACTGGACAAACCTGTAGAAGAACTGGTACTTTCAGGAGGAAAGAGATTTCTTCTAGGGTTGGATTCACTAGAACTCATTCTTCTCACTGACATATACTTATCTCAGACCCATGTTTTCATAAGACACTTGTTAGAAACCATGCAATCACCCACATGGACCAACATGTGGCTTTTGACTGACCATTTACCAACTTGCTACCATTTACCCACTTGATAATCCTTACCGTTTCTAATGAATATTCAATGAAGAAATTATGCCATGAAATTAGATGCAACAAGAATGAAAGTCAGTATTCAACAATTTTAATCCTTGATTTCAATAATGCATATATTTTTAACGAGATTTATTGGTCAGGAACGCTAGTTAATAGCAAAGTGTGGGATGACTCTCTGGAAGCCATTTCGAAATGCTCATAAAGAAGCCAGCACAAAGGGCGTCTAGGGACTCCTTGGGTATTCTATGAACAGGCAAGCACTAGTTTAATCTTTATTCTTCAATTGTACGTCTTTTGGACGGCAAAAGCCAGGTAGTTTCAACATTTTGAGGCTCAATAAGTAGCCATTATTTATTCCAATTTAGCGCCTTTTGCGCGGGCTCTCGGTAGACTACTTCCGGTTTGCAAATAAATTTGTACGGGTGGCGTAACGACTGAATACTGTGATGTGTAGTGTTTAATAGATAGCTAATGAATTATATTTAGGAGTTTTGCAAATTATTTGACATGACAAAAAACAAACAGAGTTTTCTTTAAACACCTCTCCCCGCCAAACTTGTAAAGCATGTAACTGTCTGAACTAATCATTTCTGCTGCCAATTCATTGCTGAAAGTGTGGGTTATCGAATACAATTTTATATTATTATAGTATGAGTAATAGCACGGGTAACAGTACTATTAGGGATCAATAGCACTCGTAAAGCAATTGAAATAGCACTCGCCGAGTACTATTTCAATTGCTTTACGAGTGCTGTTGATCCCAAAAGTACAGGTTACCCGTGCTATCACTCGCTAACAGTAGGCCATCTTTTTTTTTAATCATTTGCACTTGTAGCTACACTGTATCAGTCACTCACTATCTTTGTATTTCAGGATTATAGATTCCTCTGGAATTTCGGTTTCAACCTATGGCTCCTCTTAAAATGTTGAAAAATTTCCGTCTAATATGGAATTACATTGTCTCCAACTAGAATCTCTCCAACTGTACGTTTCCAAGGTTAATACTGCATGCGTGCACACTTATCCGTATTATTTCACTTAGCTACTGTGGTATTTCACTTAGTTTCCACTTAGTTACCGTGCTATTTCACTTAGTTAACGCACTATTTCACTTTCTCTGTGCGACTTCAATTGAAGAGTGATTTTCCCACACATTTTTGAATGGGCAATTTACGTGCCGTACTATTAAATTTAGAAATTGTTGTGACAATACGCCATCTGACAAGGAATAGTGTGATAAATCATTAACATGAACAAACTCAAAACCTGTTTCATTTTGTTTTTCTTCATATACACGTTCCATATCATCGTCAGGAGTGGCAGTAAACACTCGGCCACTGTAACTAATGAAATGCCCCCCCCCACCTCCCTAGTACTTTAGTGAGATTGTGTTGTTGTTTTTTCCCATTAGTGTACTGGCAATTTTTAATTAACAGTGGTATACATGATGACAGTGGCTAAGGTGTAAGGCTAAGTAGGAAAAATAAATAATACAAAAAAAAAAAAGAGGGGGGAAATTTTTATTCTAAGTCTTGACACAGAATTACATCTTATAAGGTGTATTGCATGATTAACTTTAATGTCGATTGCCCCCCCCCCCCCATTCACATTGTCTAACTTAGCTCCCCCTTGGGTGACAAGCCGGAAGAGCCCTAATGATGATAGGGATAATAGGGTGTTGAACTTGTCTACAATCAGTATGGGTCATGAGATCCTCAGAAGTGTGTCTAAGAGTTGGCCAGAGATATATTTATCGTATTGACAGTGGTTAGTGTGCAGCAGTTCAATATGATGGGATTTCTTGGATAATATTTGTTTGACTAGGTATAAACATACTTGATTATTAAAGTTCAATGTTTTTTTTTTAATAGCAGCCTAAATGTTTGATTAATAAAAACATTTAGGTATGACTAGTGGTTTGAACTTTAATAATCAAGTATGAATATGATGGGATGGAAGTCAACGGCTTCTATATCGATATCTGAACACAGCTGATGTCTTTTATAGTAGGCCTTCACTATGTATATAGAAATTTGTAAGTAAGTAGCTGCAGTCAACAACTCCACATTAGTTCTCAAGATGTCTGGTCGAAGCATTTATTTGAAGTGAGAATTCATATCAGGTGGATTTATTGAAGTTAAATGGGGAACAAAAACAATAGCGGCCGCATTAATGCAGCCACGGAAGTCGATCACTTTAAAGAATCATAAAAAATACAATATTAAAGCTATATGTGACATACGGTAATCAAAAGACGTCTAAAAGACTGCTCATTCTGACAATGGCTAAAACTTTCTTTTGCTATGTAACCTTTACCAATTTTTTGTACCATTCGATCAGGAGTTTACGGCTTCTTGTTTTACAACCTTTGAGGCTATTAAAAGCTTCTGGCGAATTTAGCCATGTTAGAGAAGAAGAAAGTAAGGACAGATAGTTAGCTACCTGTGCAGCCGTTTTCCTTAGGGTTAGAACTGTAGAAAGTAATGATGGAGCCTCAGGGAAGCCAGTATAATCAAGCAGTACTAAGTCCAGTAGCAATAGATGTCTACCTAATACAGGTATTAGTAGGAAGAGGTGATGAATCTGTAATGATAGAAAGAGTGCTAGGAGTGTGAGAGCAGCAAGCAAGAGAAGGTTTGATTCAGTTTATTTGAATGTTAGAAGTGAATGTCATACTATTCTGTGTTGAAACAAAGTTGTTGTTTTTCTATAGCCTTACTTTATACATTAAAATAGGATGGGAAGAGAAATGTATTTTATTTTATCACTTTTAAAAAGTCACTGATGAAGGCTACATGGAGCCGAAACATTTGAACTATTATTACAGATACTACAGAAATTAAAAATAAATATATTTTAGTATGAAGCTGTATATTTTTATGTAGTAATAATGAATCTTTATGTAATACTTAATTAAGTTATTTTACCATCACTTCATCCTTGGTCGTAACTTGTGATACCTAAATTTTTAATCAGTGAATGAGTATTGATCAAAACTGAATCCTGTCATTCATTAGTAGTGTATGCCTGTGTGTGCAACTAGTTTCCTGTGTAGGAATGTTTCTTCTATAATATATAGAGCTGACGTTTCTTCCCTGTCACTAACCTCTAAAATTAATGTTGTTGTGGTTTTTTACCACACTGTCTTGACCGTTCTATTTCTGCATTATACTACAGTATATGTTCATGCATGCCTCTACCTCTTGTTGTGTTACAACTGACTCCAATCTAGAGATCCAGAACCGCCGTGTTAGTGAATATTTTTAAGAGACTATACCTCTCAGCTAGAGTTTGATAACTGTATCTAACAATTTCTTGGTGGGATCAGCTTGCAGAGCATAAGTTGAATTTCATGATTGCATTTATTCACTTCAGTGTGTTTTCTTTTTCTATTGCTTTTCCTTGTAGTGGGATGGAGTGGGTGAAGCTGCTTTCGATGTCTCTGACTTAGACTAGCTGTGAATGATGGCTCAAGAAGTGTCAACATTTGATCATAGAGTTACCTGTTGCTGAAGTGATGGCAAGGTGAGTGTTCTAAGGTATCACCAACACTCGGAGCAATTAGTGGCTCTGGCTAGCTTGTTGTGGTCACCTAGGACAAAAGTGTGTGTGTTTGTGTCAATAAATATACATGTAAATATGTACGTCAAGTAATGTAATCAGATGTCACTGTATATGAGACCAGTACTATCGCAAGATGTTGATAATCTTAGTGATCTGAATGCTAGTCTGTACTCTGGCAAGTTTCTGAAGGCTGATCTTATGCAATATAACCTGTGATTTCCCCCTAAGTGAATTTGCGCCTCCCAAAAATTGCCGATTTAATTCCTGGGTAACACTATTGCAATAACAAGGAGTGACTAATGCAGTAACATTAACACATGATCCTGTGACTGTTCTGTTGGAAGATGTCTATTATTTCAGCTAACTTTATTTTGTGTAATCTATGACCTTCAGTAGCATTGGCATCAGCTGTGTCTAGTTCAGTTCTAGTTAGGAGGTTATACCTCCATGTATTCTACATAAAAATGAGTCTATATGTAGGATAACAAGTTCTGTTCTGTTAGTCAGTTTTGTCATTTAGTTGTTATGAGTTTCATATCACTAAATTACCAGCTGTAGCTGTACCAAGTAGAATGCTTGCTTTCCCTCAGTTGGAACATCTCTAAAAATATTCCAGTCTGCGGAACGTTTTAGTTCTTTTAGAACCTTTTAGAGGAGCCCTGCAATGGCAGTCAAGTGTGGGCACATCTGAACAATTTTTCAAATTTTATCCATCTGTGTCTCTGGCTTGTAGTTTATAAGCACATTATTTATTCCTGACATCAGCTGAAAATAGGAGTTCTATGGCTCGATAATACATGGGCATGCTGCTGGTCCATTTGCCTTGCTTATAGTACAGTTATGTTAAGAGTTGGACTCTAGTTCTAATGCTGTTACTCTACCCAACAGTTGCAATCTCTAAATCACGAAATCATGCTGCCAACCCTTGTTATGATCAGGCGTAGGCCTTCGTTACAGTTGTGGGGTGCATTGCCGGCTCCCACTCTTCTTATTCGAACCTTCATGCAAAAATGTATGATCATCATTGTCCATTGCATGTTAGTAACTATGTGCAGTATTTAGTAATGGCCGTATTGCCAAGATTGGCTCTGTCAAAGTGATCAGTATTCTCGAAAGCTTGGAAACTCCTGAATCAGTCAGGTTGCATGCTGTAATTGATATTTATGCTGATATGAGAGTGTTACATGAGAAGGGAGGCGGAGCAAATAGGGGTTACATAATGAGAGAGATTAGAGAATGAACTGTAGTGCTGGATGTGTCTTGGGACTCATAAGCCACACTACACTATTGCCAGTGTGGCATTATAGAGAGCATGGATAGGCAGTTCTAGTACATATAGTTAGATTTCCACCAAATAAAGGTGTGATGGTCTGTCCGGGGCCCCTTTGAAAGTGTCTATGCAGGGCACGCTGCCCTTCACTCTATTTATTCTCACACTATCACAGTCGCTGCCTGTCTATTCTCACACGATCAGGCTCTCTGCCTGTCTATTCTCTCACTCTCGCTGCATGTCTATTCTCACACGATCAGGCTCTCTGCCTGTCTATTCTCTCACTCTCGCTGCCTGTCTATTCTCACACGATCAGGCTCTCTGCCTGTCTATTCTCTCACTCTCGCTGCATGTCTATTCTCACACGATCAGGCTCTCTGCCTGTCTATTCTCTCACTCTCGCTGCCTGTCTATTCTCACACGATCAGGCTCTCTGCCTGTCTATTCTCTCACTCTTGCTGCATGTCTATTTTCTTACTCTCAGGCTCACTGCCTATGTATTCTCAGGTCAATGCCTATGTATTCCAGGTCACTGCCTATGTATTCTCAGGGCATAACTATGCTAGGATTCTCAGGCCCACGACCTAGGTATATCAGGCTCAAGGGAGGTATTTCAGGGCTAACGCCTGTAGTTCTAGGCTCACCGCCATGTATTCTAACTGCTATGTTCTCCGCTCCCAGCTGTATTCTCAGGCTCACCGCCTATGTATTCAGGCTCATGCTATGTATTCTCAGGCTCATGCCTAGTATTCTCAGGTCATGCAATATGTATCTCGGCTTCATGCTAGTATTCTCGGCTCACTGGCTAGTATTATCAGGCCAATGGCTCGTATTCAGGCTCACTGCTAGCTTTTCAGGCTCACTGGCTAGGTATTCTCAGGCTCACTGCCCTATGTATTCTCAGGCTCACTGCCTATGTATTCTCAGGCTCACTGCCTATGTATTCTCAGGCTCACTGGCTAGGTATTCTCAGGCTCACTGGCTAGGTATTCTCAGGCTCACTGGCTAGGTATTCTCAGTCACTGCCTAGTATTCTCAGGCTCACTGGCTATGTATTCTCAGGCTCACTGCCTATGTATTCTCAGGCTCACTGGCTATGTATTCTCAGGCTCACTGCCTATGTATTCTTAGGCTCACTGTATATATTCTTAGACTCACTGCCTATCTATTCTCAGGCTCACTGCCTATGTATTCTTAGGCTCACTGTATATATTCTCAGGCTAATGGCTATATATTATCAGGCTCAGGGCTATTGATTCTCAGGCTCCTACCTATTATTTCAGGCTCACTGCCTAGGTATCTCATAAGGCTACTGCCGAGGTATTAAGGCTCACTGGCTAGTATTCCAGGTCACTGCCTATTATTCTCAGGCTCACTGGCTATATATTCTCAGGCTCACTGGCTATGTATTCTCAGGCTCACTGCCTATTATTCTCAGGCTCACTGCCTAGGTATTCTCAGGCTCACTGGCTATGTATTCTCAGGCTCACTGCCTATTATTCTCAGGCTCACTGGCTATGTATTCTCAGGCTCACTGCCTATTATTCTCAGGCTCACTGCCTATTATTCTCAGGCTCACTGCCTATGTATTCTCAGGCTCACTGGCTAGTATTCTCAGGCTCACTGCCTATTATTCTCAGGCTCACTGCCTATGTATTCTCAGGCTCACTGCCTAGGTATTCTCAGGCTCACTGCCTATGTATTCTCAGGCTCACTGGCTATATATTCTCAGGCTCACTGGCTATGTATTCTCAGGCTCACTGGCTATATATTCTCGGCCTCACGGCCTATGTTACGTTCTCAGGCTCCTGCCTATGTGTCTCAGGCTCACTGCCTATTATTCTCAGGCTCACTGCCTATGTATTCTCAGGCTCACTGCCTATGTATTCTCAGGCTCACTACCTATTATTCTCAGGCTCACTGCCTATGTATTCTCAGGCTAACTGGCTAGGTATTCTCAGGCTCACTGCCTAGTATTCTCAGGCTCACTGCCTATTATTCTCTCGCTGCCTGTGTATTCTTTGAGCTGATGGAAGCAAATTAATTTAATATTAGAATTTCACCATGTGTTAAAAATGTTACTGCAAACATGTCTTGTATCTTTCATATCTTCCTGTAGCACATTGCCCTTTTTGTGAAATAACATGTAATGTACGTGTATTACATTGAGCGACCAATAGTTTAGTTACTTGTATTACAAGTGCAACATATGTAGTATTCTTCAAAATACTTATGTAAAGATGGTTCTGATGTTTTGTACTGATTAGAAAAGTTTGGTAGAATCTTTTACAATCAATCTTTATTTCGCTCTCTGTTAAATTCTCAGGATTAAGCAAAACTATCTCAAACTGCAAGAAATTATTTGCTCACATGATTACGACGTGACGATAGGGGGACCTTTTCCACAACAGTTAGTACCCTATGTGAAGCCAACAGCTTCATGTTTTCTCTGACTGCCACAACAACTATAACATTACATTTTATTTCATCATTAGTATTCACGCATGCTTATTTGTTCTTATTTTCGTGTACCGTCGTGCATCGTCGATGTTCCATTTTTGTGTTTATATTTATCACCTAGAACACTGTCATTGACTGTTCTTACTGGAACTCTGACGCTACCATACCCGCTAGTGGGTCTTCACTGCACTAGTTACTCTGTTTCTGCTTGGTGTAGTGCGTGTCAATAGACTACGCTGGGATCAAGTTCTCAACTTGCTGGATAGTCCCTCTTGTACATGCACACTGAGGGCTAATAATAATAGTAACAAATTGTAAAGATTTCGTGTGTTAATATTAACTTATGTTCTTCGTATTCATCAATCACCAGCGTTATTCATTTAAAATCATATATAAATTTCAGTTATTTTGAATGTAAATTCAATACAGACTACTGTGTGTAAGTATTGCTGATACGTTTGTAGTTGGGATTTAGTTTGTATTGCAAGTAGGCATTGATCTTTAGAAGGATTCACAACACCTTGTGGATTGTATATCAGATAGGATTGCAATCTTCACTTTGAATCTCTCTAGTGAGAATGTTCGCGGATTCTTCATCATCAGTGATGTGTTCCACCTCAGTTTATTTCTCTTATTATAACAATCTTGTTTCAATACTCTATACTTGTATTATATATGCCAGTTAATTGTTTTATTTACCCCGCCCTTATAATTGTTATATATTCTTTGGTTAAAATGGCCCAGCTCCCCCCCTCCCCAATTCACGTGCCTGAAAATATTTAACGATTTACACCCACACTAATTGAACCACAGTTAACCACTTGCTGACTAAGCAAGAACAAACTGCTCAATGTCAGTCTACCAGACCCTTTTCCCGTGCAGCGATTGGTAAAGGGGTCTGGGTACGCGAGACTACTTAGAGCCCACCCATACAGAATCATCTTCCTACCCATTTTTGTAATTAGAGCAAAGTTTAGTGAAGCCATCCAACATTTTGATGCCATTTGTACAGGATCCTGATAGATACATGTATGAGCACAATGTTGCAATCATAAGTACTGGTACTCTCTGTATCACATGCACATACATGAACAACTGTGGCATGTAAAATCATTGAGAAATGATAGTTTCAATTATTACAAATTATTGCATCAGCCCATGAGTAAATTGTAGAGCTTTTGTTGCTATGTCTGTACAAATTAAAGTTTTTGTTGTGGGGCTCGTCACACCTGTTTCCTCATGTACAAACTCATATATTGTATACACTTACACATGTACATGTGTGTAGTATATAAAGTGTCATTGTGGTCTTTTTCATTCATCTTAGTAAGAGGTACTCTCTTGCTTTTTTTTCCTTCTTACATTCATAATGTATATTTTAGTATTCTAATTAAGCATTCCTATTTAATGGTTATTATTGAGACCTTTATCAAGTAGAGATGAGCAGTGTAACATCAAGCGCTGTACTGTACTGTAGTGAAAACAGCATTGTGTTCCTGAAAGGAGCACTGGACCTTTGGTAACATGTAATTACTTTCCCTTCTTTATTACAGGTTTGAGATGCAAGAGTGTCCAAGGAATTGCCATGGATACGTTTCCAGTGACGATTCAATCCTTGTTTGAAGTAAAATCTACTGGAACATTGAGGACAACTAAACTTATCACTGACACTGTCATAATCCAACTCTTTAAGAGCTTCTTCATACTGGACATTTACAGTATTTTATTTTTATGGAATAGTTCATTAGTATTTTGTCAATGGCATTGGGAATGTTATACTAGCATACAAACAAACTGCATTTTCAGAATAAAGTTGACTAACATAGGACTCAAGGTTTCTTCAGTTAGTGACCTCTTAGTGCTGCCTTGAGTCATCACGTCGATCGTACTTAAGTTGTATTTAACTAGTAATACAATGCTACCATTTACTCTAACACATAGGAGAAACATTTCTATGAACAAATTGGGGTGGGGGAGGGGGGAAGGGAGGAGGAGGCGAGTGAGATGCATGGACCCAGGAAAAGTACTTGTATGTTGCTCTCACTGTCGCTACTAGATATATACACATGTATATAGTTTGCTCCATTCACTTTATGGAGTTGTGGTCTGTCGACTTAAGAATATGTGTCACCAGAGTATAACATTTGATTCAACTTTTAGAATAAGCAGTCACGCCCAAAATTGAAACCACACCCTTTAATTGTTGTGTGAACAAGTATTATAATTATAAAACTACAGTTGCAAAATATTGATGTGTACCCACAGCTATTTTTCCAAGTGATCATGTAGCTACTAGCATGATTGAGGTGCTGCTTGGGGTGGGTCTGTCGGCACACAAATGGTCAGCCATATGCGCATGCGCACGTGCTTAAGGTTCAAAGTGCATTTGATCGGCCGCACTCTGAGTTCAAAGGTGAGGGTCAGCCGTTCTGCACATAACGTCAATGCCAACAAGAAAAGAAAAAAAATCATGACTTACAAAAAAAATGAAAAGATCAAATGCTACAAATCAAAGTTCAAAGTTCAACATATGGGACAAAGTTTATTTTCACCATTGGGGTTTGGTACGACACAGTCTTCATGAATCCACCTTGAACAGATGAACTGAAGCCATTCTCTGCCCGTTCCTTCGTCCTCTTCAAAAGAACTGAAGCAGACACAACATAAATCTGTGAATATGCTACTGTCCATTGTAACTTTTGATCTCTTGTGCAGAGTACGTCTACTTGTAATATTGTCCCACGTCAACTAAATTCAAATGTCCTTCTTGTTGAAGTTTCAGTAGTGACCTCTCGAGAGCGTTTCTGCCTGTCACAGCTTTGTGTTGTAACTTTCTGAGCTTTCTCCTCCTATGAGCTTACGTGCTTTCTTTCTCCTCCTATGCCTGCTTTCGCCTTCTTGTTCCTTCTCCTCAGTTCGTCGAATTCTTTCCTCAAGCCCTTTCTTCTTTGTTTCATTTATTTTTCCTCTTTCTCTTTCCTGTTTTCGCTTTTCTTCTCCTTCAGTTTCACACTTCTTTTTCTCGCCTTCACTTTATAAAGTGACCAACCACTCATCGCTAGTGAGAAAACGTGCTGAACCCGTATTTGATGCTATCGTAGTAAGAGTACTAGTAAAGCCCTTACCACGTAAATTCAATAGATTGAGTTGAATGGTGGAACGTATCATAAATTGAGGATAAGCAAACAGGAGGTGTAAATTTGTGCGTGATACAGCACTCGAATGTACAACTGAAGGAGACATGAACCGGCATGGTACCGCCAACTCCAGTTATGTGGTGACTGCACAAGGAAATCAATAATCCACGTTTGCAGTGACCTTGACTGGATGATGAATCCAGTGGGTGTGGTTACCTAGAAGTTAAACATACAGGTATAATCATCACAAATAAAAGTAGGAATGGGTTAAAGTGAAAATCCCCCACCACCCCCCCACAACCAACCCCCCCCCCCCCCCCCCCCACCCCCCCCCCCCCCCCCCCCCCCCCCCCCCCCCCCCCCCCCCCCCCCCCCCCCTCCCCCCACCTCAAAAAAAAAATTATTACTACCACAAATATTGAAGGATATTTCAGTAGAATGGCAGGAGTCAAACTGAAATGGAGGCGTAACTTGAAAAGTTTGAACCCTGAAATATCAGTTACAAAGACAAATGAGTGAATTTTGTTTCCTGTTGTTGTTTTTTTTGTTTATAGTCAGTCCATAGATTTGAAGTTCTATTGTTCATTAGACAGCATTAATTCTTACCTGAAACCTGAGTAGTGGAACCAGAGGCCATAGGGACTGTGATGTGAGAAAGGGATCCAAGGGGCTTGGTACCTGCTATGACATCTGTTGTGATGTACGAACTAGATCCCATGGGTGTGGTACATGCTATGACATCTGTTGTGACTTGATCCCAGGGGTGTGGTACCTGCTAAGACATCTGCTGTGACGTGTGAACTTGATCCCCGAATGAATACTGATTCTCAATTTTAAGTTTAACACAACCAGTGGTGTAGTAAGGGGGGGGGGGGGGGGGCTATGGAGCCCCCATAATTTTGGGGCACAATCTAACGAGGTATAATTTCTCCATATGAAACATCTTCCTACACCACTGACCACAATGATAACTCCAAGTCCAGCACTACAACAGGAAACTACTTATATACCACAACACTGATTTTATTACTTAATGGTTAACCACAGTGAACTGTGTGAATAACAGAAGGAATATCTAACAAAAAAACAAAAGCAAGCTACAGCTGCTTTAGTTAATTTCAAGAACTGTTCACATTTAGTTACAGCAAGGCCACCAGGTACAAGGCTTCATTCTAATTGGCGAGCTAGCGAGGCGAGGGAGACACTATCAGGGATAACACAATTGAAAATTGGGGATATATATTTGTTTGTTTGTTTGTTTGTTATCGAGTGAGCGGATACTTGATGGAAAATGCAAAATCGGGTATGGTTTGTGCGGATGGTCCCTTAAACGCGCGCGCGGTGGACGATTTATTTTCTGTTGTTTTTTTCCTCCTAAAAACACGGCTTTTTAAGCTTGACCCCAGTTTCTTCTGAAATAATTCCTGTGAAACGCTTGTTTTTCAACTCCCAAAAAGTTGCTTTCGAATGGTTACTATGGCATTGAAGACCCTTTACCAGACACAATTTCAAATCTTCCGTCGTGTTGGGCCGCTCATTGGTTGTCAAGAGCCACTGGTTGTCAAGAGCCACTGGTAGTCAAAATGGCTTAATATTTACTAAGGAAGCTACCACTATTGGGGGACCTGAGGTAAGTAAGTAATTCAATTGATGTTAGGTAAAATTACAAATATAACTCTGGTCATTTTTTGTTTTGTAAAGCTGATATGAAAGCTTGTTCATGAGTTACTGGCTATTGAGGTAATCAGAATGGCTTGAATTTGATACAACAGAAGTTACCACTACTCAGGAAATAGGGTATGCAAGTAATTCTGTATTTGTTTGCTAAAATTAATGGTCAACTGCTACATATTGTTTGCATGAACTAAACTTAAACTAGTGGTGTGCTTGAGCACAAATGGCGAGCAAGCCTGCCTTCTTAGGTTGCGTAAAATAAATTATGTAATAATACTATAGTTTTATGTAACCTAACTAGGCAGGCTCACTCAGACATTGTGCTCAAGCACACTACTAATATATATTTATTTATTCCACCCTAGATATCTTCACAATGACATCTTTAGGTACATATAACTCACTTAGCAGCTGTACTGAGCAAGCTCATTACCCTTGTAGTTATAGCAACCAGCTAAACTTTTCATTCAATTTTCTTGGTTTTTATAGCTACCTCCCTCTGGCAGTACCCTACCCAACTGGCGTTGGAGCAGCTGCTAAAATATCTGCTGGGGGTGTGGGTAGCCCCTACAACCAATTTTACACTAGTACTAACTACAGTAGTAAAGATATCTCATGTGGAATAAATATAGTGTGGAATAAACCACTTATTACACATGTCGGGAGTGATATGGCTAGATATTTCACTAGGCTTTATTTTCACTCAGGCCTCTGGCTCATGAAAATAAATTAGCCTATGCTCATGAAATATTTCGCCATATCACACTCTGACTCATGTAATAAGTACTATATATATATATATACATATTATATATATATATATAGAATCCATTTTTGTCATCACAAAATGAAAGCTTCTTCAGGTATAATACATTATTGTAGATTTATGCAACCTAACAAAGCAAACTCTCTTGCCATTTATGCTCAAGCATACCACTATTATGGGTGGACAATTGGAAATCAGGTATATGTTTGATGTATATATATTTATTCCACCCTAGATATCTTCACAATGATATCTTTCAGTATATGATCCAGTGAAATAACTCAAGATATTTTATGGTTGTTATTTCATGCTGTATTGGGTAAGCTCGTTATCCTTGTAGTTATAACAACTGGCCAAACTTACCACTTTTCCTGGCTTTTATAGCTACCTTCCTCTGGTGTAGAGTACACTACATGAGGGTTAGAGCAGCTGCAAAATGGAGGTAAGTGTTCAAGCTTCAATCAAGGCCTAAGCCTAAGACAAAACTCTCATACACATTCATATCATCATCATCATACATGCACACTATTTCCTGTAGGTCAGGGGCAGCTGCCCATTATATAGCCTAAGGGTTAACATGCCTAAAGGCTGACATGCTCACTACTCCTAACAACATTGTTTCTGTAGTTACCTTTTAGTATTAGTATCTAAAAACTCATTGTGTTATCTATCTTGGTACTATAGTGGGTAATTGTTTAGTTGGGATATCAAGGAGGATTCTGAAGGTCAGAGATAACTACTCCCATTCACCTCCTGCCTGACTACCATTTATCCAAACAAACCCCTACATAATTTGGTCCTTCGAGCCGGATAATAAGAACACTACTTCTACAACATCTTCTAACATCTACTTCAAACATCTACTTCTGCTACTATTATTTATAAAATTACTTCTGCTACATCATCTACTATTCTACTTGAACATTTTAAACTGAACTCTCTTTTACATTGCTTTGTTCCGTGACATGGACAACAAGAAGAAAATGGCTACTGCCAAGGGTGGTGTAACTAGAGTTCTCGGACTCCTTGAAGAACAGGAGGGCCTGGAACCCAAAGAACTAAAATCTCCTCTTCTTGAGAGACTAACAACTCGACTTGACAAGGCAGAAGAATTATATGAGAGTGCCTATGTGACCATAGAAGACCCAACAGAAGATGATGAACGTTCCCAGTTTGAGTTCTTGACCAATTTTGATGATGCTCATGCTGGGATTGACCACCTTAAGCTGGTGATCATTAGTTATGGTCTTGGAGAGGATCTTCTTGAGCTCCTAGAGTACTGGGAAAGCTTGGATGAAGACACTTTACGTGCCAGAGTTGTCAGAGACATTGAAACTCTACAGGCACAATTTGATCACTTTGTTGAGGTTACCAGACCTAGAAGATTAGCTTCTTCTCCACACATTAAGGAACTGATAAGAGACACTCGACTTCGTATTGACAGACTGAAAGATACTGCTCCAACTACTACTACTCCTACACCTGCACCTTCTGTTAAGGACCTTGGAGTTCCTGAGGGGACCAGGCCAGGTTTAAAGTCTCTAACTCTTCCTATGCCAACATTCCATGGAGACTTAGCTGATTGGAGGTCATACTGGAAAAGATTCAATGAATATCTAAACAAAATTCCCGGACTCACATCTAGTGAACGACTTTCATACCTCTATGAGAGCTTAAAAGAGCCTTCCGCCAAAGAGATTGTTCAACGTGTTATTCGCTACGGAAAATCATTTGAGACTGCTACTGAGGAGTTAGAAATAAAGTATGACCAACCACGACAGGTTTACTTGGGTGTCACTCACACACTCTCTTCAATGCCTAATACAACATATGACTCTAAATCTTTCTACAACACTGCTGACACACTAGTCAGTATGATGCATGCCATCTCAACATATGGGGATGGTTCTGCTTCTCAGTTACTTACCGCCTTTGCTGAGAATACTATGGACGACCACTCCAAACTGGAATGGAAACGCCACATTGAAGACTCTTCCATAATTCCACCTTCAGAAGAGATGGTAAAATTTCTGCGTCACCATGCTACACTTCTTGGTGAGAAAGTTACTGACAGATATCCATTCAATAAAGCTACTGCTATTTAAGGAGAAGAGTAAGAATGTATCACTCCTTTCTTCTAATACCAGTTATTCCTGCAAGCTGTGCAATGAAAAAGAACACCCGTTGTTTCTTTGTGGGAAGTTTAAGACCATGGATGTTCCTGCCAGGAGAAAATTCATGTCAAGTTCTCCATATTGCTTTAACTGCTTGGTACCCGGACATAATGCTAAACAATGCCACAGCAAGAAAACATGCAAAGATTGTGGAAGCAAGCACCATTCGTTACTTCACTTGGAAGAGGTACCAAAGACTCAAGCCTCAATGAGCCAATGAGCACAACAACATCCAACATCCAACCTGCACAAGCTTCATCAGTTTCAGAGACGTCACTTTCCTTACCTGTTCCTAGACCTACAACAATTTTGTGGATATGTCAAGCCAAAGTGGAGCAGGAAGAACTTGCTCACGTGGTAAGAGGAATCTTAGATCCAGGATCCACTGTTTCCTTTATCGCAGATAGACTGGTGAAGACTATGAAACTCAAGACTTCTCCACTGATTACTGAAGTCACTGGCATAGGATGTACTCATGCCGGAACTTGTAGGAATGAGTCAGAAATCCTGGTCAAGTCTCCATATGAGCACAATGCTCCTTCTGTACAAGTCAGAGCCACAGTCATCAAGTCCATTTTAGGAGACACTCCCTCCACCGATTTGTTGAAGGAGGTGGATACTTCATTCATGAATTCATTAAACCTATCTGACCCTAACTTCAAGATGGGGGTATAGACCTACTCCTTGGTCAAGATGTTTTAGGTCAAGTCTTGAAGGATGGTGTTGTCCGCTCAACCAAGAATGAATTGTATGCCATTAATACTATCTTTGGTTGGGTGATTGGTGGCTCCTGTAAGAATTCCTCTGAAGCAGCTGTTACACATATTTGCTGCCATGCTTCCACGACTACTGATACTGACAATCTCCTGAAAGCTTTCTGGGAAACAGAAGAATCACCATCCCAATGTATGATGAAAGATGAAGATCAGCAAGCCTTACAACATTTCCATCTAACACAAATGAGGGAAACTGATGGACGGTACATGGTGAGCCTTCCTAAGAAGCAAACAGAAAACAAGCTTGGAAACTCACGACGACAGGCTCTTCAACGCTATAACAGCAATAAGAAGGCATTGCTTCGGAAAGGGAAGTGGGAGGAGTTCCTAGCTGCTTTACAAGAATATCGTGACCTCGGACATGCGGAGCCAGTTCCCATCGAGGATTTGAACAAGCCTACGTATGATTCATACTACCTGCCAATGCATGGGGTAGTTAAGGAGAGCAGTACAACCACCAAGCTTAGAGTGGTTTTTGATGCTTCGGCTAAGACATCATCAGGCTACTCCCTCAATGACTTACTGTTGCCTGGTCCAATTTCATATCCTTTACTGACTAACATTTTGCTTTCTTTTCGTGTATACAGGATTGGACTATCAGCTGACATCTCAAAGATGTTCAGAGAGGTGTCTCTTCATCATGCAGACAGAGATTATCATAGGTTTCTCTTTGAGGATGACGGGGAGGTTCAGGATTGGAGGATGAAACGGCTGACTTTTGGTATAAACTGCTCCCCCTTCCTGGCAACACAAGTGCTCCGTCAGCTGGCAAAGGACTGCTCCACAGAATTCCCAGAGGCAGCTCAATCCATTCTCAAATCTTTCTATGTGGATGATTTCCTTTCAGGTGCTGACTCTTTTGAAGATGCTTCCAAGCTCAGACAGTCTTTAAACCTAATTCTAGAGAGAGGGAGAATGACATTACGCAAGTGGAGATCCAATTCTCCTGCCCTTCGAGACACTATTTCTGAGAATCTGCTAGAGAAGGAGAATGTGCATACTATCAAGGCTCCTTCTGAGTGCCATAAAACACTTGGTATTCACTGGAACACAATAACAGATACTCTCCATGTAGCCACACCTACACTTCACCCTGATGACTCGCCCACAAAGAGACAGGTGTTGTCTGACATAGCTAGAACATTTGATATTCTCGGCTGGTTCACTCCAACTACTATTCAATTAAAAATTTTGTTGCAGAGGACTTGGATGCTGGGTCTTGAGTGGGATCATGTCTTACCTGACGACCTAGTCAGCATTTGGCGACAGTGGCGGGAGGAGTTACCTTTGGTAACAAATCATCCAATCTCCAGGAAATATTTCAACCCCGAGAAGAACATACACTCTCTACAGTTACATGGCTTTTGTGATGCTTCACAACTGGCCATCGCTGCAGTTGTATATGTTCGAGCACTTTACACTGACACCACTGTTTCCGTGACCCTTGTGGTCGCAAAGTCTCGAGTAGCTCCGGTCAAGCCCATGACTATACCCAAGCTAGAATTATCATCTGCAGTTCTACTATCAAAACTTCTACATACTGTCATGGCCGAACTTTCCATCAACATTGCTGATGTGTTTGCTTGGAGTGATTCCACCATTGCTTTGGGTTGGATTTGCACTCCTCTCGTTTGAAAACATTTGTGGCCAACAGAGTGGTGGAACTGACTGACAGGATACCTCCTGTGAACTGGAAGCATGTTCCTACTTCATCAAACCCTGCAGATATTGCCTCTCGAGGAATCGCAGCCAGAGAACTCATTCAATTTCAACTTTGGTGGCATGGGCCAGATTGGCTGCACCAGGCCCCCAACCACTGGCCTATACAGGATGCAGGGGTCAGGACCTCAACTTTGTCAACATTGAAGTCATTTGCTCTGACTATTCGAACTGAGCCTCCAGTGACAGAACACATTATCAACAGGTTCTCGTCTTTCCAGACTTGTGTTAATGTTATTGCTTGGCTGTACAGGTTTACAGATAATGCCAGCAGGAATAAAGAGTCCAGATTATTGTCATCTTCCTTAACTCTAGAGGAGGTTGAACATGCTGAGGTCATTCTCCTGAAGAGACATCAGTGTGTATACTTCCCCAAAGACATCACAGCCATCTCAGCTGGAGCTACTGTCTCCACTTCCAGTCAACTCCATCCACTCCATCTTTCATGGACAAAACTGGTCTTATTCGTGTGGGTGGGCGATTGTCCAATTCCAAACTCTCCTACCAACAAATGCATCCTATTATTCTATGTAGGAAATCACACCTTACACTCATATTAGTGAGACAGCTACATCTTGCCAACTCTCATGCTGGGCCTACCTTGCTGCTGGGACTCCTAAGTCGACAATATTATGTTTCAGGAGCTCGAAGGCTAGTAAGGAAGATTTCTAGGGATTGCATTACTTGTCAACGTGAGTATGCCAAGACAACAACACAGCAGATGGGAGACCTCCCACAAAGCCGAGTACGGCCTTTTACACCATTTGCTAGGACAGGCACTGATTTTGCTGGACCTCTGACATTGAGAAAGGATCATACTCGTAAACCAGTTTATGTGAAAGCTTATGTTTGCCTGTTCATATGTTTTTCTACTAGGGCAATTCACTTGGAATTGGTGTCTGACCTGAGCACCGAAGCATTTCTTGCAGCCTTCAGGAGGTTTGCTGCCCGACGTGGATGTCCTGAAGAAGTTCACTCTGACAATGGTTCCAACTACATAGGAGCTAACCATGAGCTTGAGCACATGTACAATCTACTCACTAAAGAAACAAGCTCCAAACTCATTTGCAGGTATTTCAACAATTCTCGGATTAAGTGGTCATTTACTCCAGGAAAGGCACCTCATTTTGGAGGTCTCTGGGAAGCTGGTATCAAGTCTGCCAAGTCTCTACTGCGGAAGACAGTCGGGAGCCATTCCCTCACCTTTGAAGAATGTTCAACCATACTAGCTGATATCGAAGCCACCTTGAACAGCAGACCACTCTGTCCTCTTGATTCTCAACCAGAAGATGGAGTAGATGTGCTCACTCCAGGACATTTCTTGATTGGAAAACCTCTCAAAGCACTTCCCCAATCATCATCTCAACAGATCCCTCTGACTGCACGAAGGAGATGGAATCTCTGTCAGAAACTTGCTGCTGACTTTTGGTCTAGATGGACTGCCGACTATCTCCAATCTCTACAACGGAGACAGAAATGGACAAACAAGTCCAATAACCTCCAGTGTGGTCAGGTTGTCTTGATCAAAGACCAAGAGCTGTTTGTCAGGACATGGCCACTAGGAGTGATCACTGAAGTACATCCAGGACGAGATGGATTAGTGAGGGCTGTTACTGTACGGACATCAAAAGGAGTTTATCGTCGACCAGTTACACGAATAGTTCTGCTTTTCAATCCAGAAGTAGACACAAGCCATCTTCTGCCCAGGGAGAATGTTCAAGCTTCAATCAAGGCCTAAGCCTAAGACAAAACTCTCATACACATTCATATCATCATCATCATACATGCACACTATTTCCTGTAGGTCAGGGGCAGCTGCCCATTATATAGCCTAAGGGTTAACATGCCTAAAGGCTGACATGCTCACTACTCCTAACAACATTGTTTCTGTAGTTACCTTTTAGTATTAGTATCTAAAAACTCATTGTGTTATCTATCTTGGTACTATAGTGGGTGAGTGTTTAGTTGGGATATCAAGGAGGATTCTGAAGGTCAGAGATAACTACTCCCATTCACCTCCTGCCTGACTACCATTTATCCAAACAAACCCCTACAGTAAGTTAGTAAGTAGATCTGTATTTATTAGCTAAAGTATGGTCACACCAGCAGCTATGTACTTATACTTTTAGAAATGGATGGATAGATTCTTGTGAAGTGTTTTGTTTGTGCAAAGGCACACCATTTGCGCTCAAGCACATCAGTAGTTATAGGTTTATATAATTGGCAAGGGAGCGAAGCGAGCGAGACAGTATTAGGGGTGGACAATGCAAAATCGGGTATATATTCGATGTATGTATATATATATGTATGGATTGTACGTATGCCCCTTAATAATGATAAATACTAATCAATCATACTCATTAACTTTTATGTAACCTAACAAGGCAGGCTCGCTCGCCATTTGTGCTCAAGCACACCACTAGTCGAGCGAGCGTAGCGAGTGAGACACTTACAGGGGTAACACAATTGAAAATCAGGGATGTTTGTTTATATGTTTGGATGTACATATGTCATTTTGTACTTTGACCCTCCGTATTTTTGTGTTCGCTCCGCGTTCAACCCTGTCCCAAACTTCACTAAACGGAATCCTCCGGTTTAGCGATCATTACCTGTATCATCCTAAAAATTGAATTGTTAACCGCTCTGAATTCTTAGTTAAAACTAAAAAACTTAACGGATTTCCATTTCTATTCGAGTTAGTGGCGGTGTTAAGTTAATAAGCTATTTGTCACAGTTATAAGCCCTACTAAACAGTATTTGCTTGAAAATTCTTTGTCCACTAGAGTAACTATGAAGATAAGCCTTGTGTAGGTATGTTCAGTTGTGTGAAAGTATTGTGCTTTTACTTATCTAAAGAATATCACAAAGAAAACGTGTAAATAATGCTGCTTGTTTTTGTTGCTTTTTTTCCCCAATTCTAACTGTTGCAGGGAGTGGCAACTATGGCATTGAGTCCCCTTTACTGTTTACACGTAATTTAAACTTGACTTTTTTTAGTAGCTTGAGTGTTGAAGTTAAAATTAATCGCAATAGTGTAGTTTTAGGCTCGCTCGCCATTTGTGCTCAAGCACATCGCTCGCCATTTGTGCTCAAGCACATCACTAAGCTGTATTACTGGCTGAAGTATTCTTAACCAGCCTAATCAGCATTCCATTATTGTACGTGCAAACTATCAGGTGTTGGTCACTGTCTTCCGTACATGTGTCACCAGGGGAACTATCAGTTACACTACTCTGTCAAACACGTACTGATACACACTAGTTGTTTTACATGCTACAAAGCAGCTGATGGTCTGCCATGATAACATCATCTTCATTTTCCCACTAGCTAGCACCCACATCTTGCCAATGGGTATCCCATATCCCACACAGCCAGCAGTAGAGACAGCCAGCAGCAGAGAACAGCACTTATCATCACCATATACTTGTAAGATAAACAATAAACAGCATTTGCAATATATTATTTTTGTCTTTACTGATCATATTTCAAGTATAAAGGAAATGATAAATTGATAGCATAGAGATGCAACAGTGAAAATGATTTGTACAGGTAGGGACAGTAACATGCATGAATTAACATACAGATATACAATCAACACAAGTGCATGACATATTGAAACATGTATTTCATATGTGCAGTCATTGACAGTTACATAATGTCACAGTCTTCAGTGAGATGAAATTTATATGCGTGGCAATTTTGAGAAGAATATACTGACTTTCACGTCTGCTCCTTTGTTCCTGTTGAGTAGACAATGACACATAAAATTATGATAATCATAAAAATATATATACTTAGCAATAGCAATAGGTCATGATTACTACAAAGCTCTATACCCTGGCTGGTAGCTAGTATGCACATTAATTTATCACTATTGTGCATGTTCATTTCAACATGATATTCCATCACTACTACTTCAAGTTAATGTTGTATCCCAATATATTTACTGAATAAGAGGAACAGGACCCAGTCACTCTTCACAACCAAACCCTCATGAATATGGATAGAAACCAACAGAAGGATTTGAAAAGCTACAATTTTTATGGCAGCAACCGGCCACCCCAAAGGAAGCATTTATTTAAAATTTGAGATGTAGATCTCATTCTTGTATAATATATATATTGTATATATATATTATAGTACTTATTACATGAGTCAGAGTGTGATATGGCGAAATATTTCACTACCAGGCTAATTTATTTCCCCCATTCCCCCCCCCCCCCCCCCTCCCGAGAGAAATATTTAGCCATATCACTCTGAAGAGTGTAATAAGTGGTTTATTCCATGCTATAACTACTAGGGTAATGAGCTTGCGCAAAGAAGCCGTGAGATAACACTATGTGATAACGTGAGTTATTTCACAGGTCGTGTACCTAAAAATAACATTGTGAAGATATTTAGCATGGAATGAATATTATTGGCGAGCGAGACACTTACAGGAGTGACACAATTGAAAATCGGGGATGTTTGTTTATTTGTATATATGGACGTATGTATGCCATTTTGTACTTTGACCCTCCTTATTTTTGTGTTCGCTCGGCGTTCGACCCCGTCCCAAACTTCACTAAACAGAATCCTCTGGTTTAGCGACCATTACCAATATCACCTTAGAAATTGAATTGTTTACCACTTTGAATTGTTTTGCGGGTTCAGTTAAAACGCAAAAACTTATGGGAGCTCCATTTCTATTGAGTTAGTGGCGGTGGTAAGTTAATACGCTATTTGTCACAGTTATAAGCCCTACTCAACAGCATTTACTTGAAAATTCATTGTCCACTAGACGAACCACAAAGGTAAGTCTTGCTTATGTATGTTCAGTTGTGTGAAAATATTGTGCATTACAACTACTATTAAGAATATCACAAAGTAAATTTTAAATAACGTGACTTGATTTTGTTGCTTCTTTTTCAATTCAAACAGTTGCGGGAGCGGTTACTATGGCATTGAATCCCCTTTACCGCATATACTTAATTTAAAAACTCGACTTTATTTTAGTAGCTTGAATGTTAGTTGTTAAAATCAATCATTTAACAATAGTGTAGTTTAAGGCTCGCTCGCCATTTGTGCTCAAGCACACCACTAGTATATATAATATATAACATGAGTGGTAGAAGAAAATTTTCATGTGGAGACACATCTTCCCACATGGCAGTATAAATTAACTCACACAAATAATGTGCCTTGGGAGTCCTCATTTCCATTCTCCATTCCAGCTAACATTTGCTGTGCTTTTTTTCTTTTCCTAAAAAAATAACAAGGGTTGGATATGTGATGATAAAGTATAGTTTGATACAGAGATAATAATAATAATAATAATAATAATATAATAATAATGATATTGATAATAATAATAATACTGATAATATTGATAATGATTAATAATAATAATAATAATAATAATAATAATATAATAATGATATTGATAATAATAATAATAATACTGATAATATTGATGATGATGATAATAATAATAATAAATAATAATAATAATAATAATAATAATAATAATAATAATAATAATGATGATGATAATGATGATGATGATGATGGGGAAAAAAGACCATAACTTACTTCTTGTTTCTGTCTTGGTTCTCCTTCACAAGAATAGCAATGATCACTACCACCATTGCTACTAATGCCAGACAGACCACACCCCCAACTATGCCTCCAACAATGATAGCAATGTTGACGGTACCTACCAAATAAAAAGCATGTCAAATTGTGAAAAAATTTTGTTATGAAACTGGAATGAATTTTCAGGAAATGTTTGGACTCAACAAATGCCATGTTGATTTTTTTAAAGCTACAATAATGATTTTATTTATAATATTCATACAACGAATTTAGTACTGGCCAAGAAGCCATCTTTACCTGGTTGTGTTGGGCGTGGATCTAAGTAAAGAATTTCCACAGATCCCATCATGATGTCATCCTCAGCTAGCTCCTTCCGGACCTCGGGGTTGTCGAGAATCTTCACTGATTCAGTGGCATTCACGGGTTTGCTGTTGTTGTCCAGAAACACCAGGTCTATCGTTACTCTGCAAATAGATTAACATCTCCAAAATAATCACAAACTATGAGCCAATGGTAGCAAGACTTTAAAGACCAGACAACCATAATCTAATGTCACACGTTAGCAGATAAACAACTTATTGGTCACATTATTGTTGCAATACTTAGTTTAAACAATCTATACAGCATATTTAGACCACAGGAACTCATGAATTTCTAGTAATTTTGCAAACAATTTGGATGTCTGGATTACTAATCCTTTACCAGTTCTTACTTTGTGGCAGAGAGAGGCGGAGATGTTGGTAATGTCATCACTTCTCCATTAGGAGGCTTGCACTCTGTAGCTACGCCTTGTTCAAGTAGATACTGGCACAAAGCCAGCTGTTGTTCAGCAGTGGGTGTGGTTTCATTTCCTGGGCACACCCACAATAACAATAGGACTTTGGAATCATCCATGGAAGGCACAAATCTGGGTTCACAGGATGTGGTCACGTTGGAAATGTCCTGTGTATACATACAATAAAAGAAAGTATTGATGAAAGTAATAAATGAATGTATATTATGCATGTCCATACAATTATATTAATACATGTATGCATTCACCGACACCCAGTTTTTTTCCACACATTTTAATTTTTACTAGATAAGATACAGGCTCTAATGAAGCGTATATAATACTTATAGCACGAGTCAGAGTACAATATGGGAAAATATTTTACGAGCACGCAAAATATTTTCACGAGCCAAAGGCGAGTGAAAATGTGGCATGAGAGTAAAATATCATTCCCATATTGTACGACGAGTGTGATAAGTGATTTATTGCTGCCTTGATATTTTTTCTCAACCGGTTACAATTCAATTTTCATTGATTTTACTCGCTACGCGCATGCGTAGTGTACCGTACAATATAAACCGTACAATATGGGAGAATACAGAACGCTCGCGTGATGCGGAAATATTCAATTAAAAATATCAAAGCTGCAATAAATATAATTATATATAATATATATATATATATATGAATTAGCTATTTTATGTGATACTATGCCAGTTAAAATATGAGGCAAATCATACAAACATACTTACCAGATATACTCTGTCAATGTATTGTTGAACATAGTCATCCAGTTGCCCAGGAGTCACTTCAGCAGGACATTTCATGCTTAACCGATTATCGCCGAATTACGCGTTTCTGCGTCAAGCACGAGGGTGCTTCACAGCGCGGGTTACGCATTTTTGCGTAACCGCCATAGTACCCGCTTCAATTAGCTACCAGCAGCAATCGCAAGTGTTTCAAGAGCTCCCACAACGCCGTAGCGATTCTCCTGTGAGGTAAGTTAAGGGAGGCAAGGTTTTAATGACCCTTACCATAGAAATTTTTTTTATTATTTGTAGATTGAAATTGTAGCACTGTTTGTGCATCAAAGTACATAACTAATAGACACAATTCATCTGCCAAGAAGGAGGGCAGTGCAGCTCACCGTGGCCAAGAAGTCTTCAAGGTTTTGATGACAGGAAGTTTGATATTTTAGCTATACACAGAGGGTTATATAGATTTTGAACAATACTAACCACAAAAAGGTCAAGTTATTATTGCATGAGGATACAGACTTTCTTCCTCCCAGTTCTCACTAAAGGTGCCCATAAAATGGATTTCTTAGGAGAAAGTTTCTCAGGTATGAAGAGAAGGAAGTGCAATCTATGTCAAGAACAGTAACAACAGACACATCATGGTACGGTACAGGAAATCACATGTTCAAGATTTCATAGATCACAGAATATTAATAACTAATACATATAGAATAAAAGCAAGAGCTCACTAGGATGTATATACTTACCCTTCATTTAAATTCAAAATGCCTAGAGTTTAGCTTCAATCAGTTAATACATCGCCGACGGTTACTTCGAAGCGTATTGCCTCTAGACAAGAAAAAGCTCAGGCGGTTCAAGCCTCGAGGTGACGGTCACGATTTCTTGTAAACAATTTCGGAGTACGCGCACGTAATCGCGAATTTAATTTCCGGCGTTAATCGGTTAAGGTAGTTTGGACATCTGGAATGAAACACTGGTATCCTTGATCATTTGCCAGCATCTCTACACACACTTCATCTGAAAGGTGCAGCACAACAATTTACATTATATAGCTACAAATATGTAGAATGATTCAATAAAATTTGATTGATTGCATTTTAATTGGATGGAAATCACATGTTAAGATTTTAATCACAGAAATTAAAACAAACATATGATAAGAAGAGTCACTAGGTGTATATCCCCTTCATTTAAATTCAAAATGAGGTTAATTGTATTACATTAATCACAAAGTTACTTTATTGGTCGGTTTTCATTCTATAAATATGTCTTTCCACTCACTAGGCAGGCAAGGATTGAGTGAGCATCGATGTGCATACTGGCATTTTCTACCCGTGGAGTCCTGGTCACATGTACACTTGAAAGATCCCACAGTATTAGTACATGTTCCATTGTTCCCACATACAACTACACAAGACACAGAAATAAAGACAGTAACACATTTATATGTATGCATATAAGTGTGTGTGTGTGTCCTTGTTACCTTGGTCACATTCATTAACATCTTCAGTGCAGTTGACTCCAGTGTAACCCAGTCTACATAAACTACACTCATAGTTCCCTTTCACTCCTTCTTTCATGGAACAAATGCCTCCATTCTTGCATGGAGAAGGACTACATGGAGTGAGTTCACACAAATTTGACCCAGACAGTCTGGCTACTACTACTCTATGAACAGTCACTGATTGCATGATACTGACAAGCTTGGTGGGGTCAAAGTACTGGCAGCTGCCATCTTCACTTGGGTTGTTTATGTCACACAGCTCCACTTCTACTACATGGAATGTGTCTACAGGAGCAAAGTACTTCATAACAATAGTGAAGGTATTTCAAAGTTGTCTCTCTTACCAAAGGGAATAAGTCTGGCAGAAGAAGTTGCATTGCCTACACTGTTTGTGGCTATGCAAGTGTATATTGTAGCATCAGTTTCTTTTACATCAGCAATGGTAAGTGATGTTCCTTCTCCTACCATTTGACTCCTAGCAACATAGCTGATGGTAGGAGGTGGCTCTCCCACAGCTATGCAAGTAAAGGTGGCTGATGTCCCCAGGCTAACTATGGCATCAGCTGGAGCTGTCGTAATTGTTGGAATAACTATAAAATAATGTTATCAATTAAATCATTGATATTATAGATGGTTATTGTTTCTGAAATACACCTACTTATTCCCTAATTCTCTCTCTGTTTCATCCTTTAATATATCTATAAGTTCTATATCATTAATTACCTTGTACTGAAGCCACACTTGCAGGTGCTTGCAGATTTCCCGCCAAAGAAATTGCCCTACAGGCATACTCTCCACTATGTCCATATGTTATTTCAGTCAAGTTAAATTCCTGTGTGCTGTTCTGTATGACTACTGCTAAATTAGTCAATGCAGTACTGTTATGAAGAAACTGGTACTCTACCGGGCTGTTATGAATAATATGACAAGATAAAGCTCCGCTCTGTCCTAATGTCAAAGAGAAAGGTGTGGCAGGAGATATAGTCACGGCACACAAAAGATGTGCTGAAAGTTGACCATCATTAGTTGTGATAGAGTATGTCTGCAGTTGGCATGGAGACTGGAATGTTACTATCACATTGACTGTGCTTGTTTGAGGAGGTGTGCCTCCGTCTTGAGCTACAACTTCTACATGTGTTTCTGTATCAGATATTTGGTGAGTTCCATTAATCAAGTACGAGACAGTCCCATTATCTCCAGAATCTGGGTCGGTGGCCTCCACGGTGAGTATCTCTGTTGTTTGCTGCTCGATACTTGCATCTGTAAACTCGTGTCTGTAAACTGTACTTCTAAACTGTGGTGCATTATCATTGATATCAGTGATGAATACATTAAAGGATCTTGTGGAAGTGAGATTCGATGAGTCTGTGGCTATGAGAGTCAGTCTTACAACACTGTTGGTCTCACGATCCAAGGAAGTCTTGGTCTCAATTGTACCATTCAAAGGATCCACCTCGAAATAGGGATTGGTGAGCGAGTATGTCACCCGAATATCTCCCTCAGCAGATATGCTATCAGAGTCTGTGGCACTGCAAGTGGACACCACAGTGCCTGTTGCAACATCTTCACTGACTGTGGCTTCACAAGATGCAGTTTGAAACTGAGGTCTTTGCTCATCTACATTTATGACATTAATAACTACAGTAGTTGATGCAGATCTCTGAGGCAGCCCCTTGTCTGTTGCAATGACAGTCAGAGTTTCTTGGGAAGAGTTTTCGAAGTTAAATAAGTTGATGTTAGTGAGTGCTCCAGTATTTATATCTATAGCAAAAACTACTCCTAAACTTTGATCTTGAATAATGGTATATTCGATTTCTCCATTGATTCCTTTATCTAAGTCCGTGGCAGTGAAGGTATCTAATATTCCTGCAGGAACATCTTCTCTAACAGTCAAATTGTACATTGTTTGAGTAAACCTCGGGCTGTTATCATTCTCGTCTATTAGTGTCAAGTTACCAGTGACTGTAGAGCTTCTCTGAGGAGATCCTGCATCAGTGGCTGTGATAGAGAACAAGTAAAATGGCTGCAACTCGCAGTCTAGAGGTGCTGTGGTTGTAGTGGCTCCTGTGGCTTGGTCAATTTGGAATGGGTTTGAAGATCCTTGGTTGTTAGCGAGTGTGAAGGAATAAGTTATCTGAGAATTTGTGCCCAAGTCACTGTCTGTGGCACTGACTGAGAACACCTCCTGACCTGCTGGCAAGTTCTCTCGAAGCTGATTGGAGTACATGGAGTCAGAGAAAATAGGGGAGTTGTCATTGATGTCTACTAGAGTTATTGTGTAATCTCTCAGGCTCTGTCTAGAAGGAGAACCATTGTCTGTAGCAGCTATTTGTAGAGTGACTTGAGAAGATGGAGGAACAAAGACTTGAGTCAAAGCCTCACGATCTAAAACTGCACTAGTTGTAATAGCTCCACTAGTTGGATGAAGGCTAAACTTTTCATACGCTTGATTTTGACCCACAAAGAAATAAGTGATTTGTGCATCTCGATCTCCATCAGTTGCTTCTACAGTACCAACTTGTGTTCCAGTAGCTTCTTCTTCTAATAACATATATGTAAATGGTTGAGAGAATACTGGACTGAATTCATTTTCATCTAGAACTTGCACAGTGAGTGTCGAGTTGGTGAAATGCTGACCATCAGAAGCACGAATAGTCAGAGTATAAGATGTTGCAGCCTCATAATCTAAACTTGCAGATAGTGTGATAACACCAGTATTATTAATAGCAAATTTTCCCTCATTGTTGCCTGAGGCTATACTCAATGTAATGGCCATCTGATCTTGATCTTGAGCTGCAAACACAGCTATTATTGATGCTACATGTGTGGATTCTGATATATTTACAGACTGGTCTCCAGTGAGAGTTGGAGGATTCTCATTGACATTGACAACAGCTACTGATACAGTAGCTGTAGAACTCATAGCTGGAGATCCTCCATCTCTACCTACCACTGTTAAACTGTAAGATGGAGTCGTCTCAAAGTCTAGAGTATTGCTAATTTCAATTTGACCGTTTGGAAGTATTCTGAATGCATTTCCAGTGTTTCCACTTGTGATTGAGTATGCTATGTTAGAGTTTGGAGTGTTAGGTTGATCTGCGTCAGTGGCTAGTACTCGAATGACATTGTGTCCTACTGTCAAGTCTTCTCTTAATTGAACAGAGTAAGAGTTAGGTCTAAAGACTGGAGCATTATCATTTACATCAAACACTGTGACAGTAATGGTGGTTTGATCTTCTGTAGTCTGAGGAGTACCTCTGTCTCTTACTCTAACAACTAAACTAAAAGAAGAAATGGACTCTCTGTCAATACTACTATTTATAGTAAGAGCACCATTTCCAGAGTTTAAGTTAAATGCCAGATTAATATTTCCAGATATAATTGTATATCTAATTTCTCCATGGATGCCCAAGTCTCCATCTGTAGCATTGATAGTTGTTACTAAAGTTCCTATTGGAGAGTTCTCTATTACAGTAACTCGATAAGGTTCTCCTGATATAACTGGTGTATTGTCATTGACGTTAAGAATCTGAATTGTACTGGTAGTAGTGACTGCTCGACTAGTTCCAGGATTGGAGGCAGTTACAGTGACTGAGTAAGACTGTACAGATTCATAATCTATTGGTCCAGTGAGAGAGAGTGATCCAGAGGAAGAATTGAGAGTAAAAGGCACATTGCTAGGGGCAAGGGAGAACTCGATAATGGCATTACTACCTTCATCTGCATCAGTTGCTCTGTATTCTGCTACAGCACGGTTATGTGGAAGGTCTTCGCTAACTTGTATTGTAGCTGGATTAGAAGTAAATATGGGAGAGTTGTCATTGATGTCAGTGATGAATACATTAAAGGATCTTGTGGAAGTGAGATTCGATGAGTCTGTGGCTATGAGAGTCAGTCTTACAACACTGTTGGTCTCACGATCCAAGGAAGTCTTAGTCTCAATTGTACCATTCAAAGGATCCACCTCGAAATAGGGATTGGTGAGCGAGTATGTCACCCGAATATCTCCCTCAGCAGATATGCTATCAGAGTCTGTGGCACTGCAAGTGGACACCACAGTGCCTGTTGCAACATCTTCACTGACTGTGGCTTCACAAGATGCAGTTTGAAACTGAGGTCTTTGCTCATCTACATTTATGACATTAATAACTACAGTAGTTGATGCAGATCTCTGAGGCAGCCCCTTGTCTGTTGCAATGACAGTCAGAGTTTCTTGGGAAGAGTTTTCGAAGTTAAATAAGTTGATGTTAGTGAGTGCTCCAGTATTTATATCTATAGCAAAAACTACTCCTAAACTTTGATCTTGAATAATGGTATATTCGATTTCTCCATTGATTCCTTTATCTAAGTCCGTGGCAGTGAAGGTATCTAATATTCCTGCAGGAACATCTTCTCTAACAGTCAAATTGTACATTGTTTGAGTAAACCTCGGGCTGTTATCATTCTCGTCTATTAGTGTCAAGTTACCAGTGACTGTAGAGCTTCTCTGAGGAGATCCTGCATCAGTGGCTGTGATAGAGAACAAGTAAAATGGCTGCAACTCGCAGTCTAGAGGTGCTGTGGTTGTAGTGGCTCCTGTGGCTTGGTCAATTTGGAATGGGTTTGAAGATCCTTGGTTGTTAGCGAGTGTGAAGGAATAAGTTATCTGAGAATTTGTGCCCAAGTCACTGTCTGTGGCACTGACTGAGAACACCTCCTGACCTGCTGGCAAGTTCTCTCGAAGCTGATTGGAGTACATGGAGTCAGAGAAAATAGGGGAGTTGTCATTGATGTCTACTAGAGTTATTGTGTAATCTCTCAGGCTCTGTCTAGAAGGAGAACCATTGTCTGTAGCAGCTATTTGTAGAGTGACTTGAGAAGATGGAGGAACAAAGACTTGAGTCAAAGCCTCACGATCTAAAACTGCACTAGTTGTAATAGCTCCACTAGTTGGATGAAGGCTAAACTTTTCATACGCTTGATTTTGACCCACAAAGAAATAAGTGATTTGTGCATCTCGATCTCCATCAGTTGCTTCTACAGTACCAACTTGTGTTCCAGCAGCTTCTTCTTCTAATAACATATATGTAAATGGTTGAGAGAATACTGGACTGAATTCATTTTCATCTAGAACTTGCACAGTGAGTGTCGAGTTGGTGAAATGCTGACCATCAGAAGCACGAATAGTCAGAGTATAAGATGTTGCAGCCTCATAATCTAAACTGGCAGATAGTGTGATAACACCAGTATTATTAATAGCAAATTTTCCCTCATTGTTGCCTGAGGCTATACTCAATGTAATGGCCATCTGATCTTGATCTTGAGCTGCAAACACAGCTATTATTGATGCTACAGGTGTGGATTCTGATATATTTACAGACTGGTCTCCAGTGAGAGTTGGAGGATTCTCATTGACATTGACAACAGCTACTGATACAGTAGCTGTAGAACTCGTAGCTGGAGATCCTCCATCTCTACCTACCACTGTTAAACTGTAAGATGGAGTCGTCTCAAAGTCTAGAGTATTGCTAATTTCAATTTGACCGTTTGGAAGTATTCTGAATGCATTTCCAGTGTTTCCACTTGTGATTGAGTATGCTATGTTAGAGTTTGGAGTGTTAGGTTGATCTGCGTCAGTGGCTAGTACTCGAATGACATTGTGTCCTACTGTCAAGTCTTCTCTTAATTGAACAGAGTAAGAGTTAGGTCTAAAGACTGGAGCATTATCATTTACATCAAATACTGTGACTGTAATGGTGGTTTGCTATCTTCTGTAGTCTGAGTGAGTACCTGCGTCAGTGGCTAGTACTCGAATGACATTGTGTCCTACTGTCAAGTCTTCTCTTAATTGAACAGAGTAAGAGTTAGGTCTAAAGACTGGAGCATTATCATTTACATCAAATACTGTGACTGTAATGGTGGTTTGATCTTCTGTAGTCTGAGGAGTACCTCTGTCTCTTACTCTAACAACTAAACTAAAAGAAGAAATGGACTCTCTGTCAATACTACTATTTATAGTAAGAGCACCATTTCCAGAGTTTAAGTTAAATGCCAGATTAATATTTCCAGATAAAATTGTGTATCTAATTTCACCATGGATGCCCAAGTCTCCATCTGTAGCATTGATAGTTGTTACTAAAGTTCCTATTGGAGAGTTCTCTATTACAGTAACTCGATAAGGTTCTCCTGATATAACTGGTGTATTGTCATTGACATTAAGAATCTGAATTGTACTGGTAGTAGTGACTGCTCGACTAGTTCCAGGATTGGAGGCAGTTATAGTGACTGAGTAAGTCTGTACAGATTCATAATCTATTGGTCCAGTGAGAGAGAGTGATCCAGAGGAAGCATTGAGAGTAAAAGGCACATTGCTAGGGGCAAAGGAGAACTCGATAATGGCATTACTACCTTCGTCTGCATCAGTTGCTCTGTATTCTGCTACCACACGGTTATGTGGAAGGTCTTCGCTAACTTGTATTGTAGCTGGATTAGAAGTAAATATGGGAGAGTTGTCATTAACATCAGTGACTGTAACACGAACTGTTGTAGTAACAGAGAGAGCACAACCACTACATCTGTCGCTAACTGTTAAAGTGAATGTGTAAGAGCTCTGAGCTTCTCTGTCTAGTCCTGTAGTACGCAGCAAACCAGTATTGTCTATAGAGAACCTGGTGGAACTGGGACTCAGTTGATATAGGAGCATACCATTAGCAACAGTTGGAAGGTCAGGATCACTAGCCTCAATACTTCCTACAGCAGTAGCCACTGTACTTTCTTCAATGCTAAAGCCACACCCACCAGATTGTCCAGCACAATTAGTAATAAAAGAAGGTGGTTCATTGACATCTGTAACAATAATACGAAGCATGGCAGTGCCTGTGACTTCGATTTCTGTGCTACGAGCTTGTATGGTAAGCACGTATTCTTGAGCTGTCTCAAAATTAAGAGGTTGAGCTAAAGTTACTCTACCACTGCCAGATTCAATTCTAAACTTGTGATCACTGTTGCCATTGGTGATTGAGTATTGGATTTCTCCAATACCTCCTGTAGCTACAACTCCCACAATATCTATTTCAACTGAGGCATCTTCACGTACGGTCCTTGGACTAATGTTCTCAAACACAATTCTATTTCTCACCACTTGGATATTGACCCTGATTCTAGCTCTTTGGCAATTGTCGTCTGTGTTTTGAGCTTGTATAGTGAGAACATGGTGTGGATTCTGATCAAAATCAAGCACTTGATCTACACTTATTGTTCCACTGGAGTTGACCGAGAACAATCTGTCTTGATTACCATCCACGATTGAATATTGATAGCTGGAATATAGAATAGTGTCAAGTGTTTAAAAAGGGAAACATCTACATTCCCAGTACATGGAGACTCAGGTTTGAATGGAAACTGGTTGCCAATGCTCTCATTTGTGTCTTTTAAACATGCATGGATAGTTAGTGTACAGCTAATTGGTTGAAATATTTGAGTTGTAACTCTAACTGTGTCAGAAATGGATGAAACCATTTTATATAGAACAGCAATGTAAATTTCATCCTATTTTACTAGAAGGTGCTTTTTAGGCCACATTAAGAGTGGGGGTAGCCTAACGTTCATAAGTAATGTGGGGTAGGAGTGGACGGTATTTTGATATTTAGTCGTTTTATTCGGTGTTCCCAGATTTATTCAGTTCAGTATCACCTGCTTGGGATAAAACGGTATAGTGCCAGCACTAGAATCACCACACAGAAACATACATTACCAGAAGAAAAAAACTTCTTTTTCTTCGTATACCGTGGCTTGAACTTGCTACCCTCAATCTACAGCCTGGGACACTTACCACTAATCCACCTGGAACAAATCTATACCAAGGCTGTTGGACGACCATTATAGTCTATTTTAACTTATTTTTTCCACCCTTTTTGTTGTTCTTTCTTTCGTTCTTCTTTCATTTCCCTTCATTTTATCTTTTTTCCCTCCTTTTTCCATCCTTTTTTCCTTCACCTTTTTTTGTTTCTTCCTTTGTTCTTTCACTATTCTTTCACATTTGATCCCTATCTTAGCCCTTTCCCTGCTACCATTCCTTGCTTGTATGCTTCTGCTAAAGAAAGAGTTAAAGCTGAAATTGTTAGCACATGATATTTTTACTTTACCACCATTGTTGTAATTAAGCCTAAAATATTTAGCCAATTAGTCGTTCTTTTAGTTAGCTAGTCAATATATTAGGCGTCTGATAGTGTCCACTCCTAATGTGGGGGTAGCTGCCAGTTAGTTCCACCGCATAGGTTACTTATCTAAGACATGCCAAACTATATCTTAGCTTACAATATCCCCATAAGATTTCTAAAAGCTTATATAAGATATCTGCATCCTCGGAATTTCTAGCAGTCATACCTATTTCCAGTGTTGGCAGAAATGAAATGTTGATGTACATTATAAAGAACTCCAAGTGAAGAGTTTCCATCAACAGTATCAATGAAAACTTCCTCAGGGTTGAACAGGAGATCCCACACTACTATACTGAATACATCTCTAACAGTCTGGCCTTGTACTGCAATGTACACCACCTAAGAAGTAAGACAATTCTCTGTATTAATTATATGCTATTAACTATTTCTTTCACACAACTAGAGGGAAAGGTTTGAAAGTAAAGACAAAAGACAGTTAACTTAAGGCTAAAGCTCACCAAACTACCATAATGACCCCCTCTCCCTTCTACTACCCTTGGCTTATGGCAACACTTAGCTTGTCACTAACTAATCACAGTCATTTACAAGTTGTGTTAACTAATTCAAAATAAAGTTGTTTGCCAAAATGTTAACGAACTAGCTAAAATTATTGCTTTAGCCACTCACTCCTGTAGAGTTCCCAGTGCGTGTGATGGTGACAGTTCTTCGAGTGATTCCAGCTGTTTCATTAGAGACAGTATTCATTGTGAGAGGGCCTGGATTAGTCTCACTGGCTGATGCATACAAAAAGCAATCCCCACTGAGAATGGTCAGTTCTACTAGGACTTTATTAGAGAATGCAGAACAGCTGGTCTGAAAATACTCTGTCCCTCCATTAGGTGTTTCTGTGGTAGTGTTGTCACCAGGATCAACAATAGCAGGTGCTGTAGTGGGCATTAATTAAATTGCTTAAATTCTCTAACACAAAAAGTTTATGTTAAACATGATTGTTAATGTGTGTGTGGCGTTTCATAAAGTAATATCACGGTATTAACTACCTCTTGCTTGTAACTTGAGTAGAAATTTGAGTCAACACTATATTTTAGTCACTAACCATCACAAGTTTTCACAGTGAGAAAGTCCACAAATGCTGCGGCATCCAAGTAATTCTGGAGGATGAAGACATGCTGATCATCTGGGTCAGAAGCTATGAACTGAAGCTCATTCCTGTTTATGTTCCCAATGCCAATAGCATAGACCTGAATGGCAGAATTTCTGATGGCTTCCACAGCTGAAGCAAGATCACCACGATTAGACTTCCCATCTACATATATATCGAACACAAATTAAAGCGCATAGTTACATGTGATAACTATTTTTGCTGCTGCTTTTATTTACCTGTTATCAAAATAGCTATTTTTGGAATTCCCTCTGAATTTGGTCGAGCTCCATGGCTGTTGGTTGGATCAAGTAAAGACCGTGCTGTGTTGATAGCTGAGGGAGTGTTTGTATACCCTCCAGTATAGCTTATGTCAGAAATGGCATTCTGGAGACTGCTTAAGCTAGAGTGAGTATCTAGATCAAACTCAATGGTAGAGTAATGCGAATATGGGACCACTCCTACTCTTGTGTTGTCGAGGCCGATAGTGAAGAAGGATACGGCTGTGCTCATGAACTGTAAGGCAGTGTTGTGATTGGTTCTTCCTACACTACCTGATGTGTCCAGCATAAAAACCAAGTCGATATTCCTAGCACAACCTATATAGACATTGAAAGGAGAAATAAAATACATGCATAATAATGCACACCATATAATATATCCATCTTTACAACTTTAACCAATAAACTTTTAACTTAATTCTTTTACCTAATATGATACAAAAGTTAATAAAATGTGATCTTGAAACATTTTGGCTCATTTTAGCCTTCGTCAGTTGACTTGGACGTTCAAAATCTCACACTTCTGCAATACCACAGTTAATTTTTTTTGTTTATTACTATGCATGCTATGTTGTTACTATGGTGATATTCTTTTTCATGACAATGAACAAGGTCTTGAAGGAATTCAATGCAACTATAACTCTCACTACTCACAAAGCATGAGACCTGATGTTTACATTTCACATGATCATTACAGTGATAAAAAACAGAAACAAAAAACAACAACTAAAGATAATAAGAGTTTTTTTATATTTTTTTTTATTATTATTATTTTTTGTTATATTTCGGAGAAGGATTTTTTAATGATAGCTATCTCAAAGAAGTAACTTTAATTAGGTATGCTTATGTTTCTACATCAGCAACTACCAATCTAACATTGCACTAAATACTGCTTGTAGCTATATCTACAAAATTACCAAATTAAAAATAGAAATGCAAGCAGATCCTAATTTTGATTCTCATATTGAAATGTTTGCTTACTGGACGGTATGACACTGAGTCTTGCTGTGTCTGAAGTCTCGTAGTAGACCCAGTCAAAACCTGCCTCCACAGCCAGTCTCAGAAACTCATTGTAGTCACTGCTGGGCGGTAGCCTCACACTCACACTTCTTCCTGGAATAATAATAAACAATATGATGCATCAAAACTAATAATAACAAGTAAAGATCACAGTAAGTTAGGGTGAACAGGTCAAATATGCACAATCTCATAAGGTATTATTTTATGTCTTTTTACATAACACCTTTTTATATAGACAGCATGAAGCTGGTACTACTTCACAATTAAAAAAAAAAACAGTTTTAAATTAAGACTAGTATATAGAAAAAGAAGCCATTTTATTTCATGAATTTCTAACCTTCATAATGCAATGATCTGTTATTTGAAGACAACTCTGGATCTGGAAAAGGACTGTATGCTTTCAAAATAGTTATTAATTTGTTTGTTGGTCGGTAAAGCACTTCAAGCATGTCTAATTTGGACTGCATTCTTGATGACATGAGGCGGCTGTCTGCTGTTTGAAATGCAATTCTATTGTTGCTGTTGGAAATCAGCTCATTGTTAAACCGTGGGGAGTTTCTGTCGATGTGATCGGTAATGGGTTGACACACAGCAGCTTCTGTCTCCATCACGCCCAGAGATTGCCGAGTAGGAAAGAAAGTTCCGGTTTCAAATGTTGGCACAGCTGCTTGAGTAAGATCCTGTTGGCCATTGGATAAATGGGACAAGGCTATAACAAGAAGGAGTATTTTTATATCCATTATGATTCCCTTTGCTTGTAGTAGCTACAAAGAAACAAACTTTCCAGCTGCTTTTATAGAAAATTTTCAATTATGTAATCAGATCTTCAGCACATGCAGCTGAAGCCGTTCAATGCATGTTCATATTCTTGATTTCTAAGAGTGTGTGATGAAGAAGGCCTGAAAAGTCAAAGCCTGGTTAAAATAGCTAGGTTTATGAATGTTACATAATGTCCTACTGGGGATTTGATATATTGTCAGCTAATACAGTTATAATCAAATAGAATGTATGGTATGCTGTAATGAAACCTTCCATGGATTCAGCCCAGTTTGCCATTACTCCTTGTGACAGCACACAGCGTCCAAATCAAGTGCTTGATAATGACATAAGAGTTGAATCTCTACCTTCAATAGAGAGCACGCTCACAATGCCTTGAAGCCACCCATCATCTAGTTGCTGTGAGAACAGGTAACACAATACCAATCAGGATAGACTTACAGAAAAAACTGACTTTTGGGGCTTTAGTTTTGAAGTTTCCTTATATACAATGAAAGAATGGAGTATAATAAAAGAAATGTTGCTTTACTGAAACAAGGCAGGAACAAAAAGGGAATAAAATAATTTTTTGTAACTGTATTTATATCATCCCTACACAAAACTGGCTTCATGCTGCACACAAATAGCTATCAAGAACGAGATTAAGAGCAATAGTATCTATGGCTGTTAATTATCGGTATTTACTAATCAATACATTAGCTGGCATTAGCCGTAGACAACCAGTTTTGAGTGTATGACCAAGAGTTGAGCTATATTCATATGTTGGTAGGTATTCAAATAAGATTCTAAGTAACCAGACATCCGCTGTGGTTGGTAACTGGTGCTGGTAGCTCTGCATATAGTTGGTAGTAACTCTCTGAGTGTGAGTTCACTGTGGGCTCTCCCACACCCTCCAGGACATATTTTATAATAAATAGATAGTCTGGCTAGGATATCCAGATAGCTATTGGTTTTTAAATTCATTCAAGGTTACAGAATATGAGTAAGGTCTATTTATTACTATTGTCTTCCTCAATATCAAAACAAAATATTTGGTAAATAATTGGCGAGCGAGCGTAGCGAGCGAGACACTTACAGGGGTAACACAATTGAAAATCGGGGATGTTTGTTTATTTGTATATATGTTTGGACGTACGTATGTCATTTTGTACTTTGACCCTCCGTATTTTAGTGTTTTCTCAACGTTCGACCCCGTCCCAAACTTCACTAAGCAGAATCCTCTGGTTTAGCAACCATTACCCGTATTACCTTAGAAATTGAATTGTTTATCGCTTTGAATTCTTTTGCGGGTGCAGTTAAAATGCAAAAACTTATGGGAGATCCATTTCTATTCGAGTTAGTGGCGGTGGTAAGTTAATACACAGTTATAAGCCCTACTCAACAACATTAACTTGAAAATTGATTGTCCACTAGACGAACCACGAAGGTAAGTCTTGCGTAGGTATGTTCAGTTGTGTAAAAGTATTGTGCGTTACAACTACTATTAAGAATATCATAAAGAAAACTTTAAATAACGTGACTTGATTTTGTTGCTTCGTTTTCAATTCAAACAGTTGCGGGGAGCGGTTACTATGGCATTGAATCCCCCTTTACCGCATATACTTAATTTAAAAACTCGACTTTATTTTAGTAGCTTGAGTGTTAGTTGTTAAAATCAATCATTTAACAATAGTGTAGTTTAAGGTTCGCTCGCCATTTGTGCTCAAGCACACCACTAGTTAATGATCATACTTGGTTGAGTGCAATTGTAAAAGAGGGATTAAGAGATAGGATTAAATAAGGTTTAACTGTGTGTGATCTGACTCTAGGTAGGTATAGCAGAGATGGGGTGAGGAGGGGGGGAGGGCTTCTACCCTTTCATCATCAAGTATATTGTCCAGATGTGTAACATGAAAATGTATAATATTTAATTTCTTTTCTGTTAGGACATTCAGCAATAGATTATTATTCAGCGAAGCGAGCAGAGCCGACTCTCTAATGAGTTCGCGATATATATATATATATATATATATATTTAGGTCTAGGAATTGTTTTTGTTCTTGCGTGGGTGTACGTGTGCACATTTTCTCCTACGCGCTTGAGCGGGCCGGGTAACAGGTAAGCCATTAAATGGTCCTAATTTATTTATTAGACTATTCCTGAGGATTACGGTACCAGGAGCCTTCATCATAGAAAAAAGCTACCACTATTATTTTCTCACTTTGACAGTATTTTGTAGCCACACCAAGCATGCATGGAATAGCTGCAATTACAGGAAACAATTATCGCTCGCTTCACTGTTTTGTGCTATTGGAGCGCATCACTAGTAAAGCAAGTTCAATAAAACTACATACTAATACGCAAAAATACAAGTATGTTTGTTGACACAGAGAAGAGATAAAACTTTAAACCTATTGTTTACCAACACTACTCTAGCTAACTGAAGCTCAAATAATGACAGCCTGAGAGCTGTTGGAGTTCAACTTGTCACCTTCTGGTTAGTGCAGTCTGAGTTAATGGACCAGTGATTATTATCACATGATATCACATGACATTGTCCACCACATGCATCAAACATTGGCTGCTTTTATAGAAAATCCTCAATATGTAAAAAGATCTTTGGCACGTGTAGCTAAAGTCATTCAATGCGTGTGCGTCTCCTTGCTTTCAGGAGTGTAATGAAGAAGGCCTTACAATTTAGGAAGTCTATACATTAGAAGCCTTATTAACATATTTAGGTTTATGAATGTTACGTCATATCTTACTGGGAATTGGATATATTGTCAGCCAAGACAGTTATAATCAAATGGAAATGGAATGTAAGGTGTGCTGCAGTAATGAAGCCTTCCATGGACTCGGCTCGGTTCCCCATTAGCTACTCCTTGTGTTATTACACAGCGTCCAAATCAAGTGCTTGATAACATAACATAAGACGTGAGTATCTAATTTCACTAGAGAGCATGTGCACAATGCCATGAGGCCTCCTATTCTCAGTTGCTGAGAGCAGGCAACTTAACACCAATCAGGATAGACATACAAAAAAACTGACTTTTGGGTCTTTAGTTTTGAAGTTTCCTTATATACAATGAAAAAATGAAGTATAATAAAAGAAATGTGTCTTTACTAGAAGAAACAAGGCAGTATTAACGCAATGTTTCTTTTATTAAGCTTTCATATTTTCATTGTATATAAGCTTCACGTTTTCTCAACGATTAGCCCGAAATTAAAAAGGTAGCACACTAACTAGTGATGTGATTGAGCACAAATGGCGAGCGAGCCAAAAGACTATACTATTTTTATGATTTTGACTTCTAACACTGAAGCTACTGAAAATAAGGTCCAGTTTTTAAATTTCGCATACACGGTAAAGGGATTTCAGTGCCACAGTAACAACTCTCTGCAACTGCTTGAATTGAAGGAAAACAACAACAACAAAACAATACACGTTATTTAAAAGTTTTCTTTGTGATATTCTTTAGCTAAGTAGTGGTTGTAACACACAATGCTTTGACACAACTGGACATGCACCTACACAGACTTACCTTCGCGGTAGTCTAGTGGACAATGTATTTTCAAGTAAATACTGTTGCACACGGCTTATAACCATGACAAAGAGCGCATTGACTTACCACTGCCACTAACTCGAATAGAAATGGAAGTCCCTTAAGTTTTCAAGTTTTAACTGCACCCGCAAAAGAATTCAATTTCTAGGGTGATACGGGTACTGATCGATAAACCAGAGGATTCTGTTTAGGCAATTTGGGACGGGGTCGACCACATAACTAACACAAAAACGCGAGGGTCAAAGTACAAAATGACATACGTACGTCCAAACATATATACAAATAAATAAATAAACTAGTGATGTGCTTGAGCACAAATGTGAGCTGCTCTGCGAAAACCAGACATTTGCCTAAAAACACAATTGTACATTACGGCTAAAAGTATGAAAAAAGTGAATTATTTTGAATTATATTTTTTCCCATAATTATAAACTTCTAACCTTTGTCTAGCTCTCTGCCAAGTTTCATTTTCTAAAGTGATCGTTTTCTTGGCAAGTGAGCATGTCAAAAATGGGAACTCTTAGGTTAGCCATTCTCCTCGAATTTCCAATTGGAGTGTAACGAACAATAAACATTTTGAAGTTACCGACTTCAAACGCGTGTAAGTTTAAAACGCTTAAGCGCACGCCGGCGGCAAATAGCTTATTTTAAAGCAGAAGGTATGATTTTTCTGAAAATACCTAAATCTCAATTTTGAATTTTTAGGGAAACACCTGGTTTTCGCAGAGCCCCTCACAAATGGCGAGCGAGCCTAAAGACTATACTATTTGTTTTGACTTCTAACACTGAAGCTACTGAAAATAAGGTCCAGTTTTTAAATTTTGCATACACGGTAAAGGGATTTCAGTGCCATAGTAACAACTCTCTGCAACTGCTTGAATTGAAGGAAAAAAACAACAACAAAACAATACACGCTATTTAAAAGTTTTCTTTGTGATATTCTTTAGCTAAGTAGTGGTTGTAACACACAATGCTTTGACACAACTGGACATGCACCTACACAGACTTACCTTCGCAGTAGTCCAGTGGACAATGTATTTTCAAGTAAATACTGTTGCGCACGGCTTATGTAACCATTACAAAGAGCGCATGACTTACCACCGCCACTAAGGATTCTCAGAGCTCGTTAATTGAAAAATACTGGAACTGTGAACGCTTTACCTAACTTACGTAATTAGAAGCGCGGGCGAAAACAGAGGTCTCACGTACCCCATAAACAGATAAATAAATAACTAGTGGTGTGCTTGAGCACAAATGGCGAGCGAGCCTGATAGTTAGGTAACATAAAAGTATTGTTACTATGTTTTAGCTTAGTTCATGCAAACACTATAATAGCAGTTATGACCTTTTATTTCAGCAAACAAGTACAAAATCACTCTCTTATTTGATTAATGGTAACTTTTGTAGTATCAAACATCTGCCATTCTGATTATCTCAATCACCAGTAACTCTTGAACAAGCTTTCAGCTACGATAAAAAATAAACCAGTGTTATTATTTGTAATTTTAGCAAACAAATATGGAATTACTAGCTACTTACCTCATTCTTGAGTATTGATAACTTCTGTAGTATCATTGAAGTTACTTTGGCCATCTGAATTACCTTGAATTCTTGACAACAAGCTCTCACCTACAAAAACAAAAGACAATCAATTTTAGCACACAAATACAAATTACTTTCTTACCTCATTTTCTTGAGCAGTGGTAACTTTTGTAGTACCAAATTTGAGTCCTTCTGATTATTTGAATATACCAGTCACTGTTGACAACAAGCTCTTAGCTATAAAAAAGAAAGGTCAGAGTTATTTTGCATATTTAGCTAACAAATATGGAATTGCGTACTTACCTCGGCATTCCTCGAGTAGTAGTAGCTTCCTTAGCATTAATACTTTATGTGCTTACATACGCTTTTCAGAAGTAGTGATAGCTCTCTTAGTACTGACTACAGGTGGTTCTTGACAACTAGTAACAAGCCGCACTTAGCCGGAAAAAAGGCAACGTTTTGAATTTAAATCTGGTACAGGGTCTTCAATGTCATAGTAACCGATCGAATCAACTTTTTGTTTCTTGAAAAGCAAGCGTTTTCGCAGGAATTTTCTCACACTTTGGAGCTTAAGTATAAAGTAAGGCTTGCTTAATGCTGTAGTTTCAGAATAAACTGGGGTCAAGCCTAAAAAGCCGTGTTTTTTGAAGAAAAAACGTTCCCCGCGCGCGCGTTTAAAGGGCATACGTACAATCCATACATACATACATATATACATATATACATACTAGTGGTGTGCTTGAGCACAAATGGCGAGCGAGTCTGATAGTTAGGTAACATAAAATGTTACTATTCTTAGCTTACTTCATGCGAACACTATTATAGCAGTTATGACATTTGATTTCAGCAAACACATACAAAATCACTCTCTTACCTGATTAATGGTAACTTTTGTAGTATCAAACATCAACCATTCTGATAATCTCAATCACCAGTAACTCTTGAACAAGCTCTCAGCTACGATAAAAAATAAACCAGTGTTATTATTTGTAATTTTAGCAACAAATATGGAATTACTACTTACACCATACTTGTGTATTGATAACTTCTGTAGTATCAAATTGAAGTTACGAGCCTAAAGACTATACTATTTTTATATGAATGATTTTGACTTCTAACACTGAAGCTACTGAAAATAAGGTCCAGTTTTTAAATTTAGCATACAGGGTAAAGGGATTTCAATGCCATAGTAACAACTCTCTGCAACTGCTTGGAAAGAAAACAACAACCACAAAACAATACACGTTATTTAAACGTTTTCTTTGTGATATTCTTTAGCTAAGTAGTGGTTATAACACACAATGCTTTGACATAACTGGACTTGCACCTACACAGACTTACCTTCGTGGTTAATCTAGTGACAATGCATTTTCAAGTAAATACTGTTGCGCACCGCTTATAACCATGACAAAGAGAGCATTGACTTACCACCGTCACATACTCTGAAGTCCCTTAAGTTTTCAAGTTTTAACTGCACCCGCAAAAGAATTCAAAATGGTAAACAATTCAATATCTAGGGTGATACGGGTACTGATCGATAAACCAGAGGATTCTGTTTAGTGCAATTTGGGACGGGGTCGACCACATTACTAACACATTACTAACACAAAAATGCGAGGGTCAAAGTACAAAATGACATACGTACGTCCAAACATATATACAAATAAATAAATAAACTAGTGGTGTGCTTGAGCACAAATGGCGAGCGAGCCTGATAGTTAGGTAACATAAAATGTTACTATGTTTTAGCTTACTTCATGCAAAGACTATAATAGCAGTTATGACATTTGATTTCAGCAAACAAATACAAAATCACTCTCTTGCATTATTAATGGTAACTTTTGTAGTATCAAACATCAACCATTCTGATAATCTCAATCACCAGTTACTCTTGAACAAGCTCTCAGCTACGATAAAAAATAAGCCAGTGTTATTATTTGTAATTTTAGCCAACAAATATGGAATTACTACTTACATCATTCTTGAGTATTGATAACTTCTGTAGTATCAAATTGAAGTTACTTTGACCATCTGAATTACCTTGAATTCTTGACAACAAGCTCTCACCTACAAAAACAAAAGACAATCAATTTTAGCACACAAATACAAAATTACTTTCTTACCTCATTTTCTTGAGCAGTGGTAACTTTTGTAGTACCAAATTTGAGCCAATCTGACTATTTGAATTTACCAGTCACTGTTGACTAGCTCTTAGCTACAAAAAAGAAAGGCCAGAGTTAATTTTGCATATTTAGCTAACAAATATGGAATTGCGTACTTATCTCAGCTTCCCTCGAGAAGTAGTAGCTTCCTTAGCATTAATACTACGGCATTCTGACTACCAACGGCTCTTGACAACCAACAACCGGCACTCCGTATCCCCCATAAAACGGCGAAGTTTTGAAATTAAGTCTGGAAAAGGGTCTTCAATGCCATAGTAACCTGTCGAATCAACTTTTTGTGTCTTGAAAACAAGCGTTTTAGCAGGAATTTTCTCATACTTTGGAGCTTAAGTATAAAGTAAGGTTTGCTTAATGCAGTAGTTTCAGAATAAACTGGAGTCGTTTAGTAGACAAAATTTCCCCGCGCGCGCGTTTAAAGAGCATACGTACCATCCATACATACATACATATATATAACATATACCCGATTTTGCATTATCCACCCCTAATACTGTCTCGCTTGCTTCGCTCGCTCGCCAATAAATATATAAACAAACTTCCCCGATTGTTTCATTTTTACCCCTGTAAGTGTCTCGCTCGCCGATAAATAAAAATAGCGAAATCTCGATTGCGTTACCCCTGATAGTGTTAACAAAATCAAAAATCGGGGGTGTTTATTGGCGAGCGAGACACTTACAGGGGTAACACAATCAAAAATCGGGTATGTTTGTTTATTTATTTATTGGCGAGCGAGTGTAGCGAGCGAGACACTTACAGGGGTAACACAATTGAAAATCGGGGATGTTTGTTTATTGGCGAGCGAGCGTAGCGAGCGAGACAGTATTAGGGGTGGATAATGCAAAATCGGGTATATGTTATATATATATATATGTATATATATGTATGTATGTATGGATTGTACGTATGCCCTTTAAACGCTCGCGCGGGGAACGTTTTTTCTTCAAAAAACACGGCTTTTTAGGCTTGACCCCAGTTTATTCTGAAACTACAGCATTAAGCAAGCCTTACTTTATACTTAAGCTCCAAAGTGTGAGAAAATTCCTGCGAAAACGCTTGCTTTTCAAGAAACAAAAAGTTGATTCGATCGGTTACTATGACATTGAAGACCCTGTACCAGATTTAAATTTAAAACGTTGCCTTTTTTCCGGCTAAGTGCGGCTTGTTACTAGTTGTCAAGAGCCACCTGTAGTCAGTACTAAGAGAGCTATCATTACTTCTGAAAAGCGTATGTAAGCACATAAAGTATTAATGCTAAGGAAGCTACTACTACTCGAGGGATGCCGAGGTAAGTACGCAATTCCATATTTGTTAGCTAAATATGCAAAATAACTCTGGCCTTTCTTTTTTATAGCTAAGAGCTTGTTGTCAACAGTGACTGGTAAATTCAAATAGTCAGAAGGACTCAAATTTGGTACTACAAAAGTTACCACTGCTCAAGAAAATGAGGTAAGAAAGTAATTTGTATTTGTGTGCTAAAATTGATTGTCTTTGTTTTTGTAGGTGAGGAGCTTGTTGTCAAGAATTCAAGGTAATTCAGATGGCCAAAGTAACTTCAATGATACTGCAGAAGTTATCAATACTCAAGAATGAGGTAAGTAGTAATTCCATATTTGTTTGCTAAAATTACAAATAATAACACTGGTTTATTTTTTATCGTAGCTGAAAGCTTGTTCAAGAGATACTGGTGATTGAGATTATCAGAATGGCAGATGTTTGATACTACAAAAGTTATCATTAATCAGGTAAGAGAGTGATTTTGTACTTGTTTGCTGAAATAAAAGGTCATAACTGCTATTATAGTGTTTGCATGAACTAAGCTAAAACATAGTAACAATACTTTTATGTTACCTAACTATCAGGCTCGCTCGCCATTTGTGCTCAAGCACACCACTAGTATATATATATATATGTATGTATGTATGGATGGTACGTATGCTCTTTAAATGCGCGCGCTTCTAATTACGTAAGTTAGGTAAAGCGTTCACAGTTCCAGTTTTTTTCAATTAACGAGCGCGGAGTATCCTGCTGCAGACGCAACATTGTTTCAACCAAAAAGTTTACAGCTACTCTCTTCTTGAAACAATCGTGAAGTCTTTGTCAAGCTGCGCTTCTTTGCCACTGCTTTCGAAGTTTATTCAGGTAATTGTTAGTTTAGTCTGGGATCAGAGACTTTAGATTCTCTGATGCTAACTGAGAATGGAAAGGGTTACACTGTGCACTACAGTTAGATGTAATTTCTGTCCTATTTTTCTGTAAAAAGAGTCTGCTCGCTCGCCATGCATTTGCGCTATTCGAGCGCACCACTAGTTTATATATATGTTTGGACGTATGTATGTCATTTTGTACTTTGACCCTCGGTATTTTTGTGTTCGCTCCGCGTTCGACCCCGTCCCAAACTTCACTAAACAGAATCCTCCGGTTTAGCGACCATTACTCGTATCACCTTAGAAATTGAATTGTTTACTGCTTTGAATTCTTTTGCGGGTGCAGCTAAAACGCAAAAACTTATGGGAGCTCCATTTCAATACGAGTTAGTCGCTATTTGTCACAGTTATAAGCCCTACTCAACAGCATTAACTTGTAAATTCATTGTCCACTAGACGAACCACGAAGGTAAGTCTTGCGTAGGTATGTTCAGTTGTGTGAAAGTATTGTGCGTTACAACTACTATTTAGAATGTCACAAAGAAAACTTTAAATAACGTGACTTGATTTTGTTGCTTCTTTTTCAATTCAAACAGTTGCAGGGAGCGGTTGTACCTTGAGTGTTACTTGTTAAAATCAATCATTTAACAATAGTGTAGTTTAAGGCTCGCTCGCCATTTGTGCTCAAGCACACCACTAGTTTATTTGTATATATGTATGGACGTACGTAAGGCATTTTTGTACTTTGACCCTCGCGTTTTTGTGTTAGTTCGGTTGTCGACCCCGTCCCAAACTTCACTAAACAGAATCCTCTGTTTATCGATCAGTACCCGTATCACCCTAGAAATTGAATTGTTTACCTTTTTGAATTCTTTTACTGGTGCAGTTAAAACGTGAAAACTTACAGGACTTCCATTTCTATTCGAGTTAGTGGCGGTGGTAAGTCAATGCGCTCTTTGTCATGATTATAAGCCGTGCGCAACAGTATTTACTTGAAAATACATTGTCCACTATACTACTGCGAAGGTAAGTCTGTGTAACACAGGTGCATGTCCAGTTGTGTCAAAGCATTGTGTGTTACAACCACTACTTAGCTAAAGAATATCACAAAGAAAACTTTTGTATTGTTTTGTTGTTGTTTTTTTTCCCTTCAATTCAAGCAGTTGCAGAGAGTTGTTACTATGGCACTGAAATCCCTTTACCGTGTATGCTAAATTAAAAAACTGGACCTTATTTTCAGTAGCTTCAGTGTTAGAAGTCAAAATCATTCATATAAAAATAGTATAGTCTTTAGGCTCGCTCGCCATTTGTGCTCAAGCACATCACTAGTTTATTTATTTATTGGCGAGCGAGCGTAGCGAGCGAGACAGTATTAGGGGTGGATAATGCAAAATTGGGTATATGTTATATATATGTATGTATGTGGGGATGGTACGTATGTCATAAAAAACGCGCGCGCGGGGAACGTTTTTCTTCTAAAAACACGGCTTTTTAGGCTTGACCCCAGTTTATTCTGAAACTACAGCATTAAACAAGCCTTACTTTATACTTAAGCTCCAAAGTGTGAGAAAATTCCGGCGAAAACGCTTGCTTTTCAAGAAACAAAAAGTTGATTTTACCGGTTACTATGGCATTGACGACCCATTTCCAGACCTAATTTCAAAAGTTCGCCGTTTTAGGGGGTATACAGAGTGCCGCTTGTTTGTTGTCAAGAGTCATTGGTAGTCAGAATGCCGTAGTATTAATGCTAAGGAACCTACTGTGACTGGAATGGGTGGTTTTCCGCCAACTAACAGTGGAGGCAACAAAGTGTTTGTTGCTGCCACCAGAATCTGCTTGTCACAGTAGATTAGGTATAGCTAGCTATTGGCCTCTTAAGGCACAGTTAGATAGCACCAGGTTGTCTGAGGTTAACTTATTAAAAAACCCAATGAATGCAGACTAACTCCCTGGACATGTGCAAAGTCATAATATAGAAAACTGTGCACGTGCCCAGTATCATGATGTGCATGACATAGAAATCAAATCACTAAGCAGCCAAACGCTGTTACTGGTAACATTACATGGAAACATAGCCAGGGAACACCAATCAAGGCCACTCCACCAATTAAGTAATTAAGTTGATTAAACAGTTCTCGACTCCTTGTGAGAGGAGTTTGATGAGGGTGAGGGACTTCTCTCACATCTTCCCCCCCTTGTTTCAGCTGTCTGTGCTGCTCTTGTTGCTGACAGCTGCTGTGCTGGCTGATTCATCTCTTGATCTTCTCCACATTGGCGGCTCAGCCAGTCTGCCACCGTGTTCTCTGCTCCTTTTCTGTAAACTACTGAGAACATATAGTTAGTAAGCTCCAAGGCCCACCTCAAAATCCTCTTGTTTCTCTGTGGTCCCGTTGTGATGGATGTTAGGGACTTGTGATCTGTGATGACTTCAAATGGCCTCCCATAGAGGAAGAAACTGAAGTGACGAATCGTCTTCACCAAAGCTAGCCCCTCCAGATCTTGGGCTGCATAGTTTTTCTCAGCTCCCTGGAGCTGACTGGAGTAGTACGCTACAGGATGTAGCTTCTGTTTCCTTCTGACGGACAGAACTCCACCCACACCTGTAGCACTAGCATCTGTCTCCACTACAAACTCATCATTACAGGTGGGAATACATAAAGAAACATGACTAACTAGAGACTTACATAAATAACTGAATGCCTCCTCCATGGGCTTCTCCCACTTGACCGATGCTGGCATGGCGTCAGAGGTGGCAGGCGTCAGCTTGGACGTCCACTGGTGTATCTTTGGAATGTACTTCCTATAAAAGTTGACTGTCCCCAGAAATGCTCGCAACTGCTTCTTGGTGGAAGGTTTTCTGTACTCCACCAATGCCGTAACTCTGTGCTCGGGCACACACATCTCGCCATCACCAATCCTGTGCCCCAAAAACTCCAAATGCTTCTTCCCAAAGTCACACTTGGTTACCTGGCAAGTGAGGCCTGCTGCCTCCAGCTTGTTAAAACCTATCCTCAAATGAGCTAAGTGCTCCAGCCAATTAGATGAACCCACCAAAATATCGTCAATGTAAACGTTACAGAACTCTTCACAGCCACTCAAAACCCTATTCATCAGCTTCTGAAAGGTGGCTGGAGCATTACATAAGCCAAAGGGCATTCTCCTATACTCCCATTTTCCCCAGGGGCAAATGAATGCTGTCTTGGCTATGTCATCGGGATGGACCTCAACTTGGTGAAACCCCTTCACCAAGTCCAGTTTAGAGAGCACTCTTGCCTCCCCAATCTTGCTTACCATTTCTTCAAACCCAGGCATGTAGTAGGGTTCAGGGGTGGTTATGGCATTCACCTTCCGGTAGTCGACACAGAGTCGAACCTTGCCATTCTTCTTTTTCACAGGCACTAATGGTGATGCCCATGAAGAGTCAGAGCGTTGGATAATCCCTGCTTCCTCCAAAGCCTTTAGCTCTGCTCTCACGTCTTCCCTCATGCTGAGGGGGACAGAGTAAGGGGGCTGTGCAATGGGCTGGGCATCCTTGGTGTCTATTCTTAGTTTCACCACATCTGTTGTTCCTGTCTCACCACAGAACACACCATCAAACTCCTCAACTAAGTCCTCAATATCTCTCACATTGTACCCAACACATTCACCACTCAACTTAGCACCTGCCTCCTTCCCTTCCTCTTCCTCATCCAAAACTACATCTATCCTGCACACATCCTTCCTTACACAATACCTCATTAAATTATTCACATGTATAACCTTCTCACCCCTAACTTTGCCTTTCCTCTTGATTTTGTACGTCACATCCCCTTTTCTTTCTACAACCTCAAACGGGCCATCCCAACTCTCTCCCAATTTATTGTGCATCCCAGGGATCCTATACCAGACTAGGTCCCCTCTACTGAAGCTCCTGAGCCTAGTGCTCTTGTCGTGCTGCTTCTTGCGCTGCTCTGCACACTTAGCTGCACCTAGTGCTGCTGTCTCTCTCATGGCTTTCATTGTACCTGCCATTCTATCTACCCACTCGCTCACCAACAACTGTTGCTGCTGCTGTCCTCCTTGCTGCTCCACCAGCTTGTGGTACACAGCTTCCAGAGGTGTTCTCTGCCGGAAGCCGTGCACCAGGTCAAAAGGAGTGAATCCGTGACCCTCCAGTGGCAGGCTTCTGAGTGAGAACAGAGCATAGGGCACTTGCTGGACCCAATCCTTCCTGCTTTCAATCGTCTTCCTGATAATGAACTTCAGAGTCCTATGCATCCGCTTGATGCTTCCATTTGATTCGGGGTGGTAGGGTGTGGTCTTGAGCTTGTCCACGCCCATCAGTGTGCATAACTCCTTCATGGCTTTGGCCATGAACTGGGCCCCACAATCTGTTAGGATCTGTTGGGGTATGCCAATCCTGGAGAACACCTCCCACATTGCATGAGCTACTGACTTGGTGGTAATTACTCTTAGGGGCACTGCATCCGGCCACTTACTTGCCAGGCAAATGCAGGTAAGGAGGTATTGACAGCCTCCCTTGCCTTTCTCTAGTGGTCCAACTATGTCAAGTGCCACACTCTCAAAGGGTTCAGTAAGCACAGGGCGGGGCATCATGGGAGCTCTCCTAGGACCATAATTGGAGTGTCTCTTACAAGTCTCACAGCTCTGGCAATAGTCTTGTACATCCTTAACCATCCCAGGCCAACTAAACCTCCTCCTAATAATCCCAAGCACCTTTTCACTCCCAAAATGTCCACACCTGTCATGCCCAATCTCCATCAGCCTCTCTGTAACTCTTTGGCACCAGCACCACATCTGCAAATTCTTCCCAATCCACTAACCTAGTTTGAACCAACACACCTCCTCTCCATTTATAGCCTTTCTCACCTCTAAGTACAAACTCTTTCACTGCTAATAAACTTTCATCTCGCTCGACCTCCTTTATAAAAGCACTTCTCTCTTCTCCTTCTTCTATTGGCTTCCATGCCTCAACTAACTTCTCCCAACTATCTTCCACCCTTTTACTTTCTACCTCTTCACTACTACCTCTACTCTCATTACCATCATTGCTGGCTTCCTCCACTACCACGACCCCCGCCTTACAACTTGCTTGCTTTGGCAGTTCCTGGGCTGGCTCTGCTTCTTCTTCCTCTTCAGTGACAGTCTCAGCTGCAGTCTGGTCTACTGCTGGACTTCCGGACTCTTCCCCTGCTTCAGGCACTGACTCCTCCTCTACTGGGTACTGGGTCGTCACTTCCACTGATGGAGGTGTTACTCCTCCTACTGCTTCCTGGGCAGCTGACTGCCTCTTCTTGCTTCTACGTGCTCCTTTCTTGGAACTTGCAGCCTTGCCTGCTTCTGGTACTCTGCTTCCAGAATTTGCTTCCGTCTTTCTGGTTGTGGTCTGCTCCTTTGCTGGGGCGCCACCTCCTTGCTTCTGGCTCCTCCTTGCTGGGGCCTTGTCTAATGGCTTTGTCACCACACCTTCATCATTCTTGAGACTGGCTTCCTGTTTGGCCTGTCCCCTGGTGGTCACCTGATTAACTTTCGCAGTTTGGATTTCTGGCTCTTGGAACAGTCCGGCAATGTAAGTTACTTCCTGCGCATCCTTGAGATTGAGTGGGAACCAGCATTCTGGTGGGTGGCATCTGTCCATATCTACCATTGCCTTCCTCCTGAACACTTTCCCCCCTCCGAACTTAAACTCAACCCAGGCTACCTCTTTCAATCCTTTTCTTGCACCATTCGCCCATACTTTCTCACCAGTAAAGTCCTGCCTCTTAACCCATCTGACTGGAGCTACTCCCACTTCCGCTCCGCTGTCAATCAGTATGTCACACCTTTCTCCATTCAACTCTCCTTCAACTACATTACTCCTCCTTCCTTGTGACCATGTTACTGCTGCCCTTCTAGCACTTACACTGCTGTGCTCTTTCTTAACCCCTTTGAGTACTTCTGGGCCTTTGCCTCTGTCTGGGCACTCAGTACTCTTGTGCCCTTCACGATGACACAGAAAACAAGTTAGTGGTTTGGGTGCCACACTGGAGTTGTACGTGCCACTCCAAGGCCTATGCCAACAGTTCTCACTCTTGTGGCCCTTCCTGCCACACACTGTACAATGGTCTCTTTCCTTGCTATCAGTCTTGCCTGACTTATGTGCATCTCTGTGAGATTTCTCTACCTTATCTGTCTTGCTGCTAGTGTTGCTGCTAGAACCTGGGACTCTAGTGAGGTCCCCTATTGCCCTAGTGGACATCCAAGCATCCACAGACCTTCTCAACTCAGCCATGCTGCTGGTGTCGGTGGTCTCCAGGAACACTTTCCCGTTCTGAGGAAGATGCTCTCTGAGTAAAGCCTTGACTAAGGTGAAAGTGGCTTCCTCAACAGTTTTTGCTTCCTGGAACAGGCCTGTGCAAATCTTAGTGAGATGATCTACAAGATGAGTGGAATCTAGCTTCCTTATACTGTCTAGGTTAACTGCAAATAGCCTATGACCATAAGCTGCTACCGTAGCTCCCACTGAGTTCATCAAGTAACTCCTCAACTCATCATACTCTGCTCCTACTTCTAATCTGGGCCTAACACCTTCATTCAGTTTAGGTGTTAACCTGTTCACTAACTTAGCACCCCAATCTTTCTTGTCTACCTCGCTCTCTCTCATAACATACTCAAACTGATTGAGAAATGAGGACAAGTCTTCACCTTCCTTGTACGCCCCCAATCCTAACAGTCTCTCTCTCAACTCCTCTGCTTTCTGTCTCTCCTTTTTCTCCACTTCCCGGCGAGCTGCCTCAGCTTCCCTTCTCTCTCCGTCAGCCTCTGCTCTGGCTTTCTCATACTCCTCACGACAGGTTTCCTCCGCCTGTTGTCTCTCCCTTCTACTTTCCCTATCCATCTCTGCTCTGGCCCTGTCAGCCTCCATCTTTGCTCTCTCTAGCTCTATCAGTTCCCTGGCTCGCTCCGCCTCCTGCTTCATGCGGGCTTCCTCAAATTGCCTCATTTCCTGTAGCCTTCTCTCTTCTCTTTCTTCCTCTCTCCTCCTATCCTCTTCTCTCTGCCTCTGCTGCTCTTGCATCATTGCCATGAACATCTGAGCCATGCTCATGTCTGAGCTTCCCCTACTTGCTTCTGTCATAGTATTATTGCCCTGGCTCTCACCTTCGCTCATTCTATTAACACCTTTGCCTAATGCCCAATCAACACCTATGGACTCTTCTGCCGCCACACTCCACTCACCAGCTTCCTCTTCCGCTGATGCAGATGTTGTGTATGATCTGGTACGGTGAGGTGAATTCTTGGTGCAAGTCTTGGCTTGTCTTGTTGGGTAATAGCCTTTGTCTTTGGTCTTTGGTATTTTCGGGAGCCTTCTTGTCTTGTTCACAGTCACTGAGTTTCTTCCTGCCACCTCCTTAGCTAATGCCTGCATACAGTGGTTGGGTTCGTCCCACGGAATTGGCTGTGATACGAAAACAAGAAAAAATAATAATGACACTTACAAAAATTAAAATTACAAGGGGATACAACTCTACAAAACTCAAAAAGATGTAGGGAGACAATGTCCTTGCTACAGGTCGAGTGGAGCCGCCTCTTGCTGTTGACTCCTGCTCTTTCCGTTCTTCTAGTCACTTCTGTCGAACTGCGCTGCGTTGCTGCTGCTTGCTCTTGTGACTTCTCAGTTGCACTGGTTTGTGACGAAGTTCGAACCGGTCGAGTTGACTGCTGTCGAAGTTCCTAGGTATGGGGACTCCTGTCTTGTACTTGCCGCAACAAGGAATACCACCGCTGCCACCACTTGTGACTGGAATGGGTGGTTTTCCACCAACTAACAGTGGAGGCAACAAAGTGTTTGTTGCTGCCACCAGAATCTGCTTGTCACAGAAGATTAGGTATAACTAGCTATTGGCCTCTTAAGGCACAGTTAGATAGCACCAGGTTGTCTGAGGTTAACTTATTAAAAACCCAATGAATGCAGACTAACTCCCTGGACATGTGCAAAGTCATAATATAGAAAACTGTGCACGTGCCCAGTATAATGATGTGCATGACATAGAAATCAAATCACTAAGCAGCCAAACGCTGTTACTGGTAACATTACATGGAAACATAGCCAGGGAACACCAATCAAGGCCACTCCACCAATTAAGTAATTAAGTTGATTAAACAGTTCTCGACTCCTTGTGAGAGGAGTTTGATGAGGGTGAGGGACTTCTCTCACACCTACTACTACTCGAGGGAATCTGAGGTAAGTACGTAATTCCATATTTGTTAGCTAAATATGCAAAAATAACTCTGGCCTTTCTTTTTTGTAGCTAAGAGCTTGTTGTCAACAGTGACTGGTAAATTCAAATAGTCAGAATGACTCAAATTTGGTACTACAAAAGTTACCACTGCTCAAGAAAATGAGGTAAGAAAGTAATTTTTGTATTTGTGTGCTAAAATTGATTGTCTTTTGTTTTTGTAGGTGAGAGCTTGTTGTCAAGAATTCAAGGTAATTCAGATGGTCAAAGTAACTTCAATTTGATACTACATAAGTTATCAATAATCAAGAATGAGGTAAGTAGTAATTCCATATTTGTTGGCTAAAATTACAAATAATAACCCTGGTTTATTTTTTATCGTAGCTGAGAGCTTGTTCAAGAGTTACTGGTGATTGAGATTATCAGAATGGCATATGTTTGATACTACAAAAGTTACCATTAATCAAGTAAGAGAGTGATTTTGTATTTGTTTGCTGAAATCAAATGTCATAACTGCTATTATAGTGTTTGCATGAAGTTAACTAAAAATAGTAACATTTTATGCTACCTAACTATCAGGCTCGCTCGCCATTTGTGCTCAAGCACACCACTAGTGTATTGGCGAGTGAGCGTAGCGAGCGAGACAGTATTAGGGGTGGATAATGCAAAATCGGGTATATGTTATATATATGTATGTATGGATGGTACGTATGCTCTTTAAACGCGCGCGGGGAACGTTTTTCTCCTGAAAACACGGCTATTTAGGCTTCACTCCAGTTTATTCTGAAACTACAGCATTAAGCAAACCTTACTTTATACTTAAGCTCCAAAGTATGAGAAAAGTCCTGCTAAAACGCTTGTTTTCATGACACAAAAAGTTGATTCGACAGGTTACTATGGCATTGAAGACCCTTTTCCAGACTTAATTTCAAAACTTCGCCATTTTATGGGGGGATACGGAGTGCCGGTTGTTGGTTGTCAAGAGCCGTTGGTAGTCAGAATGCCGTAGTATTAATGCTATGGAAGCTACTACTTCTCGAGGGAAGCTGAGATAAGTACGCAATTCCATATTTGTTAGCTAAATATGCAAAATTAACTCTGGCCTTTCTTTTTTGTAGCTAAGAGCTAGTCAACAGTGACTGGTAAATTCAAATAGTCAGATTGGCTCAAATTTGGTACTACAAAAGTTACCACTGCTCAAGAAAATGAGGTAAGAAAGTAATTTTGTATTTGTGTGCTAAAATTGATTGTCTTTTGTTTTTGTAGGTGAGAGCTTGTTGTCAAGAATTCAAGGTAATTCAGATGGTCAAAGTAACTTCAATTTGATACTACAGAAGTTATCAATACTCAAGAATGAAGTAAGTAGTAATTCCATATTTGTTGGCTAAAATTAATAATAATAACACTGGTTTATTTTTTATCGTAGCTGAGAGCTTGTTCAAGAGTTACTGGTGATTGAGATTATCAGAATGGTTGATGTTTGATACTACAAAAGTTACCATTAATAAGGTAAGAGAGTGATTTTGTATTTGTTTGCTGAAATCAAATGTCATAACTTCTATTATAGTGTTTGCATGAAGTAAGCTAAAACATAGTAACATTTTATGTTACCTAACTATCAGGCTCGCTCGCCATTTGTGCTCAAGCACACCACTAGTTTAGATATATGTATGGACGTACGTATGTCATTTTGTACTTTGACCCTCCGTATTTTTGTGTTCGCTCCGCGTTCGACCCCGTCCCAAACTTCACTAAACAGAATCCTCTGGTGTAGCAACCATTACCCGTATCACCTTAGAAATTGAATTGTTTACGGCTTTGAATTGTTTTGCGGGTGCTTGGAGCTCCATTTCTATTCGAGTTAGTGGCGGTGGTAAGTTAATACGCTATTTGCCATAGTTATAAGCCCTACTCAACAGCATTTACTTGACAATTCATTGTTCACTAGACGAACCACGAAGGTAAGTCTTGCGTAGGTATGTTCAGTTGTGTGAAAGTATTGTGCATTACAACTACTATTACGAATATCACAAAGAAAATTTTAAATAACGTGACTTGATTTTGTTGCTTCTTTTTCAATTCAAAGTTGCGGGGAGCGGTTACTATGGCATTGAACCCCTTTACCGCATATACTTAATTGAAAAAAACTCGACTTTATTTTAGTAGCTTTAGTGTTAGTTGTTAAAATCAATCATTTAACAATAGTGTAGTTTAAGGCTCGCTCGCCATTTGTGCTCAAGCACACCACTAGTTTATTTGTATATATGTTTGGACGTACGTATGTCATTTTGTACTTTGACCCTCGCGTTTTTGTGTTAGTTATGTGGTTGACCCCGTCCCAAATTGCACTAAACAGAATCCTCTGGTTTATCGATCAGTACCCGTATCACCCTAGAAATTGAATTGTTTACCGTTTTGAATTCTTTTGCGGGTGCAGTTAAAACTTGAAAACTTAAGGGACTTCCATTTCTATTCGAGTTAGTGGCGGTGGTAAGTCAATGCGCTCTTTGTCATGGTTATAAGCTGTGCGCAACAGTATTTACTTGAAAATACATTGTTCACTAGACTACCGCTAAGGTAAGTCTGTGTAGGTGCATGTCCAGTTGTGTCAAAACATTGTGTTACAACCACTACTTAGCTAAAGAAAATCACTAAGAAAACGTTTAAATAACGTGTATTGTTTTGTTGTTGTTTTTTTCCTTCAATTCAAGCAGTTGCAGAGAGTTTGTTACTATGGCACTGAAATCCCTTTACCTTGTATGCAAAATTTAAAAACTGGACCTTATTTTCAGTAGCTTCAGTGTTAGAAGTCAAAATCATTCATATAAAAATAGTATAGTCTTTAGGCTCGCTCACTATTTTGTGCTCAAGCCCATCACTATTATATATCTGAAATCTCAATTGAACACGACGACTGAGAGTCAGCTTCGCTCGCTCGCTGAATTAAGTATTGTTACTATGTTTTAGCTTAGTTCATGCAAACACTATAATAGCAGTTATGACCTACTACCCCTGTGTAAATAATGGTACTTGTTTTTGTTGCTTTTTTTTTTTCAATTTTAACTGTTGCAGGGAGTGGTTACTATGGCATTGAGGCCCCTTTACCATATACACGTAATTTAAACTTTGACTTTTTTTAGTAGCTTGAGTGTTGAAGTTAAAATTAATCGTTCAACAATAGTGTAGTTTTAGGCTCGCTCGCCATTTGTGCTCAAGCACATCACTAAGCTGTATTCTGGCTGAAGTATTCTTAACCAGCCTAATCAGCATTCCATTATTGTACGTGCAAGCTATCAGGTGTGGTCACTGTCTTCCGTGCATGAGTCACCAGGGGAATTACCAGTCACACTACTCTGTCAAACACGTGATACACACTAGTTGTTTTACATGCTACAAAGCAGCTGATGGTCTGCCATGATAACATCATTTTCCCACTAGCTAGCACCCACATCTTGCCAACTGGTATCCCATATCCCACACTGCCAGCAGCAGAGACAGCCAGCAGCAGAGAACAGCACTTATCATCACCATATACTTGTAAGATAAACAATAAACAGCATTTGCATTATTTTTGTCTTTACTGAGCATATTTCAAGTATAAAGGAAATGATAAATTGATAGCATAGAGATGCAACAGTGAAAATGATTTGTACAAGTAGGGACAGTAACATGCATGAACTAACATACAGATATACAATCAACACAAGTGCATGACATATTGAAACATGTATTTCATATGTGCAGTCATTGACAGTTACATAATGTCACAGTCTTCAGTGAGATGAAATTTATATGCGTGGCAATTTTGAGAAGAATATACTGACTTTCACGTCTGCTCCTTTGTTCCTGTTGAGTAGACAATGACACATAAAATTATGATAATCATAAAAATATATATCCTTAGCAATAGCAATAGGTCATGATTACTACAAAGCTCTATACCCTGGCTGGTAGCTAGTATGCACATTAATTTATCACTATTGTGCATGTTCATTTCAACATGATATTCCATCACTACTACTTCAAGTTAATGTTGTATCCCAATATATTTACTGAATAAGAGGAACAGGACCCAGTCACTCTTCACAACCAAACCCTCATGAATATGGATAGAAACCAAAAGAAGGATTTGAAAAGCTACAATTTTTATGGCAGCAACCGGCCACCCCAAAGGAAGCATTTACAAGTTGCTTCTACTCTACTTAAAATTTGAGATGTAGATCTCATTCTTGTATAATATATATTATATATATATATATTATAGTACTTATTACATGAGTCAGAGTGTGATATGGCGAAATATTTCACTACCAGGCTAATTTATTTCCCCCTTCCCCCCCCAAGAGAAATATTTAGCCTTAAACTACTAGGGTAATGAGCTTGCGCAATGAAGCCGTGAGATAACACTATGTGATAACGTGAGTTATTTCACAGGTCACGTACCTAAAAATAACATTGTGAAGATATTTAGCATAGAATGAATATTTTTGGCGAGCGAGCGTAGCGAGCGAGACACTTACAGGAGTGACATAATTGAAAATCGGGGATGTTTGTTTATTTGTATATAATGCACGTATGTATGCCATTTTGTACTTTGACCCTCCTTATTTTTGTGTTCGCTCGGCGTTCGACCCCGTCCCAAACTTCACTAAACAGAATCCTCTGGTTTAGCGACCATTACCCATATCACCTTAGAAATTGAATTGTTTACCACTTTGAATTGTTTTGCGGGTTCAGTTAAAACGCAAAAACTTATGGGAGCTCCATTTCTATTGAGTTAGTGGTGGTGGTAAGTTAATACGCTATTTGTCACAGTTATAAGCCCTACTCAACAGTATTTACTTGAAAATTCATTGTCCACTAGATGAACCACGAAGGTAAGTCTTGCGTAGGTATGTTCAGTTGTGTGAAAGTATTGTGCGTTACAACTAATCACAAAGAAAATTTTAAATAACGTGACTTGATTTTGTTGCTTCTTTTTCAATTCAAACAGTTGCGGGGAGCGGTTACTATGGCATTGAATCCCCTTTACCGCATATACTTAATTTAATAACTCGACTTTATTTTAGTAGCTTGAATGTTAGTTGTTAAAATCAATCATTTAACAATAGTGTAGTTTAAGACTCGCTCGCCATTTGTGCTCAAGCACACCACTAGTATATATAATATATACAACATGAGTGGTAGAAGAAAAATTTCATGAGGAGACACATCTTCCCACATGACAGTATAAATTAACTCACACAAAGAATGTGCCTTGGGAGTCCTCATTTCCATTCTCCATTCCAGCTAACATTTGCTGTGCTTTTTTTCTTTTCCTAAAAAAATAACAAGGTTGGATATGTGATGGTAAAGTATAGTTTGATACACAGAATAATAATAATAATAATATAATAATGATATTGATAATAATAATAATACTGATAATTTTGATGATGATGATAATAATAATAATAATAATAATAATAATAATAATAATGATGATGATGGGAAAAAAAAAGACCATAACTTACTTCTTGTTTCTGTCTTGGTTCTCCTTCACAAGAATAGCTATGACCACTACCACCATTGCTACTAATGCCAGACAGACCACACCCCCAACTATGCCTCCAACAATGATAGCAATGTTGACGGTACCTACCAAATAAAAAGCATGTCAAATTGTGAAAAAAATTTGTTATGAAACTGGAATGAATTTTCATGAACTGTTTGGACTCAACAAATGCCATGTTGATTTTTTTAAAGCTACAATAATGATTTTATTTATAATATTCATACAACTAATTTAGTACTGGCCAAGAAACCATCTTTACCTGGTTGTGTTGGGCGTGGATCTAAGTAAAGAATTTCCACAGATCCCATCATGCAGATGTCATCCTCAGCTAGCTCCTTCCGGACCTCCGGGTTGTCGAGAATCTTCACTGATTCAGTGGCATTTATGGGTTTGCTGTTGTTGTCCAGAAAGACCAGGTCTATCGTTACTCTGCAAATAGATTAACATCTCCAAAATAATCACAAACTATGAGCCAATAGTAGCAAGACTTTAAAGACCAGACAACCATAATCTAATGTCACACGTGAGCAGATAAACAACTTATTGGTCACATTATTGTTGCAATACTTAGATACTTAGTTTAAACAATCTATACAGCATATTTAGACCACAGGAACTCATGAATTTCTAGTAATTTTGCAAACAATTTGGATGTCTGGATTACTAACCCTTTACCAGTTCTTACTTTGTGGCAGAGAGAGGCGGAGATGTTGGTAATGTCATCACTTCTCCATTAGGAGGCTTGCACTCTGTAGCTACACCTTGTTCAAGTAGATACTGGCACAAAGCCAGCTGTTGTTCAGCAGTGGGTGTGGTTTCATTTCCTGGGCACACCCACAATAACAATAGGACTTTGGAATCATCCATGGAAGCCACAAATCTGGGTTCACAGGATGTGGTCAGGTTGGAAATGCCCTGTGTACACATACAATAAAAGAAAGTATTGATGAAAGTAATAAATGAATGTATATTATGCATGTCCATACAATTATATTAATACATGTATGCATTCACCGACACCCAGTTTTTTTCCACACATTTTAATTTTTACTAGATAAGATACAGGATCTAATGAAGTGTATATATATATATATATGAATTAGCTATTTTATGTGATACTATGCCAGTTAAAATATGAGGCAAATCATACAAACATACTTACCGGATATACTCTGTCAATGTATTGTTGAACATAGTCATCCAGTTGCCCAGGAGTCACTTCAGCAGGACATTTCATGCTTAAGGTAGTTTGGATATCTGGAATGAAACACTGGTATCCTTCATTTGCCAGCATCTCTACACACACTTCATCTGAAAGGTGCAGCACAACAATTTACATTATATACAAATATGTAGAATGATTCAATAAAATTTGATTGATTGCATTTTAATTGGATGGAAATCACATGTTAAGATTTTAATCACAGAAATTAAAACAAACACATGATAAGAAGAGTCACTAGGTGTATATCCCCTTCATTTGAATTCAAAATGAGGTTAATTGTATTACATTAATCACAAAGTTACTTTATTGGTCAGTTTTCATTCTATAAATATGTCTTTCCACTCACTAGGCAGGCAAGGATTGAGTGAGCATCGATGTGCATACTGGCATTTTCTACCCGTGGAGTCCTGGTCACATGTACACTTGAAAGATCCCACAGTATTAGTACATGTTCCATTGTTCCCACATACTCCTACACAAGACACAGAAATAAAGACACTAACATATTTATATGTATGTATATAAGTGTGTGTGTGTCCTTGTTACCTTGGTCACATTCATTAACATCTTCAGTGCAGTTGACTCCAGTGTAACCCAGTCTACATAAACTACACTCATAGTTCCCTTTCACTCCTTCTTTCATGGAACAAATGCCTCCATTCTTGCATGGAGAAGGACTACATGGAGTGAGTTCACACAAATTTGACCCAGACAGTCTGGCTACTACTACTCTATGAACAGTCACTGATTGCATGATACTGACAAGCTTGGTGGGGTCAAAGTACTGGCAGCTGCCATCTTCACTTGGGTTGTTTATGTCACACAGCTCCACTTCTACTACATGGAATGTGTCTACAGGAACAAAGTACTTCATAACAATAGTGAAGGTATTTCAAAGTTGTCTCTCTTACCAAAGGGAATAAGTCTGGCAGAAGAAGTTGCATTGCCTACACTGTTTGTGGCTATGCAAGTGTATATTGTAGCATCAGTTTCTTTTACATCAGCAATGGTAAGTGATGTCCCTTCTCCTACCACCTGACTCCTAGCAACATAGCTGATGGTAGGAGGTGGCTCTCCCACAGCTATGCAAGTAAAGGTGGCTGATGTCCCCAGGCTAACTATGGCATCAGCTGGAGCTGTCGTAATTGTTGGAATAACTATAAAATAATGTTATCAATTAAATCATTGATATTATAGATGGTTATATTGTTTCTGAAATACACCTACTTACTCCCTAATTCTCTCTCTCTGTTTCATCCTTTAATATATCTATAAGTTCTATAATTACCTTGTATTGAAGCCACACTTGCAGGTGCTTGCAGATTTCCCGCCAAAGAAATTGCCCTACAGGCATACTCTCCACTATGTCCATATGTTATTTCAGTCAAGTTAAATTCCTGTGTGCTGTTCTGTATGACTACTGCTAAATTAGTCAATGCAGTACTGTTATGAAGAAACTGGTACTCTACCGGGCTGTTATGAATAATATGACAAGATAAAGCTCCGCTCTGTCCTAATGTCAAAGAGAAAGGTGTGGCAGGAGATATAGTCACGGCACACAAAAGATGTGCTGAAAGTTGACCATCATTAGTTGTGATAGAGTATGTCTGCAGTTGGCATGGAGACTGGAATGTTACTATCACATTGACTGTGCTTGTTTGAGGAGGTGTGCCTCCGTCTTGAGCTACAACTTCTACATGTGTTTCTGTATCAGATATTTGGTGAGTTCCATTAATCAAGTACGAGACAGTCCCATTATCTCCAGAATCTGGGTCTGTGGCCTCCACGGTGAGTATCTCTGTTGTTTGCTGCTCGATACTTGCATCAGTAAACTCGTGTCTGTAAACTGTACTTTTAAACTGTGGTGCATTATCGTTGATATCAGTGATGAACACATTAAAGGATCTTGTGGAAGTGAGATTCGATGAGTCTGTGGCTATGAGAGTCAGTCTTACAACACTGTTGGTCTCACGATCCAAGGAAGTCTTGGTCTCAATTGTACCATTCAAAGGATCCACCTCGAAATAGGGATTGGTGAGCGAGTATGTCACCCGAATATCTCCCTCACCAGATATGCTATCAGAGTCTGTGGCACTGCAAGTGGACACCACAGTGCCTGTTGCAACATCTTCACTGACTGTGGCTTCACAAGATGCAGTTTGAAACTGAGGTCTTTGCTCATCTACATTTATGACATTAATAACTACAATAGTTGATGCAGATCTCTGAGGCAGCCCCTTGTCTGTTGCAATGACAGTCAGAGTTTCTTGGGAAGAGTATTCGAAGTTAAATAAGTTGATGTTAGTGAGTGCTCCAGTATTTATATCTATAGCAAAAACTACTCCTAAACTTTGATCTTGAATAATGGTATATTCGATTTCTCCATTGATTCCTTTATCTAAGTCTGTGGCAGTGAAGGTATCTAATATTCCTGCAGGAACATCTTCTCTAACAGTCAAATTGTACATTGTTTGAGTAAACCTCGGGCTGTTATCATTCTCATCTATTAGTGTCAAGTTACCAGTGACTGTAGAGCTTCTCTGAGGAGATCCTGCATCAGTGGCTGTGATAGAGAACAAGTAAAATGGCTGCAACTCGCAGTCTAGAGGTGCTGTGGTTGTAGTGGCTCCTGTGGCTTGGTCAATTTGGAATGGGTTTGAAGATCCTTGGTTGTTAGCGAGTGTGAAGGAATAAGTTATCTGAGAATTTGTGCCCAAGTCACTGTCTGTGGCATTGACTGAGAACACCTCCTGACCTGCTGGCAAGTTCTCTCGAAGCTGATTGGAGTACATGGAGTCAGAGAAAATAGGGGAGTTGTCATTGATGTCTACTAGAGTTATTGTGTAATCTCTCAGGCTCTGTCTAGAAGGAGAACCATTGTCTGTAGCAGCTATTTGTAGAGTGACTTGAGAAGATGGAGGAACAAAGACTTGAGTCAAAGTCTCACGATCTAAAACTTCACTAGTTGCAATAACTCCACTAGTTGGGTGAAGGCTAAACTTTTCATACGCTTGATTTTGACCTACAAAGGAATAAGTGATTTGTGAATCTCGATCTCCATCAGTTGTTTCTACAGTATCAACTTGTGTTCCAGCAGATTCTTCTTCTAATAACATATATGTAAATGGTTGAGAGAATACTGGACTGAATTCATTTTCATCTAGAACTTGCACAGTGAGTGTCGAGTTGGTGAAATGCTGACCATCAGAAGCACGAATAGTCAGAGTATAAGATGTTGCAGCCTCATAATCTAAACTTGCAGATAGTGTGATAACACCAGTTTTATTAATAGCAAATTTGCCCTCATTGTTGCCTGAGGCTATACTCAATGTAATGTCCATCTGATCTTGATCTTGAGCTGCAAACACAGCTATTATTGATGCTACATGTGTGGATTCTGATATATTTACAGACTGGTCTCCAGTGAGAGTTGGAGGATTCTCATTGACATTGACAACAGCTACCGATATAGTAGCTGTAGAACTCATAGCTGGAGATCCTCCATCTCTACCTACCACTGTTAAACTGTAAGATGGAGTCGTCTCAAAGTCTAGAGTATTGCTAATTTGAATTTGACCGTTTGCAAGTATTCTGAATGCATTTCCAGTGTTTCCACTTGTGATTGAGTATGCTATGTTAGAGTTTGGAGTGTTAGGTTGATCTGCGTCAGTGGCTAGTACTCGAATGACATTGTGTCCTACTGGCAAGTCTTCTTTTAACTGAACAGAGTAAGAGTTAGGACTAAAGACTGGAGCATTATCATTTACATCAGACACTGTGACAGTAATGGTGGTTCGATCTTCTCTAGTCTGAGGAGTACCTCTGTCTCTTACTCTAACAACTAAACTAAAAGAAGAAATGGACTCTCTGTCAATACTACTATTTATAGTAAGAGCACCATTTCCAGAGTTTAAGTTAAATGCCAGATTAATATTTCCAGATATAATTGTGTATCTAATTTCACCATGGATGCCCAAGTCTCCATCTGTAGCATTGATAGTTGTTACTAAAGTTCCTATTGGAGAGTTCTCTATTACAGTAACTTGATAAGGTTCTCCTGATATAAATGGTGTATTGTCATTGACGTTAAGAATCTGAATTGTACTGGTAGTAGTGACTGCTCGACTAGTTCCAGGATTGGAGGCAGTTACAGTGACTGAGTAAGACTGTACAGATTCATAATCTATTGGTCCAGTGAGAGAGAGTGATCCAGAGGAAGAATTGAGAGTAAAAGGCACATTGCTAGGGGCAAGGGAGAACTCAATAATGGCATTACTACCTTCATCTGCATCAGTTGCTCTGTATTCTGCTACAGCACGGTTATGTGGAAGGTCTTCGCTAACTTGTATTGTAGCTGGATTAGAAGTAAATATGGGAGAGTTGTCATTGATGTCAGTGATGAATACATTAAATGATCTTGTGGAAGTGAGATTCGATGAGTCTGTGGCTATGAGAGTTAGTCTTACAACACTGTTGGTTTCACGATCCAAGGAAGTCTTAGTCTCAATTGTACCATTCAAAGGATCCACCTCGAAATAGGGATTGGTGAGCGAGTATGTCACCCGAATATCTCCCTCACCAGATATGCTATCAGAGTCTGTGGCACTGCAAGTGGACACCACAGTGCCTGTTGCAACATCTTCACTGACTGTGGCTTCACAAGATGCAGTTTGAAACTGAGGTCTTTGCTCATCTACATTTATGACATTAATAACTACAGTAGCTGATGCAGATCTCTGAGGCAGCCCCTTGTCTGTTGCAATGACAGTCAGAGTTTCTTGGGAAGAGTATTCGAAGTTAAATAAGTTGATGTTAGTGAGTGCTCCAGTATTTATATCTATAGCAAAAACTACTCCTAAACTTTGATCTTGAATAATGGTATATTCGATTTCTGCATTGATTCCTTTATCTAAGTCTGTGGCAGTGAAGGTATCTAATATTCCTGCAGGAACATCTTCTCTAACAGTCAAATTGTACATTATTTGAGGAAACCTCGGGCTGTTATCATTCTCATCTATTAGTGTCAAGTTACCAGTGACTGTAGAGCTTCTCTGAGGAGATCCTGCATCAGTGGCTGTGATAGAGAACAAGTAAAATGGCTGCAACTCGCAGTCTAGAGGTGCTGTGGTTGTAGTGGCTCCTGTGGCTTGGTCAATTTGGAATGGGTTTGAAGATCCTTGGTTGTTAGCGAGTGTGAAGGAATAAGTTATCTGAGAATTTGTGCCCAAGTCACTGTCTGTGGCACTGACTGAGAACACCTCCTGACCTGCTGGCAAGTTCTCTCGAAGCTGATTGGAGTACATGGAGTCAGAGAAAATAGGGGAGTTGTCATTAATGTCTACTAGAGATATTGTGTAATCTCTCAGGCTCTGTCTAGAAGGAGAACCATTGTCTGTAGCAGCTATTTGTAGAGTGACTTGAAAAGATGGAGGAACAAAGACTTGAGTCAAAGCCTCACGATCTAAAACTGCACTAGTTGTAATAACTCCACTAGTTGGATGAAGGCTAAACTTTTCATACGCTTGATTTTGACCTACAAAGGAATAAGTGATTTGTGAATCTCGATCTCCATCAGTTGCTTCTACAGTACCAACTTGTGTTCCAGCAGATTCTTCTTCTAATAACATATATGTAAATGGTTGAGAGAATACTGGACTGAATTCATTTTCATCTAGAACTTGCACAGTGAGTGTCGAGTTGGTGAAATGCTGACCATCAGAAGCACGAATAGTCAGAGTATAAGATGTTGCAGCCTCATAATCTAAACTTGCAGATAGTGTGATAACACCAGTTTTATTAATAGCAAATTTGCCCTCATTGTTGCCTGAGGCTATACTCAATGTAATGTCCATCTGATCTTGATCTTGAGCTGCAAACACAGCTATTATTGATGCTACATGTGTGGATTCTGATATATTTACAGACTGGTCTCCAGTGAGAGTTGGAGGATTCTCATTGACATTGACAACAGCTACCGATATAGTAGCTGTAGAACTCATAGCTGGAGATCCTCCATCTCTACCCTCGACTGTTAAACTGTAAGATGGAGTCGTCTCAAAGTCTAGAGTATTGCTAATTTCAATTTGTCCGTTTGGAAGTATTCTGAATGCATTTCCAGTGTTTCCACTTGTGATTGAGTATGTTATGTTAAAGTTTGGAGTGTTAGGTTGATCTGCGTCAGTGGCTAGTACTCGAATGACATTGTGTCCTACTGGCAAGTCTTCTCTTAACTGAACAGAGTAAGTGCTAGGTCTAAAGGCTGGAGCATTATCATTTACATCAGACACTGTGACAGTAATGGTGGTTCGATTTTCTCTAGTTTGAGGAGTACCTCTGTCTCTTACTCTAACAACTAAACTAAAAGAAGAAATGGACTCTCTGTCAATACTACTATTTATAGTAAGAGCACCATTTCCAGAGTTTAAGTTAAATGCCAGATTAATATTTCCAGATATAATTGTGTATCTAATTTCACCATGGATGCCCAAGTCTCCATCTGTAGCATTGATAGTTGTTACTAAAGTTCCTATTGGAGAGTTCTCTATTACAGTAACTCGATAAGGTTCTCCTGATATAACTGGTGTATTGTCATTGACGTTAAGAATCTGAATTGTACTGGTAGTACTGACTGCTCGACTAGTTCCAGGATTGGAGGCAGTTACAGTGACTGAGTAAGACTGTACAGATTCATAATCTATTGGTCCAGTGAGAGAGAGTGATCCAGAGGAAGAATTGAGAGTAAAAGGCACATTGCTAGGGGCAAAGGAGAACTCGATAATGGCATTACTACCTTCATCTGCATCAGTTGCTCTGTATTCTGCTACAGCACGGTTATGTGGAAGGTCTTCACTAACTTGTATTGTGGCTGGATTAGAAGTAAATATGGGAGAGTTGTCATTAACATCAGTGACTGTAACACGAACTGTTGTAGTGACAGAGAGAGCACAACCACTACATCTGTCACTAACTGTTAAAGTGAACGTGTAAGAGCTCTGAGCTTCTCTGTCTAGTTGTCCTGTAGTATGCAGCAAACCAGTATTGTCTATAGAGAACCTGGTGGAACTCAGTTGATATAGGATCATGCCATTTGCAACAGTTGGAAGGTCAGGATCACTAGCCTCAATACTTCCTAGAGCAGTAACTACTGTATTTTCTTCAATGCTAAAGCCACACCCACCAGATTGTCTAGCACAATTAGTAATAAAAGAAGGTGGTTCATTGACATCTGTAACAATAATACGAAGCATCGCAGTGCCTGTGACTTCGATTCCTGTGCTACGAGCTTGTATGGTAAGCACGTATTCTTGAGCTGTCTCAAAATTAAGAGTTTGAGCTAAAGTTACTCTACCACTTCCAGATTCAATTCTAAACTTGTGATCACTGTTGCCATTGGTGATTGAGTATTGGATTTCTCCAATACCTCCTGTAGCTACAACTCCCACAATATCTATTTCAACTGAGGCATCTTCACGTACGGTCCTTGGACTAATGTTCTCAAACACAATTCTATTTCTCACCACTTGGATATTGACCCTGATTATAGCTCTTTGACAATCGTCGTCTGTGTTTTGAGCTTGTATAGTGAGAACATGGTGTGGATTCTGATCAAAATCAAGCACTTGATCTACACTTATTGTTCCACTGGAGTTGACCGAAAACAATCTGTCTTGATTACCATCCACGATTGAATATTGATAGCTGGAATATAGAATAGTGTCAAGTGTTTAAAAAGGGAAACATCTACATTCCCAGTACACGGTGACTCAGGTTTGAATGGACAATGCTCTCTTTTGTGTCTTTTAAACATGTATGGATAGTTAGTGTACAGCTAATTGGTTGAAATATTTGAGTTGTAACTCTAACAGTGTCACAAATGGATGAAACCATTACATATAGAACAGCAATGTAAATTTCATCCTATTTTACTAGCAGCTGCTTTTTAGGCCACATTAAGAGTGGGGGTAGCCTAACGTTCATAAGTAATGTGGGGTAGGAGTGGACGGTATTTTGATATTTAGTGGTTTTATTCGGTGTTCCCAGATTTAATCAGTTCAGTATCACCTGCTTGGGATAAAACGGTATACTGCCAGCACTAGAATCACCACACAGAAACATACATCACCAGAATAAAAAAACTTCTTTTTTCTTCGTATACCGTGGCTTGAACTTGCTACCCTCAATCTACAGCCTGGGACACTTACCACTAATGTACCTGGAACAAATCTATACCAAAGCTGTTGGAAGACCATTATAGCCTATTTTTAGCTTCTTTTTTCCACCCTTTTTGTTGTTCTTTTTTTTGTTCTTCTTTCATTTCCCTTCATTTTATCTTTTTTCCCTCCTTTTTCCATCCTTTTTTCCTTCCACCTTTTTTGTTTCTTCCTTTGTTCTTTCTCTATTCTTTCACATTTGATCCCTATCTTAGCCCTTTCCCTGCTACCATTCCTTGCTTGTATGCTTCTGCTAAAGAAAGAGTTAAAGCTGAAATTGTTAGCACATGATATTTTTACTTTACCACCATTGTTGTAATTAAGCCTAAAATATTTAGTCAATTAGTCGTTATCATGATAACTTTTAGTTAGCTAGTCAATATATTAGGCTTCTGATAGTGTCCACTCCTAATGTGGGGGTAGTTGCCAGTTAGTTCCACCAAGACATGCCAAACTATATCTTTACAATATCCCCATAATATTTCTAAAAGCTTATATAAGATATCTGCATCCTCAGAATTTCTAGCAGTCATACCTATTTCCAGTGTTGGCAGAAATGAAATGTTGATGTACATTATATAGAACTCCAAGTGAAGAGTTTCCATCAACAGTATCAATGAAAACTTCCTCAGGGTTGAACAGGAGATCCCACACTACTATACTGAATACATCTCTAACAGTCTGGCCTTGTACTGCAATGTACACCACCTAAGAAGTAAGACAATTCTCTGTATTAATTATATACTATTAACTATTTCTTTCACACAACTAGAGGGAAGGTTTGAAGGTAAAGACAAAAGACAGTTAACTTAAGGCTAAAGCTCACCAAACTACCATAATGACCTCCTCTCCCTTCTACTACCCTTGGCTTATGGCAACACTTAGCTTGTCACTAACTAATCACAGTCATTTACAAGTTGTGTTAACTAATTCGAAATAAAGTTGTTTGCCAAAATGTTAACGAACTAGCTAAAATTATTGCTCTAGCCACTCACTCCTGTAGAGTTCCCAGTGCGTGTGATGGTGACAGTTCTTCGAGTGATTCCAGCTGTTTCATTAGAGACAGTGTTCATTGTGAGAGGGCCTGGATTAGTCTCACTGGCTGATGCATACAAAAAGCAATCCCCACTGAGAATGGTCAGTTCTACTAGGACTTCATTAGAGAATGCAGAACAGCTGGTCTGAAAATACTCTGTCCCTCCATTAGGTGTTTCTGTGGTAGTGTTGTCACCAGGATCAACAATAGCAGGTGCTGTAGTGGGCATTAATTAAATTGCTTAAATTCTCTAACACAAAAAGTTTATGTTAAACATGATTGTTAATGTGTAAGTGGCTTTTCATAAAGTAATATCACGGTATTAACTGCCTCTTGCTTGTAATTTGAGTAGAGATTTGAGTCAACACTATATTTTAGTCACTAACCATCACAAGTTGTCACAGTGAGAAAGTCCACAAATGCTGCGGCATCCAAGTAATTCTGGAGGATGAAGACATGCTGATCATCTGGGTCAGAAGCTATGAACTGAAGCTCATTCCTGTTTATGTTCCCAATGCCAATAGCATAGACCTGAATGGCAGAATTTCTGATGGCTTCCACAGCTGAAGCAAGATCACCACGATTAGACTTCCCATCTACATATATATCAAACACAAATTAAAGTGCATAGTTACATGTGATAACTATTTTTGCTGCTGCTTTTATTTACCTGTTATCAAAATAGCTATTTTTGGAATTCCCTCTGAATTTGGCCGAGCTCCATGGCTGCTGGTTGGATCAAGTAAAGACCGTGCTGTGTTGATAGCTGAGGGAGTGTTTGTATACCCTCCAGTATAGCTTATGTCAGAAATGGCATTCTGGAGACTGCTTAAGCTAGAGTGAGTATCTAGATCAAACTCAATGGTAGAGGAATGCGAGTATGGGACCACTCCTACTCTTGTGTTGTCGAGGCCGATAGTGAAGAAGGATACGGCTGTGCTCATGAACTGTAAGGCAGTGTTGTGATTGGTTCTTCCTACACTACGTGATGTGTCCAGCATAAAAACCAAGTCGATATTCCTAGCACAACCTATATAGACATTGAAAGGAGAAATAAAATACATGCATAATAATGCACACCATATAATACATCCATCTTTATTTTGGTTCATTTGAGCCTTCATCAGTTGACTTGGACGTTCAAAATCTCACACTTCTGCAATACCACAGTTAAATTTTTTTGTTTATTACTATGCATGCTATGTTGTTACTATGGTGATGTTCTTTTTCATGACAATGAACAAGGTCTTGAAGGAATTCAATGCAACTATAACTCTCACTACTCACAAAGCATGAGACTTGATGTTTACATTTGACATGATCATTACAGTGATAAAAAACAGAAAAAAAAACAACCTAAAGATAATAAGAGTTTTTTTGTTTTGGTTTTTATTATTATTATTTTTTATGTTATATTTTGGAGAAGGACTTTTTTAATGATAGCTATCTCAAAGAAGTAACTTTAATTAGGTATGCTTATGTTTCTACATCAGCAACTACCTATCTAACATTGCACTAAATACTGCTTGTAGCTATATCTACAAAATTACCAAATTAAAAATAGAAATGCAAGCAGATCCAAATTTTGATTCTCATATTGAAATGTTTGCTTACTGGACGGTATGACACTGAGTCTTGCTGTGTCTGAAGTCTCGTAGTAGACCCAGTCAAAACCTGCCTCCACAGCCAGTCTCAGAAACTCATTGTAGTCACTGCTGGGCGGTAGCCTCACACTCACACTTCTTCCTGGAATAATAATAAACAATATGATGCATGAAAACTAATAATAACAAGTAAAGATCACAGTAAGTTAAGGGTGAACAGGTCAAATATGCACAATCTCACAAGGTATTATTTTATGTCTTTTTACATAACACCTTTTTATATAGACAGCATGAAGCTGGTACTACTTCACAATTTGGAAAAAAAACAGTTTTAAATTAAGACTAGTATATAGAAAAAGAAGCCATTTTATTTCATGTATTTCTAACCTTCATAATGCAATGATCTGTTATCTGAAGACAACTCTGGATCTGGAAAATGACTGTATGCTTTCAAAATAGTTATTAATTTGTTTGTTGGTCGGTAAAGCTCTTCAAGCATGTCTAATTTGGACTGCATTCTTGATGACATGAGGCGACTGTCTGCTGTTTGGAATGCAATTCTATTGTTGCTGTTGGAGATCAGCTCATTGTTAAACCGTGGGGAGTTTCTGTCGATGTGATCGGTAATGGGTTGACACACAGCTGCTTCTGTCTCCATCACACCCAGAGATTGCCGAGTAGGAAAGAAAGTTCCGGTTTCAAATGTTGGCACAGGTTCTTGAGTAAGATTCTGTTGGCCATTGGATAAATGGGACAAGGCTACTACAAGAAGGAGTATTTTTATATCCATTATGATTCCCTTTGCTTGTAGTAGCTACAAAGAAACAAACTTTCCAGCTGCTTTTATAGAAAATTCTCAATTATGTAATCAGATCTTCAGCACATGCAGCTGAAGCCATTCAATGCATGTTCATATTCTTGTTTTCTAAGAGTGTGTGATGAAGAAGGCCTGAAAAGTCGAAGCCTGGTTAAAATAGCTAGGTTTATGAATGTTACATAATGTCTTACTGGGGACTGAATTCTGATTCATCTTGCAGGTCCATATGTTTATGATACGGAAAACCGGCTCATGTTGGGATAGAAGTAATTATTGGATATGATCCATATATGAAGCTAGGAATCAAACTTCTCAGACATCTATACAATAATGGACTTGATATAATTATTGTCAGCTAAGACAGTTATAATCAAATAGAATGTATGGTATGGTGTTGTAATGTAGCCTTCCATGGATTCAGCCCAGTTTTCCATTACTCCTTGTGACAGCACACAGCATCCAAATCAAGTGCTTGATAATGACATAAGAGTTGAATCTCTACCTTCAATAGAGAGCACGCTCACAATGCCATAAAGCCACCCATCATCCAGTTGCTGTGAGAACAGGTAACACAATACCAATCAGGATAGACTTACAGAAAAAACTGACTTTTGGGGCTTTAGTTTTGAAGTTTCCTCATATACAATGAAAGAATGAAGTATAATAAAAGAAATGTTGCTTTACTATGAAGAAACAAGGCAGGAACAAAAAGGGAATAAAATAATTTTTTGTAACTGTATTTATATCATCCCTACACAAAACTGGCTTCATGTTTTTTTTATGCTGCACACAAATAGCTATCAAGAACGAGATTAAGAGCAATAGTATCTATGGCTGTTAATTATCGGTATTTACTAATCAATACATTAGCTGGCATTAGCCGTAGACAACCAGTTTTGAGTGTATGACCAAGAGTTGAGCTATATTCATATGTTGGTAGGTATTCAAATAAGATTCTAAGTAACCAGACATCCGCTGTGGTTGGTAACTGGGGCTGGTAGCTCTGCATATAGTTGGTAGTACCTCTCTGAGTGTGAGTTCACTGTGGGCTCTCCCACACCCTCCAGCACATATTTTATAATCAATAGATAATCTGGCTAGGATATCCAGATAGCTATTGGTTTTTATATTCATTCAAGGTCTAGTATGATCATTAATTATTTACCACATATTTTGTTTTGATATTGAGGAAGACAATAGTAATAAATAGACCTTGCTCATATTCTGTATGGCTGAGTGCAATTGTAAAAGAGGGATTATGAGATAGGATTAAATAAGGTTAACTGTGTGTTGATCTGACTCTAGGTAGGTATAGCAGAGACGGGGTGAGGAGGGCTTCCACCCTTTCATCATCAAGTATATTGTCCAGTTGTGTAACATGAAAATGTATATTTTTTAATTTCTTTTCTGTAAGGACATTCAGCAATAGATTATTATAAAGCAAGTTTAATAAAACTATATACTAATACACAAAAATACAAGTATGTTTGTTGATACAGAGAAGAGATAAAACTTTAAACCTATTGTTTACCAACACTACTCTAGCTAACTGAAGCTCAAATAATGACAGTCTGAGAGCTGCTGGAGTTCAGAGTGTACAACTTGTTCACCTTCTGGTTAGTGGAGTCTAAGTTAATGGACCAGTGATTATTATCACATGATATCACATGACATTGTCCACCACATGCATCAAACATTAGCTGCTTTTATAGAAAATCCTCAATGTGTAAAAAAAATCTTTGGCACGTGTAGCTAAAGTTATTCAATGTGTGTGCGTCTCCTTGCTTTCTAGGAGTGTATAATGAAGAAGGCCTTACAATTTAGGAAGTTTATACATTAGAAGCCTTATTAACATATTTAGGTTTATAAATGTTACGTCATATCTAACTGGGAATTGGATATATTGTCAGCCCAGACAGTTATAATCAAATGGAAATGGAATGGTGTGCTGCAGTAATGAAGCCTTCCATGGACTCGGCTCAGTTCACTAGAAAACTATCTTTCCTTTGTTGTTGTAATGAAGAAGGCCTTACAATTTAGGAAGTTTCTACATTAGAAGCCTTACTAACATATTTAGGTTTATGAATGTTACGTCATATCTAACTGGGAATTGGATATATTGTCAGCCCAGACAGTTATAATCAAATGGAAATGGAATGGTGTGCTGCAGTAATGAAGCCTTCCATGGACTCGGCTCAGTTCACTAGAAAACTATCTTTCCTTTGTTGTTGTAATGAAGAAGGCCTTACAATTTAGGAAGTTTCTACATTAGAAGCCTTACTAACATATTTAGGTTTATGAATGTTACGTCATATCTAACTGGGAATTGGATATATTGTCAGCCCAGACAGTTATAATCAAATGGAAATGGAATGGTGTGCTGCAGTAATGAAGCCTTCCATGGACTCGGCTCAGTTCACTAGAAAACTATCTTTCCTTTGTTGTTGTAATGAAGAAGGCCTTACAATTTAGGAAGTTTCTACATTAGAAGCCTTATAATCAAATGGAAATGGAATGGTGTGCTGCAGTAATGAAGCCTTCCATGGACTCGGCTCGGTTCACTAGAAAACTATTTTTTCTTTGTTGTTGTAATGAAGAAGGCCTTACAATTTAGGAAGTCTATACATTAGAAGCCTTACTAACATATTTAGGTTTATGAATGTTACGTCATATCTAACTGGGAATTGAATATATTGTCAGCCAAGACAGTTATAATCAAATGGAAATGGAATGGTGTGCTGCAGTAGTGAAGCCTTCCATGGACTCGGCTCGGTTCACCATTAGCTACTCCTTGTGTTATCACACAGCGTCCAAATCAAGCGCTTGATAACACAACATAAGAGGTGAGTGTCTAATTTCACTAGAGAGCACGCACACAATGCCCTGAGGCATCCCATTCTCAGTTGCTGAGAGCAGGTAACATAACACCAATCAGGATAGACTTAAAGAAAAACTGACTTTGGGTCTTTAGTTTTGAAGTTTTCCTTATATACAATAAAATAATGAAAGTAATAATAGAAACATTGATTTACTATGAAGTGATAAGGCAGGACATCCCTACGCAAAACTGGCTTCATATTTTTTATATTGCACCTCAGACTAAGAGTAGTAGCAAATCTGGCCATTAAATAGAGTGTGTTTCCACCAGCTATGAGCCTTTAGTGACCATCACCTACTCTATTGGAGCTAAGTGCAGTAGCCATTGACTACCAGTTTTGACAGGGCATGACCAAGAGTTGAAACAAATATCCAGTTATGTTCACCCATGTTGCCCGTACTTAGTAACTGGTGTTTGTAACACTGTGTAAAGTTGATAGTAATTCTCTGAGTGTTAGTTCATTGGGGCTTTTCCACACACTCCAGGAAATACTTTATAATAACCATAGTATAATCTGGCTAGAATGTCCCATTCAATTTAAAGGCAGAAGCTATTTTCTTTTTATTAGCTTGCACAGTGTAATAAATTTCTGAAGACAATGGCCATAAACAAGACCTCATAAATCTTAGAAAATATAATCTATGGCCTGTAACTCAGAACGTGGAAATATAGTGTTTAATTATCACATGCTACAATGTTTAAAATATAACATACTACTACATTTTCTGACATCCCATCTCAACCCTAACCTCCTTTTTTTAATTAAATATCTATAAATTAAAGTTGTTTTGGTTGAACATCTACATTTTAGTTTTAGTTATAGTTTACTGACAAAAAGATTTCAAGATTAATTTTAGTTTTAGTTTTTTCACTAGCAAATACTACAATTTTAGGCTTTGGTTTTTCCAATGTACTAATTTCAATTCTAGTTTTTAGTTTTAGTTTTTCAAATTTACTAACTTCTATTATAGTTTTAACTTCTATTAGCTATAGTTTTTTAGAATTCAATAGTGGTAGCTTTTTTTTAAAAAATTCAAGTCACATTTTAGATCGTTTTTGTTTTTCAAATGCAGACTTCAATTTAGTTTTTTTGTTCCATCATATTGATAGCCGTTTTTTTAACAGGAGTACAATAATTTAGTTTTTTAAATAACTAGTGATGCGCTCTAATAGCACAAAATAGCGAAGCGAGCGATGCATGTTCCCTGTAATTGCAGCTATTCCATGCATGCTTGGTGTGGCTACAAAATACTGTCAAAGTGAGAAAACAATAGTGGTAGCTTTTTCCTATGATGAAGGCTCCTGGTACCGTAACTCAGGAATAGTCTAATAAATAAATTAGGAACAGTTAATGGCTTTTCAAAAAGAAAGATTCTTTACCTTGCTACCTGTTTCTGTTTCGTTTTAGCTCTCCTCCTCCTTGCCCTGTCTTTTTCATTTCTTATCTCTCTCCTTACTAATTTTTCTTCTGGAGTTTCTAACGCCCTCAAAGCTCTTGACCGAGCGTTTCTAACGTTTTGTCTCTCTTTCGCAGAACTTGTTTTACTGGGCATCGCTACTTCGTACGGCGGGAAAACAAAATGTTGCTAAGAAGGTTACCCGGCCCGCGCAAGCGCGTAGGAGAAAATGTGCACACGTATGCCCACGCAAGAACAAAAACAATTTCTAGACCTAACTAGTGGTGTGCTTGAGCACAAATGGTGAGCGAGCCTTAAACTACGCTATTGTTAAATGATTGATTTTAACAATTAACACTCAAGCTACTAAAATAAAGTCGAGTTTTTAAATTAAGTATATGCATAAAGGGGATTCAATGCCATAGTAACCGCTCCCTGCAACTGTTTGAATTGAAAAAGAAGCAACAAAATCAAGTCACGTTATTTACATTATTCTTTGTGATATTCTTAATAGTAGTTTACATTCACACAACTGAACATACCTACTCAAGACTTACCTTCGTGGTTAGTCTAGTGGACAATGAATTCAAGTAAATACTATTGAGTAGGGCTTATAACTGTGACAAATAGCGTATTAACTTACCACCGCCACTAACTCCAATAGAAATGGAGCTCCCATAAGTTTTTGCGATTTAACTGCACCCGCAAAACAATTCAAAGCGGTAAACAATTCAATTTCTAAGGTGATACGGGTAATGGTCGCTAAACCAGAGGATTCTGCTTAATGAAGTTTGGGACGGGGTCGAACGCCGAGCAAACACAAAATTACGGAGGGTCAAAGTACAAAATGACATACGTACGTCCAAACATATATACAAATAAACTAGTGGTGTGCTTGAGCACAAATGGCGAGCGAGCCTGATAGTTAGGTAACATAAAAATGTTACTATTTTTAGCTTACTTCATGCAAACACTATAATAACAGTTATGACATTTGATTTCAGCAAACCAATACAAAATCACTCTCTTACCTGATTAATGGTAGCTTTTGTAGTATCAAACATCAACCATTCTGATAATCTCAATCACCAGTAACTCTTGAACAAGCTCTCAGCTACGATAAAAAATAAACCAGTGTTATTATTTGTAATTTTAGCCAACAAATATGGAATTACTACTTACCTTATTCTTGAGTATTGATAACTTCTGTAGTATCAAATTGAAGTTACTTTGACCATCTGAATTACCTTGAATACTTGACAACAAGCTCTCACCTACAAAAAAAAAGACAATCAATTTTAGCACACAAATACAAAAATTACTTTCTTACCTCATTTTCTTGAGCAGTGGTATATTTTGTAGTACCAAATTTGCTATTTGAATTTACCAGTCACTGTTGACAACAAGCTCTTAGCTACAAAAAAGAAAGGCCAGAGTTATTTTTGCATATTTAGCTAACAAATATGGAATTACGTACTTACCTCAGCTTCCCTCGAGTAGTAGTAGGTTCTTTAGCATTAATACTACGGCATTCTGACTACCAATGACTCTTGACAACCAACAAGCGGCACTCCGTATCCCCCCCTAAAACGGCGAAGTTTTGAATTTAAATCTGGTAAAGGGTTTTCAAGGTCGTAGCAACTTTTTGTTTCTTGAAAAGAAGCGTTTTCGCAGAAATTTTCTCACACTTCTGAGCTTAAGTATAAAGTAAGGCTTGCTTAATGCTGTAGTTTCAGAATAAACTGGGGTCAAGCCTAAAAAGACGTGTTTTTTGGAGAAAAAAGTTCCCCCGTGCGCACATTTTAGGGGCATACGTACCATCCTTACACACATATTATATATATACTTATATACACACATATTATATATATACTAGTGATGTGCTTGAGCACAAATGGCGAGCGAGCCTAAAGACTATACTATTTTTATATGAACTAACACTAGTACGAACAAACACTAGTACGAACAAACACTAGAACGAGCAAACACTAGTACGAACAAACACTAGAACAAACAAACACTAGAACGAACAAACACTAGTACGAACAAACACTAGAACAAGCAAACACTAGTACGAACAAACACTAGTACGAACAAACACTAGAATGAACAAACACTAGAACAAACAAACACTAGAACGAGCAAACACTAGTATGAACAAACACTAGTACGAACAAACACTAGAACAAACAAACACTAGAACGAGCAAACACTAGAACGAGCAAACACTAGTATGAACAAACACTAGAACGAACAAACACTAGTACGAACAAACACTAGAACGAACAAACACTAGTACGAACAAACACTAGAACGAACAAAAACTAGAACGAACAAACACTAGAACGAACAAACACTAGAACAAGCAAACACTAGAACAAACAAGCACTAGAACAAACAAACACTAGTACGAACAAACACTAGAACAAACAAACACTAGAACAAACAAACACTAGTATGAACAAACACTAGTACGAACAAACACTAGAACAAGCAAACACTAGTACGAACAAACACTAGAATGAACAAACACTAGAACAAACAAACACTAGAAGAACGAACAAACACTAGTACGAACAAACACTAGAACGAACAAACACTAGTACGAACAAACACTAGTACGAACAAACACTAGTACGAACAAACACTAGAATGAACAAACACTAGAACAAACAAACACTAGAACGAACAAAGACTAGTACGAACAAACACTAGAATGAACAAAAACTAGAACGAACAAACACTAGTACGAACAAACACTAGTACGAACAAACACTAGAACAAGCAAACACTAGTACGAACAAACACTAGTACGAACAAACACTAGTACGAACAAACACTAGAACAAACAAACACTAGTACGAACAAACACTAGAACAAGCAAACACTAGTACGAACAAACACTAGTACGAACAAACACTAGAATGAACAAACACTAGTACGAACAAACACTAGTACGAACAAACACTAGAATGAACAAACACTAGTACGAACAAACACTAGAACAAGCAAACACTAGTACGAACAAACACTAGTACGAACAAACACTAGAATGAACAAACACTAGTACGAACAAACACTAGTACGAACAAACACTAGAACGAACAAACACTAGTACGAACAAACACTAGTACGAACAAACACTAGAACAAGCAAACACTAGTACGAACAAACACTAGAATGAACAAACACTAGAATGAACAAACACTAGAATGAACAAACACTAGAACGAACAAACACTAGAACGAACAAACACTGGTATGAACAAACACTAGTATGAACAAACACTACTACTAGTACGAACAAACACTGTGTGCACACGGTAATACCAGTATGTGTGTGCACACAGTGGTATTACTAGTGCGTGCACACAGTGATAATACTAGTGCGTGCACACAGTAATAATACTAGTGGCGTGCACACAGTGGTATTACTAGTGTGTGTATGCACACAGTGGTATCACTAGTATGTGCACACAGTGGTATTACTAGTGCGTGCACACAGTGATATTACTAGTATGTGTGTGTACACAGTGGTATCACTAGTATGTGCACACAGTGGTAATACTAGTGCGTATACACAGTGTGGTATTACTAGTGCGTGCACACAGTGATAATACTAGTGCGTGCACACAGTGATAATACTAGTGGCGTGCACACAGTGGTATTACTAGCGTGTGTGTGCACACAGTGGTATCACTAGTATGTGCACACAGTGGTATCACTAGTATGTGCACACAGTGGTAATACTAGTGCGTATACACAGTGATAATACTAGTGCGTGCACACAGTGATAATACTAGTGGCGTGCACACAGTGGTATTACTAGTGTGTGTGCACACAGTGGTATCACTAGTATGTGCACACAGTGGTATTACTAGTGCGTGCACACAGTGATATTACTAGTATGTGTGTGTACACAGTGGTATCACTAGTATGTGTGTACACAGTGGTATCACTAGTATGTGCACACAGTGGTAATACTAGTGCGTATACACAGTGTGGTAATACTAGTACGTGTGTGCACAGTGGTAATACTAGTGCGTATACACAGTGGTATTACTAGTGTGTGCGTGCACACAGTGGTAATACTAGTGCGTGCACACAGTGGTATTACTAGTGTGTGTGCACACAGTGGTATCACTAGTATGTGCACACAGTGGTATTACTAGTGCGTGCACACAGTGATATTACTAGTATGTGTGTGTACACAGTGGTATCACTAGTATGTGTGTACACAGTGGTATCACTAGTATGTGCACACAGTGGTAATACTAGTGCGTATACACAGTGATAATACTAGTGCGTGCACACAGTGATAATACTAGTGGCGTGCACACAGTGGTATTACTAGTGTGTGTGCACACAGTGGTATCACTAGTATGTGCACACAGTGGTATTACTAGTGCGTGCACACAGTGATATTACTAGTATGTGTGTGTACACAGTGGTATCACTAGTATGTGTGTACACAGTGGTATCACTAGTATGTGCACACAGTGGTAATACTAGTGCGTATACACAGTGTGGTAATACTAGTACGTGTGTGCACAGTGGTAATACTAGTGCGTATACACAGTGGTATTACTAGTGTGTGCGTGCACACAGTGGTAATACTAGTGCGTATACACAGTGTGGTATTACTAGTATGTGTGTGCACACAGTGGTATCACTAGTATGTGTGTACACAGTGGTATCACTAGTATGTGCACACAGTGGTAATACTAGTGCGTATACACAGTGTGGTATTACTAGTATGTGTGTGTGTGTGTGCACACAGTGGTAATACTAGTGGCGTGCACACTGTGGTGTTACTAGTGTGTGTGTGTGTACACAGTGGTAATACTAGTGGCGTGCACACAGTGGTAATACTAGTACGTGTATACAGTTACTAGCGTGTGTACACAGTGATAATATTAGTGCGTGCACACAGTGGTAATACTAGTGCGTGTACACAGTGGTATTGCTAGTGCGTGTGTGCACACAGTGGTAATACTAGTGCGTATACACAGTGGTATTACTAGTGCGTGTGTGTGCACACAGTGGTAATACTAGTGCGTATACACAGTGGTATTACTAGTGCGTGTGTGCACACAGTGGTAATACTAGTGCGTATACAGTGCATATACACAGTGGTATTACTAGTGCGTGTGAGCACACAGTGGTAATACTAGTGCGTGTACACAGTGGTATTACTAGTGCGTGTGCGCACACAGTGGTAATTCAGCGAAGCGAGCGAAGCGAGCGGAGCTGACTCTCTAATGAGTTCGCGATATATATATATATTTGGCGAGCGAGCGTAGCGAGCGAGACACTTACAGGGGTAACACAATCGAAAATCGGGGATGTTTGTTTATTTATTTATTTATTTGTATATATGTTTGGACGTACGTATGTAATTAAACGCGCGCGCGGGGAACTTTTTTCTCCAAAAAACACGGCTTTTTAGGCTTGACCCCAGTTTATTCTAAAACTGCAGGATTAAGCAAGCCTTACTTTATACTTAAAGCTCCAAAGTGTGAGAAAATTTCTGCGAAAACGCTTGCTTTTCAAGAAACAAAAAGTTGATTCGACCGGTTACTATGGCATTGAAGACCCTTTTCCAGACTTAATTTCAAAACTTCGCCGTTTTAGGGGGATACGGAGCTAAAATTACAAATAATAACACTGGTTTATTTTTTACCGTAGCTGTGAGCTTGTTCAAGAGTTACTGGTGGTTGAGATTATCAGAATGGCAAAAGTTACCATTAATCAGGTAAGAGAGTGATTTTGTATTTGTTTGCTGAAATAAAAGGTCATAACGGCTATTATAGTTTTTGCATGAACTAAGCTAAAACATAGTAACAATACTTAGTTTTATGTTACCTAACTATCAGGCTCGCTCGCCATTTGTGCTCAAGCACACCACTAGTTAGGTCTAGAAATTGTTTTTGTTCTTGCGTGGGCGTACGTGTGTACCCTTTCTCCTACGCGCTTGCGCGGGCCGGGTAACCTTCTTAGCAACATTTTGTTTTGTTTACCCGCCGTACGAAGTAGCGCGATGCCCAGTAGACAAAACGTTAGAAACGCTCGGTCAAGAGCTTTGAGGGCGTTAGAAACTCCAGAAGAAAAATTAGTAAGGAGAGAGATAAGAAATGAAAAAGACAGGGCAAGGAGGAAGAGAGCTAAAGCGAAACAGAAACAGGTAGCAAAGTAAAGAATCTTTCTTTTTGAAAAGCCATTAAATGTTCCTAATTTATTTATTAGACTATTCATGAGGATTACTGTACCTATCAACTTTATACAGATGTAGACTCAATTACACTTGAAGACACTGAAAATGCAGACACACCATCTGAACAAGAAGCTAATATCCCCACTACTTTTTGTACTGCAAGAGGAAGGAAAAGGCATCTATCAGAGGACATCCATTCTCATATACACCCAAAGCAGCAAAAAATGTTGCAGAAAATATAACTCAAACAATTTCGATACCGCAAAGCCTTTCAGATATACTTCAATAAGTTAATACGAGACATATTTTCGTTTAGGAAACCATTATGCAGAGAGCAACGTCTACAACTAATGTCACAAAAACAGCAAGTCACACATTTGTTTGAAAGTGATAGTGAAAGAGATCACAGGCTCCACTGTTTGTCCACTAACCAACTGTTGAGAACAGCAAATGAATCTTCATTACAAAATTCCTCTAGATTAGAGCAGTTGTCAACTAACCAACAGCAGAGATTGGCTGATGAAACACCACTTCAACGGGAGACTAGATTGTCTCAAGTTAGGGGGAACAGGTCAAGACAACATCCCCAGGTTCCATTGCACCATATTATTCCAGCATTTGATGATCCTCAAGTTCACACAGCAATGCGTAATTTTCATGCTAAAATCTCATCGATTACTATCCCAGTCTGCATAACGTGTATGGAGAAGTTTCCAGGCACCAAAATGAAATTTAAGTCATTGGAATGTTGTTGATGTAGCCGGGATAAACATATCCCTAAGCTCTATTCAGCTCAAAATAACATGCATCCTGGAAACATTCCTCCACAATTGCAGGTTAAATTTAATGTAAAACTATAAAAATTAACCTAACTCTATTATCAAACTATGTAGTCTAAGATCTACATCCATTTAACATACTCTGCTCTCCCACTGAATATGTTATAGTACCCAAACAAACTCTTTTATTTTTAATTTTTATTAAACCACAAAGTTTACATCAGCTATAACTGTAATGATGTATGACATTTTTAATTAAATAGCTGTATATTCTGTCTAAAACACCAGCCAATAACTTTGCTGGTAAAATAATTCATTATTCTTATATTATCACAAATAATATAACATTTAAACTTTATTATATAAAGCAATACTATGTAGCTGATTGCGAATTACATTAATAAAATAAATAATAAAATAATTCATTACTCTTGTTTTACCACAACAAGTATAACATTTAAACTTTATTAGACATAGCCTAAATTTTATAGCCTTCATCATACAGTGGTATAGAATAGAAGCACCAATGAATCTATATGAAACAACAGACAGTCATAACATTAACAACATCAAAATAAATAACTGTATCTATAGCTGCAATTACAGGGAACATGCATCGCTTGCTTCGCTATTTTGCGCTATTCGAGCGCACCACTAGTACTAGTGCGTATACACAGTGGTATTACTAGTGCGTGTGAGCACACAGTGGTAATACTAGTGCGTATACACAGTGGTATTACTAGTGCGTGTGTGCACACAGTGGTAATAGTAGTGCGTATACGACGGACCTTCTTCTTTCCTCGGAAAGGATCGTCAAATAGGTGTGTCTATCGAGTTTCCCCCACCCACACCAAGCTGAGAGCGAGTGGAGGAAGCGCGAAAAGCCGGGGTGGACTAACTTGCGCGCGAGAGTATGGCACGCCGTTAGTAACAAAAATCAATTCAAGCTAGTATCTTTCAATCCAGGTTTCTATCATTCAATCCAGGTTTCTATCATACAATCCCGGTTTCTATCATACAATCCGGGTTCCTATCTTTCAATCCGGGTTTCTATCATACAATTCCGGTTTCTATCATACAATTCCGGTTTCTATCATACAATCCAGGTTTCTATCCAGGCTTCTATCTTTCAATCCAGGTTTCTATCTTTCAATCCCGTTTTCCTATCTCTTATATGAAACCGTGCTCAATCTCACCGGGCATCGCATTAATATTTTTTGTGCGACATCTCACAGTTCCATTCCCATTCCTAGCCTAGTGTGAGAAATGGCTGAAGGTGAAGAGGGTGAAAAAACTATGATATTAGTGCGGCCAGAAACTCCTTCTGGTGAGCGCAACAGGCCTGTCTCATTTTTCGGTGAGAAGAGAGAATTACAGGCAGCCACTTTGGCGACTTTCAGTGATTTGCTAAGTGGAGAAGCTAACCTCTACTGCCAGGTGCAGGACCAAAGCTGGGGGGATGGGGTCTTCGTTGACTTACAGGAGCAGGCTATATCACCCCGCTCTATTGTAAGGGCTGCGGATATGAAGGTAAGCATATTTAAATTACTCTGCTAGGGCTCTTGGCATTTCAAAAAATTAATGGTCAGGCCTGAAAGTGGGTGTGGTTGAAGGTTCTACTCTGGCTAGAAAAGAAAAGGTAGAAAAGAAAAAGGTGCCTAAGGTAAGCATCCACATGAAATAGAGAAAAGATAAAGCTAAAAAAGACTATACTGAGCTTAGATCTACAATGTAATGGGTTCATTAACCCTCAGCGCGCATGCGCCCGGAGGGTTACAGTAGTCATCCTGTCTGTGTGTCATTCATTCATTCATTCATTCAACAAAGGATCTCGAAGACGACGGCCTTCCAGGCTCTGAAACGATGTAAAGATAGAGAAATTTACAAAGTAAGTCCCTTTAATATGCTAGAATTTTTTGTTTCGACTTAGTTTTCAAGAAAAAGCTAGTCGATTGTAGCCGTTCGTCGTACGATCGTTGTGCTACTGCGCTACCAGTAACGCCCCTTTACCGCACGTTATAATCACGTGAGCTGAAAATTGCAGCTAGAGAATGGCCGGTTGGCTTGTAGTACTACTGCAGTTGCAATTGTCGCGCTTCATGCGTGTAAGGGGGCTCTAGAGTCGAGTTATATACCGCGGAGTTGATCTATTTTAACCTAGAGGCGTTCCCTTCGCTCTGTTGTTTGCTTCTTTCTTTGTATCGCCGTAAGTAGTAACTGTCTGTGTCTAAATGCTAAAGGTTTGAAATAATTTTTAACAGACGTTCGCTTCTACTGCTGATCTCTGGTGGACATACGCTGAGGGTTCGCACCTCCTGGTGCTTCATTAGTTTTGTTCTCACAAGTTTGGATATTTTGTGATCCACCCAATTTCAATATTTACTTGCAGGTTTCAGTAATGGAATCGCTAAAAGGTGCTCACTCTTTGTGTATAATGTTGGGGAAGCCTACTGAGGAACATGCCAGACGTCTCTCTTCTTTGTTTCCTTCTTCGTCTGTGGGGAAATCATCTTCGTTTTCAAGTGTATCATTAGCATCTTCTTCAACAACACTTCCATCATCCTCAGCAGTGACACCATCAGCTAAGCCATCTACCTTTGATCCTACTAATAAGCCAATTAATTATGACTTAAAATTAAAGAAAAAGTGTTTTAAACGGTCAAGAGCTTTAAAGTTGTGGGTATAGTTGTTGGCAAAAACAAGTTTACCAATGTTCCCAAGTCTCATCAGCGAAAAGAGTTGAACAAAAATGGTCGTGTGAAGAAGATTGAATTTCGGCGTAGTATGTCTGGCTCTCAAGTTAAGAACAGAATTACTATGGCATTTCCATCCTACAAATAGATAAGCGGCTATTTTTATGAAGTGAGTAGAACAGCGGGTGTATACTTATCTTGAACAGTATATTGGAGGTTATGAGTGTACAAGAAGTCAGACAGTTTCTTTGCTATGTCACCAGTAGCACCGTCTTGACGGACAGCAACCTCTTTGTGCACTTCAACGCTCTTTCTGGAGCTGCGAGGCGTCCTGTAGGCCACACATGTGGATTCACATTGGAACTGCCGTACACTTATGTCACTTACACTGATTTTGTGCAAGAGTTCACATTCATCCTGGCCGATATGGAGAACTGGGCTATGGATGCCCTATAGGCTAACTTACACATATTTGTATTCATATGTTATTGACTTTGTCACTGAGACATTTCATTGTTGAATACTTTACTATTCAGATACATGCATCTTCATTGAGACTTAAGAGGCATGCACAAAGCTATGACTTGTGTGAATGCATCTGGTAAAAATTGTGTGCAATGCACTGCAAAAATGGAGTATTACATTATCTCTTGATCTACACTAACAACCATACTCCCCTTCATGAACCATGCAGAGTGCTTCAAAGATCAATGTAAGTGCTTTTTAACTCTTACACTGGATGCATCTTTACCCTAAACTGCTTCTAAACTAAGAGCTCCTTCTATGAACAGTTGATGTAATGAATTTATGCAGTCTAACAATGACCACATGCATCATTGGTGGGTATTGTTAGCATACACTGTGATACAAAAATAGTAGGCAATGACTTTCACTATCCAAAACTTGGAGGCTCAGGGAGGGGAGGGGAGGGGGGCTGGTGTTTCCTGCTGAGCCTCACCTTCTGCCGCCTCAATATACCTAGTCAGTAACATCCAATGCTAACAACCTCAGCTATCAAAACACTTGGACCAGAGTATGTAATCTTATTGAATTACTTATTACCTGCCTAATATATTTTCTCCCATAGCATGTGGGAAATTAGGAATTATAATCTTCTCTTTTTATAGCTTTTGAACTTATTGGCAGGTGGGTAATACAGTTAATGATTGGTGCTTCATGAACCATGCAGAGTGCTTCAAAAATTAATGCATGTAAGTGCTTTTTAACTCTTACACTGGATGCATCTTTACCCTAAACTGCTTCACTGGTCTTTTTTTAATTTTATTAATAATGCAAAACCCAGATGTTACCACAGACCACTATAACTTATAAGTGTTACGTAGTAATAATTTGTCGAGATCAAATCAAAGTTGTTTTTTGTTTTTGTTTTTTAATGAAATCAAGAATTCTTCTTTTGCAGATGGGCAGAGTCCTTGTTTCCAGTGTGACCTTCTAAAAGAACAGTAGAAGGTCCTTTCACTGCAGCAATTCAATCAGCTGTAAAGAATGAATTAATAATGAAAAAATAATTGAAATATTTTTTTTTTTACATTCAACAGAATAAGATGAGTGAATACCATAAGCATGAGCAAAAAGAAATTGCATAGTCAAATGAATGTAGCGATACAGAATAAACTGAAATGAATAAAAAAAAAAAAAATTAAAAAAAAAAGATAAATAATAATAATAATAATAATAAATAATCACTTGATGCCGCTGATGGTCCCCAGGATAGCCACACAGTTTCCTCTCGGAACTGCAACAGATAGCTACCCTCAAAAGTAAGTGACTGGTGGAACTGGAGTCACTTGACTCACTGGCCAGATGACCTCCCAGTGACTTCAGAAAAGAAAGGGAGCTTAGGCCTATTACTCTGGAGGTTTCTATTGCCACTGCTGAAAGCGGTTATGGGGTGCTAAATTGCTATACTATAAGAATTAGCAGAATATTGGTACGGTAATGTTGGAACAGTATCATTATCAATAGCATTCAGAGAGGTTGGATGGGGGTCTAGCCAGGTTATACTAGTAGAGGATAAAAAACTGGCTAGGCTAGATTACAGAAGGCACCTTGAGCTCAGATGAACTATTGACCAAGAAACAATAATTAAAACTAGCTAGCTACGTACACATCTGGGTGTTCCTAAACTTCTTTGATGGGTTAGGGGGGTGGTGGGTGGGTGGGGTGGAGGGAATAACAAAACATTGCAGGTGTGGTAACAAAGTATGATAAAACACCCCAGGGTGTGCCTTTACTCCTAAACTCCATCGAAGGAAGGTAGAAAAATACCCCATTTTTACAACAATGTACATATCCAGCGTTTATTCGAATACACCATAAGTTTCAGGGTGTGCCTGTATTGTTTGATATACAAATGATAAGGTGTTTTCATATAAATCAATTCCATAAGAATCACTTGATGCTTGTGGAGTAATGCATGCTTGAAGAGCTTCCAAGTGGTCCTCTTGTAGCACAAATAATTAGATTGATTAAGTTCAATTCCTTCATAGTCTTCTTCCACTGGACCGGGGCCACTAATATCTCTGCCATAAGCGTCATCCACTTGCTCAAAAACATCGAAAGCAATCAACCCAGAATTTTGCAAACTAAGAGCTCCTTCTATGAACAGTTGATGTGGTGACAAGTAGCTCGCAGTCCTGATGCTGTGGTGATTCCATCCATCCAAAAATCCTTTCAATGTTCTATTAATCCTTGCGAGATACACATAATGAAGTGCAAATAAATGTATGTCATTTAAAGGGTCAAGACGTCCAGAGTCCTCCAAATAGTAGAACAGCCTGTAGTACAGTTGAGTTGCACACTGGTGACAATCACGCCACAGCCTCTCAATTCTTTGGTTGTGTGTCGATCGACCAGTAATTATGCTTCCACGATCTAGTCCACGTATTTCCAGCATATACTGGGCCACAAGTACATTTTCCAGTCCCTGGTCAGATCTCACTCTCGAAGGTAACCCATATTTTTGGACAGCCTCTAGAAAAAGTGTGAAGGCGGTGGATGCCTTGTTGTTGGCTGAACATTTCAAGTACGTCACTAAGCGACTGTAGCCATCAATTGCACCATGAGTGACAAAACCCCAACGAATCAATTTATGATGGCCATCTAAAAAAAATAATAATAATAATAAATAAAATTAAAAAAAAAAAAAATTAATTAATTAAAAAAAAGGCAAGTAACAAAACAATACAAGTCTGTAGTAGGCAAGCGAGTGAAGTGAGTGAGACACTCTCAGCTCTAACTTAATGCAAATTTGATGTGTGTGTGTGTGTGTGGTAGGTCACAACTCCTTCACGTACATGGGTGGAGTTGTGTGTATGTGTGTGTGTGTGTGGTAGGTCACAACTCTTTCACGTACATGGGTGGAGTCAATAACGATATTTTATTTCTGGAGTTTGATGGCATGGAGGACATACATAGTTACTGGTGGTGGGAAATGAAAAATACTATATTACAAATTTATTATAGCCACTATTATTAGTGACGAGCAAAGCTAACAAGGTATTATTAAAGCAAATTTGGTACGTGCCCCTTTAGTTGTGCGGGTGCCACCATTTTTTTAGACCTACATGCAACCAGTCTGAATGGCTTCAGTGACAATTAACCCTTTACCAGATTTTTATTCACACTCTAGACCAAGTCACTAGGCTGCCCCAAACTGTTAAATATTGTGAAATACTGCTGTGTTAAAATCTTTTCAAATACATTTTTTGTTAATTTTGTATTATGTGGACATGTAACATGTCTGACAGCCATTTCGATAAGATTTCTCGTCACTTTGTGCTATCAGCACACACTTTTCAACCAGCAACTGCTACCCATATTCAACTAATACCAATTCAGGTACTCTCTAAGTTAGGCATTTCACTTTCATTGTTATTCATAGACACCCTTGTTGAGGAATGTCTCAGCTAGGTTATTACTTAGATTTCAAGCAAACAAACTTACCAATATGCCACAATGAATTCGGACCAGGAACACTATAGACCCTTCTTGATAAAGGACCAGTTGTTGCCCTCAGGGCAGTGTTGATTGGGTCAGTTTCTTGGATAGCTAGTCTAAGTTGGCGCCGACAAACAGCATACCCAAGACTTCTTAGTCTTCCAAGAACCATTACTTCTCCAAGGTAAGGATGCTCAGCTCTCATTTGCTGTAGAATTTCAACCAGTTCCTGATATTGTATAGTTATTCCACCATGATCATGGAGCATATTAAACTGCTGGCGCCTACGATACAGAGTCATTCTACTGATTCCAAGCATTCTTGATATTCTAATCCAGGAAAATGACAAAGAACGTAAGTATTTCAGTTGATCAATTGTGACAGCAAATCTAGGACGACCTCGTTGGTGCGTTCGAATAACTGAAGCTCTGTATGCCACAGATTCAGCTAAACTATGGTCAAGACTACCATTTAAGAACGCATTAACTTGTTGCAGATGCATAAGCAATTCATCAACTAATTCTTTGTACTGCACCAGTATGGGATCAGCCGATCCAGACAAGATGTCCCTGATTGTAGTGACATTGAATATCACGGTACGTAAACGTTCCAAACAATATTCTATATGCTCCTGCCTTCCCTGGCCATTTTCTAAAAGCTGAACTTGCTGCAGAAACTATTGTATCTCAGAAAAAAAACTTTGCCATCCCCACACTTGAAAAGCAGACATAATAGCACCCAGCCGCTAATAAATGGTAAGGCGTCGAGGCAGGCGTAGGCAGGGGGAGTGGTTTCATGCACCACACCCACACTGGAATGGAATCGAGACTAATATCAAATGCGAGGCTTCAACCCGGGATTGTTAGTTAAAATACGCGATTCTAGATTTAAAGATAGAAACCGGAATTGTATGATAGGAACCCGGATTGAAAGATAGGAACCCGGATTGTATGATAGAAACCCGGATTGAAAGATAGGAACCCGGATTGTATGATAGAAACCTGGATTGAAAGATACTAGCTCGAATTGATTTTTGTTACTAACGGCGTGCCATACGAGAGAGCGGTCGGAGAGAGAGATATAGCTCCGGGATGCCCGGATGAAGGCGGTTAAGAGGTGGGTTTTAAGTTCGTTTAGAGTCCATTCAATAGTTGTGTGTGTTAGTTATGAGGTTTAGTGGTAGCAAAACATTGACGAGATGAACTGTGTAGCATGGTCATTTGCAAGTCTGACTGTCCGTAGATACTTTACCTAATAGGGTGAGCTAACTAGCAAACTTAAGGCTACCCCATCCCATAGACATACATAAAATATACAACGAATATACACACTGTATAATACTGAGAATTTTGGCAGTACTTCAAGCTCTGAGGGTGCAGGCATATCCTCCAAGGCGAGTCCCTCCTCCAATCCAGTATCTTTATGTTCAGCCCTCGCACTTTAGCTAGGCGCAACAACTCACAGGCCCTCCTTCAACAAGTGAGAACTGACCACCACAGAGCCAGCTTCCATAGCGTAATACCACTGTGGAACAGTTTACCTGAAAGAGCTGCCTCCTGTTAGACATTAAAGGGATTCAAGAACCACTTAAAACTTCAACTTAGCTTGGGCAGTTAATCTCAGCAATAATCTTTTACATATTTCACTGTCGTCTTTTGGCCAAGGTAGTCCATCCTAGTTGCCTCAGAAGAGGTGTAGCATCTTTCAACCATCAGCCTGTCACTATGTGGAACTCTCTCTAATAACACAATGTACTTCTTGTGGGATGGATCCCAAGCTGGTGAGCCATAATCCAGAATAGGTAGGACAATAGACATATACAACTTTGCTAGGCATTATGGACCAGCACCTTTAAAGTATCTGTACAGGAACCCACAATACAGCTTTGAAAAGGTTCGGTTGATGTGATTTGCCCAAGATAGGTCTGATGTGATCAAGAAGCCGAGGGGTCTGTAGGTGTGGACAAAGGATATGTGTTCATTGTTAATCTTCAAAAAAGGATCAGGGGGTGCCTTTTCCTTGTGACTATCATGGCAGCAGTCTTGTCACAATTCAAGAGTAGCCGCAACCTCTCAATCTCATCTACAACGAGATTGGTGTCCTTTTGAACCATTTTTGCATGCATACTGCACTTGAGTTATCCTCAATGGTATCTCATCTTCTTTGACATCAGTTACATTAGGTGTTCCCCAAGGATCTATTGTGGGATCGTTACTATTCATCTTCTCTGGTCAACAGTCTGTCCTCTTTGAACCTGTCACCTTGTGCTAGCCTTACTATATAAGTTGATGACATCTGTTAATGCAAGCCACTTGCCACAAGTGTGGAAATTAGTCTTGAATCGAAATTAACAGGCTACCACACAGGTGCCAACCTTCGCTAAGGATGAGAGGAATAGTTAATGGGTAAAGGGTGGTTTGTGAGAATCCCAAATGTATCAACTTATGGCTATTTACTAATTTAAATTATATTTGACTAAATACACTAAGGTGTGTATGTAGTACTAACCTATTGCAGTACTATTTGACAGAAGCGATGTTGTGTCATCTGAATTGGTTTAGCCAACAGCATATTATCTCAAGTAGCTATTTGAGATAAAATATAATGTTGTGCTAATAGAGTAAATGGTGAAAGTTGGTACTGGGTACATAAAATGGTCACCTATGTAAAAAAAAAGTTGACACTAGCGTTAGTAACGTTTATATTATGAATATCATGTTTTAGGCTTATGCTTTTACTAATTCATGCAGATACTTGAACAGCAAGAGCTGGTCTCTGTGGACTTGTGGCTTCTTGAATAATCGTGGAGATGATCAAGTAAGTATTAGTTGCTATAGTATAATCAGAAAAGGTGAGGAGAAAACTGATGACTTGTCTATTTAAAGCTCACATTACAAAAATGAGTATTAGGGATATAAATTGATTCAATTAGTTTTGTGTCGTAGTATAGATGTGTGTGTTAGTTTTGTGTAGGCAGAGATGTGTGTATGTTTTCTAGGCAGAATGCGTGTTGTAAATCATTTCAAAACCCACCAAGCTGGCCAGCAAACTGTTCATGTTTTCATATTGCACATTGTAGATATTATATTTTGATTAAATTTGTTACTGGTTAAGAATCTTGTGATCATGTCATAATACTCTAATGAGCAACTCACTTGTCACTTTTTCATGTTCCATTGAACAAGGAACTATCGGGTAAAGGTTTGCTATGCAGATGTGGTTGTTATGGATCACTTTTGGTAAAGGGTTGCTATACACATTCCTGTTTGTATTTTTTGAGCCCTTGGTAAAGGGTTGCTATACATACTATAATGCATATTTAGGAGCTCTTGATTAAAGATTGCTACGTATAATGTGATGTCTGTTTTGGAAAACTTGGTAAACAGTTGCTATACTATTGTTATACCTGTTTGTATTTTGTTTGGTGTACTTTTGGCGAGGGTTGCTATGCAATACGTGTTAGTATATGTTTGGCATTTTTGGTAAAGGGATACTATAGGGTTTCATACAGGATTTTCAGCTGGGGTGGTTGGGTGGGGGAGCTATTAACAATGAACCCCCCAAATAGAAGCAGACTTACCTTGACCCCTTCGGTATAACTTGTGTACAGCTGTAGTATTTCTATAGAAGGAATTTTTTTTTGTTGTTGTTGCTATAAACGTACTTAATGCTGTAATGTGATAGCTACTTTTTGTATTTTGGTAATATTGTGATTCCTGTTTGTGATACCTATACATTTCTGTGAAGAACTTTTGGTAAAGGGTTACTACACATATAGTAGTACCTGTCTGTCATCTTACTTTTGGTAAGGGGTTGTTTAAAGGGTTTGCTATGCATACCTATTAGCTTTTGGAACATTTATTGTAATGGGTTGCTTCACATATGTCTGTCTGTATTTCTCTTGGACACTTGGTTTGGGTCAGTGGTAGAAAATGTAAATTCATTGCATGTTTTAATATAACCACTACATTCTTGCATCAGCTTACAGTAATCCAAGTATGACTGATAAAATTGAATGTAACATATTCACAAAGAGTTATATAGGAACTATAGCTGTAGTCAACTTTGCTAAAGAGTTTCAGTTGAACGAATTAAAATATTGGAATCTATGATTGTTAATTTTTTTTTGGGCCGAACAAGTTTCACAAACTTATGATGCAGAATCCTTCAATTCTAACACCTCCCAACTCCTCAACTTCCTTTCTCAACTTGGTAACCATCTCCATCCCTGAAATTGTCTGTGCATAATTGACACTTGTATTCGTTTTGGAGCACTTTGGTAAAGGGTCGTTGTGCACAATGTGATACTGTTTTTATATTAGTTTTGAGCACTTTGAGTGTATGCTATATATGATTCAGTAACCCAATGCAGTCGAATAACTATCAAGTGTGTTTATTAATCAAAGTGTGCACAGTAGACGAGAGAATGTAACAAAATATTGTCACTGGTTTTGTTTGTATTTACACCTGATGCATTTGGTAAAGGGTCCCATTATTATAAATGGAGCATGTATGCCTGTATATTAGTCACCGTATGTCTTGTGTATGTAGATATGTAGCTGCATCTAAAAAAAACCCTGCAATCCTGATAGGTAAGTTTATTTTGTAAAGTGTAATGTGTGGTTTGTCTATTTCTGTATGTGTATAGCTTGTGTGAGTATGGGTAAATTTGAATTTTTTATTTATTTATGTTATAGATAGGTTCATTTTGATTGTAAGTGGTGTTGCAGTGATTGAAGAAAACCAATATTCCAATAAGCTGATATTAATGGCAGACATCTTTTGATATTGATAGCTGATCCAATATTTAGGTAAATTAGGTGAAAGCATAGTTTTAAAACCCTACTGCTGTGAGTAGTCAAGGGAGGTCCATTGTAGTTGCAGTAACAGGCCACGACTTTTTTTTTATTATTATTTATTTTATTTTATTTTTTTAAATTTTTTTATAAGAGTCATTGACTTGATTTTCTGTGCAACACTATTTGTAAAGACGTATGACATTAGGTGGCTGCAACCACAAACACAAATAAATTCACAAGACTTATATTTACTATTTTTATTTACTGGGACAAGAGTGAGGTCAATAATCATTAAAAACTGAATTCAGTTAGGTGGGTTATGAAAGTGCTTAATTTAGTGGTTTCAGTGAATAAATTGCTCTGAGAATAGAATTAATCTGTACTGTAGCTATCTTGATTTAAAAAATTAAAAAAAGGAAAAGTAATCAATATTGGTCAAAATAGTGCTGTCATTTATCGATGTAATTGTTCATTTCATTACAGTCTATGAAGGTATCCAATGCTGCCACAGATCATTTCAAAGCTTTAATGTCTGGCAACTCATGCACCTGGATGTTAACAAAACAAGCAAACAATGGTCATGAATGCATCATTCATTATGTTGTTGTATTATTCTATTGATGTACAGCATTTATTATAAAATTTAAAAAAATTAAAAAAAACAACAACATTTATTGGAACTCTAGGGGTGTACTAGTAGCACTGAGAAAGGGTACCACAAAGCACCATTAGGAGTGTGCTGAAGCACCACTCTGGGTGTTCTGAATCATCTGCTTGGGGTGTTAGCATGCAACTGGCTGGAGTGCCACACAAGCACCTATGCGGGTGCTGTAGAGTGTTTCATTACACCCAATATGGGGTGTTAAGCTAGCACCATTCAAGGAGTTGTAGAGGAGGCGCCGTTCTAACACCTCGTAGGGTGTTCATTAAGCACCCCTTTTTTTTCTGTGTACTACATTTTTATATAATGGGTTATGTATACAATATTTCCCTATCAAGTAGTGTACAATATACATATACATAGGGAATTACTTAACACTGTGATTGGAATAGTTATCCTTGTACATGTAGAGCACTGTAGTTATAACTGCAGGGATAATATATTTAGGCCAAATTTATTCAAATATATACAGCAAATGTAGCTATAATAATATTTGGGATTGTAATACTATATATTATCACTGTTGGAGTAGTTTTCTCTGTTAAGCAGACAATAAACTTATTGTAAAGACTAATCGCAACTTTATTGTTGTTGTTATTATTGGTATTATTATTATTTATTATTACTTGGTCATGGGTGATTGAAGTTCCCCCTGCAAAAATGCTTGCTTTTCAAGAAACAAAAAGTTGATTCGACCGGTTACTATGACATTGAATACCCTTTACCACCTACGTAATTTTAAAACTTGACTTTATTTTAGTAGCTTGAGTGCTAGTTGTTAATATCAATCATTTAACAATAGTGTAGTTTAAGGCTCGCTCGCCATTTGTGCTCAAGCACACCACTAGTTGATTATGAAACTAATTACATACATAAAAGAAAACCAATGATGCCATCTCATTATCAATTGATTAAAAATGGAACTGTTCGTGCTTTTCTTTTGTAAAACTGAAGTCTAAAGCAATATAATAGAATCAACACATATTTTTTTAAATGCTATTACTTTATGGTATTTATTATTGCCATTACTTAATGTTTGATCAGAGTGGGATAAGCAATCTAACTATACTTACATTTAGCTACATATTCATTATTTCTTCCAATAGAAACATGTATATACAATTTTATTAAAGCATTGATGTGAATTCCTATTATACTATTATGCCAACCTTATTCATTGATCTCATGCTGTACAGGTAGCCTTCATTGATGGTTTTGTTTACAGTAACAATAGGAGCATATTCATAAATATCTAAAAATTATTTCTATAGCCATATGACTATATTGTGACTAGTAACCAGCATGCATCAGTATAAATGTCTTTTGTTTTCCTTGTAACAATTTCTACTGACAGGAAGACTTCTATTGAATTAATGATATTATATTTGACAGTAAAATGTACTCATGTTCCTTGATTACAAGCTGTATATGTGCACTATTGGGTTTCCTATTATTATAACAATAGCAGGATTTTATTTGTACAAATATCATTGATATGTACAGCTTGAGCATGAATAGAAGGTTCCTCTCATGCGTAGGCGTAGAGGCCATTCACTAGATGAATGGTGTAGACATTGAATAGAGAGTTCAATGTGTGGCATCCTCTCAGGTCACTGAGATCAGATTCAACAAGTTGTTCACGGATAACAGCAAGACAATCAATATCTGTACTAGATGCTCAACTTAAATTTGTCTTTGAAGTCTAAGCAAGTCCTTGTGTTTCTGAGCTCTGAATTTAACTGAGCAGAATTGTTGGACATATGTATTTGGTGGACTATTTTTGTATATTGTGCAGTTCAGCATGTTCAATAACTAATTGTACACCCAAAGCTATTATTATTGCTGATGTCCCCACTTGAAACAGTATCATGTAAAGTAGAATCATTGTGTCACTTGTAACGTAGAATAATGATAATGCTGAATATAAGTAGTAAAAACATGGCAATTCTTCAAATTTGAACATGTTTTCAAGACAGTGGACCATACACACCCAGGGTTTACACATTGAATTATGATATCAATGCATATATTTATTACTCACAACTTATTGGCAAACAGTACTAAGCGGCTATGGCTATGTGAAATATTTGGATGCTTGAATTTTTGCTTACTGTGTCCATAGCCGAATACTAGTCATAACCACCACAGACTATAAGTAATTTTAGAAAATCATTACTTCTCTTTTGCATGTGATCACTGCAAAACACTTCTTTTGCATCATGTGGATTTCAAAAGTACTGCTAGACACACATTACACTCCAGCATCAGTAACTATCTGAAGTATTGATTTTGGAGCACATCACTGGTTAAACATTGTTGATAGGTACTAATATGTATTATTTGGAATGCTCTAAGTGCATTTCTAGGTCAGTCATAACTCCAACACATAAGCAGGCTTACTTATCACCGGCTGTCAGAAAAAAACAAACGATAAGGTAAGTTTAATGAGAAAATGGCACCATTAATCTCTTCTATAATGACACCTCATACTAATAGCTAGTCTGCTGGTGCACTTATTCTGGTAAGGGAGCTAGCCTAGATATAATTTAAGTCTTTGGTGTGTAGATAGGAGACCCCTTACCTTCTAATATGTGAGAAGAAGAAAGAAAATTTATTAATTGCAATTGTACTCAGACAGGTAAACTACATTATGTGATGTTGGATCTCTAGGAACACGTTCCACCTCAAGTCATGGAAGTGGGGGGCTATGCCCCCCTCCCCCCCAGATTATTACTTTCTTTGGTGAGCACAGGGGAGCACGGACTATGCAGATTAAGCATTGAATTGCACTGGGAAACTTATTTAACTTTATTAAGATGAAGATATATTTTAGTCAGCAACAAAGTTCTGTGATAAGAGTCGGTAAGTGATGCTGAACTGGAACTCCATTAATTTCAGGGCCCACCGTAGGAGTCATCAGTTCTCCTGGGGTTTAGTCAAGATGGACAGGAGTGGCTTGTGGTCTGTGATGACCTGAAACTTCCTTCCGTATAGATAGAAAGCGAAGTAGTGAATGGACTTGAACAAGCCTAACCCCTCCAATTCTTGGGCAGAGTAGATTCTTTCTGCTCCATGCAGTTGGCAGGAGTAGAATGCCTGGGTAGCAGCTGTCCTTCACGTTTCACAGATAGCACACCACCCACTCCAGATCCACAGGCATCTGTCTCTAATAAGTACACATTACTATGCACAGGGATATACAAACATCACAAAGATGTTCTCAACTAACAAAAAGCTCTGTCCATGGCCTCGTCCCACGTCACTGTAGCAGGTGCTGCCTTGGAGGTGGCTGGTGTGAGCTTAACTGTAGCAAGTGCTGCCTTGGAGGTGGCTGGTGTGATCTTTGCTGAGTTCTGATGGAATCTCGGAATGAACTTTCTATAATGGTTAATTGTTTCTATAATAGTTAATTGTTTCTAGGAATGGCCTCAATTGCTTCCTGGGACGCTGGTACTCTGCCATGGCTGTCACTCTGTCTTCTGGAACACTCACTATTTCTTCACCAATGAAGTGACCCAAAAACTCGAGTCTGGCCTTGCCAAACTCACACTTTTCACTTCTATATGTCAACCCTGCCTGTTGTAAGCTGCTGAAGACACGTCTCAAGTCCTCAAAGTGCTGCTCCCAGATGAGTGACCAGATCAGATCAAAATGTCATCAATGTAGACACAAGAAAAGTTCATACAATCTTTCAGCACTATGTCCATCCGTTTCTGAAAGACACTAGGGGCGTTACAGAGCCCAAATTGCATCTTTCAGTACTGCCATTTCCTCCACGAACAGATAAATGCAGTCTTAGGTCTATCACTCTCCTCCACTTCCACCTGGTGGAAACATTTTGTGAGGTCAAGCTTTGATAGAACTCCAGCTTTCCCCACCTTGCAAATCAACTCTTCTATACCAGGTATATAATAAGGCTCAACTACTGTGACGCTATTCAACTTGCGGAAGTTGACACACAATCTATCTTTGTTGTTGGGCTTATTGACTGGCACCAGTGATGAGGTCAAGGGCTATCAGACCTTACAATAATTCCTGCTTCTTCCAGGCTGACTAATTCATCCCTGACCTTCTCACGCATACTAAGGGGCACAGAGTAGGGTGGCTGTGCTATGGGGGCTGCATGTTAGGTGTCAATCTTGAGTTTAACTACACTGGTCGAACCAGTCCCAGTACTAAAAACTCCCTCAAACTCACCCCTTCAGCTTCTCCTCATCATAGTCCTTGCACACACCACTCAGTCTCTGTTTACTCTCCTCACTCTCTCCCTCATCCAACACCACATCCAGTCTATTCACACTCGCTCGCTCTAAATACTTAATCAGGTTGTTATGTATTACTTTCTTGCCTCTCCTGGCTCCAACTCTTCTGATCTTATAGTTGACATCACTCTTCTTCTCTATGACTTCAAACGACCCTTCCCAACTTTCTGCTAGCTTGTCGGAAAGTCCTGGCACCCTGTATAAAGCTTTTTCTCCCACTTCAAATTTCCTCAACTTGCTATTCTTGTTATACCTCTTAACTCTTCCATCTTTGGCTTTGGCCACTCCCAAAGCAGCTGCCTCCCTAAGCATCTCCAACCTCTCAGCCACCTGCTCCACCCACTCTCACACTTTCCACTCTCCCTCTGACTTCAACAATGCTGTGGTAAAGAGCATCTAGTGGAGTTCTAGCTCAAAAGCCGTGAACTAGATCAAATGGAGTGTAGCCATGATTGCTAAATGGCATGTGCCTAAGGGCGAACAGTGCATAAGGCACCTGAGGCACCCAATCTTTCCCTCTCTCAACACATTTGACTATTGCACTCTTTAATATCCGGTACATACATTCCACTATCCCATTGCACTGGGGGTGGTAAGGGTACGTCTTTGTCTGCTGTACTTGTAGCATCTCACACAACTCCTTCTGCAACTTTGACATAAATTGAGGACCTTGGTCGATTAAAATCTGTTCTGGGATGCCTGTCCTGGAGAATACCTCCCACATAGCCTCTGCCACTGACTTCGCAGTTGCTATTCTGAGGGGAATGGCATCTGGCCACTTGCAAGCTAGATATATACCAGTCAACAGATATTGACAACCTCCCTTACCCTTTTTCAGGGGGCCTACAATGTCCAGGGCCATGGATTGAAAAGGCTCGGTCAGAACTGGGCGCTCTACCATGAGAGCTTTCTTTGGGGGATACTTGTCATGGAGTTGGCACGTTTGACAGCTCCTACAATGATCAGTTACCTGCTTAGTCATTCCCGGCCACATAAACCTTCTTTTGATCATTCTCAACACTTTCTCACTCCCTAAGTGTCCAGACTTCTCATGGGCTATCTTCATTGTTCTACTCCTGGCATCACCAAATCATCCCCAAACTCCTCCCAATCTACCATCCAATCTACCATCCTGTGCTGTACTAAGACCCCATTCCTCTATCTATACCTTTTCTCCTTCCTGTCTGCCAGCTCCCTCCAGATCCTCAGACTCTCATCCCTCATCACCTCCGCTACATAACTACTCTTCTCATCACCCTCATCTATTGGCTTCCACTCCCTCATAAATTTCTCCCAACCTTCTTCATTATCTACAACCACTCCCCTTTCCGAACCTTGTATCTGGGGTGTGGCTAGTGGCTCCTCCTCTTCTGGCACTGTCATTGCTGCTTCAGTGTTGCTGGGACATGCCTCATCAGTGGACACGCCACTTCTGCTCTCCCCTGCTGGAGATGGCTCTTTCTCTAGTGCTGCCGCTTCAGCCTCAGGATCTGCTGCAGGGTTTGCTGCTCCATCTTCTGCGTGTGCAGCTGTCTTCACTACCCCCTGTTGGGCCGCTGGAGTTGTCGCTGGTGACACCATAGCTTGGGGATCACTCTTTTCCTCAGCCCCCACCTTTGCCTGGCTCCTGGTTGTCACTTGCAGTATTGTTGCCTTCTTTGGTTGCTTGAGGAGTTCACAGAACAACTCAACTTCCTCCTTCCTTTCCATGTCCATTGAAAACAGACACTGGGATGATCACTTTCCTACTTTGTCCACCACTGCCTCTCTTTCAAAAGACTTTCCATCATTTCCAAAGGAAACCTTGACAAGGTCATGCACTCCACATAGCGCTCCCTCTGCTATGCACTTTGCACCAGTGTATGCACTGTTAGGCATATCCGTAGCCAGGGGGGGTTCGAGGGGTTCGGTCGAACCCCCCTTTAGAGTGACCGGAAGTAAATATTTTAGCCACACCCCACATATTACTATTGGAATATCATCATCTGTTCAATCGTGCTGAACCAGCGCTTGAATTATCTGCTATTTCTGGCCTAGTGTGAGTCCAAGTGACCTAATAAACATTCAGCTCCTTGGATACAAAATTTCGCTGCACGAGTAAAGCTTGCTACTTTATATTTTTCTTTATAAAGTGTAACGTAATGCACTTATTAGCTGATTAGTAAGAGTAATAGCACCGATAAGCACCGATAAGCGTGCGATTCAATATTAATAGCACAAGCAACGGAATTTTTTCAACAGATTAGAAAGGGAGCCATCCGGAAGTATCTGAGAAAGTTAAACCTGAAATGCACAGATAATTGTAGCTACACTGCAAATGATAAAAATAAAAATAAAAACAGGCCTACTATTAGCGAGTGATAGCACGGGTAACCTGTGCTACTAGTGATGTGCTTGAGCACAAATGGCGAGCGAGCCTAAAGACTATACTATTTTTATATGAATGATTTTGACTTCTAACACTGAAGCTACTGAAATTAAGGTCCAGTTTTTAAATTTAGCATACAGGGTAAAGGTATTTCAGTGCCATAGTAACAACTCTCTGCAACTGCTTGGAAGGAAAACAACAACAACAAAACAATACACGTTATTTAAAAGTTTTCTTTGTGATATTATTTAGCTAAGTAGTGGTTGTAACACACAATGCTTGCTTTGACACAACTGGACATGCACCTACACAGACTTATCTTCGCAGTAGTCTAGTGGACAATGTATTTTCAGGTAAATACTGTTGCGCACGGCTTATAACCATGACAAAGAGCGCATTGACTTACCACCGCCACTAACTCAAATAGAAATGAAAGTCCCTTAAGTTGTCAAGTTTTAACTGCACCCGCAAAAGAATTCAAAACGGTAAACAATTCAATTTCTAGGGTGATACGGGTACTGATCGATAAACCAGAGGATTCTGTTTAGTGCAATTTGGGACGGGGTCGACAACCGAACTAACAAAAAAACGCGAGGGTCAAAGTATAAAAATGCCTTACGTACGTCCATACATATATACTAGTGGTGCGCTCGAATAGCGCAAATGCATGGCGAGCGAGCAGACTCTTTTTACAGAAAAATAGGACAGAAATTACATCTAACTGTAGTGCACAGTGTAACCCTTTCCATTCTCAGTTAGCATCAGAGAATCTAAAGTCTCTGATCCCAGACTAAACTAACAATTACCTGAATAAACTTCGAAAGCAGTGGCAAAGAGGCGCAGCTTGACAAAGACTTCACGATTGTTTCAAGAAGAGAGTAGCTGTAAACTTTTTGGTTGAAACAATGTTGCGTCTGCAGCAGGATACTCCGCGCTCGTTAATTGAAAAAAACTGGAACTGTGAACGCTTTACCTAACTTACGTAATTAGAAGCGCGCGCATTTAAAGAGCATACGTACCATCCATACATACATACATATATATATATATACTAGTGGTGCGCTCGAATAGCGCAAATGCATGGCGAGCGAGCAGACTCTTTTTACAGAAAAATAGGACAGAAATTACATCTAACTGTAGTGCACAGTGTAACCCTTCCCATTCTCAGTTAGCATCAGAGAATCTAAAGTCTCTGATCCCAGACTAAACTAACAATTACCTGAATAAACTTCGAAAGCAGTGGCAAAGAAGCGCAGCTTGACAAAGACTTCACAATTGTTTCAAGAAGAGAGTAGCTGTAAACTTTTTGGTTGAAACAATGTTGCGTCTGCAGTAGGATACTCCGCGCTCGTTAATTGAAAAAAACTGGAACTGTGAACGCTTTACCTAACTTACGTAATTAGAAGCGCGCGCATTTAAAGAGCATACGTACCATCCATACATACATACATATATATATATATATAACATATACCCGATTTTGCATTGTCCACCCCTAATACTGTCTCGCTCGCTACGCTCGCTCGCCAAATAACATATACCCGATTTTGCATTGTCCACCCCTAATACTGTCTCGCTCGCTACGCTCGCTCGCCAACAAATAAACAAACATCCCCGATTTTTTCATTTTTACCCCTGTAAGTGTCTCGCTCGCTACGCTCGCTCGCCAATTAGGGATCAGTAGCGCTCGCAAAGCTACTGAAATAGCACTCCTTCAGGATAAACTTTCTCTTGAATTTTGCTTTAATAGATGGCTCCTCCTAATCTGTTGAAAAAACTCTGTCTAAAAAGGGTATAGCTTCTGTTCTAAAAAATGACGTCTCCAACTAGAAACTACAACTGTACAATTCCAAGGCTAGAGCTGCATGCTTGTGCACTTACTCTTATTAAGCTACGGTGGCATTTCACTTTGTCCCGTGCTATTTCACTTAGTTATAGCGATTTTTCCAATACAATTTGAACTGGCAGTTTACACGCTGTACTATTAAATAACTTGTAGTGTACGAATAAGGCGTATTAATGATGCACTGTATTGGTTACATGAGAATAATACCGCTTTTCTCTCGAATATCAACAGATTATAGTTTTGAAGTAGAATACCTAGAACAAATTATAAGCTTTAGTACACTTATCTTTTGTTTTTTAGTATTGTAAAAGAATTAACGAGGAAGCAAAAGTAAGTGTGGCTTTTTGCGTCTTAAAATCCGAACCCCCCAATGGAACCTCTGGCTACGGGCCTGTTAGGTATCATTTCTTCGGGGACTACACCATAATCAGCAACGCTGTCTAGCAATATCTCTGTCTCTACACCATTCACTGTTCCTATGATGACATTCTTTTTCTTCTTCTGAGGCGTAGCCACATTGACTTGCCTAAGGTGAGCTTCTTTCTTGACCACCGTTCTGTTAGTGGTACTACTATTGCCATTGCCTCTCTCGGGGCAATCAATGCCTTTGTGGCTGTCTTTGTGGCAAGTAAAGCACAACAAACAGGATATAATCATCTAACTAAGGTTGGCTGCACAAATTAAAAAGTTTTTGTAGGAATAGTACTATAGTCTATTTGTCAAAGTCATATTATGTAATAGTTAGAGCATAAGCGCTTGGGTCCTGGTGCATTTAGTGCACTAAATCCACCAGTACCTAAGTGCATGCTCTAACTATTTTAAATAGTATAGTCTTTAGGCTCGCTCGCCATTTGTGCTCAAGCACATCACTAGTAAGGGTATATAACATGCATAATAATTTTATGCCACAAGCTACCAATACACACACACACACACAAACGCATCATGCAATCAGGTTAACTTACGTTCCAGCTATGGTCAAAGTACCGACTCCCCTTCACTATTCTCCACAACGGCTCAAATAAAATTGGGATAAGTTGGACAAGACTTCACTGTCAGTGTCTTGACGAGAAAAAAAAGCAACATAAGGTTCAAAGTATAAAATATCTTGTACTTTGTACCTAAGTATTTCCAGAATTTTTTCTAAGTCCTCATTGAAGCAAGCCAGAAAGTTTACTTTAGCAAGCTTACTTTAGCATTGTAGCTGCCAGCTGTTATCTCCAGATCTAACTCTACTGTGGGCTGCTCTGCAGTAAGCAGTAAAGCAGCTAGCTATGGTAAACCTGCGGTATGAGAGCGGCAGCAGGAGAGTTATATGATAGGGCTGGTCCCATATAGGTGGATATGAGAGAGTAGTAGACCTGCTCCCTGCTTTATCCTGCCAAGAGAATCTTTTAGCCTGGTTAAGAAAGAGTGCTTGAAACAAAAACACAATGCAACTATTATTGAAAAACTTCTGTGAGAAGATTGACAACTGTTTCTCTAAGTATTGCACTAATAATAGTTGACGAATAGGAATCATTTTATTTTTGCTTATTATATTTTGCAATCATAATCATGGTGATTTTATATCAGTAATAAACTGGCTAGGAGACCAAGTTATAAAAATCTCCTTAAAATTTCCAGCTTATCATAATTATATTTCAGAATAAAACAATTGCTAAGGCCTCTATTGTGATACAAGGACAGCAAACTATGTAACAAAAGTTGTACTGGCTAACACCTTGAGGAAATTGATGACTACATCTTAAGAGTTTCTGAGGTAGGATAATTGATAATTTAGCAGATACAATCGGTAATTACTGAATGAATCAGCACATAACACGAGAGGATAAGCCTATGCTGTGCCATGCTAAAAGTACAAGACTAGGAACTATACAACAATTTTGTGTTTCTTTTCACAAAGTCATAATAACATAACTCCAGTAAGATATGTGCAAGCATGAATTTGAATAAAAATTCTAAGACAGATTTACCTAATAACAAATTAGTTGCCAGTGAACTGTGATTCTCCAGCTACTTGTACTCATTTCAAATGTGTTAAAAATTGTCATAGCTATTGATGCAGCTGAAGCAAACGTTTTCTGTAGCAACAATGTAACCTTCTGTTGTAAATAATGATGTTTTGCTACATGGAAGTAACGAGTTATCTACAACCCGTATAAAGGACTGTTCCTACTTTCCCTTCTGGTTTCTATTGTTATAGGATTGACTTATCTATTGCTTCACTTGTCACCATAGGTAGCTAATTATCCCATTCACATTCATTCCTGATGGTCTTGGAATACAATTTTGTAGTTTTAGCCTTAAACTCATTCCATCATAAGGAATAGTTGAGTTATCTCCTGTGTGTTAATATAGCTAGTGGTAGTACTGTGCAGCACTACCACAGCTAATATAAATAGCAGCTACCTTTTCTTCCTCTGTCTTAATGTTTAACTGCATCTCAGTGAACTATAAAATACTACAACATTGCAGTTCCTAATGTCAAACTGAAGCATAGAAATCTCCTCTTGTTATACTCAAATTTGCTTGAAGTAGTTTATCTGCCATGGCTAGTGACAATTCCTCTCAGTCCGCCGTAACCCTTCTAAGTGAGAGTAAAGAAGCCTTTAGCACTGTGTTGAGTTTATTTCAACAAAATCACGACTTATGTTTGAGACTAGAAATGTTCTCTGACAGCTTCACACTAAAATTAGATCAGTGTGCTTATAGCTTTCGTTCTTTGGCTCTTTTATCAGTAGACCTTTCTGGGGTAGTAACCAGACGGTGGATAGACCAAGTTATCCTCTTTTACGATAACCTCCCTAATAATATGCACAGCCACAATACATGTCAGCTCGAGTTGCTAGGTGGGCAGGCCAAGAAACTCGGTCGTGTTTTCAAAGTGATTGCAGAGTGGTCTAGGGATCTATCTGGGCGTGTGCACTCTGCTGGTGAACTTTTAAAAACAGAAACTTTTACTATTGCATCACTAGGATCCGAAGGACAAGTTTTAATGACAATATATCTTACTTCAATACTAATTTTAACAACAACAAATACTGGATCTATAGCTGCAATATTGGCCAATGTGTCTGGACAAGCAGCTCAAAGTCAAGTTGACAGAGATCTTGCAGAATTACGAAAATCATTTGACAGCCAACCTTGGGAAAGCAGAAAACAGGTATTGCTTCATTGTCTTCCTATTCATTGTTGGTTATCAAATTGTATTGTTTTTTTTTCAGATTATAAAAAAATTAGCTGATAATTTAGAGAAAACTCTTAATGGAATGAATAAAATCACTGAATCTGTTGCAACATTTTGGACTGCGCAGTCTGACGAATTCAAGAGTCTCGGAGGGAAGATGGTAGCCAATGAGACTAGACTGCCAGTACCTGTTTTAAATACCGTTTTGAGGCGTAAAAATATCGAAACTTGGACGTCAATGAAACAAACACTTCAAGATTATTCTGTAGTGATGAGTAGGATTATTAGCCTTTACCAGATTTCTCCAGCTGCTGAACCACTCCCATTAACTAATTATACTGTAACTGAACTGAATTTTGAACTGAATGTTCCCTCCACTATTGATGTAGCAAATATAATGGAGGATTAATAGCCAAAGAAGATGTCTCTAGTGCTAGTTATATAGACACAATGTTACTTTCATTTACACTATAGTACAAAACAATACTCAGAATTTCTTGCTTTTTATATTATATATATATATATATATTTAGTGGCTAGTTTATTCTTTGTCTATATGGCTTTAGTATTAACAGTAATTAAACTTTCTATTGAACGTAAACTTTCAATTGAACTTGTACAATATCAGATTAATTTTGGATTGTTTTGGAATCCATTGTAGACTTTCCCCTAAAACCTATTCTATCTCATTAATAAATAGGCTATCCAAGAACTGATCAGTAATAATTATGTTAAGTACATCCTTATGCAGTGCTATCACATACGATTCATGTCAATAGCAATAACACTTATAATGAATTCTTAGCTGTTCAAGTCACATCCTGAAGGAGATGGATTCCCTTGTTATACTCGTTACATGCTCTCTCTCTCTCTTCTAACGACCATTCTTATATGCATGACTTTCATTTCAGTATGTCTCATTAATTTCTTTTCTCTATTACTGACTTTATTACCTACTTAGCTACTACCATACATTACTCTATAGCTCTCCCTTCTCCCTGAGCCAAGAGCTGGCTATGTGGAGCCTTGCTTCTGAAGGCTACTAATAACTACCACACAATACTTCAACTTCTGATGATCACTCTTCTGACAAGTTGCTGCACTACTTGAAAACACTTCTCCCTACTCTGTCAGAACCGTTACTATCAGTTGGTCATATGATCATTACTATTACTTGTACTGAACTTTGGATTACTATTTTTGTCTGTGTTTACTGTTAATACTAGCAGTTGGGGTTTGTTCAGTTGGGATACCTCGGAAAAGAACAGTAGCAAATATTCCTATTGCCTCCAATTGCCATACTTCTGTACACGCCCTCTCTGTACACCCCCTCTCTGTACACACCCTCTCTGTGCACGCCCTCTGTATGTGCCCTCTCTGTACACACCCTCTCTGTACACACCCTCTCTGTACACGCCCTCTCTGTACATGCCCTATAATTAGCTACAATTTAAGAGTGGCCGCATATAGCAACGTGCACCGCCTGTAGATTCGGACATTAATTTATTCCCCGCCAATACCCACCATTTGATAATACGTGAGCAGAAACAATTGCGCAGTAGCAGTAAAAGTATACTTCAAGAAGTTGTGGTGTCTTTGATTCAGGTTGTCTAATAGGTATTTACAGCAACACTACGTACAGTAGTCCTCGTCTAAGCTCACGTGGCAAGGTGCGCCAGGCTGCCTCTCCTCCTGTAGCACATAATTCCATATTTGTTAGCTAAAATTACATAACTCTTAACTGTTAAAGTCAGTACCATGTAAATAACTGTAAAAAAATGATTGTTTTGCTCTTATTTGAGCTCATCAGCATATCATAACCATATACACATACAAAGTTACCAACTGTTTAAACATTTTCATAAAACCAGGTAGACAATGTGCCAGTTGACACTGTACACTTAAGAATGTATTACTTAATGTGTTATTTTCAAATACTACACAAAAATTCACATCTTTCAAAAAGTTGGTAAGCCTGCAAGTGACATATGATAGATATGGTCAATCATCGATGAGAAATAGTGCTGCTGTGTGTTCTTATTTAGTAAACGAAAAGTTTAGGTGTCTGCTCCAATAATAGCTTGCATTTTCAAGGCCCACAACTTATTGATCAACAGATTTAGTTCTTTATTTTATCAAAACACTTTACACTCATATACCTAATTAATGGCACAGGTGAAAATAGGGGTTGCACATACAAAATATATAAAGAGACTAGTGGTGTGCTTGAGCACAAATTCTGCTATAATGATTAATTTTAACTTCTATAACTACTGAAAAAAAGTTGAGTTTTTAAATAGCTGTATACGGTAAAGGGGTTTCAATGCCATAGTAACCACTCACCCAAACTGTTTGAATAAAAAACAACAACAAGTAAAACAAGTCATGTTATTCAAACGTTGTCTTTGTTATATTCTTTAGAGCTCTAATGCACAATGCTTTCATTCACACAACTGGACATGCCTACACAAGACTTACTTTCATGGCTAGTCTAATGGCCATTGAATTTTCAATTAAATGTTGTTGCGTAGGGCTTTAACTATGACAAATAGCACATTAACTTACCACTGCCACTAACTTCAATAGAAATGAAACTCAGGTAAGTTTTTAAAGTTTTAACTGCACCTGCAGAGGAGTTCAAAACGGTAAACAATTCAATTTCTAGGATGGTATGGGTAATAATCGATAAACCAGAGGATTCTGTTAAGTGAAGTTTGGGTTGACCACTGAACTAACAAAAATGCCAGGGTCAAAGTACAAAAATGACATACGTACGTTCACGCACATTTATAAACTAGTGGTGTGCTTGAGCACAAATATCGAGCGAGCCTGCTTAGTTGGGTAACATAAAACTACAGTATTGTTACTACATAGTTTATATTTTAGCTTAGTTCATGCAAAACAGTATCATAGCAGTTGACCATTTTTTTAGCAAACAAATACATAATTACTATCTTACCTGAGTAATGGTAACTTCTGTAGTATCAAACTTAGCCATTCTGACTACCTCAAGTACCAGTAACTCTTGCACAAGAACTCAACTACAAAAAAAAATAGGTCAAAAGTTATTTTTGTAATTTTAACCAATAAATATGGAATTACCTACTCGCCTCACCTTCCCCCGAGTAGTGGTCACTTCTTTAGAATTCATTCTCACTACCAGTGGCTCTTGGCAACCAACAAGCGACGGCATTTAGAAGCCCCAAATAATGGTGATGTTTTGAAATTACATTTGGTAAAGGGTTTCCAATGCCATAGTAACCAGTCTCAGTCACTTTTTTGTGACTTGAGAAACAGGAATTACCTCACAATTTGGAGCCTGTGTGAAGTAAGACTTTCCTAATGCTGTAGTATTAGGAGAAACAGGGGTCACGCCAAAAAAGCCGCTGTTTTAGGAGGAAAAAGAGCCTGTGCATGCATTTAAGGGGCATACATACAATCTATACATATATAATACTTATTGCATGAGTCAGAGTGTAATATGGTAAAACATTTCACGAGCAGGCTAATTTATTTTCACTCGCCAGAGGCGAGTGAAAATACAGCCTGAGAGTGAAATATCTAGCCATATCACTCTGACGAGTGTAATAAGTGGTTTATTCTACACTAGATATCTTCATATAGTAGTTAGTACAGGACTGGTAACTCATAGGGTATAAAGTTGGCAGTAGGGGCTCCCCAAATCCCCAACCGTTATTTTAGCAGCTGCTCTAAACCCAGTTGGGTAGGCTACACAAGAGGAAGGTAGCTGTAAAAACCAGGAAAAGTGACAAGTCTGGCCAGTTGCTATAACTACAAGGGTAATGAAGTTGCACAGTACAGTGTGAAATAACAACTGTGAAATATCGTATCGTGAGTTATTTCACGGGTCATGTACCTAAAGATATCATCGTGAAGATTTCTAAGGTGGAATTAATAGTACTTATTACATGAGTCAGAGTGTGATATGGTGAAATATTTCACGAGCAGGCTAATTTATTTTCACGAGCCAAAGGCTTTTTTGTACTTTGACCCTGGCATTTTTGTGTTAGTTCAGTGGTCAACCCAAAATAAAGCCTGAGAGTGGAATAACTAGCCATATCACTCTGACGAGTGTAATAAGTGGTTTATTCCACCTTAGAAATCTCAATTTGACACCACTGTATATAGTGTCTTGCTCGCTTCGTTCGCTCGCCAACTAGTAATGTACTTGAGCACAAATGGCAAGCGAGCTAGCCTAACTTTAAAGTGGAAACTAACTAGTGATGTGTGGGGGGCCGTCCTAAGGGATGGATTAGAACTTTAATTGACTGTTCATCGTCATTTATCTGTTTATTGTTTTCATCTGTTTTGTGTTCTTACAGTCTCCCATCTGTATTGTGTGGAATGTGCGTGTGATCATGTTAGAGTGCCATGTGCTCTCCCAATGGGCATGCTCACACTGTTTTTCTATTTGTTTCCCACCGGGCTTGACTGGGTTGTATATATTCTGGCCTTGAGCAAACCCATTTTTAGTCACTGCTCAGTTTGTGCTCCACTGCACTATTCTGTCACCTTTATTACTTTGAATATAATTAGTTATTCCTCAAGCAATCTTCTACCCTAACTCGGGGATTAGGTAGAGGGACTAGTTAGAGTATTAGGAACAGATCAGTGGCCACTCAGGAGTAGTAACTCTGGTGGCAGCATACCAAACCCTTCCAAGTCCAGGAGCTTCTGCGATAGAGGGAAGTTTCCTGGGCGACATTGTGTGCTTCTGAGGCCGGGCATTGAAAGGGACCAACTTGCAGACCCACAAATTGGTGGCAGCGGTGGTGGCTCACTGTTAACCAGTTCCAGCCATCCTACCCAAGTCTTTGGAGTGACGAGACAGCCACGTCTGCCAAGTGTTTTGGGAGAACATTGGAATTAGAGTGTGGTAACAGTTATATCGTACAGAACATTGGAACTTTGAAGTGTCTTTTTGAGTGTATCATCTCTCTGTTCCTCCTCAAGTTGAATTTTGTAAATTATTATTTTTATTTATTTATTTCTTGTGCAGGCATTCAGTGGACCTCGTAACACTGAACAGCTGCCCTGGTGCCTGTTGTGACAACGCATGGACAAAGGCAAGAAACTCGAGGAACCTCAAACATCAAGTAATTCTTACTACCTACGATCTTCTATCTCATCTGCACCTGGAATATCCTCATTGAGAATAGAAAGTAGGAGAGACAGTTGTGGGAGTAACTCAGATAGTGAATCTACAGTCTCGGCAGATCATTCAATCGATAGTTTAGGGACGGAACAAGCCATGTCCGATCAACCTCCAACCTGGTTAGCTGATCTGCTGCAAGCCCAGGCCACTCAGTTTCGACAGGCTCAGATGGCTATGCAAGAGCAGAATGGCAGACTTCTGGAGGTCCTGTCTATCAAAACTAAAGAAGAAGAACGAGAGAGGAAAGATACTCAAGAAAAGTTACAGCAGGAGCGGTTGGAAGCTGAGAGAAGAGAGAGAGAGTGGACGGAGTTAGAGCAGATGAGACGGAATGCTGAAGAGAAACAAGAGCGAGAACAGATAGAAAGACAGGAGGAACGAGATAGAGAGAAGGCAATCGAGAGGAGAATAGAAAAATTTCCTAATATGAAAGAGCGTGAAAATGAGGAATTGTACCTGCAGTCATTTGAAAATGAACTGGAGCAGGCAGGTGTTGCTAAAGAGCAGTGGAAGCCTAAGGTCAAGCAGTTTGTAGGTGATCTACAGAAGGATTCTAAGGCTGGCTACATGGAAATCAAAACACGAATTCTGATAAAGGCTGGTATCACCTGCAGAAGCAGGTCAGCAGCTATTCAACTCCACAATTGATGGCATGCGGGGCAAGTCATCGGGAGAGTACTTGCAACACTTGGAGCCACTGTTAAACAGGATTTTTGATGGTGCGGAAGATGAGAGAGACAGAATGGCGATGTTGATGCTTGCCAAGATTAGGTCAATTGTTGGGGATGACTTCAAGCTACATCTTAGCAATCGCAAGATCAGAACAATAGAGGATCTTAGTAGTGCTTTGGAAGCATGGGAGATAGCCAGAGGCAAGCTCCACCATGAAGATGGTTACAAGCATCGGAGATATGTCACAAGAGTCCAGACTGCCCCAATAAGAGTACTCCATCCCAGCAACAGAAGAATGGCGAGAAAAGTGTTCCCACTCAGAAGAGGGACAAGCATGTCAAGTCTCAAGCTGAAGTGTCTTTGACAGATGACAAGACTGTCAACATGCTAGAAGCCACTCTGTTTGGCCAGCAACTTCCATGTCTCCTGGACTCAGGTGCAAGAATGACTGTGGTCCCTATGGAGCTTGTCCCCCCGTCTGCATACACTGGTAACAAGGTGCAGTTACGTGGGTTTGATGGGAGTGTGAGGGAAGTAGATACAGCACAGGTCACTTTAAACATTGGAGGGAAGGATTGGTCGGGAGTAGTAGCTTTAGTGGAAGGTACTAAGTTAGATGGCAAAGGCTTGTTTGCAGTGAATTATGTGAATGATGCAGATTGGGATATTGTGTCAGAGTTTCGAAGGAATGAATTGCCTAAACAAGTTAGTGTAGTTGAAATGAGGAGCATGGTAAGAGAAAGGGAAGTATCTGAGAAGGATGAGGAACTTGTGATGAGTGAAGAGAAAGCAGGAACTAGTGCATGTTTGTTGTCAAATGTTGAGCATGATGATGATTCAGATAGTGATGAAGAACTTGAAATATCAGACAGCATGAGTGGGTGTAGTGAGGAAGATGCAGAATGTGAAGAGGTAGTAGTGCTCATACCCGTAGCGAGGGGGGGTTCGAGGGGTTCGGTCGAACCCCCCTTTAGAGTGACCGGAAGTAAATATTTTAGCCACACCCCACATATAACTTCTGGAATATCATCATCTGTTCAATCGTGCTGAACCTGCGCTTGAATTCTCTGCTATTTCTGGCCTAGTCTGAGTCCAAGTGACATAGTAAACATTCAACTCCTTGGATACAAAATTTCGCTCTCACATCAGCATGAGTAAAGCTTGCTACGTTACATTATTCTTTATAAAGTGAAACGTAAATGGACTTATTAATTAGTAAGAGTAATAGCGCCGATAAGCGTGTGATTCAATATTAATAGCACAAGCAACGGAATTTTTTCAACAGATTAGAAAGGGAGCCATTGGGAAGTATCTGAGAAAGTTAAACCTCAAATATATAAATAGTAAGTGCACTATCTAGTGTAGCTACACTGCAAATGATTAAAAAAAAGCTGGCCGCAGTAGCGCTCGCAAAGCTATTGAAATAGCACTCCGATTTGCCTCGTGATATTTTAATGGCGTTGTTCGTGCTATTAATCCCGAATAGCACGGTTACCCGTGCTATCACACGCTAATAGGCCAGCTTTATAAAAACTGCACGAGACTACTGTAAGCTGAAGATCATTTACAGTGGGCTACTATGTATAGTGCAGTCACTATCTCTGTACTTCAGGATAAACTTTCTCTTGAATTTGCTTTAATCGATGGCTCCTTCTAATCTGTTGAAAAACTCTGTTTAAAAAGGGTATAGCTTCTGCGCTAAAAAATAACATTGTCTCCAACTAGAAACTACAACTGTACAATTCCAAGGCTGGAGCTGCATGCTTACGCACTTACTCTTATTAAGCTACCGTGGCATTTCACTTTGTCCCGTGCTATTTCACTTAGTTTACACGCCGTACGAATAAGGCGTATTGATGATGCACTGTTTATATACAGCTCACCGTAGTGGTTAGAAGCCTGGTTATACGAGAATAATACCGCTTTTCTCTCGAATGCCAACAGATTATAGTTTTGAAGAGAACAAATTCTAAGCTTTAGTGCACTTATCTTTTGTTTTTTAGTATTGTAGAAGAATTAATGATAAATGATTAATGATGGGTACTAGTCACAGATTCTGCCATTTGTTTTTTTTTCTTGTAGTTAAACAAAATCAACTGAGATATAGTAAGGCAAGTTTGGATATCAACGCAATCAACACAAGGACCATACAAGATCATTGAAATTAAGAGTTTCAAGTTATATGGTACCGAATCCTTTTGACAGTCATTGGCAAAATTGCCGTCAAACATGAAATTATTTATATCAGATATTTCACTACGAACCAGCTTTGCAACACTAGCCAATTGTGTGGCTTCTGATGTAGAGTGAGATGGAAAACAAGCATTTTGCATTATTGTTTTCATCCAATCAGGAAAAATCAGGACAACATGTCTTCCATCAGAATGTTCTTGCATTCCATGCTGCTTATAGTGATCGAGAAGCTCACCTTTAAACCGGGTTTTGTTTACTGTTGCATCAGGGATGAAGTACTTAATCCGTTGTTCATAAACTCTGCATAGTTCACCCAACTTAAAGGAGTAAATACCCTGACTTAAGGCATCATCTATCTGCACAACAACCTCAGAAAATGCACGTCCTCTAGCTTGCTTTGAGGCTTGCCTAGAGGAGTTTTGTGTTGAAAAGGTACGATAACGATTTCGATAAATTGTCAAGCAGTTAAGGTGATATTTTGCTTCTAAAGCAATTAAATCTCCACTACTAACTTTTGCAAGTAACTCACGATCACTCATCTCGGTAGCCATACCCTTAATGGACTTATCAACGTTCCTTCATTTCCAAAGTCTATTTTGACTGGCAAAGAATTGATTTTCTGGAGTTCTTCAACATTCTTCAAGAAGTTCTTGTACACATCCAAAGCATTTCTGCAAGCAGTATTGGTGGACGGCTGGGCTAGTGTTGGCTTGTGTTCATCAGTATTGGCGGATGGCAGTATTGGCGGACGGCTGGGCTAGTGTTGGCTTGTGTTCATCAGTATTAGCGGACAGCTGGGCTAGTGTAGGCTTGTGTTCATCAGTATTAGCAGACAGCTGGGCTGGTGTTGGCTTGTGTTCATCAGTATTAGCGGACAGCTGGGCTGGTGTTGGCTTGTGTTCATCAGTATTAGCGGACAGCTGGGCTGGTGGGGCTGGGGTATAAAGGACTGAACGAGGGGGAAAGACATGGACACGGAAAAAAAATGGGGAAAAGAGGGAGAGGAGAGGGGGAAAGGGGGAAGAGAGAGAAAGAAAAAGGAGGAGAGAGTTTCTAAGTGAAAAACTCTAAAATAAAAAAAAAATGTGACATTCAGTGGGAATCGAACTCAGTTTTTTCCCCGAAAACTGATCTTGGGTCGAGCCCCGTGCAGCCTAGCCTTCGGGGTGTGTAACATTTTTGTGGCCAATTACCTAGTTCCCAACACCCATTGTCCGCAGCACAAGCGCTCACTACGCTAGAAAAGCAGGTCCCAGACGCAGCACTCCGCAGTCCTGTCGCAACGATGTTCTCATTTGTCCGCAGTCCTGTCGCAACGATGTTCTCATTTGTGCATCAACTGTACTCAAAGTTTTTTTTCTGCCAGGAAAAGGAAGGTGAGCACCACACTGTTAAGATATTCCTGCATATATTAAGCCTATCTTTAGTGGGGCTGGCCAGTTGTGAAATAGCAGCATGCTGTCTAGAGTCATTAGCAGTATTATGTCAAGCTAATCTTGATTCAGATATTAGGAAGACTTGTCAGTTGTGAATCAGCAACATAGCTAATGCTTGTAGTGCATGCACTTGCTGCTGTCCAGTGCCATAATAGACATGTTTGAAGGTTAAGCTAATCTTGATATTAACGAGGCTTGTTAGTTGTGTAATTAGCAACATGCACTCAAGAGTCTCAGTTTTTCATGAGCAACTGTGTGCATTTTTTAAAAACCGCTATTATTATACCTATGCTTAAACCATTTAACGAAACTTTAAGATTGATTATATATGATTTTTGACTATTTACTTGTGAATGAAGAGCACAAGTTAGCATGCAGTTGTCTGTGGAGTGCATTGGTACTTTTTTACACAATATTCTTTCAATAAATGTAGTTTGGAGGGTGGATCCCTGGCTCCCTCGGCTCCCTCAGCCCCGCCGGCTCCCTCTGCCCCCTCAGCCCCGCCGGCTCTCTCTGCCCCCTCCCCGCCGGCTCCCTCTGCCCCATCAGCCCCGCTGGCTCCCTCTGCCCCATCAGCCCCGCCGGCTCCCTCTGACCCCTCAGGCTCAGAAAGAGAACTGGAGAGAAGTAGGAGGAGGATTGCGTTCGAAAGAACGCAGAGGGAGAGACAGAGGGACAGAAGAGAGAGGGAAAGACGGTATAGAGAGATAAGACGGAGGCAGAGAGAGAGAGACATTAGAAGAAGGGAACAAGAGAGAAGACAGAGGCAGAGAGAGAGTGATGCGAAGAGAAGGAAGGAGAAAGAAGAGAGGAGGGAGAAAGAGATAGAGAGAAGAATTAAGGCAGAACTACAGTGAGTGAACCAGGAAGAAAAGAAAAAAAGAAAAGAAGAAAAAGAAAAAAAAATACGAGAAATACGTAAGAAAATGTTTTTAAAAAAATAAAAAGAGGAAAAAAAATAAAAAATATTATTCGGTCTAACTAATTTTTTAATTTCTAATTTATTTCTAATTTCTAATTTATTTTAATTAATTTTCTAATTTTTATTTATTATTTTTTTCTTTCAACTTACTTCAACTAATCTTTATCAACTAATATTTATTATTTTCAACTAATCTTTAATATTCAAATTTTCATGATTATTTTAATCAATATAAAAATCGATTGAATGGTATTTGAACGATTGAGGATACATTAAATTAATAAGTTGAAGATTGACTATGAAACAAGCATGGAAGTTCAGTTGTATTCAGCAGATGTGTGAGCGAGACAAACTGTAGGCAGTACTGTCAGCAACCTGGCATAGTCGCTCTCAGCCAACACCATCACGAAAAGGTAGTACTGCACACATCTCCTCAGTCTCCATGGCTGGCTTCATTGAAACAAGAGTGCTTTCATCTAAAAGATAAACATATCAACAATAAAAGAATAATAGCAAAGAACATAAAAATATTTAAAGCATAATATTAGTAGACTCTGAAATTAAGCTGTATAGATTGAGGTTAATGGCATACACCACAAAATAGCTTGGTACACTTAAAGATGCGATCTCCTTGCCAATGTGACCAGCTTCATCTTCACCAGCAGGACTTCATTGCTTTTCTTCACTTGCAAGACTTATTCTTCATCTCTTCACAAGTGAGAACTTCCTTCTTTTCTTCGCTTGCAAGACATTCCTTCACTTGCAGGACTTATTCTTCACCTGCAAGATTTATTTTCCTTCCTTCCTTGCTTCCTTGTTTCCTTGCTTCCTTGCTTCCTTGCTTCCTTGCTTCCTTCCTTTCTTCACTTGCAGGATTTAGCGCTTCTTTTATTCACCTGCAAGACTTCTTCTTCACCCGCTGGACTTTTCTTCACCTGTATCGGATCATCACTGGAAGCCACAGTGTTGATTCAACTCTATGGCTTCCAGTGATGATCCTTTCTCATGTGAGATTTATTTATGTTGTACCAAGCTATGATGTGAGGATATTCAAGGGGATGAATAATATAGAAACATGAACTTATCTTTTGCAGTGCTGTAGAATGTTGCTGCTTATTAGTACTGTGGAAGTGCTGTAGAAGTGTTGTGGAAATGTTGAAGTGCTGTGGGAGTGTTGTGGAAGTGCTGTGGAATGTGTGTGGAGTCTTTGCTGCTCAGAAGTGCTGTGGAGTGAAGTGCTGTGGAGTGAAGTGCTGTGGACCATTGCTGCTTAGTAGTGCTGTGGAGTGTTGTTGGTTAGAAGTGCTGTGGAAGTGTTGTGGAAATGCTGAAGTGCTGTGGAGTGTTGCTGCATAGAAGTGCTGTGGAGTGTTCTTGGTTGGAAGTGCTGTAGGGTGGCACGAAGTGGACTAGCAGTAGAACGAAGTGAAGTGAGCAAAATGATGTGATTTGGTGCCATGGCAGTTGGTATTACTCAGGTTGTAATACCTGAAAAAAGTTCCCCCGTGCGCACATTTTAGGGGCATACGTACCATCCTTACACACATATTATTGGCGAGCGAGCGTAGCGAGCGAGACACTTACAGGGGTAAAAATGAAAAAATCGGGGATGTTTGTTTATTTATTGGCGAGCGAGCGTAGCAAGCGAGACACTTACAGGGGTAAAAATGAAAAAATTGGGGATGTTTGTTTATTTGTATATATGTTTGGACGTACGTATGTCATTTTGTACTTTGACCCTCGCGTTTTTGTGTTAGTTACGTGGTCGACCCCATCCCAAATTGCACTAAACAGAATCCTCTGGTTTATCGATCAGTACCCATCATCACCCTAGAAATTGAATTGTTTACCGTTTTGAATTCTTTTGCGGGTGCAGTTAAAACTTGAAAACCAATGCGCTCTTTGTCATGGTTATAAGCCGTGCGCAACAGTATTTACTTGAAAATACATTGTCCACTAGACTACCACGAAGGTAAGTCTGTAGGTGCATGTCCAGTTGTGTCAAAGCATTGTGTGTTACAACCATAACTTAGCTAAAGAATATCACAAAGAAAACGTTTAAATAACGTGTATTGTTTTGTTGTTGTTTTTTTCCTTCAATTCAAGCAGTTGCAGAGAGTTGTTACTATGGCACTGAAATCCCTTTACGGTGTATGCGAAATTTTAAAACTGGACCTTATTTTCAGTAGCTTCAGTGTTAGAAGTCAAAATCATTCATATAAAAATAGTATAGTCTTTAGGCTCGCTCGCCATTTGTGCTCAAGCACATCACTAGTTTATTTAGATATATGTTTGGACGTATGTATGTCATTTTGTACTTTGACCCTCCGTATTTTTGTGTTCGCTCCGCGTTCGACCCCGTCCCAAACTTCACTAAACAGAATCCTCTGGTGTAGCGACCATTACCCGTATCACCTTAGAAATTGAATTGTTTACCGCTTTGAATTGTTTTGCGGGTGCAAAAACTTACTGGAGCTCCATTTCTATTCGAGTTAGTGGCGGTGGTAAGTTAATACGCTATTTGTCACAATTATAAGCCCTACTCATCAGCATTTATTTTAAAATTCATTGTCCACTAGACGAACCACGAAGGTAAGTCTTGCGTAGGTATGTTCAGTTGTGTGAAAGTATTGTGCGTTACAACTACTATTAAGAATATCACAAAGAAATTTTTTAATAACGTGACTTGATTTTGTTGCTTCTTTTTCAATTCAAACAGTTGAGGGGAGTGGTTACTATGGCATTGGACCCCTTTACCGTATATGCGTAATTTAACAACTCGACTTTATTTTAGTAGTTTGAATAACAATAGTGTAGTTTAAGGCTCGCTCGCCATTTGTGCTCAAGCACACCACTAGTATATAAACTAGTGATGTGCTTGAGCACAAATGGCGAGCGAGCCTAAAGACTATACTATTTTTATATGAATGATTTTGACTTGTAACACTGAAGCTGCTACTGAAAATAAGGTCCAGTTTTTAAATTTCGCATACACGGTAAAGGGATTTCAGTGCCATAGTTACAACTCTCTGCAACTGCTTGAATTGAAGGGAAAAAACAACAACAAAACAATACACGTTATTTAAAAGTTTTCTTTGTGACATTCTTTAGCTAAGTTGTCTGGGTCAGACCAGACTATAGCACAGCAACCACTATTGCCATCCAATAGTGATCCATCAACCCCAGCTCTGCAGCGTGAGATACACCCTCGCCGCAAGAGTGCCAGGATCAAGGCAAGAAGATCGAAAACTAAACTTTGAACTCCACTAGTAATTAACTTGTCTAATAGCTCTTCTCATATTACCTACCATTTGTTCCCCTTACCTAAGTACAGACCCTTACCACATTATCTTTGTTCTGTTTTCAAACTCCTCCCTTTCTTACCCAACTCAGTTTTGTGTCACCTCACCTCTACTTAATGTAATCATCCATTTCCCTAAATTATGTTCCAAACTGTATCTAAAGCTGTTGCCGCGCGAGCTTCTGCTAAACTTTCAATTGACTGCCGCACCTGGCATCTGGTCCTTCGAGTTACCATCACCTTACCATACCCACCGTCAGTAGTGCGGAGTTACGCCCGCACGAACATATGGTCCTTCGAGCCGGATCTCTAGTTTGAGTATCGACCGCGCCTGGCTCTACCTTACCTCTACTTTACGTCACATCGATCTGCGCTGCCGTTCCATCACTGAGAACATCGCAATCAAGTGATCCCACCAAAACAGTTAAGTTCCTCATCAAACACCTATCTGACCATGCCCACCTTGGAGGAAGAACTAAAGCTCATCAAATCCTTAACTGACCCAGCCAAAGTCCGAGACAAGCGATCAAGTCGCAAAGGCCAGCTCACCAAGCTTGAGTCTTAAGTTCGTACTCTACGGGATACACCCTATGCTGAAATACGACCAAGTGATGTTGATAAAAAACTAAAGGATGCTACTCGCTCATCCAATCTCTTCGATGCTCTCCAGGAACAGTATGAAGACCTCATCAGAGGCACTGAATCTGCTAATATTGAGGATGAAATGTCCCATGGTGAGCTAGTTCGGGAGGAAAACCACAGAATAGTGGAAATTCTGGAAGTTCTGCAAGAGAAAATCAATCTCTATGATGTAGGCATGGTTGTTCTTGATTCACTAGCTACCTTATCGCACGTGGATGATATCACCAAACCTATCTACACTGCTGAGCTCGCAAAGTTAAAGGAACAAACATCAGACTTCAGGAAAAACACTCGTTGTTTCGCTTCGGATCCGGAAATTGAACGTCTTCGGAGTCAACTTACCTCTGTAACCAAAGAAATTCAGGAACGAATTGCCAGCGAACAAGAGGCTCCTTCAACCACATCTACCAAATCTTCATCTTCGGACACTGAGATCAAGTCAGTCATTTTCAACTCTTCCAAACTCACCCTTGATTTACCTAAGTTTTCAGGCAAGCCAGTAGATTGGGCCGACTTCAAGAACCTTTTCACTGCTGCCATCGACAAGCATGGCGCAGGCCTTGTCGATGCTGAACGATGTTGCCACCTGCTCAAAGCTATGACCACAGAAGAAGCTCAAAAGATTGTGCAATTCTACTCCTCCAGCAAGGATGGCTATAAGACTGCTCTTCAATCCCTGGAAGATGCCTATGGTCGTCCTCGCTTGGTGTATCAACATCACATCAAAGCCATTCTTGCCAACGATCATTACTCTTACGATCGCCGTGGTCTTCGCCGAATGAGGGAGACATTAGAGACCCATCTTCGGGGCCTCGAACGTTGCAATGGAAACACCTTAGAACAATTTCTTGTAGCTGTTATAACTGAAAGATTTGACAAGAGAATGAAGCATGAATGGTCAACTCACACTGCAGACTCGACCAATCTACCAATAATTAGAGAAATTTTAGACTTCTTCAAGAAAAGAGAATTCAGCCTTGACGACGACCCATCTATCAGATCTTTCCACTCCAACCAATCCAAGAAAACACAATCATCTCAACCTCCATCCAAACCTTTACACCATGTACTAAAAGCTGCTCCAGCTTCCTTTAAATGTCCAGTTTGCTCACAGGAAGGTCATGCCATCTCCAAATGCCCAACCTTCCTTGAGTTGAACCAGGACAAGAGGCAAAAGGCTGTCAAGGATGCAAAACACTGCTTCAATTGTTTATGCCACAAGCATGCCCTCAAAGACTGCCAATCAACCTACACCTGCCGAACTTGTGGTGCCAAGCATCATACACTGCTCCATAAAGAACCGTCTTCACCCACCCCACCTGATGCAAATGCCAGCGTCATCACCACCGATGAAGAAACTGCTGTACAACACGTGTCCACTCTTCCATCAGCCCTCCTTTCAACTGCTCTCACCCTGGCCAGCAATGGTGACTACCGACAGAAGGCCAGAGCTCTGCTGGATAGTGGAGCCTCTATCTCCTTGATGTCTGAACGTTTGGCCTCCAGTCTCAAGTTGAAGAGATATCCCCAGCGTCTTCAGATAGCAGGAGTCACGGGAGGAGCTGTAAGTAAATACCATGTTTTTGTTGACCTTGCCTCTTTGCACTCCACAGATGCCGACAACAAGGTGAGAGTGAAATGTCATGTAGTGCCACTACTCCAATCTATACGACCTCCGAGAAACCCGCCTGAACTCCTCAACCTACCCTGTATTAATGGCAAACAACCCGTCGCAGATCCTGCTCTTGGGGGTGAAATCGACTTGCTTCTTGGAATTGCAGACTGCGGTCGCTGTGCTCGAGGTCACCCTTCATTATCAGATGATCAGGCTACCATGGCAAATCCTACACTGTTTGGCTGGACACTAGGAGGAGCTATACCTGACTCCTCCCTTACGACCTCTATTCTTCGAGCACAGAGCAAGGAAGATTCCTTGGATTCATTGCTCCAGCGTCTCTGGTTCATGGATCAGACTTCAGACACCCAAACTCATCACCTATCTACTGATGAACAAGATGCAGTTTCTCAATTTAAAGATACTTACAGGATCTTATCTGATGGGAGATTTTCTGTTAAGTTACCTCGTTGCCAGAGAACTCCAGCACTGGGCTCTTCTCGACAGTCAGCACATCGCCGATTCCTGCAGAATGAGAAATCTCTCAAGAATAAAGGAAGACTCCAGGAATTCAATGCTGTTCTCCGAGAGTACCCTGCTCTCGATCATGCAGAGAAAGTGCCAGATTCTGAGAGCGATCGGGATCCAGCATCCACTTTCTACCTTCCAGTTCACGGCATCTCCAAGGACTCATCCACCACCACCAAACTGCGGGCAGTTTTCGACGCCTCTGCCAAGTCGTCTAGTGGGGCATCTCTTAATGATCTCCTCCTACCAGGTCCCAATATGTATCCACTCCTCACTACCATCCTAACTCGATTTCGTCTCCACCCCATTGCTGTCTCTGCGGACATCAGCAAAATGTTCCGGGAAATTCTGCTTGATGAATCCGACAGAGATTTACATCGTTTTCTCCTGAGAGATGAGGAAGGAAACATTGTTGATCATCGTATGAAGAGGCTCACGTTTGGAGTGAAGTCATCCCCATACTTAGCCACGCAAGTTTTACTCCAAATTGCTGAACTCAATGAAGATAATTATCCATTAGCTGCCAATGCCATAAGATCTTGTTTTTATGTTGATGATTGCCTTACAGGAGCAAACACCGTCTCAGAGGCAGATCAACTATGCCGACAACTGTGCGACCTGCTTGCCTCAGCCGGGATGACCCTCCGGAAGTGGCGGAGCAACTCCCAACCTCTCCTTGAGACTATTCCGGAACAACTTCGAGAGTCAGCTGACCTTCACATCTCTGATCCCTTGACGTCTTCTAAGGCTCTTGGGATTCACTGGAATGTCACCCAAGACCAGTTTCATGTCGCTGTCCCTCCTACTCCTGTTGATGTTGCTCCTACAAAGCATACTATCGCCTCTACAACTGCAAAAATATTTGACATTCTCGGCTTGTTCTCACCCATCACCATCACTGCCAAAATCCTCCTCCAGCAGCTCTGGAAACTCCATCTTGATTGGGACACACCTGTTCCTGACACAATAGCCACTGAATGGCAACGTTGGATTAGCACCGTCCCAGCAATTGCCTCACACCCGATAAACCGACGCCTACGACCTCTTGATGTGCCGATTCTTTCCCAGCAGATTCATGGCTTCTCTGATGCCTCTGCTAATGCTTATGGTGCTGTTGTCTATTTACGCACTGTCTATCAAAGTGCGGACGTTTCTATTGTACTCATCACCTCCAAAGCTCGAGTCTCACCTGTACGTCCAGTAACCATTCCACGTCTTGAATTGACAGCAGCTTATCTACTCTCAAAACTCCTTCTCACTGTTTCAACTGACTTGAACATGCCCATCCATGATGTTTACGCCTGGACGGACTCTACCATTGTTCTGTCCTGGGTAAATAAATCGCCAACTAACCTCAAAGTCTTTGTGGCCAACCGCATTGCTTCCATCCAAGATGTTATCCCACCTCGTCAGTGGCGTCATGTACATTCAAAAGACAATTATGCAGATCTAGCCAGCCGTGGAGTATCTACTTCAGACTTACTCAACTCCACCCTCTGGTGGGAGGGTCCTTCTTGGCTCAAGGGTCCTCCTTCAGATTGGCCACTCCTACTCAGTAATCCTGCCATCAAGGACACCACTGAAACTCGAGCCATCACCTCCACTCTTCAAGTCTCCCATCCATCTAATGACCTCTGGACTCATTACTCTTCGTTCGACCATCTCATCAGGATCCTGGCTTGGGCACAACGCTTTATCACCAACTCACACAAATCTCGTGAGCATCGTAATTTGTCAGCCATCCTGACACCTTCAGAGTGCCTACAAACAAAGAATTACCTCCTCCGACAAGCCCAGATGGATGTCTACTCTGATGTTTTCGAACACTTGCAGTCTGGCAAACCACTCCCAATAAACCATCCTCTGAGCAAATATGATGTCCACCTTAGTCAAGACCAGTTACTCAGAGTTGGTGGACGTGTCCGGAACAAACTCTTCCCCCAATTTTCTCATTCTCTCCTCCTTCTAAGCCTTAAATCACCTTTATGTAAACTGTATGTTCGCACCTTACATGTATCTCTACATCACCCAGGTGTCTCTACCCTCTTGGCAATTCTAGCCGAAAATCATCATATACCTGGGTTGAAGAACTACCTGAAGCACATCAGCCGCTCCTGCCCACTGTGCCAAAGAGCTTATGCCAGACCTTCCAACCAAAAAATGGGACTGCTACCTTCCTTGCGTACCACTCCGGCTCCACCCTTTGACCGAACTGGTGTTGACTTTGCCGGACCCTTCCTGATTCACCGTGGGAACCCAAGGAACCCTGTAAGACTGAAGGTTTATGCAGTTGTTTTTGTGTGTTTTATTACCAGAGCAGTGCACCTGGAGCTCTGCTCAGACTTGACATCAGAAGCCTTCCTGGCCACCCTACACAGGTTCTGTGCTCGAAGAGGCACTCCCTCACACATATTCTCGGATAATGGCTCCAATTTCCTAGGGACCAAAGGGGAAATAGAGGAAGTTCGCCGTCTTCTCACCTCGCGAGCCACTAGGAATGGTACCTCCCACTTGCCTACTACTCATGGACTTCAGTGGCACCTCTCTCCTCCTAGAGCTCCACACTTTGGTGGGCTCTGGGAAGCTGGCGTAAAGTCAATGAAAGTGCTTTTGCGGAAATTGATATCACCACGACCTCTCTCCTTTGAAGAATTGAACACAGTTCTAATAGATGCCGAAGCTATCCTCAACTCCCGGCCAATTATCCCACTGAATGCCACAGAATCTGATGGAACCACTGCCCTCACTGCTGGGCACTTCCTGATTGGACGCCCTTTGAAAGCTCCTCCTCCTGTGCATGTCGACTCCTCCACTGACATCTCTCACCTTCGCCGTTGGAACCTTGTTCGATGACTCTCCAATGACTTGTGGCTAGCCTGGAAATCCCGTTACTTGCAAGCTTTCCATGCCCGAACCAAATGGCTACGCCCAACCAGGAACTTCCAGGTTGGAGACATAGTGATCCTGAAGGATGAGACTTTCGCTCACAGGAACTGGCCCCTGGCACGTATCACTCGTACTTTTCCTGGCGATGATGGACTAGTCAGGACTGTGGAGCTCCTATGTCAAGGACGCCACTACAAACGTGCAACTAACAGATTAGTCCTACTGATCGAGGACCAATCTTCCCCCGGGAGTGTGTCTGGGTCAGACCAGACTATAGCACAGCAACCACTATTGCCATCCAATAGTGATCCATCAACCCCAGCTCTGCAGCGTGAGATACACCCTCGCCGCAAGAGTGCCAGGATCAAGGCAAGAAGATCGAAAACTAAATTTTGAACTCCACTAGTAATTAACTTGTCTAATAGCTCTTCTCATATTACCTACCATTTGTTCCCCTTACCTAAGTACAGACCCTTACCACATTATCTTTGTTCTGTTTTCAAACTCCTCCCTTTCTTACCCAACTCAGTTTTGTGTCACCTCACCTCTACTTAATGTAATCATCCCTTTCCCTAAATTATGTTCCAAACTGTATCTAAAGCTGTTGCCGCGCGAGCTTCTGCTAAACTTTCAATAATTGACTGCCGCACCTGGCAGCTGGTCCTTCGAGTTACCATCACCTTACCATACCCACCGTCAGTAGTGCGGAGTTACGCCTGCACGAACAAAGTAGTGGTTGTAACACACAATGCTTTGACACAACTGGACATGCACCTACAAAGAATTACATTCGCGTAGTATAGTGGACAATGTATTTTCAAGTAAATACTGTTGCGCACGGCTTATAACCATGACAAAGAGCGCATTGACTTACCACCGCCACTAACTCAAATAGAAATGGAAGTCCCTTAAGTTTTCAAGTTTTAACTGCACCCGCAAAAGAATTCAAAACGCAACGGTAAACAATTCAATTTCTAGGGTGATACGGGTACTGATCGATAAACCAGAGGATTCTGTTTAGTGCAATTTGGGACGGGGTCGACCACATAACTAACACAAAAATGCGAGGGTCAAAGTACAAAATGACATACGTACGTCCAAACATATATACAAATAAACTAGTGATGTGCTTGAGCACAAATGGCGAGCGAGCCTAAAGACTATACTATTTTTATATGAATGATTTTGACTTCTAACACTGAAGCTACTGAAAATAAGGTTGAGTTTTTAAATTACGCATACACTGTAAAGGGATTTCAGTACCATAGTAACAACTCGCTGCAACTGTTTGAATTGAAGGAAAACAACAACAACAAAACAATACACGCTATTTAAACATTTTCTTTGTAATATTCTTTAGCTAAATAGTGGCTGTAAAGCACAATGCTTTGACATAACTGGACGTACACCTACACGAGACTTACCTTCGCGGTTAGTCTAGTGGACAATGCAATTTCAAGTAAATACTGTTGCGCACGGCTTATAACCATGACAAAGAGCGCATTGACTTACCATCGCCACTAACTCGAATAGAAATGGAAGTCCCGTAAGTTTTCACGTTTTAACTGCACCCATAAAATAATTCAAAATGGTAAACAATTCAATTTCTACGGTGATACGGGTACTGATCGATAAACAGAGGATTCTGTTTAGTGAAGTTTGGGACGGGGTCGACCACCGAACTAACACAAAAATGCGAGGGTCAAAGTACAAAGATGCCTTACGTACGTCCAAACATATATATAAACAAACAAACATCCCCGATTTTCAATTGTGTTACCCCTGTAAGTGTCTCACTCGCTACGCTCGTTCGCCAACTAGTGGTGTGCTTGAGCACAAATGGCGAGCGAGCCTGATAGTTAGGTAACATAAAATGTTACTATTTTTAGCTTACTTCATGCAAACACTATAATAACAGTTATGACATTTGATTTCAGCAAACAAATACAAAATCACTCTCTTACCTGATTATTGGTAACTTTTGTGGTATCAAACATCTGCCATTCTGATAATCTTAATCACCAGTAACTCTTGAACAAGCTCTCAGCTACGATAAAAAATAAACCAGTGTTATTATTTGTAATTATAGCCAACAAATATGGAATTACTACTTACATCATTCTTGAGTATTGATAACTTCTGTAGTATCAAATTGAAGTTACTTTGACCATCTGAATTACAATGAATTCTTGACAAGCTCTCACCTACAAAAACAAAAGACAATCAATTTTAGCACACAAATACAAAATTACTTTCTTACCTCATTTTCTTGAGCAGTGGTAACTTTTGTAATCCCAAATTTGAGCCAATCTGACCATTTGAATTTACCAGTCACTGTTGACAAGCTCTTAGCTACAAAAAAGAAAGGCCAGAGTTAATTTTGCATACTTAGCTAACAAATATGGAATTACGTACTTACCTCAGCCCTCGAGAAGTAGTAGCTTCCTTAGCATTAATACTACGGCATTCTGACTACCAACGGCTCTTGACAACCAACAACCGGCACTCCGTATCCCCCCATAAAACGGCGAAGTTTGGAAATTAAGTCTTGGAAAAGGGTCTTCAATGCCATAGTAACCGGTCGAATCAACTTTTTGTTTCTTGAAAAGCAAGTATTTTCGCAGAAATTTTCTCACACTTTGGAGCTTAAGTATAAAGTAAAGCTTGCTTAATGCTGTAGTTTCAGAATAAACTGGGGTCAAGCCTAAAAAGCCGTGTTTTTTTGGAGAAAAGAGTTCCCCGCGCGCGTTTAAAGGGCATACGTACCATCCCACATACATATATACATATAACATATACCTGATTTTGCATTATCCACCCCTAATACTGTCTCGCTCGCTTTGCTCGCTCGCCAACTAGTAGTGTGCTTGAGCACAAATGGCGAGCGAGCCTGATAGTTAGGTAACATATAATGACAGTATTGTTAATATGTTTTAGCTTAGTTCATGCAAACACTATAATAGCAGTTATGACCTTTTATTTCAGCAAACAAATACAAAATCACTATCTTACCTGATTAATGGTAACTTTTGTAGTATCAAACATCTGCCATTCAATTACCAGTAACTCTTGAACAAGCTCTCAGCTATGATAAAAAAATAAACCAGTGCTATTATTTTTAATTTTAGCCAACAATAATATGTACTACTTACCTCAATTTCCTGAGTGTTGATAACTTCTGTAGTATCAAATATAAGTTAATTTGACTATCTGAATCTGTGAATTCTTGACAACAAGCTCTCAGCTACAAATACAAAAGACAATCAATTTTAGCACACAAATACAAAATTACTTTCTTACCTCATTTTCTTGAGCAGTGGTAACTTTTGTAGTACCAAATTTGAGCCTATCTCACTATTTGAATTACCAGTCACTGTTAACAAGCTCTTAGCTACAAAAAAGAAAGGCCAGAGTTAATTTTGCATATTTAGCTAGCAAATATGGAATTACGTACTTACCTCAGCTTCCCTCGAGAAGTAGTAGCTTCCTTAGCATTAATACTACGGCATTCTGATTACCAATGGCTCTTGACAACCAACAATCGGCACTCCGTATCCCCCATAAAACGGCGAAGTTTTGAAATTATGTCTGGAAAAGGGTCTTCAATGCCATAGTAACCGGTCGAATCAACTTTTTGTTTCTTGAAAAGCTAGCGTTTTTGCAGGAATTTTCGTTATCCTCCCCTAATACTGTCTCGCTCGCTACGCTCGCTCGCCAAATATATATATATATATCGCGAACTCATTAGAGAGTCAGCTCTGCTCGCTTCACTCGCTTCGCTGAATTATTATTAAAGTCTGCATTTGAAAAACAAAAACTATCTAAAATGTGACTTGAATTTAAAAAAAAATTGAATTCTAAAAAATTATATAGAAGTTAAAACTACTAGTGATGCGCTCTAATAGCACAAAATAGCGAAGCGAGCGATGCATGTTCCCTGTAATTGCAGCTATTCCATGCATGCTTGGTGTGGCTACAAAATACTGTCAAAGTGAGAAAACAATAGTGGTAGCTTTTTCCTATGATGAAGGCTCCTGGTACCGTAACTCAGGAATAGTCTAATAAATAAATTAGGAACATTTAATGGCTTTTCAAAAAGAAAGATTCTTTACCTTGCTACCTGTTTCTGTTTCGTTTTAGCTCTCCTCCTCCTTGCCCTGTCTTTTTCTTTTCTTATCTCTCTCCTTACTAATTTTTCTTCAGGAGTTTCTAACGCCCTCAAAGCTCTTGACCGAGCGTTTCTAACGTTTTGTCTACTGGGCATCGCTACTTCGTATGGCGGGTAAACAAAACAAAATGTTGCTAAGAAGGTTACCCGGCCCGCGCAAGCGCGTAGGAGAAAAGGTGCACACGTACGCCCACGCAAGAACAAAAACAATAACTAGTGATGTGCTTGAGCACAAATGGCGAGCGAGCCTAAAGACTATACTATTTTTATATGAATGATTTTGACTTCTAACACTGAAGCTACTGAAAATAAGGTCCAGTTTTTAAATTTCGCATACACGGTAAAGGGATTTCAGTGCCATAGTAACAACTCTCTGCAACTGCTTGTATTGAAGGAAAAAAACAACAACAAAACAATACACGTTATTTAAAAGTTTTCTTTGTGCTATTCTTTAGCTAAGTAGTGGTTGTAACACACAATGCTTTGACACAACTGGACATGCACCTACACAGACTTACCTTCGCGGTAGTCTAGTGGACAATGTATTTTCAAGTAAATACTGTTGCGCACGGCTTATAACCATGACAAAGAGCACATTGACTTACCACCGCCACTAGCTCGAATAGAAATGGAAGTCCCTTAAGTTTTCAAGTTTTAACTGCACCCGCAAAAGAATTCAAAACGGTAAACAATTCAATTTCTAGGGTGATACGGGTACTGATCGATAAACCAGCGGATTCTGTTTAGTGCAATTTGGGACGGGGTCGACCACATAACTAACACAAAAACGCGAGGGTCAAAGTACAAAATGACATACGTACGTCCATAATGGAGTTAGCTAATGGTCTCATTAACTAAGGTTAATAGGCAAGTGACCTGGGCGGAGCCGGTAGGTGTAGGGGTGTAGGATAGGCTGGTCAGCTGAGCATGCGCGATAGTCAGCACGTTGCGAAGTGAAGCAGTGAGGCGGTTATCGAATATCGAATATCGATAGAGACAGCGACGGTAAGGTAGAAAGGACAGGGTGGAAAGGACAGGGTTACTGGCGGTTACCGGTAGAGACGGAGAGAAACGAAAAAGAAAAGGACAAGGTAGAGAGGACAGCGTTGCTGAATGGAGGACGCCGAGGCAGGGTCTGGAGAGGGTTCTTCAGGGGCATCAGCGGCGGAGAGGGGCGTGATGCGGGATACCCTGAGGGAACTTCTATTCGAAATCCCCGGTTTTCAGACACTGGCGGAGAGAGGCATCCCAAGGGAGTTGATTCCAGATCCCCCTGCGGGGGCTAGTCCAAGTGGCCCACACAAACCGGCATCAGAGTCGGGAGGGAGCCGGCCCAGCGCTGGGGAAGCGAGTTCCAGCAGTGGCACAAGTAAGAAGGAAAAAAAAGAAAAAAGAAAAAAAACACAGGGACGGGGGATACAACCTCTCGGGAGGCGGGTATACAACTGCATCTCTCCCCACTGGGGATGATGGCGTGGCTCCGGCCCGCCCCCACTAATACCTATCTAGCGTTAGATAAGGGAGAAGGGGATGGGCAGGCAGGGGATTATAGTGGGAGGAGGGGGGTTAAGTAAGGGGGCATGGCAAGTAGGGGGCGGGACATACGCACAACAAAAAAAAAGTGGGCGGGGTTGATGGGTTTTAAGTTCCTGTTTTCTGTAGGACGGGGCACGTCGGCCCCGGGGGATGCAGACGGGCTGAGCCCTATCCCGCTGGGTATGATGCCTTCGACAGCGGCCCTCGCTGGGCTTCCGTGCGTAGACGGATCGTTGGCCCCGGGTGGCCCACATACTGGAGCAACCGTGCTAGGCACGACAGCCCCAGGCAGCAAGGTGGTCAGAGGGAGCATGCCAGGCACATCTGCCTTGGGCATGGCGTCGGGCGGAGGGAGCATGCCAGGCACGTCGGCCTTGGGCATTACGTCGGTCGGAGGGAGCATGCCAGGCACGTCGGCCTTGGGTATTGCGTCGGTCGGAGGGAACATGCCAGGTACTTGGCCGAGCAGAGTCCCCACAGCGGGGGCTTATGTAGGCGATGGCATGCCTCCGGTGCCGGCGAAGCTGGTGAACAAGATCAGAAGGTGGGAGTTCATTGAGATGGGTGAACTTTTGCCCGAGTTCTGAGTCGGACCCAAAGAAGCTGAGGGGGATGTGGGGAAGGAGAAGCGAGGGAGACAAAGCAGGAAGGTCAAAGACGTATTTACGTGGCTGCAGTGCTTCGGGACATACGTCGCTGTCCTTGCCACACATGAGCCAACCGTAGTCCCCGAGCTCATGGCATACATGGGACTAATCATCCGTGTGTCGCAGGACTACGAAGGCCTCGGATGGGTCCGTTATGACTCGGCCTTTTCGGCGGCAGGCAGCCCTGTCCGGCAACAAGAAATGGTCGGCGGTGAATGGCACGTTGTTCACGATGAACTTTTCAGGGAGGGCGTCAGGCACGAGGAAGTGCGAGCTGTGCTTTGCCACCTCACACAGTGAACGGGAGTGCGCTCAGAGCGGCAACCCCGAGCCGGACGTTGGCGAGCGACTGAGGAGCCTGGAGTCGGTGTTGATCGCCATGGCTAGGCCATCGCCCCCGGTGCGGCCACAGCGCCTCTCAGGTCAAGTGTGCCGCAAGTGGAACACAGTGGGCTGTACCTTTCCCAGCTGCAGACACACGCATGTCTGTAGCAGTTGCGGCGGCAACCACCCAGCTGTTCGTTGTGGGGGCCCCGGCCCTACCCCGAGGTTCATGGCAACACGGCCGCCGCACCGTTACATCTAGGCGACGTCAGCCTCCAGGGGAAGACTATCGAATTGAATATTGTTTCGTAGTTGTTGAGTTGACTTGTTATGGTGATTTGTCTTTGCAATGAGATCCTAATCGTAGTTGTGTGAATACTGGGGAGGGGAGAGGACACTTTATGGTATAAGTAATCAGGGGAGGTAGCGGCTGGGAAAAGGGAGAAACCAGGAACCTTAGATCGCAGGCGGGGGGGTGGGGGGGAGGGGAGGGGAGGGGGAGTCAAAACTCGTATTATCCGTATTGATGTGTATTGCAGAGTACAAGTACATGGCAGACCTTCTTCAGCTAGACGCAAGGCGCGCGAGAGGTGCGGTACCCCCTCCGCAGCAGTTATTGGGGGTGAACACCCCACTGAGTTGGCCGGAGTGGGATCGGCAGCTGTCAGCACACCCAGATCAAAGGCTCAGGTCGTACCTGGTCCAGGGAGTTCGGGATGGATTCAGGATCGGCTTCGCGGGGGTGGTGAGGGGCTGGCAGCGGTGCCCCACTCAGAACATGCAATCAGCCCGGGAGCAGCCCAAGGTAGTGGATGACTACCTAGCAGAAGAATGCAGTACAGGGCGTATGGTTGGACCACTACAGCCGGACCTGTTCCCGCAGGTTCACCCGAACCGGTTCGGGGTGATCCCAAAGGGCAGGACGGGAAGTGGAGGTTGATCGTGGACATGTCCTTCCCAGCCGGGTCATCCGTGAATGACAAATGACAGTATCGATGAGTCCCTGTGCTCCCTGAAGTACGTTGGGATAGGGGACGCAGTGAAGGGGATTGCAGAGAGAGGTCCAGGCACGCAACTAGCAAAGGTGGATACCAAGAGCGCATACCGGAATGTTCCGGTACATCCGGACTATCGGTGGTTGTTGGGGATGCTCTGGCGAGAAGGTCTGTTCGTCGACACAACCCTGCCCTTCGGTCTCCGCTCGGCCCCGAAGATATTCACGGCGCTGGCAGACGCAGCTGAGTGAATGACGCGGAGAGGTGGCGTTGATTTTGTTATCCACTATCTGGAAGACTTTCTGCTGATGGGCAGGCCGGGATCAGGGGAGTGCGGGGAGGCGCTGGAGAAGCTGATGTCGATCTTTCAGTGCCTTGGGTTCCCAGTCGCACCGGACAAACTAGAGGGGCCAGCCACATGCCTGGTGTTCTTGGGTTTCGAGTTGGACACTAGGTTGATGGAGGTCCGCTTACCAGTCCAGAAGCTGCAGGAGGTGCGGGACCTGGTGAGCCAGTGGTGTAGCAAGAAAGTGTGCTTAGTGAAGGAGCTGGAGTCGTTAATTGGAAAGCTTGGGCACGCAGCTCAGGTAGTCACACCGGGAACATAGTTGCCAAGTGTACCTGAACATCCGGTACAATACCGGAATTATCAGGTCTGTAATGTACCGCACCTAAATTGTAATTAGCCTACATTTGTACCGGAAATTTTGGTCTACTGTCCATTCCGTGTTCAAATGCAGACTCTGATTGGGGTTTCTTGATACAGTTCTTTCCATGCAATTCCCCCATCCGAGGGTCGCCAAGGCTCAGGATGGGCGAATTGCATGGAAAGAACTGTTACCTATTGTGCTGGCATGTGCCTCATGGGGGAGGCAATGGAGGGGAGGGGTGGTGACGATGCACTGTGACAACACTGCTGCGGTGGCGGTGGTTAACTCGGGTTATAGCAAGGTGCCTGAGATCATGCACTTGTTGCGGTGTCTGTTTTTCGTACGGGCAAGCCTCGAGCTTGAGGTGTGGGCAGTACATGTACCTGGGGTGGAGAACGGGATAGCGGATGCAATTTCCCGGAATAACTTACACCTGTTTTACTCATAGATAACGGCCGCTCGGGACTGCAGGACCAGCATTCCAGTGGCTCTGAAGGCACTGTTAGCCGAGCAGCAGCCGGATTGGACATCACCGGCCTGGGCCCAGTTGTTCGGGAGCTGTTTTCGGCCGGGTTAGCACCTGCCACAAGGCGAAACTACAGGTCGGGCATGAGACGCTATGTGGAGTTTTGTCAGTCGCAAGCAGTAGAGCCACCCTTTCCCACATCCGAGTCTACCCTCTGCCTGTTTGTTGCATGGCTCCATACCCTGAACTTGTCGAGTGGCACTGTAAAGAACTATTTGGCAGCTGTCCGCCACTCACAGATTGCGCTGGGCCTGGGAGACCCAAAGATGTGTGCGATGGTGCAGCTGGAGTATGTCATGAAGCGGAAGTCACAGGCACAGAAGAGAGTGCGTCTCCCTATCTCATTAGAGATGCTGGAGGGATTGAGGAGGACCTGGCTGGGGTACTCGAATGCCAGAGATGCAGCAATGCTGTGGGGCGGCAGCTGCTACCTGCTTCTTTGGTTTTCTTCGGGTGGGCGAGATTGTCACTCCAGGAGAGAGGTTTGACCCAGCGTGCCATCTGGTTCAGGGCGATGTAAGAGTCAATGACACGGGCAATCCGCAATTCATGACGGTCCGGATCAAGGCGTCGAAGACCGACCCCTTTCGGAAAGGTGTCTTGATCTACCTGGGCAGGACACACAATGAGCTTTGTCCAGTGGCGGCGTTGCTTGGCTATATGGTACTGCATGGGGGGAGTGAAGGCCCTTTCTTCAGGTTTGAGGATGGAAGGTTGCTGATAAGGGAGAGGTTTGTCAGGGCAGTGAGGGAAGCGCTCACGAGCCGGGGCTACGACTGCACTCTCTACGCAGGCCATAGTTTTAGAATTGGGGCGGCGACAACAGCTGCACAGAAGGGAGTGCACTCGCTCATCAAGACCCTTGGCAGGTGGGAGAGTGCAGCTTACACGCTGTATATCAGAACGCCCCCGGACGTCCTATGTGGGGTTGCGAACACACTGGTGGGGCAGGAGCAGATGGGAAACAGGACGACATAGTCAGACAAACTGTCACCAGACTTGGGACATTGTCGGGGCACAGACTAGATGTTCATTCAAAAAAAAAAAAAAAAATTCTTTTGTTAAGTTATTCCCTATAGGATTGGGTGAGGGGTCACCAAGGCGACCCATGGGATGAGTGGGTGTGGCACCCACAAGCTCACCCAATCAGGTGAGAGCCTCATAGGCCGGAAAGAGGGAGGGGCTAAGATCGAACGTCAATGCCGAGGGAGGCCACACCCATCCCAGCAGATGGCAAACCTAGTTAGGAAAGGGACGTCGATCGAGTCGGAACGAATACGTAGCCTATTAACATTATATCTAAATAAACTAGTGGTGTGCTTTAGCACAAATGGCGAGCGAGCTGGCCTAGCTGAAACAAAATGAAATAATGCCACTTAGAGAAAATTGTATAAGCTGCTTTAAAATGTGTAATCTTTGTATTATCATGAAGAGTTATGTGATGGCTATCTAGCTAGCTCAAAACTCAGAAGTTTGTGGTTATGGGCATAGCACCCTCCATGGTTTTAAAAGTGGCCACACCTTGAACAAGTCTACAATTGTTCTCTTCAATATAGGACCAAATGTAAATTTGCCATTTGAATGCTATCAGTTAGAAAATGAACTCAATAAGTACACAAGACGTAACTGTGTAGGCAAACAATCAGATAGGTCAGAGACAAAAACCTAACCTGTCAATAAAGTTAAAGATTTTTCATTAGCTAAGCAGTCCTTGTAACACACAGCACCTTCACATACACTTGTTCACTTGATATACCAACACAAGACTTTTCTTCAGTGATTTGGCTATTGGACAATGAATTTTCAGGTCAGAACAATACTGTTGCATAGGGTTAACTATGACAAATAGGGAATTAACCAAGATAACTCACACCAGCCAGAAAATTAATTAGTATCTTCTCCTATGTAAGACTTAAGATTAGGCTAGAAATCAGACACAACTTAAACGGGTAAAATGGAGTGGACAATGAATTTTCCAGTAAATGCTGTTGAGTAGGGCTTATAACTGTGACAAATAGCGACTAACTTGAATAGAAATGAAACTCCCATAAGTTTTAGAGTTTTAACTGCACCCGCAAAACAATTCAAAGAGGTAAACAATTCAATTTCTAAGGTGATACGGGTAATGGTCGCTAAACCGGAGGATTCTGTTTAGTGAAGTTTGGGACGGGGTCGAACGCGGAGCGAACACAAAAATACGGAGGGTCAAAGTACAAAATGACATACGTACATCCATATACATGAATACACATTCATTTTTACCCCTGTAAGTGTCTCGCTCGCTACGCTCGCTCGCCAACTAGTGATGTGCTTGAGCACAAATGGCGAGCGAGCCTGATATTTAGGTAACATAAAAATACAGTTCATGCAAACCCCATAATAGCAGTTATGACCTTTTATTTCAGCAAACTAATACCAAATCACCTTCCTACCTGATAATGGTAACTTTTGTAGTATCAAACCATGCCATTCTGATAATTTCAATTACCAGTAACTCTTGAACAAGCTCTCAGCTAGGATAAAAAAATAAACCAGTTGTAATTTTAGCCAACAAATATGGAAATAACTTACCTCAATTTCCTGAGTATTGATAACTTCTGTAATATCAAATTGAAGTTACTTTGACTATCTGAATTACCGTGAATTCTTGGCAACAAGCTCTCAGCTACAAAAACAAAAGACAATCAATTTTAGCACACAAATACAAAATTACTTTCTTACCTCATTTTCTTGAGCAATGGTAACTTTTGTAGTACCAAATTTGAGCCATTCTGACTATTTGAATATACCAGTCACTGTTGACAACAAGCTCTTAGCTACATAAAAGAAAGGCCAGAGCCATTTTTGCATATTTAGCTAACAAATATGGAATTACATACTTACCTCAGCTTCCCTGGAGTAGTAGCTAGTAGCTTCCTTAGCATTAATACTACGGCATTCTGACTACCAATGGCTCTTGACAACCAACAATCGGCACTCCGTATCCCCCTAAAACGGCGAAGTTCTGAAATTAAGTCTGGAAAAGGGTCTTCAATGCCATAGTAACCGGTACGTGGGAGCGATATGGGGATCCCAGCGATACGCGCACCCCCATCCCTAAATCGCTAGGGAATCGGTGACTCCTGGGAGTCCCCGATTCGCTAGCGATTTAGAGCACACCCCCAGCGATTTGGGGTTCCCCCGGCTAATGTCTCGTGGATGTGGTGGCCTGGTAAATTGTTCTTACATGGCTTCACCTGATCCAGTTCTTTCTTACATGGCTTCACCTGATCCAGTTCTTGCTAAGGCTTCCCTGGATCCACATTCTGCTAAAGCTTTCTCTAAAATAGCAAATACTCAGATTCTGCAATTACAAATTACTTAAAATCTGGTGTATATCCTGATGGTGTAGACAAAGTGTACAAGTCAGGATTACAAAAGAGATCTAAATTTTTTGTTTTAGGAGGTGGTCATTTGCATTATGTAGGAGGGAAGGACAAAAGAACACCAAGGCTGGTTGTACAAAGTGAGCAAGAGCAGCATAGATTGGTCAAGGTCACTCATGATGCCGCTCACCTAGGGAGGGACAAAGTATTATCACAACTAAATGAAAAATACTACTGGCCAGCTATGTATAGCCAAGTGTGTGAATATGTAAGTATATTTAAGTTTTTATTTAGTTCCCTATTATAATTGGAATCAATATCAACATTCATACTCATGAGTTAGCAGCATAAATGACAAGCAATTAAAGTTGCATGACTTCTTATTTTATACTTGTATAGGACCAACTATACATATGGCTTACACTCTGCCAGTTAATTATTTAGTGTGAGTTAGATATGAATTCCTTTTGGAAAATAGCTAAGTGAAATTTTTTTAAAGTTTGATTAATGTCTGAAAATGTGAGGAATAATGAATAAAGAATATTATATTGTGATTGTACTTCAGATCAAGACCTGTGATATATGCCAACGACATAATCACAAATTGAAGAAGACAACATCTAGTTTGCATCCAATTCCTGTAAAAAGTGAAGTTTGGAGGCAACTTGGTATGGATTTAATTGGCCCACTTCATCCAACTCCAAGAGGAAATAAATATATCATTACAGTCATTGATTATTATTCGAAATGGGCTGAGGCACACCCCCTTCATGATAAATCTGCAGCTTCTGTCGCTGATTTTCTTTACACGGTTAGAGTGGAATAACTGATGATTTGTGGCACTTTATTTATAACTATTCATTTAGATTACAGTGAGAGATAATATTAATTTCCTTATTCATAGCTTTTCTGCCGATTTGGGTGTCCCTCTACTATCATTAGTGATCAAGGGAGAGAATTTGTTAACAAAACCACAGAAGATTTGTTTAAGAAGACCCACACTAGTCATCGTATCACTACAGCTTATCACCCTCAGGTTAGATTTGTGTAGTGAATTATAAAAGTCCAATGCTTACCCAATAAATTGCTAGTACAGGAATCATTTGTACTTTCTTACAACGTTATTTGTGAAAAAAACCTTTTTTTTTTAGAGCAAGGGGACCCAGTTTGTTCTGAACCAATTCATTTAGTATGGCACTAAGAGTGCACTACTGTAGCTCAATTATTCAGTGAATTTTGTGCTGGTTGACTTGGTGTAGAGCTCTGAGGTGCCCTTAATTTAGTCACCTCATTTCAAAAAGTTTTCTTCATAATAACTTTTAAGCATATTATTATAATTTCAGAGTAATGGCTTGACAGAAAGATTGAATCAAACCCTTAGTCACTCATTGGCAAAACTAGTCAATAAAGATCAAACCAACTGGGATGAGAAGCTGGAAACGGTATTATCTGCGTATCGTGTGTCCAAGCAAAAATCCACTGGATATTCTCCCTTCTTCATGATGTTCCATCGGCAACCGCTATTACCAATTGATTCTGAATTGCTGCAAAAAGTACAGGATGGTGAATCGGACGTGGAGGCTTTTATTGATAACATGATGCTAATTCGTGAAGATGTAAAAGAAGCTGCTTCTTTAACAATTGCAAAGTCTCAGAGTGCACAAAAAAAGTATTATGACAGCAGACATTCTACTGAGGTATTTATATTTAATTATTGCTTCAATTTTACTATGCTTTACTTATTGTTTAAATACTATATCTAATATTTACCAGAAAGTAACCAAGTATATATAATACTATTAATGCCTTGTCTGAATATAAACAATGTTATCTTTTTACACTATTGTTGTAATAATGAACATCATTCTGTATATAGGAACTTCAGATTGGCACTAAAGTGTTAGTGGAAAACACTCAACATAAAGAAAGAAAAGGTGGTAAATGGGAAGATCGCTACAAAGGACCTTACACTATACATGAATCTCTTGGAAAAGGGGTATATACTTTGAAGAGTATGAGTGGCAATGTCCTGAAAAATAAGCACAATATTAGTCGTCTCAAGGTATGCTATTAACTACACTTTGTTTATTATTACATGATGTTTGTTTTTATAGATTTATGAAGAGCGTCTAGTGACATCCTCCAAAGTACTTTCATCTGGTAGTAGTGTGATTGATTCCGAATCTTCAACACTTGGCGAGTCTAAAAGTTTTGCTAATATAGAAGAGCAGCTTTTTAATACTAGTTTATTGCGATTATGGAGAACAGGAGCTGAAGCAAAACAGTTGGAACCTCATGAAGATCTTGAAGTTGATGTACGTAATTTAGCAAGATAAATAAATGGTCTATCATCAATTCCTTTAGTTTGACATAAAGTGTTGAATACGCCTACTAAGAAATATAAATGTTTATTATAACAATCTCATAACATTTCTCTGTTTTAATAGGTATTAATGTAGTTCATTGAACTTAAAATTATTCTATAAAAGTTTAATAATTCAATTTATTAATAATTAAATTTCAAAATCTTTAATTGGGAATTTTAAGTTCAATACATTTTTATAGGACGCTTTAATAACTACTTATGTTCAAATAATTTTTTTTTTGTCAGAACTACTTCATATGGTTTAAATTGTTCATTGAAACAGGTTGATAATAATAGGCTTATAAAGTAAACTGAAATTTTATTATATAGTTGTCTCATCTCTGTGAATACAATGAATATCCTCTAAGCAAAGATGTGGATGCTGTCTTGTGGCAAGATTGCAGAGCTTATTATAATCAAGCAGCACTCGTAGAGGTAGATGAGTTTGTTATTGTGAATTCAGAATTACATGAAGAATTTGATGAATACAAGAAGAATACAATTGGAAGAGGGTATAGCTATCTTAAAGTAAATGAACTCATTGAATTTTATCTCCTTCAAAATGACCACCTGAGCGGTAATGTTAAAACCTTATATAACAAAGCCTATCTCAAATTGAGTGGTAGTGATATTGATGAACTTTGTGATTGGCTGCTTAATCTTAGAAAATCCTATGAGCAAGAAGGAGTAAAAGTTATTAGTACAGGTAATTATTGCTAGCTCGATTTAAAATTTGCTGTAGAAACCCACATCTTTTATTCCATTTAGAACCAGCTTCAAAGAAAAGGAAAACAATGGATATTGTTACCATAGAAGATGGAGGATGGCTTTCAGATATTCATATATCAGCTGCATGTAAAATTTTACAATTGCAATTCCCTGATGTAGCAGGGTTTCAGGATCCAATCAAATGGCAAAATAAATCTTTTAAGCGTATTAATGGCCCATATGTCCAAATTATTCACATCAATGGCAATCACTGGGTTACAATTGCTGGGATTCATTGTTTCTCTGGTAAAATTTTACGACAGTAAGTATCGGAGCCTTTCAGAAGATGCTATTGAACAGATTGCTCTCATCACACAGCCAAGCCATAATTTTATAAATGTTGATTTGGAAACTACCCAGTTCCAGACTGGATATTCTGACTGTGGTTTGTACGCTATTGCATTTGCCACTGAAGTGTGTTATGGAAACAATCCAGCCAGTTATCGGTTAGTTATGAGAGCTAGCCAATTACTAACAAATGTGTTTATGATTTGTACTTTTAATAAATGTTCTTTGCAGATACGATCAAGGCAGCATGAGGAAGCATTTTATCTCTTGTTTGAATAATGAAAGAATGGAACAATTTCCTTCCAAAGTAACAAAAGCCCTACCATTAGTGAAAAAGTTTAAGATAAAGCTTTTTTGTACATGCAAAATGCCAGAAGTAGGGAGTCAAGAAAACATGGCTTACTGTCCAAGTTGCCATCAATGGTTCCATAAGACTTGTGAACAAATTCCTGACAAAATTTTTAAAGATAAGAAGGAAAAATTTACTTGTTCAAAATGTACACAGCAAATAGTTTAACTGTAGTTCACTTTTTTAGCATGATAATGATTAATTTCGTGTAATAGAACTAATTGCTGCAACAATCATCACTATTTGTCATTAAAATGAATTATTGAGATCAACTTACTACTATTTTTATGCTATTTTTAGATAGCTAAACTAAAGAGATATAGATAGAAATTTACAATAAATCAGCCCCATAGATTATAGTTAGTAATATTGCAATTACTGAAGATCTGTAACCATTACAATTATGACAATTTACATTTCGATCACTCGTAATTGATTACTATTATAATTACTAATTGAAAGTCACTGTAATCATTACAATTACTCAATTACTTTCAATTACTTATACCAATATTGCTTCAGGTGCAAATGTTAATACAATAATTAATTTCAAGGACAGTAATAAGATATAGAGTTAAGACTGTAGATAAATGATACAATACTAAATTAATTATTTGCTTGCTTAAAGGAGAAAAATAATTCAGTCTTCAGAACTGAATGAGTTGATGTACTGAGCTGATGTACTACTTACTAGTGAGTAACACTGTAAATCATACTTACTAGTGAGTAACAAAGTTGGAGGATTGACTAGAGGTGCAACATTTGCACTTAACCTCTTGCTTGTCATCAACTTAACAACTCAAGTATTTTATTTTTTATTTTTATCACTTTCTAAAATTATATATACATAGTTTCATCCAACATGGGCGCGGTCGGGTCACGCCCACTGGGGGGAAAGCTAGCTAGAGCGGCTGTGGCAGTCAATGGTGAAGAATTGCTGTGTGGTTGGATGTACAAACTATGTAGGAAAGAAAGGAGGGCTCAGCTTTTTTAGATTTCCACTTACAGATAGGAATAGGTGCCAGAAGTGGGAAGCTGCTATAAGAAGAGAAGGGTGGCATCCAGTCAAGTCTTCAAAGTCAAGTCTTCAAAGTCAATAGTTCATAGTTCATAATTGTTGTTGTTGTTTTTTTTGTTGGAAAACCAAATATCTGCCCTTCACTGTGTAAATAGATACACAATATTAAAAGGAACTTTGAGTTTGAGTCTCATCAAGCATAAAAATGATGAAAATGTGGCGAATATCGACAAATTGTTGACAATTACTCCATGTTTGTGTACCATATCAATTGTTATAAATCCAAATTTAATGTCCTGTTTTGGAGTCGATCATAGTTATACATTAAATTCTAAATTTCATTTTTATCAGTTGGCATTTGCTTTGTATTAGCTAAGATATTGTAGAATGGAAAGCTTTCCATATTCTAGCTACAAACATACCAATGCAAACACACAAACACACAATACATATTCATCTTTATAACATTTTATGAAAATGATTTCAGGAGTATAGATATAACTGAACTTTGTTGGTGGAAGCTGTCGCGCCACTCCATAATTACAACGTGGGCCTATCTTCATAGTGCAGACATTTAGTATTGCAGAAGTTGGAAGTAAAGTTTGAACCGTTTCAATGAACGCCTTCTTTTCATTGTAGTTTGGTGGAGAAAGTAAATTTTATTAATATATATTTTAAGATTATTATTATTATTCTAGAAGAACTTTTATTTATACTTAATTTTTATAGCATGAGCCTGCTCGAATTGTCGACATCAAGTGTCACTCCTAAGTGTGGAACTGAATCAAAGCAGCAGAGTCCTGCCCACAAGATATCAGCAATAGTCCCTTTGCTAAATATCTGGTTCCATCGACATAAACTTGAAGTACCAGCAGTGTAACCATTTCAAACTGCAGACTCCACCTTAAACATCACAGCAGCTACGTGGGAGCACCCTTCACTCAACCTACAATAATTAATCCAGCATCATATTATTTAACCAACTGAAACTACAACTAGCTACTTACCCTGCCATACATTTACAATGAGCTGTTACAATAGTGCCATCTCCTCTCACAGCTATCCACATCATGGGGTTTGTCGGGAGATTTCATGCTGGGATTTACATATGCACGTAATATGCAAAACTCAGGACCAATAATCCACACCTTTACATCACGTACAAATCTAGAATGCATGTATGTATATCAAGTATTACAGTATCAAATTAAAAGCATATACAGTTCCACTAACCCAATCTGAAAATAGTTGTATGCTTGTAAACTTTTCCACTGCATTAGCTCTTGTTTTGTGTATTGTGTACAAAATAACAAAAAATGTGTCCATATTCAACAGGAGGCCATAAAGTCAGGTCATCTATGAATTTGAGCAAGCTTCTTTCAGAGTATGGTTCATCTTCTTCCTGGAGACCAAGAAGGTTAATTTTCTTCGTGTACCTCTGTTTTGCTACACCTTCTAAAGACTTGCAGTACTCACTCATCCTTGGTTGAGCCAGCTGTTGAAGCCTTAGAAACTTTCCCCCCAGTGGGCGTGACCCGACCGCACCCATGTACGTGAATATCATTAAAATTCCTCGGCGGTTTTTGGATGAAACTATGTATACACCGGTCGAATCAACTTTTTGTTTCTTGAAAAGCAAGCGTTTTCGCAGGAATTTTCCCACACTTCTGAGCTTAAGTATAAAGTAAGGTTTGCTTAATGCTGTAGTTTCAGAATAAACTGGAGTCAAGCCTAAAAAGCCGTGTTTTTTTTTTTAGAGAAAAAAGTTCCCGGAGCGCGCGTTTAAAGAGTATACGTACCATCCATACATACATACATACATACTAGTGATGTGCTTGAGCACAAATGGCGAGCGAGCCTAAAGACTATACTATTTTTATATTTGACTTCTAACACTGAAGCTACTGAAAATAAGGTCCAGTTTTTAAATTTAGCATACAGGGTAAAGGGATTTCAGTGCCATAGTAACAACTCTCTGCAACTGCTTGGAAGGAAAAAAACAACATCTAACTGTAGTGCACAGTGTAACCCTTTCCAGTCTCAGTTAGCATCAGAGAATCTAAAGTCTCTGATCCCAGACTAAACTAACAGTATTACCTGAATAAACTTCGAAAGCAGTGGCAAAGAAGCGCAGCTTGACAAAGACTTCACAATTGTTTCAAGAAGAGAGTAGCTGTAAACTTTATGGTTGAAACAAAGTTGCGTCAGCAGCAGGATTCTCCGCGCTTCGTTAATTGAAAAATACTGGAAATGTGAACGCTTTACCTAACTTACGTAATTAGAAGCGCGGGCGAAAACAGAGGTCTCACGTACACCATAAACAGATAAACTAGTGGTGTGCTTGAGCACAAATGGCGAGCGAGCCTAAAGACTATACTATTTTTATTGACTTCTAACACTGAAGCTACTGAAAATAAGGTCCAGTGTTTAAATTTAGCATACAGGGTAAAGGGATTTCAGTGCCATAGTAACAACTCTCTGCAACTGCTTGAATTGAAGGAAAAAATAACAACAACAAAACAATACACGTTATTTAAAAGTTTTCTTTGTGATATTCTTTAGCTAAGTAGTGGTTGTAACACACAATGCTTTGACAAAGCTGGACATGCACCTACACAGACTTACCTTCGCAGTAGTCTAGTGGACAATGTATTTTCAGGTAAATACTGTGCGCACGGCTTATAACCATGACAAAGAGCGCATTGACTTACCACCGCCACTAACTCGAATAGAAATGGAAGTCCCTTAAGTTGTCAAGTTTGAACTGCACCGGCAAAAGAATTCAAAACGGTAAACAATTTAATTTCTAGGGTGATACGGGTACTGATCGATAAACCAGAGGATTCTGTTTAGTGCAATTTGGGACGGGGTCGACAACCGAACTAACACAAAAACGCGAGGGTCAAAGTACAAAAATGCCTTACGTACGTCCATACATATATACAAATAAATAAATAAATAAACTAACATCCCCGATTTTCGATTGTGTTACCCCTGTAAGTGTCTCGCGAGCTTCGCTCGCTCGCCAACTAGTGGTGCGCTCGAATAGCGCAAATGCATGGCGAGCGAGCAGACTCTTTTTACAGAAAAATAGGACAGAAATTACATCTAACTGTAGTGCACAGTGTAACCCTTTCCATTCTCAGTTAGCATCAGAGAATCTAAAGTCTCTGATCCCAGACTAAACTAACAGAATTACCAGAATAAACTTCGAAAGCAGTGGCAAAGAAGCGCAGCTTGACAAAGATTTCACAATTGTTTCAAGAAGAGAGAAGCTGTAAACTTTTTGGTTGAAACAAAGTAGCGTCTGCAGCAGGATTCTCCGCGCTCGTTAATTGAAAAATACTGGAACTGTGAACGCTTTACCTAACTTACGTAATTAGAAGCCCGGGCGAAAACAGAGGTCTCACGTACCCCATAAACAGATAAATAAACTAGTGATGTGCTTGAGCACAAATGGCGAGCGAGCCTAAAGACTATACTATTTTTATATGAATGATTTTGACTTCTAACACTGAAGCTACTGAAAATAAGGTCCAGTTTTTTAATTTAGCATACAGGGTAAAGGGATTTCAGTGCCATAGTAACAACTCTCTGCAACTGCTTGGAAGGAAAAAAACAAAACAAAACAATACACGTTATTTAGAAGTTTTCTTTGTGATATTCTTTAGCTAAGTAGTGGTCGTAACACACAATGCTTTGACACAGCTGGACATGCACCTACACAGACTTACCCGCAGTAGTCTAGTGGACAATGTATTTTCAAGTAAATACTGTTGCGCACGGCTTATAACCATGACAAAGAGCACATTGACTTACCACCGCCACTAACTCGAATAGAAATGGAAGTCCCTTAAGTTTTCAAGTTTGACTGCACACGCAAAAGAATTCAAAACGGTAAACAATTCAATTTCTAGGGTGATACGGGTACTGATCGATAAACCAGAGGATTCTGTTTAGTGCAATTTGGGACGGGGTCGACCACATAACTAACACAAAAACGCGAGGGTCAAAGTACAAAATGACATACATACGTCCATACATATATCTAAATAAACAAACATCCCCGATTTTCGATTGTGTTACCCCTGTAAGTGTCTCGCTCGTCAATAAACTAGTGATGTGCTTGAGCACAAATAGCGAGCGATCCTAAAGACTATACCATTTTTATATGAATGATTTTGGCTTCTAACACTGAAGCTACTGAAAATAAGGTCCAGTTTTTTAATTTCGCATACAGGGTAAAGGGATTTCAGTGCCATAGTAACAACTCTCTGCAACTGCTTGATGAAGGAGAAAAACAACAACAAAACAATACACGTTATTTAAAAGTTTCCTTTGTGATATTCTTTAGCTAAGTAGTGGTTGTAACACACAATGCTTTGACACAACTGGACATGCACCTACACAGACTTACCTTCGTGGTAGTCTAGTGGACAATGTATTTTCAAGTAAATACTGTTGCGCACGGCTTATAACCATGACAAAGAGCGCATGGACTTACCACCGCCACTAACTCGAATAGAAATGGAAGTCCCTTAAGTTTTCAAGTTTTAACTGCACCCGCAAAAGAATTCAAAACGGTAAACAATTCAATTTCTAGGGTGATACGGGTACTGATCGATAAACCAGAGGATTCTGTTTAGTGCAATTTGGGACGGGGTGGACCACATAACTAACACAAAAAACGCGAGGGTCAAAGTACAAAATGACATACGTACGTCCAAACATATATACAAACTAGTGGTGTGCTTGAGCACAAATGGCGAGCGAGCCTGATAGTTAGGTAACATAAAATGTTACTATTTTTAGCTTACTTCATGCAAACACTATAATAGCAGTTATGACATTTGATTTCAGCGAACAAATACAAAATCACTCTCTTACCTTATTAATGGTAACTTTTGTAGTATCAAACATCTGCCATTCTGATAATCTCAATCACCAGTAACTCTTGAACAAGCTTTCAGCTACGATAAAAAATAAACCAGTGTTATTATTTGTAATTTTAGCCAACAAATATGGAATTACTACTTGTATCAAATTGAAGTTACTTTGACCATCTGAATTACCTTGAATTCTTGACAACAAGCTCTCACCTACAAAAACAAAAGACAATCAATTTTAGCACACAAATACAAAATTACTTTCTTACCTCATTTTCTTGAGCAGTGGTAACTTTTGTAGTACCAAATTTGAGCCAATCTGACTATTGAATTTACCAGTCACTGTTGACTAGCTCTTAGCTACAAAAAAGAAAGGCCAGAGTTAATTTTGCATATTTAGCTAACAAATATGGAATTGCGTACTTATCTCAGCTTCCCTCGAGAAGTAGTAGCTCCCTTAGCATTAATACTACGGCATTCTGACTACCAACGGCTCTTGACAACCAACAACCGGCACTCCGTATCCCCCCATAAAACGGCGAAGTTTTGAAATTAAGTCTGGAAAAGGGTCTTCAATGCCATAGTAACATGTCGAATCAACTTTTTGTGTCTTGAAAACAAGCGTTTTAGCAGGAATTTTCTCATACTTTGGAGCTTAAGTATAAAGTAAGGTTTGCTTAATGCTGTAGTTTCAGAATAAACTGGAGTCAAGCCTAAATAGCCGTGTTTTTAGGAGAGAAAAGTTCCCCGCGCGCGCGTTTAAAGAGCATACGTACCATCCATACATACATACATATATATAACATATACCCGATTTTGCATTATACACACCTAATACTGTCTCGCTCGCTTCGCTCGCTCGCCAATAAACAAACATCCCCGATTTTCAATTGTGTTACCCCTGTAAGTGTCTAGCTCGCTACGCTCGCTCGCCGAATATTTATATATATAGGGAACTCATTAGAGAGTCAGCTCCGCTCGCTTCGCTGAATTAGTACATTGGAAAAACCAAAACCTAAAATTGTAGCTAGTGAAAAAACTAAAACTAAAACTAGTGATGTGCTCTAATAGCACAAAATAGCGAAGCGAGCGATGCATGTTCCCTGTAATTGCAGCTATTCCATGCATGCTTGGTGTGGCTACAAAATACTGTCAGATTCTTTACTTTGCTACCTGTTTCTGTTTCGTTTTAGCTCTCCTCCTCCTTGCCCTGTCTTTTTCATTTCTTATCGCTCTCCTTACTAATTTTTCTTCAGGAGCTTCGAACGCCCTCAAAGCTCTTGACCGAGCGTTTCTAACGTTTTGTCTACTGGGCATCGCTACTTCGTACGGCGGGTAAACACAACAAAATGTTGCTAAGAAGGTTACCCGGCCCGCGCAAGCGCGTAGGAGAAAGGGTACACACATACGCCCACGCAAGAACAAAAACAATTTCTAGACCTAACTAGTGATGTGCTTGAGCACAAATGGCGAGCGAGCCTAAAGACTATACTATTTTTATATGAATGATTTTGACTTCTAATACTGAAGCTACTGAAAATAAGGTCGAGTTTTTTTATTTCGCATACAGGGTAAAGGGATTTCAGTGCCATAGTAACAACTCTCTGCAACTGCTTGAATTGAATGGAAAAAAACAACAACAAAACAATACACGTTATTTAAACGTTTTCTTTGTGGTATTCTTTAGCTAAGTAGTGGTTGTAACACACAATGCTTTGACACAACTGGACATGCACCTACACAGACTTACCTTCGGGGTAGTCTAGTGGACAATGTATTTTCAAGTAAATACTGTTGCGCACGGCTTATAACCATGACAAAGAGCGCATTGACTTATCACCGCCACTAACTCGAATAGAAATGGAAGTCCTTTAAGTTTTCAAGTTTTAACTGCACCCGCAAAAGAATTCAAAACAGTAAACAATTCAATTTCTAGGGTGATACGGGTACTGATCGATAAACCAGAGGATTCTGTTTAGTGCAATTTGGGACGGGGTCGACCACATAACTAACACAAAAACGCGAGGGTCAAAGTACAAAATGACATACGTACGTCCAAACATATATACAAACTAGTGGTGTGCTTGAGCACAAATGGCGAGCGAGCCTGTTAGTTAGGTAACATAAAATGTTACTATTTTTAGCTTTCTTCATGCAAACACTATAATAGCAGTTATGACATTTGATTTCAGCAAACAAATACAAAATCACTCTCTTCTGATTAATGGTAACTTTTGTAGTATCAAACATCAACCATTCTGATAATCTCAATCACCAGTAACTCTTGAACAAGCTCTCAGTTACGATAAAAAATAAACCAGTGTTATTATTTTGTAATTTTAGCCAACAAATATGGAATTACTACTTACCTCATTCTTGAGTATTGATAACTTCTGTAGTATCAAATTGAAGTTACTTTGACCATCTGAATTACCTCGAATTCTTGACAACAAGCTCTCACCTACAAAAACAAAAGACAATCAATTTTAGCACACAAATACAAAATTACTTTCTATCAATTTCTTGAGCAGTGGTAACTTTTGTAGTACAAAATTTGAGCCAATCTGACTATTTGAATTTACCAGTCACTGTTGACAAGCTCTTAGCTACAAAAAAGAAAGGCCAGAGTTAATTTTGCATATTTAGCTAACAAATATGGAATTACGTACTGACCTCAGCTTCCCTCGAGAAGTAGTAGCTTCCTTAGCATTAATACTACGGCATTCTGACTATCAACGGCTCTTGACAACCAAATACCGGCACTCCGTATCCCCCCATAAAACAGCGAAGTTTTGAAATTAAGTCTGGAAAAGGGTCTTCAATGCCATAGTAACCAGGCGAATCAACTTTTTGTTTCTTGAAAAGCAAGCATTTTCGCAGGAATTTTCTCATACTTTGGAGCTTAAGTATAAAGTAAGGTTTGCTTAATGCTGTAGTTTCAGAATAAACTGGAGTCAAGCCTAAATAGCCGTGTTTTTAGGAGAAAAAAGTTCCCCGCGCGCGTGTTTAAAGAGCATATGTACCATCCATACATACATACATATATATATACTAGTGGTGTGCTTGAGCACAAATGGCGAGCGAGCCTTAAACTACACTATTGTTAAATGATTGATTTTAACAACTAACACTCAAGCTACTAAAATAAAATCGAATTACGTATGCGGTAAAGGCCCCAGCCCCAGCCCACAGCAGGCTCCAAGACCATTAGGTCCGCCAACACAGAACCCACTACCTCAATAGACCAAGGAGCAACAGCTTGCCCAATGGAAACTGAACCAGAAGCAGAAGGATTCAATGCCATAGTAACCGCTCCCAGCAACTGTTTGAATTGAAAAAGAAGCAACAAAATCAAGTCACGTTATTTAAAATTTTCTTTGTGACATTCTTAATAGTAGTTGTAACGCACAATACTTTCACACAACTGAACATACCTACCCAAGACTTACCTTCGTGGTTCGTCTAGTGGACAATGCATTTTCAAGTAAATGCTGTTGAGTAGGGCTTATAACTGTGACAAATAGCGTATTAACTTACCACCGCCACTAACTCGAATAGAAATGGAGCTCCCATAAGTTTTTGCGTTTTAACTGCACCCGCAAAATAATTCAAAGCGGTAAACAATCAATTTCTAAGGTGATACGGGTAATGGTCGCTAAACCAGAGGATTCTGTTTAGTGAAGTTTGGGACGGGGTCGAACGCGGAGCGAACACAAAAATACGGAGGGTCAAAGTACAAAATGACATACATACGTCCAAACATATATATAAATAAACTAGTGGTGTGCTTGAGCACAAATGGCGAGCGAGCCTGATAGTTAGGTAACATAAAATGTTACCATTTTTAGCTTACTTCATGCAAACACTATAATAGCAGTTAGGACATTTGATTTCAGCAAACAAATACAAAATCACTCTCTTACCTGATTAATGGTAACTTTTGTAGTATCAAACATCAACCATTCTGATAATCTCAATCACCAGTAACTCTTGAACAAGCTCTCAGCTACGAAATAAACCAGTGTTATTATTTGTAATTTTAGCCAACAAATATGGAATTACTACTTACATCATTCTTGAGTATTGATAACTTCTGTAGTATCAAATTGAAGTTACTTTTACCATCTGAATTACCTTGAATTCTTGACAACAAGCTCTCACCTACAAAAACAAAAGACAATCAATTTTAGCACACAAATACACAATTACTTTCTTACCTCATTTTCTTGAGCAGTGGTAACTTTTGTAGTACCAATTTTGAGCCAATCTGACTATTTGAATTTACCAGTCACTGTTAACTAGCTCTTAGCTACAAAAAAGAAAGGCCAGAGTTAATTTTGCATATTTAGCTAACAAATATGGAATTGCGTACTTATCTCAGCTTCCCTCGAGAAGTAGTAGCTTCCATAGCATTAATACTACGGCATTCTGACTACCAACGGCTCTTG
>WLWD01006070.1_pt1 | contig 162044 bp, 134 predicted proteins | sample 6712731 | NCBI WGS metagenome assembly WLWD01 (sample SAMN12718690, study PRJNA576275) | sponge metagenome | isolation source: marine sponge | host: Mycale hentscheli | place: New Zealand: South Island, Marlborough, Capsize Point | collected 2014-11-01
CCCCCCCCCCCCCTGAAGCTTAACCAATTGATGATTCAGCTGAAGATTTAGCTGAGAAGCAAAGTGTTTGAACATGGATATTTCAACTTGTGTTTTGCACAATTTAGCCCAGACAATATCATTACAACAACAAATTCAGCGTCAACCACATGTAGTTCCACTAACTCAAACAAGCAGAATTGACAAAAACATCCTAAAATCCATTGGTGATATGAAACCTGGTGATGACATTTTTGTATTTTTACACAAGTTTGAATACAATATGAAAGCTTACAATGTTTCTCACTATGATTGGATACTCTATTTGCCAAGCTTACTTCATGGTCCATACAGTGAAGCATATTACAATAACGTTACAGCTGACACAACTTTTCATACAACAATACCACCAACATCACCATGGCAACAAATACTCATCATCATCACCACCAGCTTCTCCACAGAAATCACAACCTTACAGAGATTTAAGTACAGTTACTTGCTTTAAATGTCACCAGTGGGTCATTATGCAGATAAGTGCCCCTCAATTTCACAGGCAGAGCCTCAAACACATGTCAATCAACAATCAACAAATACCCAACAACAAGTGCAGCAACAGCCACAATCACAATACAGACCAACTCCCGTACCAAGAAATAGCAAGCCTACCAAGAGAGTCACTTTCAATGATAAACCATCAAGTATTGATGATAGTCTTTTACCTGTCACTATTCCAATCAACTGTCATGAAGAAGATGACATTGTTACAGATGGTGTTATTAACGGCATTTATTCCAAAGTAATTATTGATTCAGGTGCAAACATCTCCATGGTTTCTACTGATTTTGTTACTAGTGATCTCACTCCCATTTTAACTGTTTCTATTCATGGTATATCTCACAAATTCCTCATTCTGTTCCTGTCTACCAAATGTCAGTTCAATTACCCTCAATCAATGGTGTTTGCCAGTTAGCAGCTGACAGCAGATTGCCTAATAAAACTATTAATCGGTACTGATTTTGGCAAAAACAACTTGGTATCACTTATTCATTCTGTCAAAAGTAACCCTGTTCCAGTTTTCACCGTCACACAAGAGCTATGAATGCTCAAAGTGATTTGGCAAACAAAGTAGCTGATGCCTTGCACATTGCTGAAGGTGCCAAACCAATACCACTGGATGAAATTCCAGATGTCACAGTTGCCAATGACACAATTGAAGCTGTGCCAATGGAAGCTGATGACTCCATACTTGATTTCACTGAAGATGTCATTTCACCCAATGAAGTCACTCATGAAAATCGCTTACCTGTTGATACTCATGACACAGTGTCTACAGATCCTTTACCAGTCTCCAAAAACAGGAAAGCACTTTCTATTCCCATTGAGATTCCAACATTATCATTTGATGGTATTTCCATTGACACTTTCAAACAGCTCCAGCAGGATGACTCATCACTCCAGCCACTTTGGGAGCATGCACACAATGGCAGAAAGCAATTTTTTATCATAGATGGTTTACTGATGTGTTTAACTTCAACTCTGAATACAGTCTCTCATGCACTGGTAGTACCAAAACAGCTTAGAAAACAAGTATTGATTGCAGCACATGACGGTTTAGACCATGGTGGCATAAACACCACCAGGACATTACTCAACAAACATTTTACATGGCCAGGTTTGTCAACTGATTTCAAGAATCATATTCAAGCATGTCCTAAGTGTCTCAAACACACCAAGTCAGGTGGTCACAAAGTTCCATTAATGCAGCCAGAATTGATTTGTCAAAGAGGTGAAAAAATAGCAGTGGATATTGTGGGTCCCCTGCCCACTTCCAAGCAGAAATACAGATTCATTTTACCAAGCATGGAAATGGCAACCAGTTATTCATTTGCAGTCCCTTTGAGAAATTATACTTCAGAGGAGACAGCAAAAGCAATTTTGTCAATTATTTCTAAAGGCTCCAATTTCCTCTCTGTAACACTCAACCACTTGTACAAAAAGTTTGGCATTTCCAAAATCAAAACATCTGTATACCATCCACAGAGCAATGGTAAACTGGAAAGATTTACATTTCTGTAGAAATTTACCACAATCAAGACATGGTTTCATTCCACAGGAGTTACTTTTCATCAAACCAACCCCCTATATCTTATCAACATTAAAATCATTTTGGTCATCAGCAACTTCCAACAATTTGAATCTACCACTCTTCATTTCAGAATTGGACACTATATGTCATGTCAACTTCACCATGTTAAACAGTCACTATAAGCAGCAAAGAATGTGCAGCATAGACTCAAACATGAATCTCAAATGGCCATTGACTTCAAGCCAGGAGATACAGCTTTTAAAAGGAACCCAGACTTTAACAAGTGCTTGGATGCCTCATGGGATGGTCCCTTAGTTGTTTGTGATATCATTCCACCTGTAAACTGCAGCATTAGGCAGCATGGTTCCAAACAAAAGCCAAAGGTTGTACACATCTCTCAACTCAAGAAGTCGCTCTCAATAAACAAGGCAATCATTATTCCAACGGAAGATGTAGATGATTTTTCATTTCCCACAAATACTCCTCAACCAATTTCACTTTCAGTTTCGCAACAATAACAATTGCAACATGTTTTAGACAGTTTTCCTACAGTTTTTACTGATTCACCCGGTTTAACATCCTTGGTGGAACACTCAATTTCATTAACTTCATCCATTCCTGTGTGGTCACCACCTTACACAATCCCCATTGCTCACCAAGCAGCATTCAGGGAAGAGATAGAGAAACTCATTTCACTTGGCATCATTGAGCCATCCACCTCTAAATACAGTTCATCTCCCATGCCAATTACTAAGAAGGAAGGTGGAATTAGAATCGTTATTGATTACAAGAAATTAAATGCAATAACCAAAGAACCTTTTTCTATGCCTTTCATAGAGGATATTTTGTCAGATTTAAGCAGATTGGCAGCTGCAAACTTAACTGTTAAAGTCAGCAAGTGTTGCTGGTGTTTTAAGTCATTTGACTTTCTGGGACATCATGAGGTAATGGCAAGCTTACAATTCCACAAGATAAAGTTTCACAAATTGCTCATTACATCATACCAACTAACAAAACATCTCTCAAGTCATTTTTAGGTTTAGTTACCTTTATTCAAAATTCATTCCACAACTAGCTAGTCACACAACTGTACTATAAACAACCACATGCCAAGGATAAACTTTCATTCATTATCTCAAATTAATTTGTCACTGCATTAAAGAAATCATTGTAGCAGTCACACATCACTCTTCACTGGTGATTCCAACTTATTCTGATTCATTGTGCATTTTTTTCAGATGCCTCCACAACAGGCATTGTTGGCACTCTCTGTGTATATAGAGATTCCCAATGGCAACCATGTAGTTTCTATTCTAGACAACTCATTCCCAGGGAAAGAAACTATGCTATTTTAGATTTGGAAGCTTTGGCATTGTTAGCCACTGTTCATCACTTTCATTATTATTTGTCTGGTGTTTATTTTAAAGCCTTCTCTGATCATAAGCCTCTCATTAACATTTTGGATGGTCAGCCACCCTCTGCAAGGTTGCTTAGGTGGAAAATCAAATTAGCAGATTATCATTTTGATTTAATTCATATTGCTGGGGAGGTGAATTCAGTGGCAGACACCCTCTCCAGACAGTCCTGGACATCATTGGAGGACTCCAACTCTTCAGAAAGCAGCAAGTTAGCAGCAACCTCTGAAGGAAGGGGGAGTGTGGTATAATTACCTCATCTCTCAAAGACACTGTTATGACATTGACACTCACAGCACACTCATATTGTATTCTGTTACTTCTATTATCAGCTATTCACACTAATAGTGTACACTAACATTCCATTCCCATACTTCTACTTTACACCTCATGTTTTATGCCATGTCATTCTGTCACGCTTGTACTGTTTGGCCCTTCTGTATAAAGGCTGAGCAATGCAGGTAAACTCTCAGTGTATGACCATACTATTCAGTGAATTCTTAATTACAGCAAAACTTAAACAGAATTGAGAGATCTGTCTTGGGAGCTGCTGTAAAGCTTTGAATAGCTAGATTAACTGTTGAGTTGTACACTCTGGTGGCAGCCTACTCTGGTTGTTTCCCCACAATACACCACTGTGTATCATGCTGGTATTACTATGCTATGCCTCTGTGTACTACACTTAATTACTTTACTATACCACTGTTTTATACTCTGCTATACCACTGTGTATTACGCATGTATTACTTTGCTATGCCACTGTGTAATGCAATAAAATAATTGTATATCATTAAAAATGCTAATTACACACAAAAAAATTGTTAAATAAATTTGTTCAGTTTGAAAATTAGTTCTTTGCTTCTAGAGGTAGGTTCATTTTCAATGGAATTTCAAGGAACCAAATGGACATTTTGTATTTATCCGACATCATTGTAGGTGTGATGTCATTCCACTTTTTTTGACAGTACACCTTCACCTCTCAAATCTGGAACAAGAAATTATTTGTAGTATATTATATAGAGCTAAAGTGCAGCTACGTCAGTAGCTACATTAGCAAGTACCTTGTTTTGAAATACTCTTCAGTTTGTGCAGATCAATATATTTTACTCTCTTCTGTCTCACTGTCATACACATATTATATATAATAATATACATTCATATTTAATATTGATTTACTTGTGCCATGGTACGTTCAAACTGTCCAATCAGATTGCTCAATTTGCGGTGAATATATTTCATACCCAGTCGAACCGCACCCGATTTGTGACCACTAACTCAACTGGGAAGTCAAGAAACAGCAAACAGTTGCTGATAAAGGGGAGTGACAAAATCAAGAGACAAATTTGTTTTGCAGGTAATAGGACCCTACTTTTTCAACTAAAGCTCTCTATAGTGATTATTAAATAGAATAAATCATTAAAATTTTGTGTCCCATTTATTCTAGTGTATAAAAAAATCAATTAAATAAAATGATTAAAATATATATATATTAAATTCAACCATGATTGAATTACTATGGCAGCAAACTTGAGAGCCAGACACAGTGGCGCCAGAGAAGCTGAACAATTTTTCAACAACATGAGATACTCTATTATTATTTTTTTAATTTATTTTATTTTATTATTACTACTATTACATGTATTATTATATTATTGCTGTTATTATTTAAAAATGCTATGATTTTTTTATAACTTTTCTATATTAAATAATTTTCGTAGCTGAACTCCGTCTGCTAAATCACATTAATTATATCAGTGTTTGGGCAATGGCGTGTAAAGGTTGTACCTTTTCTAGGTTTTACATGACAACTGGCACAGGGTTGTGAGCCTAGTAATTGTCGATACACTGCCTGATATCACAATCTGGATGAGTTATGTTAGAGCTTCCCTTATTTCCCCATCATTTGCAAACAAGGGTTTGATAAGCTTGTTATTTGAATTGCAAGAAGGTTGAGCACAGGCTTTGACAGCAACTTGTGAGCACTTTTTTTGCTCCATTTAGGTGAATATCCAGAAGGGTGATGTCGTTGGGCCTCTTTCTGATGAGCAACACATATACACAGCGGCAAACTTGAAGGCCGGACACAGCGGCAAACTTGAGGGCCAGATACAGAGACAAATCTGAGGGCTGGACAGATGTTGCCTAATGATTATTTGCACTTCAAGCTATAAATCACATATGACCCTCATTGAAACCCATGAGAATGACAATGAACTTTCTACTTTAATTAAAATATGGGGAAAAGTTGTGCTAGAAGAAACCAATGTATACTAGCGAAATCCATCTTGCACTCAGTCCCTTTTGTTGCAAACATAATTCAGAGTAACAAAGCCGTTCTCCTTCCACAAGTAAGCAGATTTTTTTTGGAGAATTATATTTCCAGTAGTAATCAAATTTCTTTGGATAATGACAAAAGTATAATAAATGAAGAAGGAACAGTGACTTTTAATTCTAGGTGGATGTTATACCAACTGAAGTTACATCTGTACTCTCACTTAGCGCACAAATGTATTCACAAAAAGTATGGAACTATTTTGTATAGAAAAGATGGGGATCTTCTTACATGCTTGTCATGGGCTCTAGGAACAAATAGCTTCGAAGCTGGAGAAGAGTTCACTTCTAATCCACAACATAATTGTCCCGATGAAATAATTGTATCAAGAGCTAGAGAAATAATAAATAATTTAATTCTCTCTGAAACAATGAAGCAATCTAATTCAAAATATCCACAAATGCTTGATATTAATAAAGAAATAAGTCAAATTAATCCTACTTTATGGTCATTTATTGAGTCCATAACAAAATCAGGTAAACAAAGACATGCAGACACTTCAAACAATAATAAACGTGTCAAAATGTTAAGACATTATTATCTATACTGTCTTCTTCTTTATTGCACCAATGCTCAAAAACCTCTCCGACTTCACCTAATTTTGGCTGACACAATTGAACGAAGTTTGTGGCGGATCCTGCAAGCTTATGAAAATCTTATGAAAATCTTTAATCAGCTGGGGGCAGTATGTTCTCCAGATACACATGACAGATTTGTTTCTAGCTACACTGCAAAGTAACAAACAAATTTGGGATGATTTACCACAGAATAGGCTTACAATAATGGTGTAGATAATTTTGACATGCTACAAAGTCATGCCGCAGTATATTGTGGAGATCAACACCGAAGCTATCACGGCACTACTATTCAAATAACACAACCAAATCCTTCGATTGGCTATGTTATATTGGTTGGTGATGGCAAAACATACCAACACCTTATTGAAGTAAAAAATATATACGGAGTCTTGTTTAAAAAACTGTTATTATATCCAGGAAAATGGCATATATTGGCAAATTTTCAGCCGGTGTTAATGAAAATATATTACTATGCAGGACTAAAGCAACTTGCTCAGGCATCTGGTTTTAGAGCAGAAACATTACGGTCACTAGAAAGCAAGAACGTGTGGGTTCTTGAAAAGTTTGAACATTTCGAGCTTTGATTGCTTCAGTTAATCTTGACAAACCTACACAGGATGAATTTTCATGTGATAATTCAGAAGTGCATGATATACTAAAATCAGTTGAATCGTTCTTGTTCAAAACAAAATTCAACCTATCATTCCACATACATGTAGAAGAGAAATGTATATCAGATGATACAATACAATTTTGGTATCAATTTATATTTCGTGATTGCTTATGTTACATTCAGCTATTCATAGCCATCAGGTGCCAAAAATGGGATTTGCGATGCTCATCATTAAAACAAATGGCCCCTCTTTTCTTTACTTAAGATCGAACAACTTATCAACGTCTGATACCATACCATCTGGCAGATATACAACAATATCCACCGGAATTATTAAAATATTTCAAAAGTTGTTTCACCATTTCTATAAATGGTGGAAAGGGGCATGCTGTAGCCCTTGATGAGGCACGTGAGATGTGTATTAACAAAGATTTAAATATGGCTATTGCACACCCAACACAATCTTACCTACAAAAAACATCTCTGTTTATGAAATATCATACAACATTGGCTTGTCGATGTCCACTTGCATTTCCATGTGACCATTACCTATTACTTAATTTACCTATTAATAAGCACATCTTTTTTATTGAATTTCACTTGAATATCATCTATATGAATGTCACTTTTCTCATGCTTTTTAGTAACGACCTTCAAAGTCCAGGAACTCCTGGAATAGAAGAATGTTTCCTGAGTGGCATTGTGCTTCTGAGGCTAGGCATTTAAAGGGACCGACTTGCAGACACACAGGGGTAACTGGAGACTAAATGTTGCTCACTAAGCAAACTAGCAATTTTAGAGATCTTGCGCTCAAATGAATACTGTCATTTAAATATAGCTAGCTTGTGCTATCTTTATTCTAACTGGGAGTTACTAATAGCCTGAGTAAAAAGAGCTTAGTTTCATGTTGTGGTTGAACCCTCTAAGGCAAACAAAAAAAAAAAAAGGAAAAAAAGAAAGAGATTTAGTGTAAACTTGCTACTATTGTCCAGCCAATGGGTCATTACAATTATGATCCCTATTTTTCATTCAGAAACTTGGCACCTATGATCTAGCTAGCTCTTCAACTATGCTAGCTGTGGTGTAGTGTGGACAACTTTAGTCTTTCAGAGTGAGGAAATCACTGATAATGGCTTTTCAGAAACTGATGAAGTCTATGTCCAGTAGCTCACCACAGTAACATTTGGACTTTCTGACATGAACTAACACTTAAAAAACACGTTTTGTAGAACAGACATAGATGAAAAGATCAGCACTGGAACCTGGATTGGTAAAAATTATACGCTAGATGCATGCTGCTGATGCGTGATGAATATAAATAAAAAGCTAGGAGGTAAGGTAGCAGCAGGACTTATTCTGATATAGCTAATAAGGTTACTGATCATACAAAAATACTTGGATAAGTAGAATAGATAGCAAGTGAATACATAGCTATCAGTATCTATTGCATTTGGAATAAAAGGGTATCCAGGGGATAAGGTGAAAGAGACAGATTATGTACTTTGTTTAAAAAAAAGTACGTCAACAAAGAATAAAACTAAAATACATTTTTTCATATCATTGTGTTTCTTTCCTTGACCACAAGAACATTACATAATTGTATTATGAAGTAAAAGAGAGTAACTCTAACAAGAAGCCAATGTAGCTAATTGCCTTGCCATGACCAAAAGCTGAGTTTTCTTTAAACACCTCTCCCCTCCCCCTCTTCCTGCCAACCTTGTAAACCATGTGTTGTCTAAAGTAATCATTTCTGCTGCCAATTCATTTTTGAAAGTGGTGGGTTATCGAATATAATTTTACAATTAATTTAGAGATAGTTGTGACTTTTGTCTGGACAATTAGTTTGAGAAATCAAGGTTTATTTATTCAAATTGATTTATCTACAATTAGTATGGGTAATGAGATCCTCAGAAGTGTGTCTAAGAGTTGGCCAGAGATAGATACTAAGCTATCGTAGTGACAGTGATTGGGTGCAGCAGTTAAATATAACGGGATAGATGAAAGTCATTGGCTTATATATCAACACAGCTGATGTTTTAAAGTGCTTGTAGGCCTTCACTAAAAAACATTAATTTTTTTGACTTATTTTTCAGAAAAAGCTAGTTATTTAGGCCATGTGTGATGGTAAGCTATTGTTAGTAATGCCCCAATGAGCAAATAATTTTTTGCTGCCTGCAGTAGTTTCTTCATTTGTTGGTTTACTGGAGTGCTGGAATTGTAGGAGTTCCCCATAGTTTGATTGAAACTCCTGGCTAATGAGCGTCTCTTGCATGTTTAGATTTCTTATGAAAACAGCATTTATGTAGTCAATACATACAAGCTACATATTGACTTGCATCAGCTACATAATATTGATGTATTGATAATACACCATATAAATTATTCTTTGGGTTTGTAACAGCTAACTAGCTAGCTACTCTAGTGACGTTGAGTGTTTGCACTGAATTGGTGCTTCATTAAAGTTTGTAGTTTATGCCTAGTGCAAGTAGTTTTCTGTGTGTCTAGTTTAATAATGAAGCTCTATTATACGGTCTATCATCTTAAGCTGCCTGAGGTTTCTTCCATGGCCAACCTCTCAATTAATGCTTTCCTTCACCACACTGTCAGTTTCTTTCTGCATTCATAGAGATGCCCCTACCTTTTGTCGTGTTACTCCAATCGAAAGATCCAGAACCGCCATGTTAGTGAATATTTTTAAGCAACAATACCTCTTGGCTGGAGTTTGATAAACTGTTTCTACAAGTTTAATTTGTTTAGTGGGATCAGTTTGCATAGTATATGTTAAATTTCATGATTGCACTATTTTCACTTCTGTATGTTTTTCTTTTCCTATTACTTTTGTTCTGTAGTAGGAGAAAGTGAGTGGAGCTGCTTGTGATGTCTCTGACTTAAACCAACTGTAAATGATGACTGAAGAAGTGTCAACTTTTGATCATGGAGTTACCCGACACTTTGTGTGGAGCCTGGAGAGACTTCTGTCTTGTATCATGTATTTCTTTATTCTGTAACCATCCCTTCACCCTTGTCCCAGTATGTAGTCATGTGTTTTTCACCTCTTAGTTTATTTAGTTTGCCATACAGTCTTCTAACACATTTTGGTAGATAATGTTCAGAGATTCTACATTGTCAATGTGTCGTGATATGTTCCATTTCAGTTTATTTCTCTTTTTATAACAATCTTGTTTCAATATTTTATACTCGCACATGTATTATATATTACACAACTTGAAGTTTGTATTCACCCCACCCTTATAATTGTTTCTTTCTGAATTTCATTGTTGTTGTATATATTTTTGGTTGCTTTTAAAATGGCATATACAACTTATACACGGTTAGTGTTCCCTTATTAGCTTTTATTTTTGTTACCTTGTCACGGGAAAATTGTAATACAATGCATTGGCATAACTGGACAGAAGGGGAGAGGCTCACTCTGACATAGCCACACCCTCAACTATGGCTACACACACATAGTTGTGTATGTGACTCCACTACTGTGTAGAGAGAGTTCATCCATGGTATAGTTCATGAAAGATTTAGCCTAAAATATTGGAGGAGCCTGCTATCAGCCAAATTATAAACAAACAAATATACTAGTAATGCTATTAAATGATAAAGAATGGTTTTAGTTATTTCCTTCCAAACTGCCCACAATAATATAACTTTTTTAATAACTGCCTTAATGGTGAGTGGTGCTTCCAAAAAATATAAAATAATTAATTTCCAAATTTCTTGCCCAGTGAATAGAGGTGAATGTTGTAAACTTCTTCCAGTTCTCATTCTGACTCACAATAGTTGATTGATGATGCAGTACCGATAAATGGCGATGAGTGACAGTACACAATAATAGGATTATATGAGTATGTGATATTACAGAGAAAAAAATTAATTAAAACAACATGAAGTTATATTTTCTTGTGTAGGGTTAGAACCCGAATAGTGGTCGTTCTTCAGTTGTGGTAATGGAAATGCAGTTTTAAGCCCGCCTCAGTTATGCCGCTGATGCAGCGCATTAGTACATGTAATTGTTAATTAACAAAGAACTGTTTTTAATTGGTGAAAGTGAATTTAAAATGCATGCAGAATAGAACAGTTGTGTATGTTGGTAATGGTTCAAGCTACAGTTATCACTTTAAGCTCAACTTGATCTAATCACTTGAGGGAGGCATATTTTTCCTACTTTACCTGTATATAGATGTTCACATTTAATGGTAAAGAAAGTCTTTAGCAATGTATGTTGTTTTTATTAGTGTCACAACAATTACTGTATTGTTGACTACTTCCATTTCAAGAGGTTATATTTTTCTGATTGTCATTAATGCAAAAAGCAACACAGATCATTATAATGTGTAGAGCACCCTCTAATACACTTGTCTCTGCATTTCACATAAACACACACCTCCAATTTATAGATTGCACTTATTGGTAGAAATCATAAACCAATTATTATCGTAATAAGAGTTGTTATAACTTCTGCCATCCATAGAGTTTCAAGACCCAGAGGCAATGGAAAATAAAACCTGAGAGTGAAATATCTTGATTATTCTGACTAGTACAATAAGTGTTTTTTTAAGGCTAGATATCTTCACTGCAGTAGTTCGTACTTACGTTGTTTTGGTTGAACATTTACATTTTAGTTTTAGTTATAGTTTTTTGACCAAAAATATTTCAAGATTAATTTTAGTTTTAATTTTTCACTAGCAAAGGCTACAATTTTAGTTTTAGTTTTGGTTTTACCAATGTACTAATTTCAATTCTAGTTTTAGTCTTAGTTGTTCAAATTACTAACTTCCAGTTTAGTTTAAGTTCTTTTTTTTTTTGCTAAGGGAGGTGGTTGGACTAGATAGTCGAGCAACCGCAGACTGCTATCCAATAGTTTGCCTTAGGCAAACAATATAGTACTCATGTGCTATGAAGAGACAATTCAGTAAAGGGTTTTGCTTCCTGCGACTACCAGTACCACTGGTCATTTGTCTTTCAGCGATGTCACTAAAAATGGGTAGCTATATTATAGTTTTGATCAAAAAAATAATTGTAGTTTTAGTTTTTATTCATCAGCTCTGACTTTAAGTTATCATCATCCTATTTGAATTTAGTTCTGGTTAGTTTACTAAAATGTTTTACGTGTAACTAAAATAAATTTTAGTTTTAGTTAACCAAAGCAACACTAGTTTGTACTAGAGTTGGTAGCTCAATGGGAAAAGTTGGCTGTAAAACTCTGAGTTTTAGTTCATAGGGGCTCCCTACACCCCTTGGTTGATATTTTAGCAGTTGCTCTGGCTTGGTTGGGTAGGCTTCTTAGGAAGATAGCTGTGAAATGGTAAATTAGCTAGTTGCTATAACTACTGGGGTCTTTGAGAGTAATGAGCTTGCACAGTACAGCATGAACACATCCATGCTGATATCATAAAATATCTCAAAGGTCATGTACCTAAAATACTATGTGAAGATATCTAGCATGGAAATATATATTATTACATAGGTCAGAGTGTGATATGGCAAGCCAGAGGCAGTGAAAATAAAGCCTAAGAGTGAAATATCTGGCCATATCAGTCCGACTAGTGTAATAAGTGGTTTATCCCACACTAGATATCTTTCACTGCTGTAGTTAGGACTAGGACTGGTAACTCACAGCCTAAAGTTGGTTGTAGGGGCTACCCACACCCCTAGCTGATATTTTAGCAGCTGGCCAAGTTAATCAGTACATTATATCAGGTGACACTGTGTGATGAGAGAATAATGACAAAATTTATGGGAAAATATTTTATTTCGGAATAATAACACAATTTTTTTTAAAGAAAAAAATAATTCTACAAATTTTGAGCATAATTTGGCAGGCCCTATTCCTGAGTGTGTCGTTATTCCTGAGTGTGTTGTTAATATTCCTGAAAATTTTAAGTATTATGTATACACAATGGAAAACTGTTATAATTTAATCAACAGCAAAAAATGCTCAGGCATTGTCTACTTGGAGGGATGTTAAAATGTATAAAAGTCCTGCATTGTCTATGGTGACAAAGGTGTGGAAGTCAGGAGAGAACCTGATGTACTTGCCAAAATGTGCCTTTTAATGACACACTTTTCAAATATTGACCTCTATTGCTCCACCACTAGAAATAGCAGATAATAAATTATTGATCAACATTAAAGTTATATGCGGGAATTAATTTGTGCAAACCAAACAAACAGGGGAGTGAACTGTTACTTAGCTTTATACCACCTGTATGTATTAGTGTTTTTAGGTTCTGGAAATTTCATGGATATCATGGGTGTGTGGTGTACACACTTAGTCAGAGTGTGATAACATTACTGTGATGGTTTCTGCCCCAACCTTAGCTACAGTACTGAGATATCTGAGCCTGATGATACTATTCCGGAGGTTTCTGATAATTTTTTAGTTTCTATTCCTACCTTAAAGTTTGATAGTATTTCTAGAGATGATTTTGTCAAGTTACAACGTGAAGATTTGTCTCTGAAACGTTTGGGATTGGGGTGAGTGTGGTGATAAGAGGTGTTTCATTGTTAGTGGTGTATATAGATGTGTTTGACTTCAACCTTTGGAAATTGTTCCATGCAGTATTAGTACCTAAGTGCTTGAGAAAATCTGTTTTTACCATTGCTCATGAAGGTTCTGGTCATTTTTTGTTTTAGCACTACTAGATTCCTGATAAATTCTAACTTTACCTGGCCTGGATTAAATAAGGATGTGAAAGATCACGTTAAGAATTTTAACAAGTGCCTCTCCTTCATAAAGCTCCACTATATGAACCAGAAGTTGTGGTCGAGAGATACGAGAAATTAGCTATATTGTTGGACACTTGCCTAAGTCCAGGCATGGATTTTGCTATGTTCTCACAGCCATGGACTTGTCCACCGGATCCCCCTTTGCCATTCTTGTGATGGGATATACTGCTGAAGAAACTGCTCAGAATTTGCTTAGTATGTTTTCATTTTTTGGTGCCCCCAAAACGGTATTGTCAGATCAGGGTAGTAACTTATGTCCAAAGTTCTATCATTTTTGTACGACCAATTTTCTGTGTTAAGGGTGCCTACCACCGCGTACCATCCCAAATTTAATGGGAAGCTTGAAAGATTTCATGCCTCACTGAAGGCTGTTCTTCGTAAGTGTATTTCAATAAGAAAGATTGGCCTGAAGTATTAGACTTGGTATTGTATTTCCTGAGGAACCTCCCCCAATAGTAGACACGGACACACCCATATGAGTTGACGTTCATTAAACCTACATCACATATACTATCTTCCTTAAATCTATCTGGTCCATGCTTGCGACTGGGTCAGTCAATGTCCCTAGCTTCATAGCTGAGCTGGATGCTCACCTTACTCTAACATTGCAATCCCCTAACAGAGGCTGGAGAAAGAGATTGTAACTAAGAGAGCCAAACTTGACAAGTACAAGTTAAGAGAATTTTCAAGTGGGTCAGTCAGTTATGCGATGTAACCCTGGGTTAAATGCTTGCCTGGAGGCTTCATGGGAAGGCCCCTTTGTTGTTGTAGATAAACTTTCCCAAGTAACTTATAAAATCGCTCTTAATGGCAGAAAAACCAAAGGCAAGGTTGTTCATATCAATTTGTTAAAGGCAACTGTTCTTGTGTCTAGCATCTGTGCTGTGGTGGCAATCACAGTACAGACATCATTACTCAACAGTCTGTTAAACCTCAGAGTGCTGTATTGTCCCTAGAGTGTGAAAGTTTCTTAGATGCAGTGTTGTCTAAGCATTCTGCCATTTTTTCAAAAAAAAACAACCCCTGACAAAACCAATTCTGCATCTCACACAACACAATTCCGGTATGGTCACCATCTTATTCTATTCCATCTAGAGTAGAAGTTGGGTTTCATAAAGCATTGGATGAACTAATTTATTTGGACATCATAGAGCCATCAACATCTAAATGGTTTAGCCCTCCCATTCTAATCATCAAAAAAGACGGTGACATTTCTGTTGTAGTTGACTATCATACTCTTAATGCAGTAACTGTTCCTGATCCTTTTCAAATGCCCACAGTGGATTACATCATTTCCAGCATTGGTGATGGTCAATTCTTATCAAAGTTTAATTTGCTCAAAGGATTTCATCAGGTCTCTATTGCTCCAGAGTCCCGCCCATATACGGCCTGTTCCTATAAACGTGGTGTAAATATCAATACACAATGATGCCATTTGGTCTTTAGAATGCCCCAGCGACCTTCCAGTTGCTGATGCACGTGTTCTTTGTGGTTTAGAGTCCTTTGCCTTGCCATACATTGATGATGTGATCTTATCTAAGTCTTTGTCCGATCATATGTCTCACATTGATCATGTTCTTTCGAGGCTTGAAAAACATGGACTTACCGTAAATCTTCAGATGTTGTTGGTGCTTCAAACAATTTGAGTTCTTGGGTTTCACTGTCAACAATGGTTATTTGGGTACACTTCAGGCAAGAAAGAGTTCATCAACTTCAAGATTACATATACCCTTCTACTGTCTCACAACTTCGTTCTTCTTGGGTCTTGCCAACTTTTACGCTAGTGTCATCCTGAAGTTTGCTGATCGTACTTCCGCCCTTACTAAACATACAACTAAATCTTCACCAAAATCTGTTGTATAGACTGACGACTTGACACTTTCTTTTGAGTTTACTATTTCAGAGATTTGTAATCATTCTACATTGACATGCCCAGTTTTATCAGACAAATTTGCTGTGTTTATACTGATGCTTCTTTTTGTTGTGTGGGAGGAGTTCTTTGTGTTTGTAGGGATGATGTCTGGATGCCGTGCGCCTATTACTCCCGCCAATTGCTGCCAAGGGAACAGAGGTATGCTGCCACAAAATTGGAAACACTCGTGATGTTGACATCCATTGAGCATTTTTTCCTACTATCTGCTATGTACTGACTTTGTGGTGCACTTTGACCTTAAAGCTCTGTTGCATCTTTTTTTCGTCACCAGTATTGAATGACAGGTTGTGGAGGTGGCAACTTCGACTATCTGGTTATAACTTCACTGTGATTCATGTGGCTGGCAAGATGAACTGTATTGCAGATGCGTTGTCATGGCAAGGATAGCCAGATGGAGACGACAAACTAAAAAGCCAATGATGTCAAGCTTGTCTAATGGAGGGGAGATGTGGTGAAATGACACCACATAATGAGAGACAGTTTATTTATTTGTTACATTACGCATTCACACAATATAATATGCCTAGTTATTTATAGCATGCTACTCAGATTACCAAACATTTTATCACCCTTTTTCATTCTGTGTCATACATTTCGTTCAGTTCACTCTGTGCTCTGACTTTGATAATATTCTTAACTAGACAAGTGGGTTAAAAATTAGTGCGTACCTGGTTAAGGATTAACATACTGAGCCTCAACCTATTAGCCTAGGGAGACAGAGTGAACTCTGGTGGAAATGAAGTCTCTGATTCGCAGTCTCACCACATAAATTTAAATATAAACACTATTTTGATAACCATTATGATCTTTATGTACCTGTTGAATGTGGAGTGAATCACTAGGGGAAATTCTCCAAACGAACCGATATTAATCTTTATCAGGCAGAAAGAGTGCGACAGCATGTTTCATACGGCTAACATCTGTGATCAAAGCCACACAGTCACATCTGAAGTGTCCTTGATGAGATGTGGGCTATATAGTGTTGCCAGCCAGCACCCAAACAAATGAGTTTCCAAATGCAATGGGAAATCCAAGTGGGAGCAGGAGCTGCTGTCACTGCTGATGTTGCATTTTTGAGAGGAATGGCATTACCCCCATCTGTGCGCAGAAGGTGTGGTGAGGTTATAATAGAACTACAATCTTGGACAAAATGGTGTGGCCTCAAACAATTGATACACAGGTGGCAAGATTCATCAGCCACTTTTTCTTAATTATGTTATATTATTTTCTTAGTTTTATTCATTCTTATCTAATCACTTTTGTTTGTTTAGAAGCTTTTTAGTAATAATTAAAAAAAAAAATTTTTTTTTTACAAATTGTTTATATTTATTAATGTTACTGACAATTTAAATTTGTGAAGCATAAAAAAGTACTACATAAATAGTTATTAAAACTAACAACTAAGGTAGATAGTATAAAAATTTTAAGTTATAAAGAGAATGTTCAAAAAATTGTCATAAATTTACTATAGTAGTATAAATTGTGTACTTGTTTTTTCATTAGTAGCAATAGTTAAAATTATGATTAAATTATTAAGAATAAAGTTTGTTTTATTCTTAATAATTTTATCATAATTTAAACTATTTTGTCCATGTTACTTTACCAGTGTTAAATGTTTAAAAGTACTTAATATACTTTGTTGCTACTAATGAAAAAACAAGTATACAATTTATACTATAGTAAATTTATGACAATTTTTTGAACATTCTCTTTATAAATATTGATACTTAAATTTTTTTAATACTATCTACTACCTTAGTTGTTAGTTTTAATAACTATTTATGTAGTACTTTGATTTATTGTGTATAAGTGGCTATTTTAACATTATTATTTCACTGTATTTTTTCAATTAATAGTCCAAAAATACAGTGAAATAATAATGTTAAAATAGCCACTCTTAAATTACAGTTAATTTAACATTTTGATTGGTTAACTCAGTTTCACCATTTTTTTTTTGGGGGGGGGGGGGGGGGTTGATTTAACTAAACCATTTTTGCAGTGATATGGTCATCATGACATGCTTGAAGGATCTGAATTTTTTTAGCAACTTGCAATATAGGCCGATAGTTAAACCTACAATATAAACAGCTAGACAGCTTTCATTAAATTACTTGTCTGAAAATTCTCTGATCATTTTTGATATCTTAACCTGTACTCCAAAATTTTTGATCTTTTTCTGATAGCAAGTAGCTTTAATCTGTTCCTTCAGAACCTTTAGGGTATGTGCCATCCAAAGGAAACTCTTTTTACTTCATTCAATCATTCCGGACAACATGCAAATTCAAATTTTTCTTCCTACCACCGGTAGTTATCCACACTTAGCAGAGCTGGGATGCCTGTACACTAAGCAGGTACTGAGAGCGGTGCAAGCAAAGCTCCTGGAGCTGAACTAGGAACTCGGAGGAAAAACAGGCCGTTCCTCACAGCAGGTAGTGCGGACACGGGCTACGGAGAGTCACTATTCAGTGCAGGTGCCGTATTTCATTAGGAGATTTAGCGTGGGGGTGCAAAATACACAATTATAGGTTACTTTACGCCGCGGGAGTGCAAAATATGCTAGGATATTTTATTCCGGGATGCTAAATGTAGAGTGTGTGGTGACTGGCACACTACTGCCGCGCCCAGTTCAAAATTGATTGCGCCTGCGCATATGCATTCGGTATACGCCCTTCCGGTTATCGTTTCTCACTGGAAATCTGTGACTTACTACTGTAGGATGGACGAGTTCCTGTGACTTACTGTAGGATGGACGAAGCGTCGAAGTAGTATCTGGGAATTAAGTATCTGTAAGTCAAAAATTGTTTGAATTTACATTGGCTTATAGCAGTACTCTTTGCGTGTCATATCATGCCAGCTATTTCATCAGGAGGCTGATGTTATTTTTTAGGTGTTAAGTTATCTAATTTATCATAGTTTAACGAGTGAGCAAAAGAGTGAAGCTGATTCTTGGATAAACCTATCAATATAATAATAGGCTTGTGTGTCAGACTAGGCCAACGTGACAAGCGGTGTGTGTCATGAGTAGTTTATGAGCTGTACAAAACAGGTAAAGGGTCTTCCAAACCCTCTAAAGGCCGGTTGCATACCGACAACACTTATCATTGAACCATCCAGACCTAGCACTTCAGGGAGTTCTGGAGTGCCTTATTAATATAATTGTATCGACTTTTTTATGTCTTGCCCTGTCCACTTATTCAGTATTACTTATCTATGTCTCCACTAACTTTGGTGCAAAGACTGGGAGCCATTGCCTCACTTGTTGCAAAGAAAAATCAACTTTAATAACAGCAGATCTCAATAACAAAAAATCCGCGTTGCGGCTAAAAGAATGTAGCAGTTTTTGAGGTCATGAAGTTGGTGGAGAACTTGCGGTTCCCCGAGCTGGTGGGGATTCCCCAATTAATGCAATTAACTAACGGCCGTAAGGCATGTCATAAAGCAAGAAATAACTAAGAAGTATATAAAAACTTACCCGTTAAGCTCAAAATCTAGCTGTCAGGCGTGGTGGAGGTGTCATGCTGTCCTCCCTAGCTAAATACTGTATCGTGGGATCGTGTCCGCGGACAAGAACAATGCAAACGGCTAGCATTGTAACTAGTTCCAGTGGTTTTTTTTTAATCGGCAAAATTTTAGGCATTAAATAGTTACGGTACCTTAATACCTCACCCCTAGCACAAGAATTTACTTGAGCTAGCACTTCCAAGTCTGCACAGCACTGCACCACAAGTAAATCTTGCGGGTAACGAGCACCGCAGGGCGCCAATCTCTTGTATTACTGCAAAGTCAGCGTTTCTGATGTCACAACCACAACATTCATTAGGCCACGAACGCAATTTTCTCAAGATCACTTGGTACAAAAACTGATTTTTCTTCTCAACAAGTGAAGCAACCGCTCCAATCTTTGCACTAAGTTAGTGGGGACACATAAGTAATATTGAATAAGTTTTCAACATTGAATACTTCAAATGTATGAATTGCAGTCTCCAAACTATGAAACTCAACAAATTTGTCCAAATTAGTGATATATCGCATAAATGAGCAAAATACAAGAGAAGTCAATCCATATGCAGAGCCCTCCATTCCAAAATTTGGTATTTTAAGGACTAATTAAGTTTATAACAGACCTTAACTCCATGGATTTAGCTTAAAGCAATTTGACACTCAAGTGAAAAAACACATGTTAATTCACACCTTATAAATTAAGTACATGATGTGATAGGAAATTTTTAAAGCCACATATGTGATGAATAGAGATATCTTCATGTCTGTACCAAGTTTGGAACCTGTACTTTGGAAAGTAATAACAAAACATTCAGAAATGGACAACAAAAACAAAATTCTACTCTTTAAGTTGGTTAGCATTGTAAAATAGGAGAAGGTGAGAAAAAACTGACTGATGTAACTACTTCATGGTATAATTGAAAGAAAATACAGAGAAAGGACAGAGATACTAAGGAGCAGGAGAGATAGACAAAGGAGGAGAAGGGGATCCCTGAGTTGGCTCAGGAAGAGAGAGATCAGGACAGGGAAACCATGGATAAATATATCTTATGCTTTCAGAAGAAATTAGAATTCAATTTGCAATAATTAGTAATAGTGCTTGAACGCAAAATGGCTAGCAAGCTTGTACATAGTAAAAATAGTACATTTCTTATCTCAATTTCCAAAATAGTGGTTGCTTCAGTAGCATTTGAAGACTTTCTGTTTTTCTGAATTATCAGACACAGTGTCAACAAACACCTGCTGCTCAACTGCAGTAATTTTAGCTAACAAATAAAAAAAATATGTACTTACCTCATTTTGTTTTCAAGTGGCAGTTTAAATATTAAGACATTCTGACTATTGCAGTCACCAGTGGCAACTAACATTCAACTAACTCTCAGTTACTAAAAAAAATTGACAGATTTTTTTAAAATTGTATGTGTAGTAAAGGGTGAAATTGAAAAATAAGCATTTCAAAATTATCATACAGTTTTAAGTTTTGAAGAGAAAAAGAGGCACGCATGAATGTGTTATGGGGCTTATGTATCATCCATATATACATATATAAATTACTTATTACATGAGTCAGAGTGTGATATGGTGAAATATTTCAAGAGCAGGCTAATTTATTTTCATGAGCCAAAGGAGAGTGAAAATAAAGCCTGAGAGTGAAATATCTAGCCATATCACTCTGACTAGTGTAATAAGTGGTTTATTCCACACTAGATATCTTCACTGGAGTAGTTGTTGTTGTTTTTTGGTAACATTGTGTAAAGTTTGTGAAAACCACTAGAGGCTCCCCATAACAACCCCAGCCGATATTATAGCAGCTACTCTAATCTGGTTGGGTAGGCTCCACTAGAGTAAAGGTAACTGTAAAAACCCAGAAACCTTGTATGCCAGCAATACAGCCATGAGCCTAAAAATATGTGAGCGGGTCTGGGAAAAGGTACCTTACAGCTCAAAAACTGCCGAGTCCTCAGATGCCAACCCAATAGAAAATCTCTGGCATGAAATGAAGGAGTACATCCGAAGAGAAGTCAAGCCTACCACCAAGGCGGAATTAGTCAAAGGACTTCAAGATTTTTGGAACTTAGTGGACATAAACAAATGTAACAAATACATCAGGCACTTACGTAAAGTAATACCGCGAATTATTGAATTAAATGGAGACGCTACTGGGTATTTTTTTTATATACACTTCTCAAATAATTCACATTTATACAATGTGCATTTCAATATATGTGACCGTCTATAGGAAAACCAGGCACAACGCGGCACCCTTCGAAAAAATTTTTTTTGCACTTACGGAGTTGTCGGCGTCCAGATATTGAGCTCTCCAAGTTTTATCGTCGTAGCTTAAGCTGTTCCCGCTATAATAGACCTAACCGTTCCCTTCCGTCGGCTTGAAACAATACATTTTTAAGAAATCGATCGATCTTTTCTCGATATTACGCACGCCGCGTTGTGCCCGGTTTTCCCGTAAACGGTCACATATTATATGCAGTGCAATATTTATTTTTTATTTAAACGAAGTCTTTTACAACATTGTTGAATAGATTCAACACAAGTTTTCCATAAAGGTTCAAAGTCCACTGGGTTTCCCCAGTATGGGGGGAATAATCCAAAAATACACTGCTTTAATTGATGCAATTTTTGTGGACACAGTGCCGGATATTGTCTTGTTCCAAAAGGTGTCGACATCTTCATCACATCTGGTCCAAACACCGCACCTCTGGCTAGCTTACAAGCCAGTTTCCCAATGCTGCTCTCTTTTTTGAGGTGATTGTTCATAGCCAGCACAGTTTCAATGGGTAGTAATTCACCCGTGGATGATGACCCTTCAGATAAAATGTTCGTGTATCTGATCGGTAAAGCAGTGGGAGGTGTATTTGTAATGGTGGGAGAAGCAATGGGAGGAGGGGTGGGCAGAATTGGGGTAGTTGCAGGTGATGTTATCGAGGGAGCTGGAAGAGTTGGGGGTAGAGGTGAAGTAGACAGTAATACTTGGTGTGGGTGGCGAGGAAGAACAGTGGAAGAAGTGGGGTTAATACTGGAGCATGGAAGTGCTGGTGATGGAGAGAGTGAATATGTGCACGGTGGAAAAGAGGACACAGTGGAAAAAGAGGAAACAACAGGGCAAGAGGAAGACAATATTGATGCAGAAATAGAACTAGTTGAGGATGAGAAATAGGAAGGAACATTAGAGATAGAGGAAGTTACACTACAGACTGAGGAAAAATTTAAAAAAACTGTTTAATCTGTGCCACTTCCTCCACTTTGGTCATTTTTTGCTAGAAAGTAAATGTATACCTTCAGAATCCGAACTGTATATAGTTTCTATATGGTGATCACTATTAGAGGAGGGGATCCAAGGAAGTGGCAATGGACTGCTGTCACTTTCAGTTCTGGATTGAAGGTCCATTGAAAAAGCTAGTATGAGTCCTGTGAAAAAAAAACATATCAGGTTTGCCTGTATCAATGCCATAGCAATCCACTTGAGGTTAAACCTTTTAAAGAAGTACTTGAAATCAACCACACCTGAATAGAGACTAAGTTGTTTACCACTTGCACTTACTAGCAGCTAGCTCCCCACAACTGTATTTTGCACCTTAATCACATCTTTGGACATACAGAAATCAATAAAAAGAACTAAGTTATTCACAGGCTCATTACAAAATATTTAACATAAATTGTTTCAGGATGGTATGTCCTTTCTATTTTCTCCCCCTTGTTACATGGCAAAGAGTTTTAAGATCGATACAAGAACTGATTTATTCACAGGCTAATTGTTTCAAGATGGTTATTTTATGTCTTCATTTCTTTATTTTTGTTACATGGCAAAGATTCAACTCCACCACCATGCACAAGCAAGATCAGGCAAGGAACACACGCACACATGATCAGCAGATTACAACACTGCACAGGACAAAAACTACAACAACAGGAATTTGATTCTAAGCAGGAAATTTTACCTTTGGGTTTGTTGGTTCCTTTAGTTTTTCTTGGTGTCTCCTTGTGACCCCCTTGCTTGAACTTGGTTTCTTTCCTCTCTTTTTCCTGTTACCATTTACATCTCCAACATTACTTCTCCTGGCATCCCCTACAGTATTCCCACCAGCCTCCACACTTTCACCGACATTACCATCATCCTCCACACTATTCCCCCTAGCCTCCACACTTTCACTGTCAATATCATCATCCTCCACACTATTTCCCCTAGCCTCCACACTTTCACCGCCAATACCATCATCCTCCACACTATTCTCCCTAACCTCCACACTTTCACTGCCAATACCATCATCCTCCACACTATTCCCCCTAGCCTCCACACTTTCACCGCCAATACCATCATCCTCCACACTATTCCCCCTAGCCTCCACACTTTCACCGCCAATACCATCATCCTCCACACTATTCTCCCTAACCTCCACACTTTCACTGCCAATACCATCATCCTCCACACTATTCCCCCTAGCCTCCACACTTTCACCGCCAATATCATCATCCTCCACACTATTCCCCCTAGCCTCCACACTTTCACTGCCAATACCATCATCCTCCACACTATTCTCCCTAGCCTCCACACTTTCACCGCCAATATCATCATCCCTCCACACTATTCCCCCTAGCCTCCACACTTTCACCGCCAATATCATCATCCTCCACACTATTCTCCCTAGCCTCCACACTTTCACTGCCAATACCATCATCTCACACTTATTCTCCTAGCCTCCACACTTTCATGCCAAACCATCATTCCTCCACATATCCCCCTAGCCTCAACAACTTCCAATGCCAATATCACACCCTCCACACTAGTCCCCTAGCCTCCACCTTTTCACTGACAAATTACATCACTTCCACACTATTCCCCTAGCATCACCACGTTCACTGCCAATATCTCATCCTCCACACTATTCCCCCTAGCCTCACACTTTCACTTGCAATATAATCATCCCTCCACATATTTCCCCTAGCCTCCACACTTCACCGCACAATATCCATCATCTCCACACTATTCCCCTGCATACACACTTTCACCGCCAAATCATCACTTCCACCTATTCTCCATAGCCTCCACACTTCACCGCAATACAAATCATCCTAACACACTATTCCCCACTAGCCTCCACAATTTCACAGCCATAATCATCAACATTCCACACTATGTCTCCCTAGCCTCCACCATTTCACTGCCACAATACCATCATCCTCCACACTATTCCCCTGCCTCCACACTTTCACCGCCAATATCATCATCCTCCACACTATTCCCCCTAGCCTCCACACTTTCACTGCCAATACCATCATCCTCCACACTATTCTCCCTAGCCTCCACACTTTCACTGCCAATACCATCATCCTCCACACTATTCCCCCTAGCCTACACTTTCACTGCCAATATCATCATCCCTCCACACTATTTCCCCTAGCTCCAAATTTCACAGCCAATATCATCATCCCCCCCCCCCGTCATCTTTCCACACTAATTCCCCCTAGCCTCCACACTTTCACTGCCAATACATTCATCATCCACACTATTCCCCCTAGCCTCCCCACTTAACCGCCAATATCATCATTTTCCACACTATTTCCCCTAGCCTCCACACTTTCACTGCCAATACCATCATCCTCCACACTATTCTCCCTAGCCTCCACACTTTCACTGCCAATACCATCATCCTCCACACTATTCCCCCTAGCCTCCACACTTTCACTGCCAATACCATCATCCTCCACACTATTCTCCCTAGCCTCCACACTTTCACTGCCAATACCATCATCCTCCACACTATTTCCACCAGCCTCCACACTTTCACTGCCAATACCATCATCCTCCACACTATTCCCCCTAGCCTCCACACTTTCACCGCCAATACCATCATCCTCTACTCTATTACCTACACACTCCACACTTGAACCATCACACCAAAGCACCCTTCATACCTAAATTATAATAATTTTAACATAAGAATTGTTATTAAGCTTTCCTTACATTGATCAAGGCAATTTTTCTTGGTAGGTGGAGACTCCCCAAATGGTGTAAATTCACCTGTAATGTAATCCTCCTCCAGCTTCTCCATCTCATTCTTAGACCCTATGAGTATGCAGTGTATTTGTGTATTTATTATTGTAATGCTGGAAAATATCATGCCGTATTGACTTTGAATTTGTGTAAATCCTTAAAGATTATCAGCGAAACTAGATAAAGATGGTTTAATGAGATGGCAAAAAAAAAAAGTTGCCCAATGCCAAAATATATAACCAGTCAGTACAATTAAATGTTCAAAATAAGTATTATATTACTGAAATATGCATCTTATCAACACTAAAATAAAAAATTTTAAAACATTTTCACACCTACCAACTGCACAAATCCTTGCGGAATGCCACTTTGCTCTAATCTTCACTGATACTTCATCTCCAACCTGACTTCCACCAGTGCAAATGTTTCTACTGACGCTCGTGACAGTCCTCGGCATCCCAAGAAACTAAAAAGTAGTTCCCTTTTTTTTTGTAAGTAGAAACACAGAAATTAATATTTATGACAATTGTAATTCTGACAAAATTATAAGTAGAAACAGTAGAGTGAAAAAAAATTAAATGGATATCGTGTTTAATTTTTAAAAACTATTGTTGTACTTACTGGAACTTGCTTGGGCACTCAAGAGGCTTCTAAGAGTCATGTTAAAAAAATACCGTAGCCGAAAAGTTTACCGTTGTCGAACCGTTTCACACGAACACACGAATGAAAGTGCGATTGGAATATCGCTCGCAAAATTAACACAATTTACTGCGACGGTTACACCGTTTTATTCGTACGACAAAAACGGAATGGTATAGTTTTTCGCGTACGAAATGAACGGGCGTTGCAGTACTGTTTTTTACCGTTCAATTATGCGTGCGACACCGTTCTACACTACGGAATTCGAAACTTTTGTGACCGCTACTGTAAGTCATCGGAAAAATTCTTTCTTTCTCCAATTTTTTTTTTTTTTGAAGAATTAGTCTTAGTGTAGTGACCCTTATTCTACATCTATAGTGACCCTTACTCTACATCTATGCCAAATTTCAAATGTCAAAACAACTTAAAAGACCCCAAGCGTGCCGTGGAAAGACGAGCTACTTTCTCTCTCGTTCTCGAAGTACAATAAATGGGGGATGGGCGGAGTTTCAAAGAAGCAGCTAAAACAGTGGCATAGCTTTGAGACTATTGCATGTATTCTACAGCTTACCTCTGGCTGAAAGTTTACCGTTACAGCGAATAGGGTGCCAAGGATTCTGACAAGATAGGCCGTGAGACGCTTTGAAAGCTAAAAGGAACTCTACACAAACTTCATTAGTCGCCGTTAAAAAGCAGCTGCACGATTTAATTGCGTATGTAGAGTACGCCGTTATGTATACGGAAACGTTAATTATACCTGAAGTGGAAATTCATTTTATGTTTTCTCAATTTCTAGTTCAATTGCTTTGCTGAATACAGCCCAGTTCAACCGCCAGTTTCTCTGCACTTCGAAGGTTTTACCCTCCAGTATTTTAGCACTAAGTTGAGGTAAATTGTAGCTTTTTATTAGCATAAAAAACTCAATTTTTTTGGTTTGCTCCATAAGATCCCTTTTCCTAGACCCTCTCACAAATCATTGTGAAGATATCTAGCTTGGAATAAATATATATAATATATATATATATATTATATACCAGGGCCGGCGGAAGCTTTAATTTAGTGGTCAGGCCAGAAAAGGGTGTGGTCATTGGTGTGGCCAGTACACAGAGATATGTAATTAAATGTGCCACTTCTAAGTAGACATGTGCTTTAATCAAACGCAATGAATTTATGTTGCAAATAACCACAATTAAGCATGCCTCCAAGGAAAAATTGTTGGTTTTTTCTCTATGAATAATATGTAAAGTCATGCCAATACATGGTCAGGCCATAGCCTGACCATGTACTTCAACCATGTACCCAATTTCCAGTACTGTGTCTCGCTTGCTCACATCCTCTATTATAGTAAACTTGATCATTTGCATGCTTGCTTTGTACTACTCTTCTCAACTTAAAGTTATAGTTTTCTATCTAAGAATTCTTTCAATGTATTAACATGTACTACCGTACTTTTCCTTCCATTTTCCATGCGATAATTGACATCACCAAGAACTTTGAAATAGTATAAGGACCACGCCAACTCTCACTAAATGTACGCAACATTCCAGGTTTCTGCTCTCAGACTAAGTAGCCCACACTGAATTTTCTTAACTTCTTATTCCTATCTTTCTTTCTTTTTTTTGTTCTTCCTACACTGCACTTCCTTCCTTTTGTTCTCAATAGCTATCTCCCTAATACACTCCAGTCTTCCTGCTAGTTCTTTCACCCATGCTGAAGTATTCCACACACCTTTCTTATCCCTTTTCCATCCATCATAAAGACCATCAATTGGGTCCCTAATCATTCTCCCATAAACTAGTTCACATGGAGCAAACCCTATGCTATGATTAAACCCTATGCTATGATTAAACCCTATGCTATGATTAAACCCTATGCTATGATTTGGCATACCCCTGAGTGCATGCAGTGCCATTGGCAAGACATCTGGCCATTGAAGAATTTCTTCCCTTGCCTTTGTCAAAATACTTCCCAATGTTCCATGCATATTCAAGAACTCCATTACATTCTGGGTGGTATGGACTGGTTGTTGTTATGTTCACATTAAGCATTTTGCGCACCCTTTCAAACAAACCACTCACAAATTGAATACTACAGTCAGTTAAAGCTTGTTTAGGAATATCAGTACATGTCCAAATTGGTATCGTGGCATTTGCTACTTGTCTTGCACTAATACCTCTTAATGGAATTGCCTCATGCCATCTCGTGGCTAAGCTATAGGTAAGAATATATTCTTATCTCTTGCCTTTGGTAAAGAATCAACAAAGTCAGATGTAAAGAAATATAATATTTCTTCATTCCTGGCCAAATGAATTTGGAAGCAATCAATGAAAGGCACTCCTTAACACCCATATGCCTTGAACCCTCATGTGCAAGATCAAGAATCTTTCTTCTGAGTGATGTAGGTACAGCAATTACTTGCATAGGATCACCTGTCTTGTCATGCACATTTTTAACTAGCAACCCGTCTGCGATTTCCAATGATGTATTTCCTTGCTTAGTTTCATTATATGACTCTGTTAGAGTTTGATCTGATTTATCTTCCTTCCTGAGCTCATTCCTTTCAATCCCTTTCTCTAAGACTTGCAAATGCTCAATTTCATGAACATTTCCATCTCTTCCGTTTATCATGTTGACATCGCAGAGTAATTGTACTGGATTGTCACATATTATTTCTTCATCTCTAACACATTCCCCATTTTACATCTAGACAAGAATAAAGCTCAGGCTTTCAAGCTTCGAAGGTGCCCGTCTCGATTACCTGTAAACGTAATCTCGAATTTAATTTTACGATAATCGGTTAAAAACACATTCATTGCCAAGCCAAAACCACAACAATTAAATTAAAATTTATTAATTTGGTATAACATGTATTTTGGTGATTTGATGAATTAACATACAAAGTATTATCTGTATACACTGCCCATTTATTCATCCATGTGGCAGATATGAATTAGATTTCAACTTTTAAGCTCATTCATTATCATCATTCAAGTATCTTTTAAGCTACCATGTTGATTTCCCATTACAATGGGCCTTAATTGATAATTATATTTTGTTTGCTTGTTATGTATTGACAGAAGAAACAAGTTTCTGGGAGTTAGTTGATACTAGCCCAACCCAACTATGGATAAATCATCACATTAGCTGCAGGTGGGCAGAAAATGGTAAGGTTTGTTTAATCAGGGTATTAATAACTAGGAAGACAAACTTTCAGGCTCTTAGCATTGGATAATTGTTTCAGACTTGGCAAAGCATATCAACCAGTTGATTTATGTGTAGATTTACACAAGGAGAGTTATACTTCTAACATTTGAATAGTGACTAGAAAAGATAAAAAGAAATGGATTACATTGTACTTGATTGAAAAAGAAGTAAAGAGAATATACAGTGATTGTTTAATTTCTAAGAATGGTAGTAGCCAAAACAACTTCCATTATTATTTTCAGGCTACCTTTGAGTACTCTTAGCAATTTAACAATCTCATATCAGATCAGTGTTGAATAAATTACAGCATTGGTTGCTTGAAGCAATCAGTTCACCCAGATTGACAGACATTTGTAATAGTTTATCTCACAGTAGGTTATATGTGACCGTCTACGGGAAAACCGGGCACAACGCGGCGTGCGTAATATCGAGAAAAGATCGATCGATTTCTTAAAAATGTATTGTTTCAAGCCTACGGAAGGGAACGGTTAGGTCTATTATAGCAGGAACGACTAAAGCTGCGACGATAAAACTTGGAGAGCTCAATATCTGGACGCCGACAACTCCGTAAGTGCAACAAAAAAAAAATTCGAAGGTGCCGCGTTGTGCCTGGTTTTCCTATAGACGGTCACATATATTGTCAATGCCAATACGATTTCATTAACTGTGGTAGTGTTTAAGTTATTTTGTGTTGTTTTGTTGTTTTTAATAGCACAATGGAGTTCTCTGAGAAAAATATAGTCAATAAAATCCAAAATGTAGCAAAATGGGAGTTTCTTGGGCTTCAGCTTGGATTCAGTTATGACCATCTAAAAATTATTAAAAAAGATAGCAGTGACACAAGTGAAGCTATTATTTGTCTGGTTGGAGAGTGGATAAGAAATGACAAGAAAGCCAGTTGGAAAACATTAGCTGAAGCACTGAGATTAACAGGATACAATAATCTGGCGGACTCTTTACATGGTGAAAAATTTGCAGGTGAAGTCAGAAGAAGTAGTAACATTTAAATACGCAGAATGACATTTATTTATGAATTACGTAAACTAGGTATGGCTTCTACAGTCTCTGCCAAAAAGAAGAAGGTTAGTTTGTAAATGGGTTATTGTTTTACTGGTAGATAAGTGCCTTAAGATTTTATTGCTGAATGCTATGTGTATACAGGAAAGTGAAGGCGACTACAATACTGATCAAGATAGTGTAGCAGATGATAAAGATGCATCACAGGATGTAGAAAAAAATAAAGAGTGCAGGCCTAGTGCTGCTAAAAGAGCCAAATTAGATGAGGCAGAGTTCTGTGCACCAAAATGTAAGTTAAAATTTTATGTTGTGTAAGGAAAGTGGTGAAGGTGATTACAATCATCTTTATTAAGATAAAGTAGATGAAGGTATGGATACATCACAGGAGAAGGAAAAGGATGTTGAGTGCAGGCCTAGTGCCGCCAAAAGAGCCAAATTAGATGAGGCAGAGTCCAGTGGTAAAAAATGTAAGTTAAATTTAATGTTGGGTAAGGTCCTACCTATTACTTCAAACTTCCCTGTATGTCCAAATAGTCTCCATAACTTCTTAACCTTTTTGACGCCGTGACCACATATATGTGGGCGAGAACAGGTCCGCGTTCTCCGAATTAAAAAAAAATCTGTTTTAGATTAAGCCGTCATTTCTTTTTTATACGTAAAGTAGGCATTGCAATGAACCCGTACGGGCAGGTAAGTATTTTTTTTTAATTGTCTGAAAACGGAGATCGAGTAATTTTTCTTGACCCAGAATTTTCAGGACGCAAAGCGCCCAAATTTTTGGTTGCCTGCGGACTTCAAACCCTCAGAATAGAAAGTATAAAGCTTATAGAGAGTCCCTCAGCATTTTGGAAGAATATGAAGTTTTTCCTACTGGACATCAAGAGCATTCGATTGGGTTAGTTCCTCAGAGTCTCCTCGAAACTTGCTGTAAGATGGACTGGTTCTGGTTAATTTTCAGGCTTTTAGAAGCTTATTTTGCTTGTTATAAGGCTAATAGCTACCTACTTTATATGCCTGGCTGTTTGTTTGTGGTTTGTTGCAGTTGCTTTGCAGTAGAAATTCAAAAATCTTATTCTAAAAGACGCCTGAAGTGTTAAAGAATGTCGGCGTGGAAAGGGTTTTAATGTTAAAAACAGTATTGTTTTTTAAGTTTCTCTATATAAATTATGTGGGATGTGATAAAAAGACCTAAGAGATTCTGTGTCGAGGATATTTGGCTAGTACCTGAAAGATATCCCTGTATATCCTGAGTTGTTGTTCAGAATAGTCCTAGGTTACAATTGTTTGTTTTTTTCTAATAGATTTGATCTTGTACGCTGTAAGATATTCTCTATTGTCAAAAATATTTTGAAAACTGGGAAGTTTGTGGCAGTCCTTGATTGCATATAGGAAGTACTTTGCAGTGTGAGTAATGCTAATTATACATGTATTTTCCTTACAGTGAAGCGACCAGTTAGTACTACAAAGAAACGATCTACAACTTCATCGCACTACAAGAGAACCAGTGAGTATCTATGTTATAGTGATCCTAGGAATATGTGATCTTCAGAGTTTAAATTTATTACCAGTAATTCTGGGATGTGTCCAAATACAGGCAAATGTGTGATTTAGCTTTGTTTTTTAGTTTCTCTACTGTATATAAAATATGTGGGATGTGATAAAAAGACCTAAAAGATTCTGTGTCGAGGATATTTGGCTAGTACCTGAAAGATATCCCTGTATGTCCTGAGTTGTTGTTCAGAATAGTCCTAGGTTACAATTGTTTGTTTGTTTTCTAATAGATTTGATCTTGTATGCTGTAAATTGTCAAAAATATTTTGAAAACTGGGAAGTTTGTGGCAGTCCTTGATTGCATATAGGAAGTACTTTGCAGTGTGAGTAATGCTAATTATACATGTATTTTCCTTACAGTGAAGCGACCAGTTAGTACTACAAAGGTTGAGAAACGATCTACAACTTCTTCTCACTACAAGAGAACCAGTGAGTACTTTGTTATAGTGATCCTAGGAATATGTGATCTTCAGAGTTTGAATATATTACCAGTAATTCTGGGATGTGTCCAAATACTGGCAAATGTGTGATTTAGCTTTGTTTTTTAAGTTTCTCTACTGTATATAAAATATGTGGGATGTGATAAAAAGACCTAAAAGATTCTGTGTCGAGGATATTTTGGCTAGTACCTGAAAGATATCCCTGTATGTCCTGAGTTGTTATTCAGAATAGTCCTAGGTTACAATTGTTTGTTTGTTTTCTAATAGATTTGATCTTGTATGCTGTAAATTGTCAAAAATATTTTGAAAACTGGGAAGTTTGTGGCAGTCCTTGATTGCATATAGGAAGTACTTTGCAGTGTGAGTAATGCTAATTATACATGTATTTTCTTTACAGTGAAGCGACCAGTTAGTACTACAAAGAAACGATCTACAAAGAGAACCAGTGAGTACTTTGTTATAGTGATCCTAGGAATATGTGATCTTCAGAGTTTGAATATATTACCAGTAATTCTGGGATTTGTCCAAATACTGGCAAATGTGTGATTTAGCTTTCTGGTGTGTTATACTAGGGTAAGTAAAATAAGTATAATCGTGGTTATATTTTGGTAAAGGCATAGCTGAAATATTTTAAAAATTTAATGACAAAATTAGCCAACACAACATGGCATGACTAAAGAAATGTCATTGAAGTTTTCAACAATTTTTTTTTATATCCACAGGTAAAGCCTTATGGGTCTATTTTTTTACAAAAAATATTTTATGGCAAAAATGGATAAACATTGGTTACCTCTAGCTTATGGCGCAGTTGTAAGCTCTGACGAGCTCTAGAACTCATGCTATGGGGCTAGAAACATTAGCCTGATAGACTCGTGTATAGAGCGTTGCTACGGAATCTTTTGGCGGGTTTTCACTATCAGCGGGGGGGAAATTGTAACTAATTCACTTACTTTTCTACATAATCATGTAATTCTTGCCATCGTAGTTTCACTAAGGGGACTATGTTGAGCCTATTTGACTTCTTTCAATCCACAAATAACCAGCTTAGTTCAAAGTGTCGCTGAGACATGCGGTAATAGTATACGGAATACAAAACACACACCCTAGCCTTAGCTTAGCAACTCCTTTATGCGGTGTTGTTGTTTTTTCAAATTCAGCAATAACAGGTTGAACAAAATACTAAAGTGTTGTAGGGCAAAGACGGCTTGTGCTACAGCTTCCAAATTTGGAGGATGGCATCCCAAGGTCCCGTGAAACCTACCAGTAAAAAATAATAATAGAAAACCTTATATGCTGCGTTTAAGCTGATTTTCTCAAAACTGGTCACAATTACTAGCAAGCAGGCCTGTAGCAAAGCACTGACCACGTACTCTGTCAAAACTCAAATTCAATCTTAAAAAAGCATCTTTAATCACGGAAACAAGTATTTCTGCATCAATTGAAGGAACTGAATATAAACCAAAAAAATCTTCATGTACCTGTAAATCATCACTAACCCAGCGGACAAAAAGAGTGACTTGCTCTTGATTAGATGCATCGGTAGTCTCATCAGCCATAATAGTCAGGAAAGGAGAAGTACGAAATTCCAATGCCATGTTCTGTAAAATTTTAATTCCCATGACTTTAATCATTTCGTTTTGAATTTCAGGGCTTTTAACCAATCTGAAAGAATGGGATCTTCTGCAGCCTTCATTTTTAACAATTGCTGAATGTTTCCATCAATTTCAGTACTATCACCTCTTAGCGGGAGACCTTGCCGACATAAAAACTTAATGGAGGAAAATATCTGATAAAGAGCATGAGTATTATTCTTTTTCTGAGTGGCAAATTGCTTAGATAACTGCCTTCCTATATCTTGATGGGTGGAAGGAATAGTAATCACCATATTCACAGCTTCTTGGTGAGCAGCACTGCTCTCATGATTTTTAAAGCTTCTTGTCCCATCCTTCCAGTTAGAAAACCCACGAGTTACCTATACAGTAAGTACATCTAACAATAGCTATCAAAAACACACTGTAAGGCTAAGTAGAGCTCTATACTAACTAGTTAGTTATGAGCCATAATTTTATTTAAGTATCTACTAGCAAATAGTTACAGTTAGTAGCTACCAAATAAGTTATTATAAATATATACCTGCTAGTTTTGGCCAACTATTGCATTTATAAACAATACCACATATTAGCTAAAGCTACTTACGAAGGCTGGATCAATGTAGCATGTCTTCATTCTTTTTGTCTTTACAGCAATCAGGCATACATGGCAAAACACGGTGTCATTTGCCTCGTCATAATGGAGGAATGGCCACTTCTTGAACCACTCGGGCTGAAAACTTCGAGAAACAGCATTCTTTTTCCCAAAACTTTGCTTAGGAAAATCCAATTATTTTGGTTGATGAGGCTCTGTTGGAATACTTGCCGGAACTACCTCACAAACTCTTGAAGTACTAGCCATTCAACTCACTTCAAAAAGGAACAAAATGCAGCCGTCCACCTGGAAGTGGGTGTGGTCAATTATTGTGGCATAAGGCTAACTTTGATCTTTTGGGAGCTTGTTAGAAATTTGGTACTGCCAAAACCGGACCGGCCATAGCGCTTGCTGCGGCCCTGGCAAGTACCCCGCCACACAGTGGGCTTGATGTACTAACTTTTGCAAATTAGGAATACAGTAGTATATAGTGTTAACCCTCTACCACTTGGTTTAGTTACATCATTTTCCCCATCTTACTCTCTTTCTTCCTGATCCCTTTTTTCTCTTCAGCTCTTTCTTCTTGGTTTGTGGATTCGGTTCTCATCTTTTTGTCAACCTCTTCCTGCTTCTTAGTCTCTCGGTCTTTCTATTCATAACTGTTGTTTTAGGCTTCATGAAAATGTTGGCATGCCTTATCTTTGAACGCTTTATCAACTTTTACTGTCCTCACCTGCGCTTAGCTACACAATAGTCGTCGTGTCCTTAAGGAGGTCGCATACCACCTACGAAATTTGTCAATGGTTGCTATGCACGATTACTACTTGTTCAGGCCTGCGAGGATACCTGAAGAATTGATCATTAACTTTCTCATATATGTGACCCGCTCCGTGAAAATCGACCATTTGCAATAAATTATTGAAACGCGTAAAGCCGAAAAAAGCCGAAAAAAATTTTTTTTCTGGATTTAAAAAAAAATTTAACAGGGGTAAGTACAAGGGTTTTTCAACTTCTGTGCAAAATTTCAGCGTTAGTAGATAGCATTTTCATACACTAAACTTACTTTGTCTTTTGAAGCGGTCCGTGAACGAACTTATAAAAAGACGTCATCACAGAGTCACCATAACAACTCCCGCGAAATAGCTCCAGCCTAATAGTGTCGACCAATATGGCAGAGAGAATAGCTAACGCTACAAACCTTCTGGGTGCTGAAAGCTTGCACTACAACATATCCAGTTAGTGAACAAGAAGGCCAAAAGGCTAGAAATCTATAGAGAACGTGGTTTGAGTAAACAAACGGCCATTTTTTCCCCGGCAAATGTGGGCGTAACCGTGACGCGGAGAAATTTACGGACTTTAGGCATCTTTCTGTAAAGTGATTTTTCTCGTAAAAGCGAACGGTTAATTGGTGAAAACGCGTGTAGTGTTTTTGTTTGTATCTTTGCGGAGAAGCGTCGGAGAAAAACGCTTAAGGGCTCATCGTACTTCCTGATAAATTTTGGGCTTACTGAAGCTAAAAAACGAATTTTCATTTTTTTTTGCAAATGGTCGATTTTCTGGGAGCCGGTCACATATGTGTGTTTGTTGTTACGCATGCGTGTTTTGATTTTCCCGCCCTTTTTTCTCCTTATTACTTATTCTTTTTGTTGCTCATCCATTTTAGTTTTAGTTGTTGTTGCAACTCACTCGTGTTGTGGCATTGTCGCCATCACCTCGTCATCTCTCATTCTTGTCGTGTACGTGAACTATCTTCGTCGTGTATGAACTGCCTTCGCCGTTTACGTTGAACTTTCTTTGTAGTGTACGTTGAACCCTCTTCAACCCTCTTCACTCCGTGTGAGTCATTCATTTTGTGTCTCCTTACTGTTGTGCGTGCGGTTTGTGAGATTTGTTGTTCTATCTCAGTTATCTTACATTGAGTTACTGTTCATTTTCATTTCTGGTCAACCCCTGAATCTTCGTTACAATAATTTAACTAATTAACTCTTTATTTGTGACTGTCATTGGGGCTAAGTGTGTAGCCTTAGATTGTTCAGTTTCTTACGAAGTCCAGGACGTCTGTGGGCTTTACAGCCCCACAGTTCTCTTGTTGAGTGAGGATGGCCCTGGCAGAACGTGACCGCTCCACTACTATTGATATTTACAGGGGCTTCTCCACCACAACACAAGATCAAAGGCACCACTCACTAATTTTGGAGCGAATCTGGAGGAAATAATTAGGCCTGGTTATAAAACTTTGTAGCACTTTTTTGGAGCAGTGTGGTAAGTTGGAGCTCCACAATTTGGTGCACTACTAGCCAAGTCGATACTCTACTGCAAGACGAGTTCTTTTTCATTTCAATATTATTACTTTATGATTTATTCACTTTTTTTTTTTATAAGATATTAAAAAATTCAAGTTGTGGGTGCTGTACATTTTTTAGGTTTACCCGTGTGTAAAAAATATTTCATTCTCAAGATTCCAAGAAAAATTTATACAAAATTTGGAACTTTTATTCCACTCACAATTATTATGAAATAACCCCACCCCCTATTTCTCGTACTACTATTACGCTTGCAAATTATTTTTCAGTTCATTTATATTGGTTCTAATAAGAGCCAGCCTATATCAAAAGTAAACAAACATCAATGCAGCAATAACAAGAGAGTCAGAAGAGAGGGCAGTTTCTTGGAAATAGCCCGATGTTGAGGTCTTAAAGCTGCGCCGCTTGGAAAGTCTTTGCTCCACAGACTTTAAGCGTGCTGGATCCATCTGCTCGAGCTTGTATATGCAGAGCCTAGAAAACGGTTGCAGGAGTAGAGGCAGCCTGGTGCACCTTGCCGCGTGAGCTCAGACAAGGACTACTTTATGGATTGTTGCTGTAAATGGCTATGAGACAACCTGAAGCTGAAGACACCACAACGTCACGAAGTATACTTCTGCTACTATTGCGCGATTATTCCTGCTTGCATACTATCAAATGGTGGGGTATTGACACTGGATAAATTAATGTCTGGATATACGGGCAGTGCGTGTTACTATGTGAGGCCATTCTTAATCACCTCCAAACGTGGCAACAATTTACCCATTCAATTTGTAATGATACTTTAGCAACCCAGCTCTGCTGATTAAATATTCATGAAACACACACCAATGCCATTGTTGTTACTAGCACCACATTTTAATAATGACAAACACTCTTAACTAATTGTCATTCACTATTCATTATTATGACGTAACTCATTTACTTACGATTTTGATTTTGAACATGCACACACTTGTGCGTCATTTGGAGCAGCCACACAATTCATATGCCCCCATTTATCATTTAACTACTACCATGCATTCTCAATGAAGCTGGGCTATATCAGCATTATAGATATAGTATACTATATAATGTTCATATGCTACATTTTTTGTGGCACAATCATGCTGCTTTGGAGAATCAACAAGAGATAACTGTCAAAGTATTATTGAAGATGGTCTCTGTTGCTCTTCAGTTAGCATTCTTTTTGTTCGACTTACTGAATTTAGTTGGGTGGTGAGTGAGCAAGTAACTGTGTAAGTTGCTTGTGTTGATTCCTTGTGCTGTAACTCACTTCTTCTATTTAGGATTTCCATGGGTCATTCAGGAGAAAAGAAGAACTCGGTAGAAATTCAGCACCAGCCATTGTTGAGACTTGACCAACTCAGCATGTTTATAGGCCAAACTGGCTGTGCTTGTTGCCTTACTGTGCTATTAATGAAATGGTCTAGAGCTAATAGTAGAACTACTTGCCTAGAATGTAGCTAGAATGGCAATTCAGCTACTAATTACTTTGGGTTAAACCAGCTGCAGTTTGAAAAACAGTTGTATTGAAATGCAGGTATACTGGTTTCTTTCCAAAGCCAATATAGTCTTACAGGTGTCTCCTGAGTACTGATATTTATAGAGGTAGCTTTATATAGCCAAACTTACTCAATACCACACTTGTATTCTTTGTTTCATTAGTTTTCATCATTTCTAAATCGTGCTACTCTAGTGTAAGTCTCTGCATAAAAACTGGTACTTGGTAGCTTAGTGGGCTAGCGTAGGTTTGAACACCTAAGTCCCTGAATGTAGCTGAGCTTACTCTTGTTAATCCCAGTTGAGTGGCCACCATAGAACTCCGGTGGCAGTGTGCTGAGCGTCTCGGCATCAGCTGTCCCAACATAAACTACAGGAGCCAGAATGGTAACTTTTTTGCCTCCTATCTTACAAGCAGAGCTCAAGGTACAATTCACAACATACAAGTCACTCACTTCATCCTGTTGAGACCGGTTATTTCGTGAATATGGTGCTGCTTCTTAACTTTCAATAATTGTGCTAGCTTAGAAGAATGAGTGTGATGCCCGATCCAGAATTTATAAAGACTCTGGCCTTGCATTTTCTTCCTAAGACTGATACAGTTGCTAAAGCAGTAGCAGGCATGTACTCCAATGAAATAGAGAGTGTGTTAGACCATTGCTGCTGATAAAGAAAGGTAGATACACTAAAAGGAGGAATGGTAATTCCAGAGGGAGCAGTAACAGTTGGTTGTCCAAAGAGAAACCAAAAAAAGAAAGAGGCTTAGATTGGATGAAGAGAAAGAATCAGGATAATTGATGTATCCTGTTTGAAGGACCAAAAATAGATGGTCACGTTGTAAATCCCACTGACATTCTGGACTTTGAATCAGATAATACGGATCACTATACAGAATGACTACAATTAAAAAAAGTGTATGTGTTGCAAGTTAGTGACTGTTAAACATCTACAAACATCAATGCAGACAGCTAAATAAACGAGTTTTCCGGTGTTTTTGCAGGCCTGAACATCGACGTTGCTATTAATCCATGTCTACTACTTCAAGAATTGATCACCCAGTCGCCACAATAAAGCAAGTCAAATCTCGGACTCCAGAAGCTATTAGAGATACCATCGCAACGAGTTCGAACATCACTTACTAACTATTGAGCTAACTTCTGGAAGCTATAGCATTTGAGTGAGGCAACGCAAAATATGAGAATAAACAATGATTATCTCGAGGCATTCTTCAAACTGCCGTACAGCGAGTATGGTGGTGAAGGGGTAAAACTCTAAATAGAATGAGTATAAATACTAAGCTTTACAAAATAACTATGTTGCCTTACAGAAATGATAATTATATATTTAATTTGGTTTAATGCTGTTTTTTCAAAATAGTGTACAGTTGCTGATGTATGCACATAATTATTATAATATAGAAATAGTAATGCAAATAAAACTCTTATATTATATAATATTATGATTTTATAACCTTATGCCTTAGCAAAGAATGAAAAATAAAATTCAAATCACCTCACAAACATTATCTGGTGCAATTATGAACTAGCTGCAATTAGATAATTCTAAATATTCATGTTATTGTTGGTATAATTGTGTTAAATTATAGCAAGTGAATAAACTTGTTGTTGAGCATCACTATGACATTCAGAATGTGTAATAGCCTGGTATGTCATCATTTTATTTCTGTAATAATTATAGTTGAACGAAATGTTTTACGTTTGGAAAGACGGTTTGGAGTGATAGTCAAAGACACTAAAAATGAAATATTAAATGATGAGCAGAAGATCAGAGAACTTCCTGACCTCATTGAGTATGAACTACCACAGAGATTCAAAGCGTTAGGAAACTTCGTTACTCGCACATCTCTGACAAGAGACAACTTTGATAAATTGTTTGAAGCCTTAGAACGAATGTGGAGTTTCATTGATTATGATTTATTACGAACTATTATACTTGAATATGAAAATATTGAATTGATGAATAAAGTGGATGATTACAAAGAAGATGTCGAAAAATTTTGTGCAGAAACCACTATATATGAGTTTATTCAAGCTTGGAAACCAAGATACAATGAGCAAGATATACCACAGGAACTTCGCATGTGTGTGACAGAGTTATCATTGGACCTCGAGACCAGTACTGTGAAGGATCTGAAAAAGATACAAGATAAATTAAGATATTCCTTACCACAAGAATTGGCTATGGCAGCATTTTTTATATGCAACATGAGACCAGGATCATTGAAAGTGTCCTGGCTGGTTTGGGCAGAATGTGTCCCAGACTTGATGGACAGTTTAAAGCTCCTACTTCAGTCCAAGTCGGAAATCACTTCAGAAATCCATTTATCATTCATGTCATTGGATAATGTTGTTTTATACTCTGCCTACAATGACCAGGTAATAGTGCATGTTGTTAACTATAATAGATTTTTATTGTTGTGAGTAATTCTAGCAAGGCGAAACACTCTCTTGCATGTAGAAATTAGAGCCTAGAATTTTTTATATAATATATGCAAATTTATATATAAAGGTATGTATATGTATACACACACATACGTAGGTATATTATTAGAGATATATTATTAGAGTGGTGAAATTGATGAATCTGTGAGGACTTTTGAAACTTGTAGAAAAGTAAGCTAGCCATGTTTCAGACCTGCACACTGCTTGCATTCAGCACTTTAAACAGGCAATTATATTTTAATGGATCCATTAAATGGGGATTATAGTGCAACATCAGCATACTTTCAAAATGAAGACACACTTCAGACATTTAAACATAAGATGTGTGAAACCTTTAAAAAATTGTTTATAAAGTGTTGTAGCTCATAGTGAGTTCTTTTACTTAACTCATTGCTAGTAAGTACAGTAATATAAATATTGAATACTTATGCTGAGAATGTATATAAAACATAAATGGTGATAAATTAGTAAATGGCTATTTTAATGAGGCATCAATAAGCTTGAGCAACGAAAATGGTGCATGTAGATGCTGTCTTTGTGAGAACAAGCTAAACAGGCCAGAGACACTCACTGGTATATATTTTCAACACTAAACTCCACTTACAGCAACTTCATTAACTTCGCAGCGGCAAAGCAAGCTAACACGGGCCACAACAAATTGTTTGCTCGTGTGTGTATGATGTGTGACGATAGGGTGCATTACCCACACAATCAGTACCTACGTGGAGCAGAAAGCTTCACATTTTCTAAAAAATCAGCTCAAACTTTTAAAAAGTAGCACAATGAAAGGTCTTAAATTGTGCTTCGGAGTAATTTCATACTTAAAATAACGGCTAATTGTTCCAGAATCAGAGCATGACAAACAGATAAAGAGACAGGATGACTACTATAACCCTCTCATGCAAGTGCACTGAGGGTTAACAATGTTAAGATTATGTGGTGTGTAACACCATTATCACACCACTACTAAGCAGGAACGTTTAAGAGAAGAGGGGAGTGAGAATAATAGTTAATAAATATATTTACATGGAATTAAGGGGGCAATATTTTGCAATCAGAACTTGGGTGAGCACTGAATTGATACCAGAAAGTTTGGCAAAGAGAGTAGAGTATAAATTTGCTCACCATACTTTCCTCAAATTTTGGGAATTTTCCGTTTTTTTGAAAAATTGACACTGATCATGCCTGAAGCAATCTAGCATCATTGTTCTTTGATGACTCTGAAATATTACTGAAAAATGTAGCCATCAGGAATAAGAAGGTTGTATGCGTAGTTTCTAAGTCCAAAGGTAGTGTAGGGGTGCCACCAGGTTCTCTCCAAGTAGTTGCCCTCTCAATGGTGATTTCCATGTAAGTTGAAAGTCATTTTAATGGAAATACACAATGAAATGAACAAGTCTGAGTGAAAAAAACTTGATAAAAAGTGAACACAGTTAATGTAACATTGGCCACAGCCCATACAAAATGAAATGATAATCTAGCTTGACAACAGAATGCCAAACCACCACACAACCGACTCTTCTCACTCAAATAATGTCATTTACATTCGATAGTTTGTTATGTCTCTATTCCTCTATTCTTGTTGGGATAGCCCCACATCCCCCACTAAGATGATCCTTGCGAGCATTTGATATCTGGTGGGACTATGGGACTGCCATGCCTGTCTGGAGAGTTCGTTATGCCGCACTCCGAACCCAGTCAGTAGATGATCTCGGGCTGAAACTCCTGCAGCTTTAGAGCTATCATTCTCAGTCTTCTATTCTATGTTCTACTGTGCATGAGAGATATGCACAATTAACGATCAGTGAATACTCTGAATTGTCTTCCTCACAGAAAACAATTAAGATATTCAATTAAGGATATGATAGCTAATGTTTCTAGTTCCATAACAGAATAATTAGTTTCTGTTCCAGAGTTGTCTCAATAAAATGACACTGGAAGTTTTCCTTCATCCCTCACAATATTCAGAACTGCATGGATACCATCACCACTAGCGTCTGTATGCAGATCTTCTGGCAGAGGTACATGCAAAACAGTAACATCACAGCACATTTTTTAACTCACAGAAATCAGACATCATGTCCTGGGTCCACTGTACATTGCCTGGTTAGTTTAAGTGGCTGAACAAGCTTATCCGACAATTTGGCGTGACCATGAATAAACTTTCTATAATAGTTCATACTGCCCAAATAGGATCCGAGTTGTTTCTGAGTTCTTGGTTTTCGAAAGTTCATCATAGTAGAAGTTTTATGTTTAGAACTGCCAATGACCACTTCACCCAATGGCCCAAATATTCAGTTTTGCTTCTCCCAAATTCATATTTGTCAAATTTAACAGTGAATCTGCCTTCCTCAAAGCTACCAGCACTTCCTCAAGATTTTTCAAATGTTCACTCCAAGAGTTTGAGTAGACAAAATTATCATCAAAATAATTACAGCATGATTTGCATCATTCTTTAAAACCTTTTGTACTGCCTGCTGAACACAGCAGGTGCATTTCTAAGCTCGAAAGGCATTCTTCTAGAGTGATACTTGCCATAGTGGCAGACAATTACAGCAGTGACAAAATAGTAAATATTAAACTTCTCACAAAATCTGGCAATCAGCATCACTCAAGATATTACATACTACATGTATCACATTTAATTGAATTTTCAAAAGCACTAATGGGCATCAACATTTTACTACTATTACAAATGTGATTTTAAAAAGTATATTTACATTGTTGTCTATTTTGTTGTTGTGTGTGTGTGTGTGTGTGTGTTTTTCCTCAATCTCTTCTATTACTAATATAAAATAATTATATTCTCTAGATATTAACTGGTATTATGGACAACGAAATCAAATTTGTGGAGGAATTATTGGGGAGAAAACATGTAGATCCTAATTATATTCATCATAAATATAAGGTATGTATATGATATTAAATATAATTGCCTTAACAATAAACTAATAATTCATGCAGGCTATACCTGATGCATCAAATTTAGTAATTGCATGTCTTAATGGAAATGTACAAATAGTAAAACTATTAATGCTGCATGGCGCTGATGTTAATTTACAATCAAAACATGGAGCATCACCATTGTATGCTGCCAGTCAGAATGGACATACCAAGATAGTGAGAGAACTCATAGCAAAAGGTGCTCAGATAGATCTGCAAAATAACAATGGAACATCACCATTGTATATTGCCAGTCAGAATGGACACACTGAAACAGTGAGAGAACTCATAGCAAAAGGTGCTCAGATAGATCTGCAAAATAACAAAGGAACATCACCATTATATGTTGCCAGTCAGAATGGACATACTGAAACAGTGAGAGAACTCGTAGCAAAAGGTGCTCAGATAGATCTGCTAAACAACAATGGAGTATCACCATTGTATATTGCCAGTCAGAATGGACATACTGAAACAGTGAGAGAACTCGTAGCAAAAGGTGCTCAGATCGATCTACAAAACAAAAATGGAGCATCACCATTGTATATTGCCAGTCAGAATGGACATACTGAAACAGTGAGAGAACTCATAGCAAAAGGTGCTCAGATAGATCTGCAAGAAACCAATGTAGCATCACCATTGCATATTGCCAGTCTGAATGGACATACTGAAACAGTGAGAGAACTTATAGCAAAAGGTGCTCAAATAGATCTGCAAGAAACCAATGGAGCATCACCATTGCATATTGCCAGTCAGAATGGACATACTGAAACAGTGAGAGAACTCATAGCAAAAGGTGCTCAGATAGATCTGCAAGAAACCAATGGAGCATCACCATTGCATATTGCCAGTCAGAATGGACATACTGAAACAGTGAGAGAACTCATAGCAAAAGGTGCTCAGATAGATCTGCAAAGCAACAATGGAGCATCACCATTGTATGTTGCCAGTCAGAATGGACATACTGAAACAGTGAGAGAACTCATAGCAAAAGGTGCTCAGATAGATCTGCAAAGCAACAATGGAGCATCACCATTGTATGCTGCCAGTCAGAATGGACATACTGAAACAGTGAGAGAACTCATAGCAAAAGGTGCTCAGATAGATCTACAAAACAAAAATGGAGCATCACCATTGTATATTGCCAGTCAGAATGGACATACTGAAACAGTGAGAGAACTCATAGCAAAAGGTGCTCAGATAGATCTGCAAAGCAACAATGGAGTATCACCATTGTATATTGCCAGTCAGAATGGACATACTGAAACAGTGAGAGAACTCATAGCAAAAGGTGCTCAGATAGATCTGCAAATCAACAATGGAGTATCACCATTATATGTTGCCAGTCTGAATGGACATACTGAAACAGTGAGAGAACTCATAGCAAAAGGTGCTCAGATAGATCTGCAAAGCAACAATGGAGGATCACCATTGTATGTTGCCAGTCTGAATGGACATACTGAAACAGTGAGAGAACTCATAGCAAAAGGTGCTCAGATAGATCTACAAAACAAAAATGGAGCATCACCATTGCATATTGCCAGTTATTGTGGACATACTGAAACAGTGAGAGACCTCATAGCAAAAGGTGCTCAGATAGATCTGCAAGAAACCAATGGAGCATCACCATTGTATGTTGCCAGTCAGAATGGACATACTGAAACAGTGAGAGAACTCATAGCAAAAGGTGCTCAGATAGATCTACAAAACAAAAATGGAGCATCACCATTGTATATTGCCAGTCAGAATGGACATACTGAAACAGTGAGAGAACTCATAGCAAAAGGTGCTCAGATAGATCTTCAAGACGAGATGGAGCATCACCATTGTATATTGCCAGTCAGAATGGACATACTGAAACAGTGAGAGAACTCATAGCAAAAGGTGCTCAGATAAATCTTCAAAGACAAAATGGAGTATCACCATTGTATATTGCCAGTCAGAATGGACATACTGAAACAGTGAGAGAACTCATAGCAAAAGGTGCTCAGATAGATATTCAAGACGAGGATGGAGCATCACCATTGTATATTGCCAGTCAGAATGGACATACTGAAATCGTGAAGGAACTCGTTGCAAAAGGTGCTAATGTAAATTTTCAAACGAATAGAGGATGGTCTCCATTAATGATAGCTTGCTCTGCTGGTCATTCGGATATTGTTAAAATATTATTATTCAATAAAGCTGATGTAGATTTGGTTAATGAAGATGGATTATCAGCACTATGGATTGCTCACTTGGCTGATCATTGGTACATTTATAATATACTGATTTTACATAAGATCCTGATATTAAATGAGAAAAGTAGAAGTCATTTTGTATCTGCAATGGCAAAAGCATGTTAATAGCCAATTTTTATTTTACTCTTATAATTAATATCTATACATTAGATTTAAATATTTTTTATTTTTTTAATAATTATAACTGATATAATATATAAAAATATACAGAAATTGTGAAGATGATTAGACACTGGTAGTTTTCGTGGTAACTTATGACTATGAGGGTTCATGAGCATACACTGCTTACACAGAGATACCACTGATGTTTCAGAGATAATAACTTCCATGAAGTAGCTAGTACAGCATAATTTGGTTATTGTGTAATAGCAACTTTGTGAGTATATGGAGAATATTAGGTTTGAAGTGTTGCTATGGTATTGAGACAAGGAATCAGTATAGGATACACCACAATGTGGAGGTTGTCAGTGTCTGGGGTGTAACTCCTTACAAATGCACTTAGAAGATCGGTAGCTTCACCAATGCGCGTAGGAGTGTTCGAGGGACCAGACCACTAAAGTGATCAAGTCTTCCACTAAAGTTGTGTGACCTGTGCATCTCATTTTCATTGTTATTGTAGCTAATAGCTATATTTATATTATGTTCTCTAGTTGTGATAATTTATTCATCAAATAAATGGGAGAATGTAGTTCTATTTGAAATAATGATAAAACCCATAGAATAATACAAGATAGAAAAAATATAATAATAATAATAATAGTTAAATGAAAAATAAATGAATGTAAATAAAGAACAAGTTCAGTAGCCTGTGCTGCCTAGCACTGCTACACAGTTCCTTCACTGGACAGATACTGGATCAAAATCCCTGTTGATCTAGGTTCTTTTGTTTCTCCTCTATTCCTGTGTCCCAACTCCTTCAGGAATTGCTCACAAAGACTTGATGACTGCTGGTGTGAAACATTAACCTGGAGGAAGGCTCCGGTACTTAGCACTCTTTCTCTCCTCTGCAGCGTCAGCAACCTTCCTCACATGCCAGTGGCATATGTTCTGTAAGAAGCCACTAAGAGTGTCAGGGCAAGTGGCATCCCACACCACTAGACATCCAGATTTCAAAGGAGTCAGAGTCACACCAATTGGTCTCTTACCATCTTACCACATGGGGCCTGTAGGTTCCAACCTGGAAGGAATATGGGCAGATATCAACCCTAGCTTGATGATGTCACTGATTGCTGCATGACACTGGTGTCTTCCCTCGCTTTTCTTACAATTAAGAGCATGCCTCCCCAGAGTATCCATGGCAGTTCCACATCGCTGGCAAGAGTGGGGCCCGCAGACTACAGTACCCAATCGAAGGCCTACGTACAGCCACCCTCCTAGCTATGTGCTGTCGTCCATCCTCATGCCCAGAGCGAACTGACACAAGTTATACACATAACCAGGCACTCAACTCTTAGTCTCGCGGGCCAGACCCTTTACCCAATAAGAAGAGAAAGAAATATAGGGTAAAGGGTCTGGCCCGCGAGACTACTCAACTCCTCTTTGGTGGACACTGCAAGAAGCTGGGCACGTTCCTCATCATTATAATAATGTTTTTGTTTTTGTTTAATTAAAACCTTTTTGTGTATGTCATACTTGTTTAGGCAGCGGGAGTTTCCGACCCGTGGCTTGCTGTAAATGTAATAAATTAAAAATCCACTTATAGACACATTTAGCACCAGGGCCATGTAGAGGCAGAGGAAGCAACTGACTTCTCAAAATATTACAACCTGGTTCTAATTTTAGGTGTACCTTTTGTTGATCAAGTCATGGATGAGGAAGAAATTGCACGTATTGAGCTCTCTAGTTTGTGAGACAGGAGGCATGGTAGCTAAAAGAATTAACCTAATGAAAAACTTTAACTGAAGAAGTGTTGGACATGATCGCTATATCCCCTAGAAATTTAGCTATCACTTTAGTTTTGGACCCCACACAATTTATTCAATGTTTATGTTACTTCTAGCACTTCCTGTCGAAATTGTGAGCAATCAAATCAGTGCATGACTCAACTATCATGACAGAGAGTCAGCTGGATTCACTGGCACTTGGTTACATCAATTCCTGTAGAACTCCACCTCCAGAATGTGTGCTTTGTCTGTGGGAATATTCTGGAACTACAACTGTATTAAAAAAATTAGCTACTGCCTAATGTTGTTCATTTAGTTGCACATTTGCAGTAATGTTTTTACAACTTGTATTTTATAAAAGTGAGTATAGCTATTAATATTATGGGTATGTATTGTTGGCCTCCTCTCTTACTAATTTCTAAGTTACAGCCGTGAGCACTTCTGTACCTTAAATATACTGGTCATACTCTATCTGACAATAATCACTGACAATGATCATGTTGTGTATAGCTGTGGAGGAATAGTAGAATTTATTAGCCATTTTGAGGAGTAGCAAACAGGCTTGATTCATTTCATCCAGTACATATTTTTAAATTATAGCTAACTATTGTTTAAGGGGTTGCTATTAGTTTAAAAATAGCTACAAAAAGCAACAGTTACTTATTGTGAGTGGGGTTAATATTCCTAAATGTGTGCATGTGTACAGTTTATATTTCTGAAAAATTAAATATATGTATATACAATGGAAAGTTCATATAAATTAATCAATGTAAATTAGCAACAACAGCAAAACAAATGCTCAGGCATTGTCTACTTGGAGGGATGTTAAAATGTATAAAAGTCCTGCATTGTCTATGGTGACAAAGGTGTGGAAGTCAGGAGAGAACCTGATGTACTTGCCAAATGTGCCTTTTAATAGCACACTTTTCAAATGTTGACCTCTATTGCTCCACCACTAGAAATAACAGATAATAAATTATTGATCAACATTAAAGTTATATGGGAATTAATTTGTGCAAACTAAACAAACTGAGGAGTGAACTGTACCTAGCTTTATACCACCTGTGTATATTTTTAGGTTCTGGATATTTCATGGATATCATGGGTGTGGGGTGAACACACTCAGTCAGAGTGTGAATACTACTCTCAAGTACACTAGTAGTTAATAGCAAACAGGCCTAGCTTACCAGTTTTCCAGGGTTATATTACAGCTATCTTCCTCGTGAAGCAGTATTCAACTGGACTGCGCTACTAAAGGTATGTCACGGCACCCTTAAGCCTAATTGATTTTATAAGTTTATGACACATGCAATTTGTATTTCTTGAACCAATCATGAATGCATTTTGCAAGTGACTTAACAAACATAAACTTTAAAAACCACTTGAAACAAAATACAATACGTACAGTAGGTGCCACAACAAAAGTTCTGGACTCCATTCCATAGAACAGCCGTCACACGATAAAAACGGTAGGGGAGTTTGGTAAAATACAGCCATTCCGTTCGATCACATTACCATTTTAATCTTTCCCATTTACTGCATGCCTCGCACTAATAAATATGAAATCATTTTTATCCAATAAAATGTTCCAATTTCTTGTTACGGGCTACCGAGGTGGAGCTTTAGTGTACGATTTTTGTAAGAGCTGTTTGCATTATCCCTGCAGTGTTGAATTGATACAAGGCTTTACTTACTGATATAGCTATGGAAGAGTTTCTAGCTAGAAAATAGCAGTGAATCGATGGAAAAGCTACCATTTGTTACCGCTTTAGTAAACGGTGTTGGCCATTTAGTCAAAAAAAAGTACAGAATGCAACGATAATAAATACAACTACATTTTACAGCCGTACTATGAAACAGAATTTGGAACTTTTTTGGCACACACTATACCATAAGTGAAAGCATACATCCCATTTTTTTCATTGCTATGTATTAAATAAAAAGTATTTAGGACATCTTAGTGACATCTATAAAATTACAACATTATCCACAAATAACTGTGGTACATACTTGTATGCTGTCACACAGAGAGACTATTTTCATTCCATCAGGAGAAAAGGACACATCAATCATCCAATACTGGGAGCCTGTGTGTTGCAGCGCCACTTCCTGCTTAGAATTCACATTCCATACCTGTTTGGGAATCAAGTTGCAGAACTGATACAATGAAAGTGACAAATGAGATTTTATATTTATATATTAACTTTATTATAGTATTGAGGTGAACTGAAACTAGGATCTCTTTTTCCCACAACTACTGAGTGTATTATTTATGTGGCTACTAATAACATAGTCTATATAGCCAGATTACTAGCCACCAATAGGAGTGTGCCAGCATAGAATATGTAAACTTTAGCAAATTTCGTGTACTTTGTTTGAACTCTTACCCAAATTCTGCTACTCTTTCAGTCCAAGGAAAGGAGGGGAAAAAAACAAAACAAAAAAAAACCTGCTGAATATAATATATATATATATGTATATATATGTATGAGTAATAGCACGGGTAACCGTGCTATTCTAGATTAATTGCACGAGTAACGCGATTGAAATAGCACGAGGCGAAGCCGAGTGTTATTTCAATTGCTTTACGAGTGCTATTGACCCCTAATAGCACAGGTTACCCGTGCTATCACTCGCTAATAGTAGGCCAGCTTTTAAAAAAAAGTCTTTTGCAATTGTAGCTACACTGTATTATTCAGTCACTATCTCCTTATTTCAGGATTAGCTTCCGCTGGAACTTTCTTTTCACCGTACGACTCCTCCTAATCTGTTGAAAACATTCCATCTAATACGGGTAGAGGTTCTGTGGTAAAGAAGGACATTGTCTTTAACTAGAAACTACTGGAACTGTATGTTTCCAAGGTTAACGCTCTACGCGTGCGCACTTACCCGTACTATTTCACTTAACTACCGAGGTATTTCACTTAGTTTCTACTAAGTATTTCAAATTAATTACGCGCTATTTCACTTTCCCCGTGCCATTTCAATTGAACAGCGATTTTCCCATACATTTTTGAATGGGCAACTTACACGCCGTACTATTAATACACTCAAACCTCTCTTATCCGGACAGTCTGGGACCAAGGGGTGTCCGTAACTAAGAAATGTCCGTAACTCAGAAATACTTAATTTATTCGGTGATGAACCGTGTATACAATTAATTATTTGATAATTGAATTAGTATATTACTTAAAATTAACAAAAACAACCTGTAAATACATGAATCAATTTATTTAAAATATGAAGTGATTTTAGTTTGCTTCATAGATTTCAAGCTACGCTGAGCTGCATCGTCTCTCCAACTTTTTACCAGCATAAGATTTGCAGGGTGTGTGTTGCCTTTGGACTCCAACCACTCCAAAGCAGTATCGAAAGCAGCACAAGCTTGCGATGGAGTAACTGCATTTGAAGAAGCTTCATCTTCATTTTTGGACTCAGATTCTTCTCTCTTGCAAAACATATTCTACAATTTCTTCATCGTTCATGTCCAAATATCATTCCCTGTAGATTTTGGAACACCAAACTGTCCAGACACTGCCTCACTGACTTCCCTTTCTTAACTTCTGATATTATCTCCAGCTTTCTTTCTAGAGTTAAAACGCTACGCTTGCGTTTAGTTACCGTGACCTTGCCTCCACCACCGCTGGTCGTTGAGTTCTTAGAAGAACTAGCAGGCGCACTGCCTTTCAAAGAGTTTTGAGAAGAACTAGCAGCGACGCCGCCGGTCAACGAGTTCTGAGAAGAACTAGCGGTAGACGCACTAACTGCCCGTTGATTTCCCTGCTCCATCTCCGAACACTACGCTACGATCAAATACACTCGAAGTGCCACACGCGAAATATTTTCCCGATTTTATTCGTTTAATTTGGTAGCTTTTCGACTACACCGACGATCCGTACGCAGTCAATAATTTTAGTTGGTGTCCGGTAGACAGAGGTGTCCGTAACTTAGACGAACGGATAAGAGAGGTTCGAGTGTATATATATATATAGTAGCTACTTATTACATGAGTCAGAGTGTGATATGGCGAAATATCTCTCAAGGCAAAAACTTAAAATTTCCTGTAGTCACATATTTAGGACATTTCATGCTTTCACCACCTTTCCTGTATAGGATAGGGCTAAATGTCCTGCACTATAGGACATTAGCCCTATCCACTACAGGAAAGGTGGTGAAAGCATGAAATGTCCTAAATACGTTACTATAGGAAATTCAAGTTTTTGCCCTGTAGAGCAGGCTAATTTATTTTCACAAGCCAAAGGCGAGTGAAAATAAAGCCTGAGAGTGAAATATCTAGTCATATCACTCCGATGAGATGAGTGTAATAAGTGGTTTATTCCACACTAGATATCTTCACTGAAGTTTGTTGGTAACTCTTGAAGTAAAATTGGCCATAAAACTCACTAGGGCCTCCCCACACTCCCAGCTGATATATTTAGCTGCTACTCTAACCTGGCTGGGTAGGCTCCACTTGAGTAAAGGTAGCTGTAAAAACCCTGGAAGCTTGGTCGGCCAGGCCCAGGTTGCTGTAACTAATCTGGTAATGAGCTTGCCAATGAAGCCATGAGATAACACTATATGATAACTTGAGTTATCCTACCTAAAGATAACATTGTGAAGATATCTAGGGTGGAATATATTATTTATTGTGTACTGAATCAGCCCCATTGGGTGCCTTTACATAGAAAATGTATTGAATTGGAAAGTATCTTGTGCCGCAATATTCCGCAGTAAAGGGGATGCGTTTGGTTATTGCGTCCCCCTAAGCTACATTTTTATGCTTATTGTGTCCCCAGAGGGTCTGCTAATTCTATAACACCATTCTATGCCAATTACATTAATTTGGTTAAATAAAATAGCTTTATATGAATGCGGAGACTTTTTATTACTAGCTATGAGAGTGCTCGGTTCATACACACTACTGCTTGCACTCCGCGAGAAGTCTGTCTAATTCTTTGGGTGAAATATTCTCGTTCGTTCCCTTTGCACGAACGATAACTACCATGTTCTCAAGTCGGGTAATGTTTTATTTTGAGTATTACAGTTATTTTTGCTCTTCTAAAAACTTCCGTAATTCCTCATCGTCAAGACTAACTATTGTTCACTCTCAATGCTACAAGGTGGTACTTCTTGCCTTTCACATTCCCTTTCTACTCCACCTCGAATATTAGAGAAAAGATTTTCAATGACTTCATCAGAATCTTGGCAGCATCCATTACATTAGTCATTTGGCTTTCATGCCATTTGCGCATGACCAGTACACAATAAATTGATTAATCATTGGATACTGAATATCACTCGTCTGTCAGTGGCATTTAACATTGAGCAGCATTTACACGTACCTGCGGCACTCGTGCAAATGCTAGCCGACAGACTGATATTCTGCGGTACTCAATGATTAATCTATATATATATATATATGTATGTGAGTGGGTCTAGGAAAAGGGACCTTATGGCGCAAATCAAAAAAGTTGAGTTTTTTATGCTAATAAAAAGATACAATTTATCTCAACTTAGTGCTAAAATACTGGAGGGTAAAACCTTCGACACGCAGAGAAACTGGCAGTTGAACTGGGCCCTATTCAGCAAAGCAATTGAGCTAGAAATCGAGAAAACATAAATTGAATTTCCACTTCCGGTATAATTAACGTTTCCGTATACTTAACGGCGTAACTCCGCATACGCAATTAAATCGTACAGCCGCTTTTTCGGCAACTAACGAAGTTTGCGTAGAGTTCTTTTTAGCTTTCAGAGCGTCTCACGACCTGTCTTGTTGGAATCCTTGGCTGCTTTATTCGCTGTAGCGGTAAACTTTAAGCCAAAGGTAAGCTATAGAGTGCATGCAGTAGTCTCAAAGCTATGCCGTTTTTTTTAGCTAGCACTAGAAACTCCGCCCATTCCCCGTTTATTGTACTTCGAGAATGAGAGAGAATAAAAAGTAGCTTGTCTTTTCACGGCACGCTTGGGGTCTTTTAAGTCGTTTTGACATGCGAAATTTGGCATAGACTTAGAGTAAGGGTCACTAAAACTAATTCTGCAAAAAACAAAAATAGGAGAAAGAAAGAATTTTTCCGATGACTTACTTCTGGAGCCTATATCTCAATTTCAATTTTTGCGCCGTAAGGTCCCTTTTCCCAGACCCGCTCACATATATATTTTCCAAGCAAGATATCTTCACAACGTTATCTTTAGGTACATGACCGTGCTCACCGTTATCACATAGTGTTATCTCATGGCTGTATTGCGCAAGCTCATTACCCTAGTAGTTATCAACACTTTCCCCAGTTTGTACATAAACACTGTCCCCAGTTTTTACAGCTAACTTCCTCTAGTTAGCCTACTCAACCTGGTTAGAGTAGTTGCTAAAATAACAGCTGGGGCTGGGGGAACCCCTACAGCCAACTTTATGGTGTGGAGTTAAAAAAGCCATAGTACAAACTACAGTAATGAAGATATCTAGGGTAGAATGAACCACTTATTACACTCATCAGAGTGATATGGCTAGATATTTCACTCTCAGGCTTTATTTTCACTCGCCTCTGACTCATGAAAATAAATTAGCCTGCTCATGAAATATTTCGCCATAAAATATCAGCTGGGGGTGTGGAAAGTTTTACAGCCAACTTTACACCATTGGTACCAACCCTAGTGCAAACTACTGTAGTAAAGATATCCAGCATAGAATAAACCACTTATTACACCACACTTCAGAGTGATGTGGGAAGATATTCCACTCTCAGGTTTTATTTTGTGAAATTAATTAGCCTGTTCATGAAATAATATGTATGAGTAATAGCACGGGTAACCGTGCTATTCAGGATTTATAGCACGAGTAATGCAATTGAAATAGCACAAGGCGAAGCCGAGTGTTATTTCAATTGCTTTACAAGTGCTATTGACCCCTAATAGCACAGGTTACCTGTGCTATCACTCGCTAATAGTAGGCCAGCTTTTTAAAAAAGTCTTTTGCAGTTGTAGCTATGTACACTGTATCTTTCACTCATTATGTCCTTATTTCAGCATTAGCTTCCGCTAGAACTTCTTTTCAATGTACGACTCCTCCTAATCTGTTGTAAAACATTCCGTCTAATACGTTCTGTGGTAAAGAAGGATATTGTCCCCAACTAGCAACTACTCAAACTGTACGTTTCCAAGGTTAACATTCTATGCGTGCACACTCAACCGTATTATTTCACTTAGCTACCGAGGTACAGTAGGGGTCAAAATAAAGTTCCCACAGGGTCGCTAGAAAGTCTCTGCAAAGTCGTTCTAAATAATTCTGCCGACTTTTTAATAGCCGGCGACTTTTTAATAGCCGGCGACTTCTTACCGTCAATAATTTCTACGCGAACGTTTGTTACGGCGCGTGCTAATTTGAAGTTGACTTCGCGCGCCGTTTTATTATTTTACCCGCTTATTGTAGCAACGCGCCGACTTTTTAACAACTTTTGAGCGCGCTATAGGCGCTCCGCTTTACATGCGGATTATGGCGCATTATTTGCAAAATCGCTCCAGCAGTTTTTTTGTCACGATTTTTACCGCCGACTTTTTGCCGACTTTTTACCGCGGATTTCGGCGACTTTACGGCGACTTTTGGGCGACTTTTTGCGCTAAGAAGTCCTGGTCTAGAACAGTGACACCTGCATTTATTGAGCTTTTTTACTTGGAATATCTTTTAACTGTTTCTGGACAGCTATTGCAGCAAACATGTCTATCAGGAAGGCAATCAAAGACTCCATGGCACAAAGAGGTAACTTTATTATTTTAGCAATGATAGTAGCAGTAATGATAATAATAAAATCATAATAAATTAATAATAATGATAATAATAATACTAATAATCACCATAACAACAATCATAATCCTAATAATAATAATTAAGTTTTTAATCAATTCATTTGTAAGTTCTGAGTATTTTGTAAAAGAAAAAAATTGAAATTTTATGAGAAATGACTGTGGAGTTTGTGTGTGTGTGTGTGTGTGTGTGTGTGTGTGTGGTGTAGTGTGTGGCTGGCTGTGTGGTGTAGTGGTTGTGTCATCCTTGGCTCAGGGCCTGAGGTCCCATAGTTCAACCCCCACTCTGCCAATTTTCCATCTACTGCAGTTTTCCATCTGCTTCCCATCAGTCCCACCCAGACTGGGGACCTGGCATTTGCTGGGGTGCATATTCAAGGTTATTTCTCATGAAACATCAATGGTCTAGGTGTGACTTTAGGTATCCACACCACTTGCTATGGTGAAAGGCTTTTCTCCTGTGAGTTCCTAGCAGGGCTCCAAGAATTTTGCTTGCATGGCTCACAGTGCTTGCTTACCACATAGCCAGCAAGATAATTTGCATTTGTTTGTGTGTGTGTGTGTGTGTGTGTATGTGTGTGTGTATGTATGTATGTATGTATGTATGTGTGAGCTGTAACTTATACATGAAATGTAAGTGATGTGTTAGTGCATAGGAATGATAATAAATAAAGTAATGAGTAAATACAATAACTGAGACTACCATTTCAATTGCTTAGAGTATTGCCTGGTTTTCTGGACAGAAGACGAACAGTTTTCTGTTGTGCCGAAAAAAAAAGTAAAAGATGGGGTACCTGTTGGAGGTACTTGTAGTATAAAATTAGGAAAACAACTACACCAAGCCAAAATTCTTGCAGTTGGTAAGTATACATATAACCAGAATATTAATAAATATATTTTTTACTATTGGGTGGGTAAAATTATCTAAAATCCAGCCTGAAAGTGCATATGATCAATTCCAACTAAATCTTATTTTTACTAAAGGGAGTGAAACTTTCTAAATCCAGCTGGAATGTGTAGCAACCATTTCTGAACAAAAATATTAAGAGGGAAATTTCACTAAATCCAGCTGGAATTAGTAGCAATCACACCAATATTTTGGGAGGGAAAATTAACTAAATCCAGCTGGAATGTGTAGCAACCACTAAATCCAGCTGTTAATAGCATTCCTACAACTGTTGCTAGGAGATGAAATGGGTAGTAACCACTAAATCCAGCTGTTAATAGCATTCCTACAACTGTTGCTAGGAGATGGAATGAGTAGTTAAAAAAAACAGCTGCTTTATTAGTTGAGCTCATTAAGCTCAATAATCATAGATTATAAGATTTGTTCAGTTAATGGATAAGTAGTTATAGAATAGTACAATTATAAAGTGTTTGCCAATTTTAGGTTCAGAGACAGAAATGGACTGTCTTGCTGACAATCCAGGGGAATTATCCCAATCAGTTTCAGGTGATGCAATATTTGTCAAATTACAAAAAAAAATTATTTCATTATTAAAAATTTAGTGGATACTCCAGTCAATGTGTCTTCAGTAAGTATACACTGCTGGTTTTATCTGCTGAGATAGTACAATGTTGTTTTTAAAAATTAGCCGGCAAGAAAGAGAGTGAGAGCAGTGCCTGCTGAACCAACTGTAAGTGCATAACACCATTAATTCTCCTCTACTCACATTGGCACCACATTTTAGAAATGTGCTACATGGATATTAACTAGTAGCCTTCCCCCCACCCCCCCCATTTTTTTTTCCTCCAGAATCCTTCTAAAAAGATGAAAGGAAAAGGGAAAAGAACGGTTAAAAGTAACATATCATCTCCACCTGGTTAAGTGAAAATGTGATTGAAAATTCTAAATTGCTAATGTTTGTTTGCTTGTTTGTTCTTACTTTTAGACCCTTCTAGTAACTGTAGCACTGTAAGTACAGCTTAACTGAATAAGGAAAAAAAAATTACTAATTACTCTGTCAAAATAATAGAATAATAACAATGTAAAGGAAAGAACTAACAAACGGAAGAAAACTCCACCTCCAGCAGGTGAATAAGCTTTATTTTTGTAATTCCTTTTAGTTTAGTTTTGAAATAGGAGAGTATTAATAATAGCAACAATAATAATAATAGTATTATTATTATTATTACTATTACTACTGTTCAATAAAAAGTAAAACAAGCTTGATTGTAATGTAATGTAAATAAAGTTACTTTGGTTTATTCCTCGGTGCTTCTCCTTTTTTGTGACAGGCAAACCTCCTGTGTGTTTCAAGCTGTATAGTGCTTTCATCTGTCCATATCACATCTAGGAAACCACTGTCCTTCTCATGAAGGACTTCCTTTGCCCACTGTAACCTTTTCTCCTATACATATAGAATAGATCATGTTAGTTGTATGGAGACAACCTAGACTAGCAAATCATCACCCTTTCAATTACCTTGTTGGCTGCTCTTATTAGTTGACAGTAAGAACTGCCTCTGAAGGTCCAGCCTAATGAGGTTCTACATCTTAAAATGGTGCGCAAAGACAGAATGTAGCCTGTCCTATTCAGCAGAAAGTGAAGCTGATATGCAGTAGTCTCATCATCCCTTCTCATCTGGTCCTCCACGATCATTTTAATTTCCGTTGTGATGAGACTAGGCCGACCACTCCCTGGCTTCCTTGCAATAGTTCCCCTTTCATGAAACCTCTTCAGGAATTTAAACACTCCCCGTCTACTAACTATAATCCCCTCATGTTCCAGCACATTAATAATAGTAGGAGGTTTCAGGTGTAAAACAAGGTGAAGGTGTAGTATTCTTTGTTTTTGGTAGCGTGTATAGACCATCTAAGCCCAACATTTAATGAAATAACATTGAGAAAATGTGTAGATTATGAGCATAAAATTTGATCAGGAAATACAACTATTCCTTAGTTCTTATTGATGCAGTAAGATAGTTGTTATTTTTAATTAGCTGAGACTCAGGCTGTGGTGTGGTTACCTTGAATGTTGTGGTCTTGTGGTGGCTCCAGCAGAGAGAGCGAGGGAGGGAGCAGCTAGCAGGCCTGAGCGCGCGGTGGTTTACCAAAAATGACAGCTCAGCAAAAAGGGGAAGTAAGGCCGTGGGAGCTGGAGTACGGGAGCTGGAGTAGCGTGTAGAGAGCCGCTCATTAATCTAGAGAGTTCGGTGGTACTGCCTTGGCTTATAAAGGCTTCTGGACCAAAGTAGGGGGGGGGGGGAAGAAGGCTGCCCGCTAGAAAGTAACAGCAAGAAAATAGCCGCCCTAAAAAGTCGCCACAGCCAATAAGTCGCCGTTTAAAATCGCCAGGTACAGCGTTAAAAAGTAGCCGTTAGGAGATTGTAAATAATAATAAGTCGCCATTATAAAGTCGCCGACCCAGTAAGTCGTTGCGGACTGGTCAAGTCGCTCAGAGGGCCCCGGGAATCTATTATTTAGCGGACTGATAAAATTTCACGGTGCATAGCGGAAAGTCGTTTAAAGTCGGTTAAAAGTCGTCTATGGTTAGCGACTTTTTCAACGTAAAGTCGGGGGAAAGTCTGGTCGCAATGGGAACTTTATTTTGACCCCTACTGTATTTCACTTAGTTTCCACTTAGTTACCGAGGTATTTCAATTAGATACGCGCTATTTCACTTTCCCTGTGCGATTTCAATTGAACAGCGATTTTTCCCCCATACATTTTTGAATGGGCAACTTACCCTCCGTACTATTAAATATGTGTATATATATATATATATAGTACTTATTACATGAGTCAGAGTGTGATATGGCAGAAATATTTCAAGAGCAGGCTAATTTATTTTCACAAGCAGGCTAATTTATTTTCAAGAGCCAGAGGGAAGTGAAAATAAAGCCTGAGAGTGAAATATCTTGCCATATCACTCTGACAAGTGTAATAAGTGGTTTATTCCACACTAGATATCTTTACTATTGCAGTTGGTACAAGAGGAAGGGTAAAGTTGGTTGTAGGGGCTACTCACACCCCCAGCTGATATTTAGCAGCTGCTCTAACCCTGTTTTAGAAGCAGCTCTAACCCCGTTGAGCAGGGTAAAGAGCAGGATACACCAGAGGAAAGTAGCTGTAAAACCGAGAAAATTGAAAAGTTTGGCTGGTTGCTATAACTACAGGGGTAATGAGCTTGAAATAACAGTGAAATAACAGCAGGGAGAGTTATTTCATGGTCATGTACCTAAAAATACTAGTGATGCGCTCTAATAGCACAAAATAGCAAGATGCATGTTCCCTGTAATTGCAGCTATTCCATGCATGCTTGGTGTGGCTACAAAATACTGTCAAAGTGAGAAAACAGTAGTGGTAGCTTTTTTCTATGATGAAGGCTCCTGGTACCGTAATCCTCAGGAATAGTCTAATAAATAAATTAGGAACATTCAATGGCTTTTCAAAAAGAAAGATTCTTTACTTGCTACCTGTTTCTGTTTCGTTTTAGCTCTCCTCCTCCTTGCCCTGTCTTTTTCATTTCTTATCTCTCTCCTTACTAATTTTTCTTCTGGAGTTTCTAACGCCCTCAAAGCTCTTGACAGAGCGTTTCTAACGTTTTGTCTCTCTTTCGCAGAATTTGTTTCACTGGGCATCGCTACTTCGTAGGGCGGGTAAACAAAACAAAATGTTGCTAAGAAGGTTACTCGGCCCGCGCAAGCGCATAGGAGAAAATGTGCACACGTACACCCACGCAAGAACAAAAACAATTCCTAGACCTAACTCAATCGCGGACTCATTAGAGAGTCAGCTCCGCTCGCTTCGCTGAATCATATACCACTATAAAAATATTTTTATAGTAGAAGACAAAATAAAGTTTCGAATTCCATCCATAGAACTGCTGTCTCACCGATTAAAATACAGGGGGGAAAAGGTACGTCATTTGGTAAAAAGCGACCATTCCCTTCTACCACATTATCTGTTTAATCTTTCTCATTCACTGCACACCTCGCTCAAAGAAATATAAATATCGTTTATCCTATAATTCCGATTCCGATTTTTTGTTTACAGGCAGAAGCCATCCTATTCTAAGTAGTCTCGCGGAGAAGATCGACCACCGCACAATATCGATGTTTTCTCAATGTTAGGGCCTTCTCGGGCTTAGATTTTGTACTGCTGGAGGTCGATCAGTAGCTAGCAGAAGACCTACAAAGTGCGGACCTCGTTATATGTAGCTCTGTGCCCATTGGAACTTCCGTCTACAGCTTTATTGAAGCAAGTTAAATTTTGTACAAGCTTTTTTGCACTATCCCCATAGCGTTTAATGGTCGATACAAGGCTTTAGCTTGCTGATATAGCTATGGAAGAGTTTCTACCTAGAAAATATCTGTGAATCGATGGAAAAGCTTAACCGTTTCTTACTGTTTAGTAAACGGTGTCGGCTGTTTAGTCTAAATGGTATGGAACGCAACTATGGTTTTAAAAAACTACCGTTTTATGACTACTATGGAACGGTTCGAAACTTTATTTTGTCTCCTACATTAGGTACTTTCACAATACTTCACAGTTGGGGGTTTGGAGAGCCCCTACAGCCAACTGTATACCCTGTGAGTTAAGGTCCTAGTACAAACTACAGTAGTGAAGATATCTAGGGTAGAATAAACCACTTACTACACTCACAGATTGACATGGCCAAATATTTCTTTCTCAGGCTTTATTTTCACTGCCTCTGGCTGTGAAGATAAATTAACCTGCTCATGAAATATTTCACCTGCTCATAAAATATTCTGACATATCACACTCTAACTCATGTAATGAGTATTATATATATATATATATATATATATATATATATAATATATGAAGATCACCATTCTGTTAACATAATATACAAGATCAAAAGTTACACAGAATCTGCCACCACTGTGAAGTATGAATACAGTAGCTACATACATACCTTCAGGCCTCCATCATCAAATCCAGCCACAGCCAGGGAGCCATCAGGAGACAGAGCACAAGATCGAGCACAAGCATTGAGTGGTACAACAATGGACTTCATCAGTAAACTGCCTTCTATGTCCCACACCTACGCAAGTAAGATAAATATATATACTATGTGTAATACTTGGCATTTTAGAGAAAACAGACCATTGTGACTATTTTAAAAAAAAGTTGAGTGTTTGAACATGGAAGAAGCATCTACAAAGCACTTATAAATGGAAGCATCATTGCTTCCTTGTAATTGATGTGGTTTTGGGTGTGGTTAGGAGATATTGCTTAGTCCCTGAACTATGATTTGAAAAATTGGCAACTCTGCTATTGCTGAATGGCCCCTGTAGGTAAAGTTTTTCTCCACTATCTGGTTTACTAGAATCAATATCTAAAGTGCGGAAGTCACTGTAAATTGAATCTATTAACCACCCATTGACATTTTAAAGTACGCCAAACTTTGATCCCAAATGTTATAACATTTTCACAGTAACCTTAGAGATACCACATCGTGGAGTTCAAAAAATTACTTAATAATGATTAAGCTAACTTCTCAATGCTATCACATTCGAGTGGAGCAATGAGAACAATAAACAACAATATTCTTTAGCGGTTACTTCGAAATCACCTTAAGGCAGTTACAGCGGTGAAATGGTTAAGAATTACGTATGTCTACCTCACAATAAGTCACAGGCCACTTAAATAACGAGTTAGATGACTTATATGTAAATACCAAGTCAGGTAGAGTATTGGGGGCAAAGTATTGGGGGTTTTACTTGGGGGTGGGGTGGGGAGGGGAGGGAGGAGGGCAATTTCGTAGTTTCCATACACTTACCACCACAAGTCCACTAGTTGCTGATGCTATAAGCCTTTTCCCATCTTTAGATAAATTCACACACAAGATGGTGTCTCCTGGACTGCCACAGTCAAACACTGTCAGTTCTTCTCCAGTGCTTCCATCCCATAGCTGAGGAAAAAAGATAAAAAAATAAAATAAACAAGTCTGATCGAATAACTTTTAAGCCTCTTACCAGCACACACTTTTCCTGGCTCGACACCACCCTTCTACCATCATTCAAGAACAGAGCAGGCTTCACTCCAATACCTCGTGCTTTCACACTGGCTAATAGCTCACCCGAACTCACATTCCAGACCTGAAACGAGTATTAATATACATAAGTTTAATTTATATTATCATTAAGTATAAGTTAGTCATAGACATAATATTACATACATGCATATATATTTTATAAACTAAACAGTAAAGTGTTACAATGTAGTCGAACCTAAAGCACATTTCTCCACTCTTAAAACATTGGCATAAAAAAGTTAAATAGTTGATCATACTCTGTTGACTTGCCTTGTGCTCATTGTGGCAGCAACTCAATACTTTGGAGTCGTCAGGTGAGAAGAAACATTTCAGCACTTCCTTGCTGTGTGCGGCTTCAATACTCCAAGAGCCTGAGGCCATCCACTTGCCATCAGAGCAAGCGATATCAATCAGCTGCAATGTGAAGCGAAACAAAACTTTTAATATCTAGCATCAAAAATTCTAATATATTAAAGAAAAAAATTAGATGAAAAGCAGATTTCATGCAGTGAAAAGGTTGAAAAGCACATACACATGACGTCACACCTGCTAAGGGTTACATTTGAGCTTCAAGAAAAATAGAAACTAGCAACAACAGAACTTTGAGCTTCTCACCCTTAGATAAAATGTGAATAAAATTATAAAAATATTTAACCAAAATTATAAATGTGGTACACATACTTAGTCTGAGGCTAGCTCCCTCAAACACTAGTTAAATCACAACATACTGTAGTTAATCAATTACATAACTATAAAATTATTTATCAGTTTCATCCTCTTGAAGTACTGACTCACTCGACTCAAAAGGACCATCCTCAGAATAGATCACAAAATACTTAAGATGCAAGTAAATCACAGCACTTACTTGTAGATTCCCCTGATGATAGCCCACCACCACTTTAGAGCCGGAGTTTGAGAAGAACCAGCAGCGAGGATTTAGTTGTGGCAATGTCGGCACATTGTTGCATACAACTTCTGCCTTTTCACCCTTTACCAACTAAAATACATAAATTAATTCAATCTAGCTGAATAAATACAGCAGATTTAAGTTATTAAGCTTGTTTGAAATCTTAGACGACAGAGATGTGATATTGTGAATTGGTGAGTGTGCAGTATGAATAAAAATAGTGTACATGAGTAGACAGCCAGCATCTCATTTAATTTTTAATTAACATAAGATTCAACTACAGATAGCAGAGCAATCCACTAGCCACCAATACCAGCAAGTTTACCTGCAGCTTGTTTTCCTTCTGTATGTAGCAGAGGACTAGTGGTTCATAGGTAGACCCATACTTGATGAATAGGGTGGAGAAACGTCTGTGATACTGAATGGCTGTTGCCATCTGCTCACTTTCCATTTCTATCTCTTCATTCAACAAAATCTATGGGAATAATAATTTGGTAAAGGTGGATGGAGTAAAAAACACAATTTGGTGAAGAACTGACCTTGATGATGCCTTGATCTGCTGCTGAAAGAATGTTTTGGTTCTTGGGTGAGTATCGAACACAAGTTACATAATCCCAGTGTATAGGCAGGTCTTGTAGGAGGATGCCATGAGGCAGAGACCACACCTACATCCACGCACATGCATATTCCTCACAACTATATACTCGTGTATGTACACACTTCATTCGTAATTGACAGGGTTAAATGTATTAGAATGGAGTGGGGAAATCAGAATTACATAACTAATCCTGAGAGCCATCTGAGTGCTTGCAACGAAATAATCCAAAAATAAACATAAGGGTTTTAAAATATCTACAGTACGCTTGATACGACATTCTTAAAGCACATGTCCTTGACCTCACATCTGTACATACATACACACACACATAGTTACTGTACATATATACACACATGCAAAAAAAAATGCAAATTCTCTTGCTGCCGCTAGGCAGAGCCAGGATGCCTGGATGCCTGTGCACTAAGCAGGCACTGTGAGCTGTGCAAGCAAAGTTCCTGGAGTCTGGCTAGGAACTCGCAGGATAACAGGCCTTTCCTCACAGCAAGTGGTGTGGGCACCCGAAGTCTGGACCATTGCTGTTTCATGAGAAAAGGCCTTGAATTTGCACCCCAGCAAATGCCAGGTACCCAATCACAGCTGGGTGGACTGGTGGGAGGCAGATGGAAAATCAGATGGACAAATTGCCTGAATTGGGCTTGAACTCAGGACCTCGGGGCCCTGAGCCCAGGACACAACCACTACACCACATAGCCACCACATACACACACACACACACACACATACATACTGTACATATTGCACCTTGACACTTCCACTAGTATCTCCAGTAATTAGACTAGATGCATCAGCAGAGAAGTCACAACTGAGGACAGCAAACTCCTCACCGTGATCCAAAGTCACCTCACATTCACCATTAGATGTATCCCACACCTACACAAACACACACGTACACAACTATAACTTATCATCCATTAGCATATTTGAATGTAGGCTATTGCTAAGTAGAAATACTGTACTTGGAAATTTCAAGCTGTAAATAATTAGTGTCACCTTGCTAAGCAAAGGGGAAATTTAAAAAAACCAATGATTTTAAAAACTAATAAAGGAAAAAAAGAAAAGAAAAGAAAAACACACTTGCAGTACTTTAATTTTACTGAGAATTCCAAGCTTACCCAAGCACATTCACAATGCTTTTCAGTGTTTGTTTGTTTGTTTTTGTTTTGTTTTTTGTTTGTTTGTTTCTTGCATACAAGGCACAAAAATTGTATTGATTCAATTCTTAATGGTGACATCTATAAAAACAACAACATCTATATCCTCTAGTTTTAAACCTGGTTGCTAATGAAGCTAATAGATATTTGGGTGATGCTTTTTCAGTCAGAAGAACCATGCTGCTAACCAACCCTGATGTGCTTGAGCACAAAGGGTGAGCGAGCACGTAGCCGTTGTGACGTTATATACTTTAGCTAACAAATACAGAACTACTTTCATTCCGAGCAGTTATTTTCTGTAGTCTCTGACTACCTGAATTACTAGTAGCTTTTTTACAACAAACACTCGCAGCTACTAAAAAAAAGGCAGAGTTTTTATTTACGTCTGGTAAAGGGTTTCAATACCATAGTAACCATTTGCCAGAACATTTTGTGACTTGAAAAAACAAGAAGTTCTAAATAATTACTGCACAGTGTTGAGTCTAACAGTAAGTTATTAAGATCTACATAAGTACATGTTGTGGCATTCAGAAACAACCTGATACAAAGGGGTAAACAATTAATTTTCTTGAATGATACAGGATCGCTAAACCGAAAGATTCTGTTTAGTAGAAGTATGGGAGGTGTAGACCACGAAGCAAACACAAAAACGCAAGGTCAAAGTACAAAATGACATACGTACATCTACACATAAACAAACAAATATCCTCGATTTTCAAGTGTGTTACCCCTGATAGTGTCTCGCCCGCTCCGTTCGCTTACCAATCAAAGCTTTGTCGTAACAAAGAATTCTCTCACCTTGGCCGTGTGATCCAGAGAGGCAGATGCCAGTTTAGTACCACATCTAGAAAAAGTACAGCACCTGACCTGCCCGTTGTGTCCCTGGAACATCAAGATCACCACAGAAGAAGACAAATCCCACAACTGAAATTAAAGAGAATAACTTCACAACATGAACATCTCGAGAAGAGCTTATGGAGTCTCACTCGAATGATGCCGTTCTGTGAAGCAGATACAAACTTAGTCCCATCTGGAGAGAACTTGCAGCAGAGAACTCCTTCTGAAGAGCTGCTCGTACTTTCTTGGGATGACGATCTACAGGAATTTAAAAAAATCAAAGGTACCACTACATGTAATATGTGTTTTCCTGGAGAATTCAATCTCATACAACTTGTACTGTATTACATACTTGCACTGTACCTTATAGGAATTGTAAAATCCAAACCCTGCTTGTTCTCCGGAGTTGGAGTCACTGCTGGACTGAGCATGCCCAGTCTCCACTGCTTGTAAACTGTTCCCATCAATGCATCCCAGACCTAGCAAAGCAGCAAGTACTATCAAAAAGTTTCTACACTACTTTCCCCTATTATTACGTGTAGCTTACAAATATGACAGAGTCAATGTCAGCGGAGACTACAAACTTGCTGTCTGGAGAAAGAGAGCAGCACTGGACACCATACTGGTGTCTGGTGAAGTTACACAGCATCTGTAATGTACGAGTCTCCCAAACCTACCAGGAACAATGAACAAGAAGCAAGAGGGAAGAAGAAGAGAAGAAGGATGGGTGGGTGCAGTAGTGGTATATGAAGATGTTGTGGTAAGGGGAAGCTCCATATAGGCATGTTTTTGTGGTTAAAAACTGTTCATGTGAGAAATCACCATATGAGATAGTGCCTTAAAATAATGGGGGGTCTCCACCCCCCCCCCCCCCCCCCCCCGAGCCCCCTCCCCCCCTCCTATGCATCTGGGTGGGCGGGTGGAAAGAGGGAGGGTAAGGGATTGTTGACACAAAGCAGAGAAATCTGCCTCTTTACTAGCCTACTTTATGTGCTAGGGCATAATATTGACCTGATCCTTTACTAACTCCATAGTCTACATATATTTCATCTTAACCATATATTCACCTTGACAGTGTTGTCCTCGGCACAGGACACTGCTCTCTTGCCATCTGAAGAGATGGCACAACAAGTCACAGTGTTGGTGTGCTCCTTGAAGGTGGACATCACCATTCCAATGGAGGGATCCCAAACCTGCAAATACAGTTAGTAACATAGTATTACATGGAGGGGGTGGGATGAATGGGTGGGGTTAGAATCTTGACCACACCCTTCAAGTATAAACACTAAGTACATTTACATTGTAGAGCTATGTGCTATGTGATTACATCAAGACATTAAAAATATATTACATCCTGCACCATCCATTAAACATATGTACAAAGTACAAACACACCTTGACCTCCATTCCTGCAGAAGAGATGACCTTGTCTTCATCATCAGTGAATTCGCAATGACTAACTCCTTCTTCATGGAGTCTTAACTTTAGAGCATACTTCTCTGGGTCAGAATCCTTGTTGCTACACACAGCACCAAATAAACACACACACACACATACACACACAAGAATGTGCACACATACAAAAACACACATTCAATTGAAATATAAAATGTCAGACACAGTATTAATAATTTCAATTGTTAAAATGAGTATCACTTTTCACGGAGGAAAAATAGGAGCCCGTTACAGATCTTAACAAAAAAAAAAAAATTCACACAAATATATTTCGGTATGACCCAATAAAAAGCACACTATAAATTTTAGAGTACTGACTAAACCATATCATTATTTTGAAATATATATTATTGAACACAGTAACATCAACAATATCTAAAATTTTAATGCTGTTGTTGTAACTATTTTCAATAACGTATATTTCAAAATTTATACCAGTTCAATTTGATTATCCCACGAATGTTTCATGCCTTAAATCGAGCACATCAGCACCAGTAAAATAATGTATAATGTACAATACATACAGTAGAAGACAAAAAAAGTTTCAAATTCCGTTCTGTAGAACTGCCATCACGCGATTAAAAAAACAAAGAAAAAAGGTACGCCGTTTGTTAAAAAAACGGACGTTCTGTTCCACCGCGTTACCATTTTAATCTTTCTCGTTCACCGCATGCCTCGCTCAAAGAAAAATAAAAAATCATTTATCCAATAAAACGTTCCAATTTTTTTGTTTACAGGCTCCTGAGGCAGAGCTTTTCGGGTTTAAAGAAAATTGAAGCCGTCCTATTCGAAGTTGTCTTGCGGAGAATAGCTAGTTCGACCACCACACAGTATCGGTTATTTCTCGATGTTAGGGCCTTCTCGCGCTTAGTTTTTTTTCACTACTGGAGGTCCATCGGTAGCTAACAGAAGATCTACGAAGTACAGACGTCGTTATAGCTCTGTGCCCATCAGAACTGTGGTCTGCAGCTTTATTGAAGCAAGTTAAAAAAATTTACGATCTTTTTTGCCCTATCCCCGTAGCGTTTAATGGTCGATACAAGGCCTTAGCTTGCTGATATAGCTATGGAAGAGTTTCTAGCTATAAAATATCTGTGAATTGATGGATAAGCTTAATCATTTTTTACCGTTTTAGTAAACGATGTTGGCCGTTTAGTCCAAACAGTATGGAATGCAACAATAAAAACTACGGTAAAAAAAACTACCATTTTACGGCCGTACTACGGAACGAAATTCGAAACTTTTTTTTTTGTCTCCTACTGTATGTACCTCCAAGCAAACCAAGACTTCCTCTTCTCTCCACTGGCAATGACAAAGGCCTGGTTGTAGATCTCACTCTCATTGGGCTGCATCAATGCCAGCTGCAAGATGTCATCTCTCTTGGGCTTGTTGCCCAACACATCCATGTGCCCACTCAGAAACAACTCAAACTTCTTCATGTCAGCTTGAAACTACAGATTAACATGATCACAAACTTCCATATATGCACATGGCCAGGTGAAATGACCCATGCGTACAGTGTTACATTAATCAATCTATGCACGAAGAAACATATTTTGTGCCAGAGTATACTGTGGCTTTTTTCTTACCTCTTTTAACTGCTCCATCCCTCACTGTGTTATAGTGAACTCACTGTGTTACAGAGAACTTACTGCATTACAGCGACCTTACTCAAACTCACTGTGTTATAGTGAACTCACTGTGCTATAGCAAACTCACTGTGTTACAGTGAACTCACTGTGTTACAGTGAACTCACTGTGTTATAGTGAACTCACTGTGCTATAGCAAACTCACTGTGTTATAGTGAACTCACTGTGTTATAGTGAACTCACTGTGCTATAGCAAACTCACTGTGTTACAGTGAACTCACTGTGTTATAGAGAACTCACTGTGTTATAGTGAACTCACTGTGTTATAGTGAACTCACTGTGTTATAGAGAACTCACTGTGTTATAGTGAACTCACTGTGTTATAGTGAACTCACTGTTTTATAGTGAACTCACTGTGTTATAGTGAACTCACTGTGTTATAGTGAACTCACTGTGTTATAGTGAACTCACTGTGTTATAGTGAACTCACTGTGTTATAGTGAACTCACTGTGTTATAGTGAACTCACTGTGTTATAGTGAACTCACTGTGTTATAGTGAACTCACTGTGTTATAGTGAACTCACTGTTGTTATAGTGAACTCACTGTGTTATAGTGAACTCACTGTGTTATAGTGAACTCACTGAACTCATGTTATAGTGAACTCACTGTGTTATAGTGAACTCACTGTGTTATAGTGAACTCACTGTGTTATAGGAACTCACGGTGTTATAGGTGAACTCACTGTGTTATAGTGAACTCACTGTTTATAAGTGAACCACTGTGTTATAGTGAACTCACTGTGTTATAGTGAACTCACTGTGTTATAGTGAAACTCACTGTGTTACTAGTGAACTCACTGTGTTACAGTGAACTCACTGTGTTATAGAGAAATCACAGGAACTACTGTGTTATAGAACTCACTGTGAGTGACTCATACAGTGAACTCACTGTGTTACAGTGAACTACTGAACTCACTGTGTGTTATATGAACTCACTGTGTTATAGTGAACTAATGTGTTATAGTGAACTCACTGGTTACAGTGAACTCACTGTTACAGTGAACTCAGTTATAGAGAACTCACTGTGTATAGTGAACTCACTGGTTTAGTGAACTCACTGTGTTATAGAGAACTCACTGTTTATAGTGAACTCACTGTGTTATAGTGAACTCACTGTGTTATAGCAAACTCACTGTCATGCTGTTCACCACAATGAAGTTTTTGGCAATATTTTATACAATTTTTTTGTAATTTTTACACAACTTTTTTTTTTTTGTCCTCAGCCTGATTAGAAGTGCCTATCATAATGCTGACTATTTTCTCCCTTTTTTTTCAGTATAGTGTAAAGCCCTCTAAGCCAATGTTTGTTAGAATAATATTATAACAATAGGAAAAATAATGTGCACGTCTCACTTACATTGACTGGCACTTTAGTCCGGCACTCTTTATAGTAAGCCAGCAGTTCATTGGCATCTCCATACACAATGCAACACACGATCCACTGCAGTTCTGTCAACAAACTACCCAGCAACTCAAAATCCTCTGCAAGACAAAAAAAAAAAAAGAGTGTAAATGTTGCATTGTATCATTCTCATAATGTAACTATAACATTATAGCTATTGTGGTTTGGTAAAGTACCTCATTGACATTTCCTCATTTAGTAATCATTCACTTCTTATCATACAATTAGAGAGCAAAAATAAATTACGTTGACAGTTGTAAGTGTAGCTATAAAGCTACAGCAAACTCCTTCAGCCTTTGTTTGGTCCAGGTGTAGCCTTGCATGTCCACACTGGACAGTATGTATATACACATCAGTGGCACAGGAAACCACAATCTAGGGAGGTGATTTACCACATGAACATTTTTAAACCACAAAACCAATGCCCTGCCCCCCCCCCCTCCCCCTCCCCCACCCTCCCACCATACTGAAACATCTTCCTACACCACTGCACACCATGGTTATTGAGAGATGCTCACAGTATGTATGTACTCACCTGCTGCTATGATGTGGCTGAGGAGTTTCTTGAAGACGTAGCCATCATCTGGCAGCTTGGACAAAGCACCTTCACTCTTCTCCTGGTAATTGTGTACAACTTCTCTATGGTACTCTTGCTATAAATTACACATATAACCAATCCAGTATTGACCTCCATAGTGAGTGTCCTTGCCAAACACATGCTCCAGCTAATGAGCGCATTAAATCACTACTTAAAATAAAGACCTTGCTAGCACAGATGCCTGAATACCAAAGTCAGAGTGAAATGCAGTCTAGTAAGTTTAAACCACATCACAGAAATAAAAGTGCTAGACACGTAATAAGACAACTAATTAAAAAATAATAATAATAACAAGCAAATAAACAAAAACAACTCCTGTAGTCTATAAACTACTTTGTAACCTGAGAGTGTCTTGCAGTGTTTTTCTACTCGCTCATAAAGTAATGAATTGTCAAACATTACTGTGTTTGTTACAACATAAATCCTAACTACAAGTTGGTAAGTCATCCTTCATGTGCATGCACGAGAGGGTTAATGTACTCATTCTGTCTGTTTGTTTGTGTCTGTCCGTGTGTCCATGGCAAACCTCAAAGACTGCAGCATTTCAAGAATTATCTAACTAGATTACTCAATAAAAAGTTTGTTCTGCAGTTTGTAGTCAGTTTATGTTTAGAGAGGGGAAACAGTGAAACTTGCAGATTGCACAAGTTGTGGTATCAGCACCTGCACATCAGTAATCTACAGTAGATCAGTATTTTTTTGTTCTGCCCCAATAACACCACTCAGTCTTGAAGTGCCGTGGGTTCGAACCAGTATTGCTTATAATGATTGAGTGAAGAATACAATTCATTCCCTTTATTGCGGCAAATCGCATACTCAGCTGCGTTCATCATAATCGTTTGTTTGTGTTTTTACCTGTTTTCCCTTCGAAATGGATCCCTTGAGGTAGTCCAGAATGATGTCATGTATTGCGTAGTATGGGTAGTCTCCTTCTTCTGTGGTGGAGGTGGACCAGACTTGGGCCAGAGAGTAGGAGGTGATATCTGTAACACAGCCAACACAATGTCTTATTGAATGTGCTTACAATACTCCATTTAAATGCTTGCAAGTACTGTATGTATGTATAATTACTTGTCTAATTCGGTAATCGTAAATGAATGTTTTTCACCTTCCATGTATTGATCAGTGCTCAATTCGTCCACATTCCAAATAGTGCTCAGTGCTAGCTGGGACACAGGGAAGTCATAATCCAGGACAGTTAGCTTTTGGAAGTATTCGCCTTCTTGAATCTCTTCAGGAAGACTTTCAGTTCTACACAAATCATCAAATACAATCAGTTGTTCAATACTGCAACATGTTACTACTTTCATTATGCATCATATGACATAATAAATGTAAGAATAATGAACAGCCTTATGAATCCCGTCATTGCTTTTATAGTTGTTGTTGTTGTTGTTATTGTTGTTGTCAGCACTCACGTGAGTTGTATAGAGGCATTGAGTGTAGGATGTTCGTAGCTCCAATTGTTGATCTTGGTGCTGAGATAAAGATGGCTGCTCTCCAGTTTCTCTGCTATGGCCTTCCACTTTCTCTCATTACTGTTTTTTCTGAGCATGCCTCCAATAAGAGCTATCGCCATGGGGGAACCTCTGCCATGAACACACACAGTCATATACATACTGTACATACCGTATATATATACCACTGTAAGTACATATGTTTATTCTATATAACACATTGCACTGCCGTATATTAGAGTGAGTTGACACTGGAGTGTACTTATGCTTATATACTTCATTATTACTCAATTGCAATGGTAAATTATCTACACACACACACCCACACACAAAAAAAAAAAAAAAAAAAAAAAAAAAAAAAAAAAAAACCCTGGTGATTCCACTACCAAGTCGAACAGTGCAGTGAATCTTAGGTTGCATTTTATGGGATGCTGTAGACTAAATTGTTGCTAGTAACCAAAAGTGAAGAGTTGGATCTGCATTCTGTGCAGTCTTAAATCATCACTCACTACACATGCTCACCATGTTATTATAATATTTAAAAATACAAATGGTCTACAAGCTAAAGCTGTCAAATAAGGCAAAACCTGTCATGCTTATACAAACTTAGTGTGCACTTATTCTAATTATGGCTATGTATGTGGATGTATAACTAAGCATGCCCAATGCTTCACACAACCAAACAAATTTCAAATTTTGCACAAGTTATGTAAGCTTTTATAGGAAGTTGACAATTTAAAAAAAAATTGACTCAAATTATTTCTACTCACTAACATAGTGTCCTGTATGTGTCTTTTGTACTTATGTAATCTCTAGTGTGGGATCATTGCTTATGTGAATTGAGGTCTCAGACACTCGATCATTCATCATATTCCAATAACTCCACAATATTGAAACAAATTCTATATGTATCTAATTGCTGCTCACTCAAAATTACTAATACATGGTTCACTTCATCCTCCTCCCCAATTATTATAAAACAAATACAAACATGTGTAATATCCATGTGTTACTTCTAAGTCAATAACGAGTGCCTCCCACAGCCTACGTACCTGCAGTATTCCAGAACCGTGTCAACGTATGAGGACAACTCCTTTACTTTCTTGTCTAGCCACAATGCCAGCAACTGCTTGCCTTCATGATCACTAAACCCTGCCACACCCACAACATAAAAATCAATAAACTGGGTTTACTCCTAGTCTAAAAATGAGACATTTTTTAGCGAACCAGCTTTTTTTTAGTTACCCTTGTGGCTAAGTTTAGAAAAAATTAAAAAAAATTGGTCAGTTTTTTTTTCTCCCTTTTTTTTTTAACATAAACTATGTATATGTTACAACACAATATTCTTTTCAATGTCTCAAGTAGGTACATTTGCATTACTGACGACCCTGTACCTTAAAATGCAAGCTGCATAACCATGGGCAAAGTGGTTTGATGCACACTATTCCAGTGCACTATACTTGGGAGAGCCTGTTACCAGCATTAGAAGTCATGAGTTAAATGTGACTTATCCAGGAAGTGTTGTAGTGTAGCTACTTAAACCTCTCTACTCTGATCCAGACCTCTGTCTACTAAATATTACTGTTCTCCCACCAGAAGTGGTCTCTCCATTGCAGTGTTACTATACTAACATTACCCCTCCCCCTTACCCCCACCTGCCTGTCCAATCGCATTATATAATACTGCACACAGGGATTTTTAGGCCTTTTACCCCACACCCCCCTCCCCTAAAAATGATCATGACCTTCATGGTGACATCTGGCAGCAAATTTTTCATCAATTTCATGAAAATGAGAAACCCTCCTGCAATTTTCAAAATTGCTGATTTGACCCCTCTCAACTTTTGTTCTAAAAATAACCCTGGTACATCTATTATACATACCTTGTGACACTGAGAGCTGGTGCACATTCTGTACCATGACAGGAGAGACAAGACCAGACACTCGAGTGGTGACCAGTAGCCTGCAGCGAACACTGAAGGCATTGATGACTGCATGAGACCACACATCATCCAGGATCAACAGAGACCTGGGATGCTGCTCAGCCATCACCTGCAACACACACACACACACACACACACACACACACATCAAACAAACATACATACATCCATACATCAGGTATCATACAGAGGGGGGGTGGCACTAAGATCTTCCCCCCCCCCCCCCTGTCGCCCAAATTTAGGAAACTAACAGCACATTAGCTAAATTTGAATTCTATGAGCATTTAAAATAATACAATCATGCACGGGACCGAAACACTGATCAGTTTGAAGTATACACTCTCTTATAGGCATGAGCATCAAAGTAATGTGGGCTTGAAAAATGGGTGTGGCTACCACATGTAGCATCTCCCAACTGTACGAAATATAGTACATGTATATTCATGCAAGCATAACACATTTAACTTCATAGTGTCAATTTTTATGCAAGGATGGAACTCATATTCTGCATCACAAACACCCCCCCCCCCACCCCCCAACCCCTTCCAGCAACTGTATTATACAACCCACAAGCTTATGTCACTTGATCAGAGGCTAAATAATCAGTGCTACTTTACAAAGTAGATACAAATACACATATGTAGCAGACAAAACACTTTCAAGTAACCATATACCACACTTCACATCCTTGTCCTCACTAAGTTCACAGCACCTTCTGAAGGTAATTCTTGGCCGTCTCCACTGATGGTAACTGCTGGTTGCTGTTGCTCATGTCTAGTCTCAGGATGAGAGCTTGTAGCTTACTCAGCAGCTTTGCTCCATCGACATCGCCATAGCGATCCGTCAACTTGCCCAGAGTCAGCCAATGCACTCCACCTAATGGACCCGATGTGAGAACAATTAACACCACAGTCACACGATACTGTGACATCATCGCCACGACACCCAATCTCCCACTTCACTTTGCTCAGCCAACACACGACCGTGCACGCTCACCTGGGAATATCTCGTCCAGAACAACGGCATCTCTGACAGCCTCGGCTGCTAGGACAGTCTTACCAAAGCCAGCCATCCCGTGCACCACCACCCATCTGCACAATCATACATACATAGACACTATGCTTGTTTTAGATCTATCTCTCAAACACCATCTCTAATTAGATCACAGTTTTATAATTCTGTAATGCGCTATTCAACTTCTCTTCCTCCACTTCTAAACCACATTCACGTACCACTGTAATAACCAATTATTGGGGGGAAATAATTTAATAAGATACAGGGATGGATGCTAATTAATATTGAAAAGAAAATATAGATGCCGAGGTAAAAATGGTTTGAATATTTGTTGAGGAACACGACACTTGCTGTATTCATTCAATAAACTACATGTGTTCTATTATTTTCAAGTCTTCACATTGTGAGCGATCAATTCAGTGCTGAGTCAGGTGGAGGCTCCTTACATTTTATTTCTGTTGCTGGCAATTAAAGACAGAATGAAATGAAGAATTGCTATAGTAGCTAGCTAAGTGAAAGTACAATATTGTTCATCACTCATCGTCCATAACTCATTTATCCCTCTTGACAAAGTTCAAGGTTAATGTCAGCAAAGGGCTCCATTTTGCCAGTCAAACAGCAACAGTATCAAGACTGGTTTTTCCTACCATTTGTGTATGCAGCAGTGAGAGTAGCCAGGTAGACTGTTGATAGTTGGTGGAAGATGAGCACTGTATTGGGGGCGTGTATTGTTGCATTCAGACAAGAGAATCGTGCGCGTGCAGTCACAACATCCTCCCTTAATTCCTTATCCCACTCTCCTAACCATCTCACACTAAATATGTCATCCTTCACTCACCCTTCTCTGTCCCTCAAGTTCTTGAGTGCTTGTCTAATACCATCCAGTACAGTTTTCCTCTCCACGTAGACTCCTTGTCTGGGAGGAACATAGCCTCGCTTCAGAACTTCCTCCACTGGATAGCGGTCATACACAACTATACATACATACATCCACACACACACACACATTATTCACATTATTGGTACGTGCACACATATACACACATACACACACACACACACACAAAAAAAAAAAATCATGTGCACACACATCACCACACAATAGGACTACAAATTATTTTAGGCCGACTTTCGGTTTTGCCTTGCAAGTCCAATTCTGAAGATCACAAACACACACACGTAAAATCAAAGCAGTCATTTAACTGTTAGCAGAGTGAGCTAAGTATCTGCATACCATATAGACTAAATTTATAGTCCATTACTATTTCCAACTTAGAAGAACGGCACTCTTTGTTTACTTTCACTCAATGCCGTGGGTCCCTTCAAGAATAGTAACAGGCTCTAATTTTATTATATTTACTAATCTGAAAAGATGCTTATCCTACCTTGCATGTTTAATTGCTCTCACCACATGGAATACATTTTATACGTAGCCTCACAAAACACATGCCGTCATGCATGCTCACACCTGAAGCAATATTATTCACAACCCTACCTGATGCACGTGCCACTAATTGAGTCTCTGCATGCATGCGACTCTACCTGCCTACACCTCTCATCTACATGCACACACATACTGCTACACAGTTTACTTGTGTGTGCGTGTGCCTTCAAATGACACCCTGTCAAGTACATGCATGCATTGCATTCTCTTGTACACACAACTACATACATGTATCTTACAGTTTGGGTCTGGTGGAGATCCTCGACCACTCCTGTCTTTTCTTAGTTGGCTGCCCAGCAACTGGTACTTGTCGGAGTCCTCAAGAACATCCACGAACTTATCCAGAGCTGTGGACCCTCTCTCCCATATCACCTGATACAGCTGCTCTGCCTGCTTGTCAGGATTAGAGCCGGACCTGACATGTGTATGCATGCACAACATGTGTACGTATTCACCCATGCATTAAACATGCAGCTGCATTACATGAGCACATAACATACATGTATATACATGTATTGTAGTTACCTGATACACATACATCTTCCTCCATGTGTGCATTATGATGTAAACGTTTTCATTTCTAAGGGAACAGTTTCTATTCAATTGGAGCACCAATGATACAGGCTGTTTATACCAATTGCACATGTTAAGAAATGACTGTATATCTACATTGTAGCTCACTGTTGACACTACAACCAACAAATGACAATATACAGATCATTCTCTGCTGCTTGAATCTAATTCACTTACAATCACGCCGGGCAGCGCTTAGAAACACTTACCCACGGCTACTGTTGCGACTTATTGCCAAGAAATCTAGTTTTGAAAATACTCTAGTTGTTGTTTTTTACCGCTACTGTGAAGCTGTGACAAATTCTGATGCTACTGCCGGAGCCTTTGAGTTTTAAATCCTGCAAATGTCCATGGTACTGCACTCTAACTTTAATTAGAACAGAAGGGTATGCTAAAACTGACTACTACTACAGTGATGGAACTGAAGTAGCTTACGAGTATACCAAAATTGTGACCGCTCATCTTGCCTGGGTGAACCATCCTGGTATCATTAACAATAACAATGCAGGAAGAATAGTGTTTGGTTGCATTCATGAGTGTGTTTTAAATTAAGCCTCCCTGGTGGTTTGTTGTTGTTTTTTATATCGTGTACCTTTGAGTGTGCTAACCAAGCTTTTCTACTGGCAGTATTTGTGACGTGGATATGTCGTAGTGCTTGGTGTTCTTGTCTTCAACATAAGGAAAAATAGGTGCCACACATATTGAACATAGTGTCAGCTAATGTTTGTGCACAGCGTTCTCCACTTGTCTCCCACAATAGTTCTTCCTCGTCCTCAGCTGAACAGCAAGGTTCACACAGCCCAGGCAAAATGAGTGGCAATATTCAGATATAGCTACTTGTTAGTTTCTCCTGTTCCATCACTGTAGTACTGTAGTACAGTTTTAGCATAACCTTCTGTTCTTAAAAAGTTAGAGTAGTGCAGGACCATGGAAATCTGTGGGATTATACCCTCAGGCTCCTGGTAGCGTCCTTGCTATGCTCTGACGCTACAGCCCGGAGCCTTCGAGTTTCTAAATCCCGCAGATTTCAAGGTACCGCACTCTAACTATTATGTATACATGTATTGATTAAGAAAACTGTAACATGAAAATCTGCTGTAACATGAAAATCTGCTGTAACATGAAAATCTGCTGTAACATGAAAATCTGCTGTAACATGAAAATCTGCTGTAACATGAAAATCTGCTGTAACATGAAAATCTACTGTAACATGAAAATCTGCTGTAACATGAAAATCTGCTGTAACATGAAAATCTACTGTAACATGAAAATCTGCTGTAACATGAAAATCTGCTGTAACATGAAAATCTGCTGTAACATGGAAACCATACATTTACAATTATAATTATATTAATTATGATGACCTAGAGTTGGTGACAATATTATGGTCTCGTCCAATACTACATGTAAACTAAATGAGTCAGCAGGTTACCAGTCTGGTAACAGTAGTGTAATAATGGTACAGCTGCATATATAGGGAACATGGTTCAACCAACTGATAAAGTCAGCCCCAGCACATATTGTATACATAAGTGCAAAAAAAAAAATTAATAAAAAAGATCATTATATAGTCACTAAAGAACCTCTACACTCAATATCTACTCAGTTCAGTATAGATGTGAGGGTAGTGGATGTGAGGGTGGTGGATGTGAGGCTAGTGGATGTGGTGGATGTCAGTGTGGTGGATGTGAGGGTGGTAGATGTGAGGGTAGTGGATATGAGGGTGGTGGATGTGAGGGTGGTGGATGTGAGGGTGGTGGATGTGAGGGTGGTGGATGTGAGGGTGGTGGATGTTGTGGATGTTCATTGTGGTTGGACGAGCGGGCGGTGGATGTGAGGTGGTGGATGCGAGGGTTGGTGGATGCGAGGGTTGTGTATGTGAAGGGTGTTGGATTTTGGGGTATGTCATTGTGGTGGATGCTCAGTGTGGTTGGATGTGAGGTGGTGGATGTGAGGGTGGTGGATGTGATGGTGGTGATGTGAGGGTGTGTTGATGTGAGGGTGGTGTATGTTAGGTGGGGGATGTCAGTTGTGGTGAATGTCATGTGGTGGATGTGAGGTGGTGGAATGCGAGGGTTATTGATTGAGGGTGGTGGATGCGAGGGTGGTAGATGTGAGGGTGGTAGATGTGAGGGTAGTGGATGCGAGGGTGGTGGATGTGAGGCTAGTGGATGTGGTGGATGTCAGTGTGGTGGATGTGAGGGTGGTAGATGTGAGGGTGGTGGATATGAGGGTGGTGGATGTGAGGGTGGTTGATGTGGTGGATGTCAGTGTGGTGGATGAGAGGGAGGTGGATGTGAGGGTGGTGGATGCGAGGGTGGTGGATGCGAGGGTGGTGGATGTGAGGGTGGTGGATGTGGTGGATGTCAGTGTGGTGGATGTCAGTGTGGTGGATGTCAGTGTGGTGGATTTGAGGGTGGTGGTGTGAGGGTGGTGGGATGTGGGAGGTGGTGTATGTGAGGGTGGTGGATGTGAGGGTGGGTGGTGTCAGTGTGTGAATGTCATGTGGTGAGTGAGGGTGTAATGTGAGGGTGGTAGATGTGAGGTGGGTAGATGTGAGGGAGGGTGTTATATTTGGGGTAGTGGATGTATGGTGGTAGATGTGAGGTGTGGTGATGTGAGTGTGGTGTATTTTAGGGTGTTGGATGTGATGGTGTGATGTGGGGTGGTGAATGTCAGTGTGGTGGATCTGAGGTGGTAGATGTGAGGGTGGTGAGATGTCGTGTGGTGGATATGATGGTTGTGGATGTGAGGGGGCGGCATTGATGTAGTGGTGGTGGATGCGAGGTGGTGGCTGCGATGGTGGTTATGTGAGGGGGGTGGATGGGGTGGATTGTCAGTGTGGTGGTGTCGTGTGGTGATTTCATTGTGTTGGCTGTCAGTGTGTGGATGTGAGGGTGTTGTAGGTGAGGTGGTGATGTAGGTGGTGGATGTCGTGTTGGTGAATGTCAGTGTGGGGTGGATTGAGGGTGGTGGAGTGAGGTGGTGGATGCGAGGTGTAGATGTGAGGGTGGGAGATGTGAGGGTAGTGGATGCTTGGGTGGTGGATGTGAGGGTGGTGGATGTGAGGGTGGTGGATGTGAGGGTGGTGAATGTCAGTGTGGTGGATATGAGGGTGGTAGATGTGAGGGTGGTGAATGTCAGTGTGGTGGATATGAGGGTGGTGGATGTGAGGGCGGTGGATGGGAGGGTGGTGGATGCGAGGGTGGTGGATGCGAGGGTGGTGGATGTGAGGGTGGTGGATGTGGTGGATGTCAGTGTGGTGGATGTCAGTGTGGTGGATGTCAGTGTGGTGGATGTCAGTGTGGTGGATGTGAGGGTGGTGGATGTGAGGGTGGTGGATGTGAGGGTGGTGGATGTGAGGAATTGGTATATGTGAGTGTAGTGGATGCTATGGTTGGTGTGATGTGAGGCCTAGTGGATGTGGTGGATGTCAGTGTGGTGGATGTGAGGGTGTAAATGTGAGGGTGGTGGATATGAGGGTGGTGGATATGAGGGTGTTGATGTGAGGGGGTGATGTGAGGGTGTTGATGTGGTGATGTCAGTGTGGTGAATGAGAGGGATGTGATGTGAGGGTGGTGATGCGGGGTGGTGGATGCGAGGGTGTGGATGCGAGGGTGGTGGATGTAGGGGGGTGTATGTGTTGGATTTCGTGTGGTGGAGGTCAGTGTGGTGGATTTCAGTAGTGTGGTGATGTGAGGGTTTGGATGTGAGGGTGGTGGATGTGAGGTGTGGATGTGAGGGTTGTGGATATGAGGGTGGTGGATGTCATGTGTGAATGTCAGTGTGGGTGGATGTGAGGGTGTAATGTGATGTTGGTAGATTTGAGGGTGGTAGATGTGAGGTTAGTGGATGTAGGGTGGTGGAATGTGAGGTTGGTGGATGTGAGGTGGTGGCTGTGGGTGGTGGATGTGAGGGTGGTGATTGAGGTGGTGAATGTCGTGTGGTGATTGAGGGGGGTAGGATGTTAAGGGTGTTTAATGTCAGTGTGGTGGATGTGAGGGTGGTGGATGTGAGGGTGGTGGATGTGAGGGTGGTGAATGTCAGTGTGGTAGATATGAGGGTGGTAGATGTGAGGGTGGTGAATGTCAGTGTGGTGGATATGAGGGTGGTGGATGTGAGGATGATGAATAGTTAATAGTCAAAATTTAAAGTGAGCACTGAATATTACAGTCCAAGTGCCCAACTACAAATGAACATAATTAGATCACCCAAACTAATCAATGTCTGTGCTTTGACCTATTAAACCCATTATAGTAAATACTACATTTCATTGCTGCTTGAAAGTAGCATCTCTTCTCAGCACTTCTTCCTATCTGTCAATACTCAACATTATGTAATGATAACTCTTAAATATATTGACTCTACCAGATGGCCACAATTATTTAAACTATTCCAAAAGTGAAGTATTTCATAAATAAAGCTGAGATTGATGGGCTGAGGATGTGGAAGACAGAGGAGGACCCCACAACATTCATCACCGTTTTTAATAATGAACAAAAAAATTTTAAAAAAATATGAAGCACAACTAAAATAAAAATTACCGGCATATGCTTCATTGAGTAATGACAATAAATAACTCACTCCATTCAAACTACTCAAGACAAACTGTTATTGCATACCATTAGTTTCGCAATGTACTAAGCCACGCTGATATTATACAACGCTAGCTTAACACATCACACTTCATGTTCACATCACAAACACACACACTCTCTCACACTGGCGCCCATGCCAATGTTACACACACAAATACTCACATTATCGCTGTTTTGTCTTCAGCACTGACCACTCCACAGCTGACTAGTTCAGGAAGTACATTGTCAACAGACACACTCTGCACAATGGTGGACTTGTACTTGAGCAATGTTGCTCGGTCATTCTCTTCGAGCAGCCTCTTCTCATACTGAAACTTGACTCTGACTTGTTCCAATTTACTGTCTTTTCTAATACTCTCTAAAACATCGTCAATGTTCTGCCCAGAAGTTATGGTCTCGTCGGAGAGGAGGTTAAAAAATGTTACATAAATGTCTGGGTTTGAAATGCCTTGCCTGTGCAGAATATCCAATAAAATGTCGGTTCTGGTGCTTTCAGCGTACTGCTTATTAATGGTGGCTTTCTCTGTGGACGTTACTATGCCCTGGCCGTAGACGTGGGCCAAGATACTGGTAGTAGACAAACGGTGAACCAGCAGGGCATGATTGTGAAGGAAACCGTACTTCAGCTGCCGCCCGTCCAGTTCCTCCATATCTACGGAGTATAGAAGAGGCCGTCAAAACAACCTACTGGCCAGTTCAGTTACCAATTCTTCCGCAATGGTCAGGCGAGCTGATAAGGTCCACATAACATAAACAAGTCAAGGTGTGTGTGCGGACTCATTGCTGAGTTGACAAAAACAATGCGATGTTTGCTGGCATCAGCATTCCTACAACGCGCGAGCGTTCCCCCGCCCACGCCTTAGCTTAGAATGAAATTAATGTTTAGTTTAATTCAAAATAGTAATTAGACACACAATATTCTAATATCTCAAAATATGTGAACAGCTTCAGCACTTGACACATATATAAAGCCATCCTCATCAATAGTGATGCTGTGGGGGTTGACCATGTTCAAGCCAGTACTGAAACAGTCTATGAACTCGCTACTGATGTGGAAGATAGAGACTCTGTGATTTCCAAACTCACAAACAAAAATTCTACCAAATTGGTCAATGTCGATTCCCGAGGGCCTGTTCAGTCTGCCTTTCTGAGTCCCTTCAGTTCCAATTTGACTTCTGTAAGCACCAGTGCTTTCAAATATTTGCACAGTGTGCATCTTTATATCCGTGACATACACAAGGCCATTAGCATCAGTGGCTACATCCCAGGGATCCTCAAACTGCCCTCTGCTCCTGCCTCGAGAACCGAACGAATACTTGTATTGCAGCTCTGGAGAGAGCACCACGATACGGCCGTTTCCACGATCCACCACAAATATCTTTTCCGTGCCCACTGTGATCCCCATTGGTTGACTAAGAGCTCCATTTTTTACCTCGTTGCCACTGTATTCTTTAACAAAGTGACCTTCGTTGTCAAACTTCTGAATTCTGTTGTTTTTGCTGTCTGAGACGTACATGAAGTTTTGCTTGTCAACTGCCACTCCACAGGGATGGTTGAACTGCGCCTCTCCAGTGCCATAGGACCCGAAGGACAGAACCTTGCGACATCTCTTCCCAAAGACAGTAATGTTATGCTGGCTTTCTTGAGACACGATGATTTGATTTTTGTAGTTAACAACTATCCCTTTCGGACTTGAGAGTTTTGTAATACTCCTAAGGGGACTTTGAAACTGGCTGGAAGTAATGGGGCAGACAAAAAACATGTGAGGACTTCCACTTACGTGATGTCCCCCTATCTTGACAATGAATGTGTACCTGCCACGCTCAGCAAAAGAGCACTGAACCTTCGCGTATCCACTCACATTAATGGCCACGGTTGCTGGGCAGACGGAATTGTCACGCAAGCACCGTATTTCTGCTGAGATTTTGTCAGCTGGGCTGCTCCTCATTCGAAAAAAAGATGATGAAAGGCTGACGTAAAATGTCACTACTTCTTTGACATAGAATTGAGAGGGCCAGTTGGGAGAAGAAGCACCGTTGGAATGGGAAGAGTAACCTACGTGAAGGAAACTGCCATCATGCACGTCTCCCGAAGTGGACAGCTTCTTCTTCAAAATTTGATCAGATGAGAATGTGATAGCTGGCTGTTCAATAGGAGTCAATTCTGTGGCCGAAAATTCTTGACTTACTTCCACAATTCTGTCACACATTTGTCTCTTGAGCATAAAGAACTCTGAGTTGTGTTCACTCTCCACTGTGTTGACTACAAAGTCTTTACAGCTGATGACCTTATTATGGATTCGCTCAAGCTCTTTTCTTTGGTCATCCAACAACTGAATCTTGCCTTCTACAGTACTGCTGGCTTCTTTAAGTAGACTTTTCTTGCGTGCACTGATGGAATACTCAATTTCTTTGAAGTCTTGTTCAATTTTTGCCATAACAGAGCTTCCTTCATCACGAAAATTCTGCACTAGTATTTTGAGCTGTGTAATAGCTTCCTCAAGCTCACTCGGGACTGTTTCGATCATCTGGAGCTTCTCCCTAGTGTTCAACTTGTGTTGCTTTGCGGAATCGTTGGTCATGTTGTACTGGTGGTTGCGGTGACTTCTAATGACACATTCGTGGCAGATCTCCTTCTGACAAGTGTCGCAGTACACGCTGCACTCTTTCTCGTGCTGCACACACTTAGTCGGCACCACGTTGTTTGGGATGTACTTGTGGTAGCACTCTTTGAGGTCTGACAGAGACAGAACCTTATGTGAGGAAAACTCAGACCAGCTCCTGTGGATGGTCAAGCAGAGATCACAGATGAACTTCCCACAGCCTTCACAAAAGCTGGTCGCTTTCACAGATTTTCCGGTGCATTTCTCGCAAGTGGAGTCCACAATGCCATGAACCTTCTGCAGGAAGTTAAACTCACTGATGATTCGGTTGATGCTGAATGCGTCTGGAAAGCTGTTCAAACTGTCTCCTTCTACCTCAATCAGCTTTTGGCACTCAGGGCACTCCAACTTCTTTGTAGAGTTTTCAGTGACTGCTATTGCAGCCAAGCATGAATGGCAGAAGGAATGTAGGCAAGGTAGAGTCTTAGGCTTTGTATACAGATTCTTGCACTGCAAGCAAGTTATCTTCTCCCTGAGTGCCTGAAGACTGGGCGAGGCAGTTCCCCTCATGTTGGCATCATTGTTGGTGATAATTCTTCTAGACATAGCTGCAGTCACTAAAGCTAGGTTATAGCTACAAGCTAATCTCAATTGATCAAGTGATTGTTAATGCTCACGACTTTCCACAGATCTGATATGATGAAACCTTTACAGACTCTTCAGCTTCTAGCATTGTGTAACTTGACTCCATGGGCGGGCTCACCTGTCCTGTAATGGATACAGTGAGACTGCTGTGTGGGATGTCTCCCACACCTTTTGGAATGCTTCAGTTATTTTTATGACTACTTTGCTTAACTAGATGAATCTCCTCTGAAGCCCACAGGTCACCTGTGGTCATGCTGCTCTCTCAAGCAAGTAAGCTTGTGCAAGCAGTAAGGATAGAGATCGGTGTTTAACCTTGAACTTGTACTAATTTCATTTGCTCTTGATATTACATTTTTTAACTATATATATATATATATACATATATAACAGCTATATATATATATATATATATTGTGATGTTATGATGACCGAAGTTATTATTGAATATATAGTAGTGTGGTGACTGAACTATATAATTTTACACTGGTCTTGTTACACCTGTGAGAAAAGTGACATTCCAGTTGGTGGCTATAAAGTATAGGTGTGTTAATTGAGTGATCTTCACTGGCTTCAAAGAGCAATACCATTGGGAGGCTGAGCATAACTTGATCTAGTTTCAGTATCACATGATTCAAGAATTAGAATGCTACTCTACTGTAAAAGAAAATAAGTGCTGGAGATCCTGCCTGATAGCAATTCTAGTAAAAAAAAATTGTAATGTAATAATGGGCTAACAAAATCAACAACAGACTGTTTAAAAATTTACTAGTGCATTACAATTGATCTTTCACAAACTAAGTAGGCACAAGCTATAAACTTGTATGAAGTGTGTGTGTGTGTGTGTTTTACATACACGAAGTTGAATTCGCATTCAGCGATTTTCTTTTTTTAAATTCATTCCGTAGTGAAAATGATTCACCTCAGTTTGTTATTTGCTGTTGTTTTTTCATGGAACTCTTCACAGTTTGTTATGATATTGCTTTGTAATTGTGGAAGCAAACAATAGTACAGGAGGGGAAATCCCTCACGTCTACGTAGCCAGACCCTATACTAACCGTAACCGCTACGCGGGGAAGGAAAGGTCTGGGAACATACAATACAACGACTTGTTCGCAGCACCCCAAAAAAGGGTGCTCAATTATCACATTCTAGCAAGCTTGCGGTATACTGTGTGACATTGGCTACCGCAAGCCTTGGAATGTGATAATTGAGCGCCCTTTTTGGGTGCCGCTGAACAAGTCGTTGTACTTGTATTGTTTTCCCCGCGTAGCGGTTACGGTTGGTAAAGGGTCTGGCTACGCGAGACTAACAGCTACCCGAGAACAAATTAGTATCTTGGCGTTTCAAAAACCCTTTACCAATCCCATTGCAATTTTTAAGGTAAAGGGTAGTTGACTCACAATGCGCTTCGCAGTACATACCCCCCCCCCCCCCCCACCCCCAAGTACAATACTGTAGAAAGTTACTTTTTAACTTACACCAAACAAAAAGCATTAATTTTATATAAATAATATACCACAGTATATATATATATATTGAAATTTGTCATGATAAATAATAGTGCTAATTGAAAAAGCCGAATGATAAAAATTCATCCTTTCCGATAATAAAAATTAATGATTCTCCTAAAAAGTTACATGTGTCATGAATTAACACAGTCAACTATAAGTCCCTTGCCTACTGCTCTCCTTGCAGCCAGACAAGGCTCCAACACCAACGCCACGTTATCAATCCTCCGCCTGAAATGAACACGGTCTCTAGCAAACTCCTCCCACGGTCCCCTCCGAGCTTTTCGATAGGCAAAACTCCAAGCACAAATCTGACGCACCATCACAAGGGACGAGCCTTCAGCGAAGCGAACACGCTTGGTTTGCTGACAAGAACTCTTGCGTGAAGGTGATGATGATGACTCAGGTTGGCGGTGACTCCTTCTGACCTCGGCTTGATGTTCATTGTCACATGTATCAGCATATTTGGTGACCATTACACAACTCTCAAAACCAGCACTATCTGTCGCTGCTACATCATGCTTTGGGGCCTCACGAGGTGCTCTGATACACGTGCCGACTCGATTGCCCCGACTTTCAGCTCTGATAGAGTGAGTGGCACACAAGGGAGTGCGCAAGGAGACGGACGGTGTTGCAGTGGCGCCCACCTTGGCTAGTGGAGTAACCTTGGGACTGGTGCAGCACACTTGAGGAGACAGCACTTCAAATGAACGAAACAGATTTTCATTTAAGTCAGCCTCACTTCCTGCAAGGAGAAGACAAACTTGGTTGAATACACAAAATATTTCAAAAAAAACAAAACAAAAAAAAAACGAAGTCAGAATACAAAACAGGAAAAATAAAAGTTAATGTTAATTATGTATGAAAACCGAGCAGCTAAAATTCTAATCCTAAAATTTCAATTAATAGTACACATAAACAACTCGGGTCACATGTAAATTAACAACTTATTCACAACAAACTCTGAGCACATCAAGTGACAATAAGGTGTTTGACACCTTCTATATAACCTGTGAAAACACAAGACTTTCATGAGGCTGGTGTCAAGGGAAGTGGTAATGGAAGGCACAAACGAACAAATCCTAACAGATGGTGTGAACCAACCTTGAGCCAAGATGAGAAAACCAGCAGTGACATAGTGACAACTATAACTACGTAGTTAGCTAGCATAAGATTGAGATATATGTATGACTAGCTACTCTTTACTAGTAAGAATGTAATACTATCAAGAAGCTCTTAAAATAGCATCAGAATGAGTCAATTTCCTGACGCAGTATAGAAACACTTAAAAATAGAACAGCCTTTTGAAGCACCACTTAAAAGTGAACTTTAACTTCAAGGAAGACATAAACACACAAATAACAGTCTTAAAAGTCTTCAGTTACTCAATACTTGCACACAGGCTTAGAAATAAAAACATTGAAATCTAACATACTATACACACACACACACATACACACCACAGCTTCCTCTCGGTACTACCCACTCTCACCTCGCTGACCTACATATAGCACTGCACAAGGCCATCCACCCTGTGAATTGAAACACCGCCTGTTATACATACTCACAATGACATTCACAACTGGAAGCTATTTATAGATCAAAGTCATTACTAGGTGCTACCACCCACCAATACCCAATATTCACAGTCACGGATGGTGGTACTGGACCAAACACTACCTTCCGAGAATAGTTACCTATGAATACACTCAAGACACGTCCACCAGAGGAACTTAACTATCCAACTCTTAGAGGGGTTAGCAAAATAAGTGGAAACTGCATAGGACCCAGTAATTGAACCCAGCAATCATGTCATCGGTTCTATTGCAATGACACGGGAGGAAGAGATGATGGCTGCCTGGGTTGCTTGTACAGGTCCATGCTCTTTGGATTGCCTTCAATTGCTATCAGGGAGCCACTGATGTGCTGAGCTCATGCTCGCACCACAGAGGCAGCTTGCCTGTTCACAGAACCCAGACACAACTGAAGTAATTGTGCAACATTGCTTAAATTTTTTTCCTTCTAAACTACTAGAGTTGCACAGAACATTCCTATTAAGTTTCTATGGTGACTGCATGTAACCTGCCACACCCGCACTTTGCACTTGAGGAACATAAGACAACTTGTACGGCTAACCTTTTGATGTCTAATGTGTCACACATAACTACAGAATCTATGATATTAATAATAATAATAATCAGGGATCCCTACAGGATATTCCTCTAAGAGGAGGGGGAAGGAGGAAGAGGAGTGGCATATAACATGCATTTAAAATTCTTAGGGGAAAAATCCCAGTCCCCCCTCCTCTCCCTTTGTATGAAACCCCTATAATAATAGTAATGATGATGTTAACTGGTACCAATATCTTGAGCACACACACACACACACCAAAACATTGCTGCTCCATTCTTCCAAGTCACAAGATCTTGTTCAACTGAAACATCCTTTTTAGTCCACCTTCAGAACCATGAATACATACACTCGGTCACACCAACCAGGCACGTGCTACCAGGCACGTGCTAACTAAAGTCATCATCTCACCTATGGTTCCTATTAGCAACTCCAAGCATCCCAGAGATATCATTGCATCAGCTATTAGGAACAGACAAGAAGCCTACACGTGCGTGACATGCACGAGCTCATTCACAAACAACTGGTATGGGTGGTGGAAGAGGCAAAGGTCCTATGAAACACAGGACAGCTGTAGCTGAACAAGGAACCAACTGGAAGAATGTGACCTGCCAAAAAACTTAAACCCCAACCCTACTTGCACAGAAAAGCCAACAATTCCTACACACAAAGAAGCCATGGAACCAGAGCAGTAAATGATAATTTACTTATATTTAATAGGTTCTTGGAAACGTACCAGGAAACCAAGTTCTAATATCTTTGATCCACATACCACAAACATGGGGGAACTCTTCTACCTTACAACTGTTGCCACAATATTCAGAACAATTTTTTCAGACCGACATTGAAACTAGAATCAGTGATGTGGTCGATGACATCACAGGACTAAACCCTGATGTGCACTGTGAACTCTCATGTTAATCCCAAACTAAGCTAGAGCGCTTCGTCATAGTGTACTCATTTGGACAACCAATTGGATAGAGGCAAGTGTATTGTCTGTGAGCCACCATGATTCAGCTATGTTTAATAAAAGCAATGGGAACTGATTAAGAAGGAACTGACACACTATTTAAATTGTTGATCCAACACGTCCTCTTTGGAAACAGTTGGTCGTGTGTTTGGTGCCATATAAGTGCATAAGACAATAGCTCACAACGCTACTTAAAAATAAGCACACACACAACACACCGTCTTTAGAAACATTTACTTTAAGGCTGGTTAGTTAAACATAGTGATTGTTACACTAAGTAAAGAAAACACAAAGATAAATTAGAAAATGTATGGGCAGACACAGAAATACTGTTTGACTCTTAAAACAAACAAGAAACAAATACTAGCATGCTTACCAAAAATAAATAAATATATCAAAATCTGCTTACACCTTTCCCCCCACCCACCACCAGTAAACATCAATTACATACCAGAGTCATCTGATGCATCCCAATCCTCTTCATCATCTCCTGGAGTCTCAGGCACACTCCACCAACCACTACACTCGGCCTTCCCTCCTTCCTCACTGGACGTGCCTTCACAGTACCCACTCTCCTCACTCAGCAACTTCCTCAGCGACAGGCAGGGGACTTCCACAGGATCAGCATTACCGTTGTTACTGGGAGGAGATATCTCCACGCAGGGAAGTAAGTTCCAGTCTCCCGTAGCTCCATTATCAGAGTCACAGTCTGATTCTTGCAGATCATAACCTTCCTCTTCCTCATCATCATCATCAGTAGAGCTTTCATCTACGTCACTCGAGCACAAGTCATCCAAGCTACAATCATTCTTGCCATCAGCATTCTCCTCCACTCTGTAATTAAGACAAGTTGGGGTCACTGTTCCGCCGGGAGTATCATCGCTGGGAGTATCATCCACACTGGGTGCTGGACCAGGTCCAACTGTCTCCACCACATCACTGGTGTTCCCGACACTTCCTCCATCCTCGACGACCAGTGAGGACATCTTGCAACAGCTTACCAACAAATCACCTGAAGGCACACGTTCGTACTTGCACACTTGTCCTCCATTTGACTCTTGTGATTTTTCCATGGTGGACTTGGTATTTTCGTCACTTGGAGGCTCAACTAACGCGGCACAAGCGGCCTCAACTTTCTGATCGGAGCGAAATAACACCTCATTTTGGGGATTCGGAACGACCTCAAGAACAAAAGGATTGGTCCTTACTGAGGACTGTATTAAGAACGTTGGGAAAGTAGCTCCGTGGGTAACGTTTATTAAGCCCCCTACAGACAGTAACTGGTGCAGTGGAGTCTGGTAACTGGTCAGTGCCATCGCAGATGGTAAGTTCTCTTTGCCATTTGCAGGGACTTCGACAGCCTGAGAAGACTCGTTCTCCATTACAATTTGCTGAAGTATCTTTGTTACCTGGTCACTAACCGGCTGGCTGGGATAGAAAGAACCAGTTCCACAGTGATGGTCCTGGAACAATTTGCCACTCCAATGGTGGCCCCCACTAGCCTGAAACATCACACATCTCCTGCAGGGAGGATGAGACCTCAACGGGGCACTTATAAAAAAAGTGCTCATGGGTGAGGAGTGAGTGCATGTATTCTTGTTTATAGACGAGGAGTTAGAGGTGGGTGGTGTTGCTGATGATGGCAAGGTCTCCATCCTGGACCCCATTCACCACTATAAGGGTAGCAGCAAAATTTTTGATTGATGTTAGTACAGTCCGTTGCAAAGACGGGATCTTCTTCGTAAGAACAGTTCAAATGGTACGGCTTTCGCTGGTCAACGGCAATAAATTCTTTCTTCTCAACACACTCTTTCTTCACTTCCTGGAAGGTGCCACAGGCCATTTGCATACAGGGTTATCTAGGAGAGGATAATCCGGTATTCGTAGCTCACTTGTCGGCTAGCTATAGGGCTACACAACTTCACACTACTACTGTAATATACACTGTAGTTTTAAGGCAACTGCTCTTCACGCTTTCTTCCCACTCAAATTTGAATAAAACTTCGTAAAAAAAGTCCACTCCGTTCAACTCGGTTGCTGAATTTTTTCTTGAGATATAAACACGGTATGGCGACCCGTTACTACAGCTCGGGTATTTTATAACAGGCGGGAATTGCACGTGCTGGGAACGCGCGGGAACTGGATAGGGATTCCTTATAGGGAAGAAGTTGGAAGGCATTAATGAATTGTATTACAAGTTAATAAATACGGTGGACTACTTGCTGCACACAAATCCGCTGCTGTATTTAACACCACTGTCAATTTTTTTGGATATAGCTATACTGTGAACTGGTTATAACTAATAGTGCACAAAAAAAAGGTTAAAAATAACAAGAAAAATCTATATTTAATTTTAAAAACCTGTGAAAGGAGAATACATCCAATAAATAAACAAGTAAACCAACAAACAAAAACAAACAAAAAAAAATGAGTAGCTAAATAGAATAAATATATGCTTAGTATATTAGGAAGTGAAAAAGTGAATCAGTCAGTCATCAAATCGATCAATTGATCACTAAATCAAAACCTGCTGGATGTTTTACATCTCAAAAAGTCAACAAGCCTTAGTAAAGGTTTTATCTAAGTAGAGTTGTGACAAAATAATAGGTATTACAACTGAGCTTATTCTTTCTTTCTTATCAGGATTTTGTCTACATTACTCTGCTGTCACACTGGCATAAGAATAGGGGGCTGAATAAAGCATTCTTGTGTAGTTTTATTTTTTAACTGGGTTTCAGAAACTAGGTAGACAAGTGTTCAGTGAGACAGTGAATGTATCTAAATTGAGCTGACCAACATTTGTGGTTACTGATGCATAATAGCATGCACAACTTGTGAGCCCCACCCCCTGCCCTATGGAGCATAATTACCCCAAAACTAGGTACTCTTTGGCTTACAGACTCTGGGAGGCCTAGTAGAGCAACTGCCGTTCCAGCCCCCCTTGGTTCTTACTCCAAAGTGTCTTTAAATTTTTAATTTGTGTGCCTATATGCACTGGAATAGTAGTATAAACTAGATGGTGGGGAGGTGGGGGGAAGGGAATATGCGTTTGAAAATTGTGGGGGCCAACAAAATGTAGTTATTACTAAGTCTCACGTACCCATACCCTGTAGGTAAGCTAGCTATTACTACAATATCTAATCTTTGATAGTTCTAAAATTCCACTTTCAACTGGCTATAGTTTCTTTCATCCTTTCTAATTCACCTCATGGTGGGGGTGGAAGGGGAGGAAAGTCAGGTGTCTGCAATTTAGCTCATTCAAAGTACACTTTATTTGGATGGCTCGTACTAGAGAATGTTTGTAACTGAGATCTGTCCAAAATTTATAGAGTACTAATCATTCTGATATTTATAGCTAGCTAGAGTGGTAATTCTGACAACACTTTTTGTGTTGGCTTATCAATATAGCTAGCTACCACATGCTTTGTAAACAAAATGCGATATGGGAGCTTTTTAAGTAGGCAAACTGAGCACACAAAATTGTTTCTGTTATGGTGGTCAAAAGATGGAGTCCATGGCCCCCATGGCCCTCAGAGGAATTAGCCCATTGCTACATTGTAAACTTGTTCATCTAAGTAGCCAGACCCTTTACCGAACCACTCGCCACGCACTCCTCCGTCGCGAGATCGTGTAGCGGTGGGTAAAGTGATTTTCTATGAGAGACTACCGGGTGGCAGGCAACCGATCAATAGAGTAGAGCTTCTTTTTTTAAGATCCATGAATCATTAAAAAAAAAAAAAGCTACTAGGAGTAGGAATGAGAGGTTAAATAAGGTATAGGAGACCCCAAAGCGTTAACTTGGTCATAGTGTGATGCTGCTGTAGCAACACTTGACACTCGCATGCAGCAGCCCTACTAATAAAATGGAACAAAAAATGTGGGTTAAGCTTAAAATAGGGACTTATTATTCTATTAAATAAGTGCTCGATAGATTATTGTATTTAGATGCAGCTGATCACTCCAAAAAACAAACAAAAAAACAAAAAAACAAAAAAAACAAAAAAAACAAACAAACAATAACAACTAAAAACTATGAATTGCAAGGCATAAGAGAATAGTATCAATTAACTATTGTATACTTGGAGCTATGAGCTCTATTATTCTCCACAGAGAGTTTTAGCTTTCTTCAGCAGATTATAAGAAGATACGTTTTCTGTTGCAGTATTTGAAACAGGTAAAGCATTTGCAAACGACTAAAAGATGTTGGCACATGCTGGCTCTGTTCCTCTTTCCTGCCAAACTCTTTTCCTGCCAAATGCTAGAAAACCTGTACCTAATCATGATGGGCCACAGTTGGGCTGAGCTTACTTAATATTATGACCCTACTACTGTAACCCATGAGACTATCACTACATTACTTGGTAAATTTGTCAGGCTTGAAACAATATTTTGGAGTTAAAAGCTAGATGGAAAAGTGGGACGCAGATATGTAAAATCGTGAAAGCGGGATCGATTGTCAAAATCGTGACTGTCGCGCCCAAATCGGGACTGTTGTAATGTACGAACTCCTGTGGTCCTGATAATATTCAACGATCTAATGTAGCGAATCGGCTATAACTATAAGTAGCAGGGGTATTGAGATAGTTAGTCACTTAACACTGTTCAAGAACAAACTCTAACTGCGGCAGCTCTCTCCGGGGTGAAAGTAGACGAAGCGCTGGTTTTTTGTTGTTGTTTTTATGCCCCGCAATTGGGCGTGGCTTGCAGGCCAGTCGCGCATTAGGTACACCTGTTATAACAAGAATGCTTAAGGGAGTCGTCACACACCAGCTGAAGATAGTAATAACTGGCAGCGCTGGAGTTGGAAAAACTAACACAGTTAGAAGACTCAGAAATGAGAAATTCACTGAGGCTTATATTCCCACTTCAGGTGAATAAAAGATGTAGCTAAGTAGCTACCATGTTTAATGTTTGTAATATAATGGCAGGTGTAGAATATTTCTCAAGTCTTACTGACAGCAGCATCAGCAATAACGTTTTAACAATTTGGGATACGTCAGGAAATAAAGAAGATACTACTCTTGCCTCAATGTATTATCAAGGTAGTATAACATGTATACTATTAATGGAGTCAAGGATGGATAGAATGTTTTCATAAAGTAATTTTTAGAATATTAAAAAATTTGGGAAAATGTGCTTATAGAAACATTACATAAACAATAGCGTTGCGGTATATTATCATAGAGAATTCCCTTGTTGAGATGTGGTTTAAATACTACATTTAAATAATAAATATGGAAATAGTTGATTCAGTAGACTGTAGTAGCTAGTACAATATTATGATAGTGCAGAATGTGTGTATATAGTAAAGTAGTGCAGACTGGTTGGAGTTTGAGTGTACCATATTTAAATACAATGAGTAACTATAATAAAGCTAGATTAACAAAATATGTAGCTAGTACCAAGTTGTATCTTAATTTGCTGAAGTTTTGCTGCTATGCCAATAATACAACACCAGAGCTACCTAGCTACAAACTTCGCTGTGCTGGTATTTCTCTCAGTGATGAATGCCTAGAATGTAAAAAGCTATCATCTGTACAGACTTGGTAGATATAGCTAGACACTCTCACCAGTTGACTGGTCCAATCTATTTGTTCAGGGTGCATTGAGAAATTACACTATTTGATTCTCAGACTTTGAATGCATCAAGGACATATCCCGTAACTGAGTAGGATACAACAAAGGGTTACACAAGCCACATATACATAATAGCTAGCTAATTGAGATAAGCACTTTACTAAGGAAATAGAAGTATGAGATGCAAGACTATTTGCATTCTTAGAAAAACTATCATATAAATTTCTCCTCACAATAATTAAATTGAGAATGCCCAGTTTTAAATTCTTGTCACTATACAGAAGTAGGTTCTCAAATACAAAGTCCATGTAACACCGTTATAACTTTAGCAAGTACAGACCATCAAATACCAGGAGTTTCACTACACTTGGGAGGTATCAGAAGTTTAGTTTATTCAATTACATACTCAGATCTTGTGTAAATAAACAATGTGGCTTTCACTTTCAAGCGTACTGACGTAATTATCGGAGTATGTATATGTGTATGTATGTATTTATGTATGTATGTATTTATGTATGTATGTATATATGTATGTATGTGTGTGTGTATGTATGTACATATACACGTGCATTTATTTATGTATATAGGAGCAGATGTAATAATGATGATGTTTGATATTACTCGGGAAAAAACTTTCTATGATTTATACACATTAAAGGATGTCATTGCAGAAAGTTTATATCCGACTGTATTGCCACAAGATAAAATATTCCTCCTTGTTGGAAATAAAATTGATCTGGAGAAGCATCGTGAAGTGTCAACAGCAACAGCAGAAATACTAGCGGAAGAAATTGAAGCACATTTTGTTGAAGTCAGTGCAAAAACTGGAGTGAATTTCTGTGACATAACAAAATTTATTTAAGTCTCTCTTATGTGTTTTAGCTATCCTAGTAGTCAGAAATGGTTACTAATGAATTATTTTGTTGGCATCACAAGTAAAGAGAATCAGATCTTCCATTTATAATTATGAACATTTGTTATGTCTTGAATATTGTATTCATTTAAGAAAAACAAGTTTTAAATTTAAAAGTATGGCTATGAGTAGCTATTTCTATTGAGATTATGAAAATGATGGCCTAAGCATAGTTGTATAATTATATTATAAGAACAATGCTACAGTTATTCTTGGCTGAAATAATTACAATAATAGCAAATTTTCTCCGTTCTAACAGCCAATATCATTAAGTTTTAATTGACATAATATTGGCTGTTAGATTTGAGAAAATTTGCTATTAAGAACAATGTCCAAATTAAGAATTGGTTAACGTACACTTCTCATTGAACACTCTCTCGTGAAAAATACCCAGTTAATTCATTTGTTTTTGGTAAGCTGCCCAACCAGAGATATGGTAAAGTAATTAGACAGACTGTGGAATCAAGAGTGAGTATCTTCATGTGATGTGAATTTACCATGTGGCATTGACAAGAACATAATAAGTATTACTATAAGTCGTATGAGTGAATTCTGCTCCATTAGGCAATCAGTTGTAATACTGGGGAGGATCAGGGTAGAGTATCGAGGGAGCATGCCTCCCCCCAATGCTTATACAATGGTGCCAATACAGGCAATTGTGCATGTTCATAGGACTACTGCATTTTAGTTTGTGCTCTTAAATGTCCAAATTATTTATATATTTTATTAATAATTGTTAACCTAAATACATTTGGGCCCCACCATGATACTCCTGAATGTTAATTTAACAAGTTAGTGACTTGAATATTAAATGTCGTATTTAAATGGAAACAACAACAGTAAATGGGATTACATTTACATACTGGCTAAATAAAAAACAAAACAAAAAACAACAACACCAATATAAACAAATATTATGCTGACTACAAAAAGGGTGATGTAATCTGAAATATCACAAATGAAAAGTTATTATTTTATGAAATACATTTTTTCTGTATGAAGCATTTTGCTTTGTAGCTAAACTTTGTAAATAGTTCTGTAATTTTTTTTGGCAAAATCATGTATGCCAGCAGCACAAATCCATAAATAGTAATAATAAAGAGAAGTATGTTTGTTGGAATAGTTAATATAGGTTTATAGTCACTCAATTTTGGCTGGACTAACCTCACGTAGAAGTATGAGACAAATATAGAAAGATATAACAAGGCACTGACAATGTAAAGAAATATTTCAGCAAAATTCACATAATTGGATCTATAAGGCTTAATAATAATCACAAGTGAAGTCAGTGCCAGGAATGAGAGTCCTGCTAGTGGTATAAATGTGGCATCTTTAGTTATTTGCAGAAGGAGGAGTACTGTGACACGAAAGAGGAAGTGTACAGCTGAGAAATAGCGACAGTCAGTAGGCTGGTGGTGGTAGCAACCTTGGAAAGCATCCATAAAAGTATTAAGAGTGTAATTTGAAATTCTGGATTGAAACCATTTAGTTGGATACACTAGAAGGAGTATTGCGGGTAAAACATTAAATACTAATATCATAAGCATACCAAGTGCTGCAAATGGCAAGTGTTCTTTACCAAAGTATGGTATTTCACCTTCTTTAAACAGATAGAGTGATTTGCTTCCATTTATTGTGTACACGTAGGTTGGTGTAAGCAAAACAAAAGAAGTGTTTAGGATTTTTGTATACGATAGCACAATAAATGTCGAGAAAGTGTTAGTCAAAGCAATGTGAAAGCCCCAATTCATACCACTAGTGCGTCTAAGCACGTGCTGAAAGACAGACTGCATATTATCACAAATACAGACTATCTGGTATGTTATGAGTATTAGGAGAACTGGATAGACAGCTATCAGGTAGTCCAGAGCAATCACATGCATTGTGTTCAAGGAAGGGTGCAAACAGAATGGGCTGTACACTGAACGAAATATATCAAGATTCCAGACCGAATAAAATGAAATTAATACTTTTAGGCCTAGAGTATATTTTCCTGCAATTACAGGTTCCATTACTTCTGGGATCGTAAAAATTTGACACACCAGGACGTAAGAGGTCATCACACCGGAGGCTATGGAGATATTGAAGATCATACAAGTCAAGTATAAGAGAGTCAGAGGTCCAAATGCTGCTGCTATGTACTTCAACAAATTGCGCCAAAACATACTCTTATTGCACTTTGCACACACCATGGAGTATGAGAACACTGGAGGACCATAGCCATCCATGCAGTCTCCACAGAGCTGACCAGTTCTATGAAACTGGCTCCCACAAACTTCATCATTTAGCTCCGTCAATTCAGTTTTATTCAAGGTATTAAAAAGAGAGCATGTGTGGTCTTGTTGTCTGCACATCTGGGTGCATTTTCCAGCAGTAGTTAAGTTAGATTTGCTCTGGGTGATGCAGTAGCAGTATAAGACAGACAAACTGCTGTTGTTGCACTGAATAACTCCATTCAAGTTGTTTCCACATTTGCATTGGCCACCAATCTCAGTTTGGCTGGTCCAAGCAGGACATGCTGCAGTAGACATATACCATAAGGAGACTAATGCCAAAATAGTACATGCTTTCTGGGCACCCATCTGCAGTTATAGTTATGAAAGAAGCTACTTTTTTGTACTATATATAACTACTGCATTATTTGTGTCCATGTCAATTTGTACAACGTTACAGCTCTTGAGCTTTGAGCTTGTGTGTACATTTAGTTTCCGGGTCTATTCACAGTAGTGGCCTAGCTAAATGTAAACAATAAGGTGTGTATTTGATGCAGGTCACATTGTGTAATATTGAAATTAATGTTTTTATCCTTTTACTCTGTCGCAAAGTGGTCCCAAAAATCTTATCTGTACACAATGTGTTCACAATTTAATGGGTTTAATTGATCACATTATAGTCAGCTATTATCATACATATCAAATATCTATTATCACTACACATACTCCACATAATATTCTGTCTACAGTTCTGCACTCGGTTCTCCTGCAGTGACAGTTGTCTATAATTTGGAATAATGTGATCAATTGCTAAAATTAATCAATATCTATTAAAGGCAACAATACAACGATAATCTTTAAAAAGAAGACAGTTCTCCATCCCTTTTGGCATTTGGGTCAAGGTCAGTGAAACCAAAGCACCAAACAAAAGTGGCAGATAGTATATGGTACTATTTTAGCCAAATGTGACATTTATTTTGTGGACAAAAAAAAAAATTGAAGAAAATTTTTTTGATTTGCAAAACCATTTATAGAAAGATGATTAAGTTTGATCACCTTCCATATATTTGTCTTAAAGTCAAATGTCATAAACCCCTCTTGAAAATCTGCCTATGCCCCTGGATGATGGAAATTTATTCAATTCCAGAACATGGGACTGTAATACTCTAGGCTTAACAATATTAATTTCATTTTATTCAGTCTGAACCATGATATATTTCATTGTTTGCACTCTTCCTTGAACACAGTGCATGTGATAGCTTTGGACCACCTGCTAGCTGTCTATACAGTTCTTTTAATTATACCAGCAAATAGTAACAACTCAAAATCTACTTTTCCAATTAAAATTTTTGTTACTTTTCTGGTATTAGCATTTTAATAATGGAATTGTAATGGCTCTACAGACACTTGCCATTTGCAATACTATCAGTTAGGTTTGGGCAATATGCACGTCAATATCGTAATTATGCATTTTTTACCGTCACAAAGTGCCAGTAATAGCTATTGATTTATCAATTGAGCTCCACACGTATGGTTTCTGCTGTCTGGTGTACAGGTTAATGAAGGAGGTACCTATTCTACTAAACCTAGAGACTTGCTTCACATGATCGTTACACAAAAAACTAACTGTGGCCTTACAGTACATACATAATGTCGAATTTCTATGCCCTAGATATGGTAAAGTGTCGTCGTCAGAGAATGGAGGATTTTGTATCAAAAACTCTGAGTTTACTACAACTCGAGAAGGACGCGGAAGACCAGCAGAATGAAATATTTTTTGCCTCTCAGCTGCACAGTGTCAAAAATCTTGAAGCCAAAGGGATATGCGTTCAAAAACTACAGGTATTACCGAAACAATTTCTATCGTGCAAAAAAGAAAGAAAACTGTTGATGTACTTGAACTAGCCTAATCTGAAGCTCAGTATGAGCTGTAAATGTACTGAAGTTTAAATGTGTGGCCATTGTACAGAAGCAGAGGAGCATATGGACATACATTTATTGGGGAGTGGGGAGTTAGTCTGGCGTAGTGAGACCCTTTACCTACTGCACCACTGGAAAAGGTCTGGTCAAAATGCAATACAGTGAATTGTTCAAGTTCAGTGGGAGAAACTGCACTAGAATAGTATAGTGGTTGTGGATAATAAGCTGAGTCAGCTGAGCAAGTGGCCCTATTGCGTAAAGGGACTGGCTATGCCAGGCTAGAGGGAGGAGGCATTTGACCATGCTTAACAGCTGTAGTTGTGATTGAGGCAAAATTCAGTCTGTCACAAACAAGGTATACACATAGCAGCAAGTGTCAGCTGTGGGCAACTCTTTGCCCAGTCAATAATCTATACCCAGTCGCAGCTCTGGTAAATGTCTCACTAATGTGTTGCTACGTAGCTGTAGTCCAGCTCAATCTAACTGTAGCATTTGATTAGCCTGAGGTAGGAAATTATCTATGCAGTACTCTTGAGAGGCAATAGAGATATTATAAACTTGCTTGTGCAGATCCAGTAATGTATGATGTCTTGTACATACATGCCGTATGTTGGTTGGGGGGGGGGGAAGCATTTGTGTACAAATATAATCATTTTCTAATGTTCTGTTAGCCATAAAACTCGATTTGACCCTTTCTATGCCATCATCCAGACACATGTTTACTATGAGACTTTTTTTTTGGTACATATGTATGTATGTATTTATGTATGTACATTTTGACTGTGTGTGTCATTTCTGAACAGTGCAACTCTAATTGGTGACAGACTTTCTGTTGCTAGAAAATTAATTAAGGCAAATTGAAAGTTTTGGGGACATCTTCCATCCATCCATTCTTTCCCAATCGAAACTATTCTAATTAGCTAAAAGTGACCAATTGTAACCTGTTCCAGTCATAAACCACACCTCACAGTCCACACCAACGGGAACTTCGCAAGAACCTTAAGCGGTATGAATTACTGTAGTAAGAATTGGGACGCATGTATAACAGTGTCTGGATTTAGGCAGTGAAAACAAGCCTATCACCATCGTTAGTGTGTATGTGTGTGAGTTTGGATCAATATCAATTTATGTGGTAATATTAAACATCACTTCACTAATTAACAAAATTAGAAGTGACAATGTACAATTACATCTCAAAACCACTATGTGTGAAATATTAAACTTAAAAATAATTTCACTAATTTAGATGGATACAAATGACAACATACAGTTACATTATTGGGAGTTGATGTTCAAAGAAGTCTACACGCAATAGGAAGTAACGCTGAAGTATTAGGGAATAAGAAGGAACACATTAGCTTAGTCGTGAAGAGAAGCCAAAAAAAAAGCCCAATGCATTGTATGCCAGTAGTACTGGTCTTGATAGTGGTGATTGTGTCGTTTACTTTTGGAGCATGCCCAGTATGGGAAAGAAGAGAAGCAGATGGCAATTGTAATTGTGGGAGCAAATCGAGAGGCGTGGTTCAATGCGACAATGTCACTCATGAAGTGTATGTGTTATTATTTCACTGCCTCACCTATGATGTTCAATTTAACCGCACGACTGTTGGCAGCTGCCTCTTTTTAGTACAGCAATGGCCGAGGCATTGTTCTCTGTACGCCCCCATAAAGGCCAGAGACAAGACTAGTCTGAACACTGATCTCTGTGACCCCCTCAACAGGACTGGCCAGCTCTGCGGGCAATGTCTGGAAGGTTACGGCTCTCCGGTTTATTCTTACTCACTAGCCTGTGTGAGTTGTAAGAACGAGTCCAGTCTGTTCCACCGAGTTTCTAGATACGTCCTCGTGGCGCTTGTTCCTGTCACTGTCATGTATGTACTCTGCATCTCACTGAAGGTGTCCATGACTGACGGGCGATGGAACGGCTTCGTACTGCTTTGCCAAGTCGTTTCCATACCACAAGTTAACATGATGCTTAAGTCTAACGTCTGGATGACTTTCTTTTCAATTTGGAACTTGGACCTGTTTCGATCCTTGTATGTACCATTCTGCCTGCATCCATCACTCAGTGATCTTCATGTGATCGCTCTCGATTACCTCGTAGCCTTGTATCCCATGCTTCTAGTATTTCTCACATACTTGACTGTATACATCAACGATCGATTTAAGTTAAATTTGATATCCAAAGTCTTTGCTGCATTGACTACCAGTAATAATGGTTCTGTTTTGAACGGCGTGGCCACATTCCTTGTGCTGTCCTATAGCAAAATCCTCATTACTTCGCTCAATCTCCTGGCACCGGTGTATGTCTACACTGAAGATGATGAACGATATTTGTATGTGTTCTTTAAAGGAGATACTCCGTATTTAGGAAGAGAGCATCTTCCTTTTTTTGTCCTGGCCATTGTCATGATTACCATGTGCAACATTCTTCCCATGCTGCTCCTCCTTCTCTATCCTTCCTTCCTTCAGTCTCGAGTGAACTATCGAAGTTTGACTACGTTTATGGACATCTTCCAAGGCTCTTACCGTACCCATCCTAAAGATATGCGTTTCTTCTCAGCTGTACCGTTTATCTTTAGAATTGGCGTTCTCACCCAAGTTTTGTTCATACAGAATCCTTTCATTAGTGCTTTTTATGGCTTCTCTTTTATCTTACTTGCTTCTCTGCTGATAGTCTGCAAGCCTTACAAGTGGAGTTGCCTCAACTATTGGGAAATATTCCTTTGTTTAGACGTTACTTTGTTGTGTTTTTCTTTCTTTACATCCCACAACGTTGTCTATCTTATCAAACCACTCCTGGGCTGGTCGAGGAACATCACCATTGTTTTTTCTAATGTGCTGGTGGCTCCTATTGTGTTTTACGGTCTTGGGCTACTAATTTACGTAATGCTACCATGGAAACTGATATCCAGGTGTTTCCAGTGCAGACCCTTTTCCTGGTGTCAACAGTGGTGATCTGTGTGAAGGAGTGCAGAGTTGAATTAGACAGTCAATTGTTATCTTATTGCATTGTTTATATATTTAATACATACTGTCAATGGCTTTAAACATGATTACTGTCACTGTAGGATGTGGTTGAATTGTGGCATCCTTTACCAATTTTGTCCTAGCTCCTTGGACAAGAGTTTAAATCGCGATTACTTTACTGTAGTACGAATCAGGCCATCCCTTACCAACTTTTTTCTTGGATATGTAATCTTACATTAGAGTGCCTTGATCATACGTGTGTTGTTGTTTTTGGTTGAAAGTACTGGTATATGTGGGTGGCATGACAATCAGAAGCATGTATGCACACACATGTGCATGTTTGTATGTTGTGTTCTTGCAATGTGTATAAACACAGGTGAATAGCCAGAGGGTGGGTCTGTATGGACGACAAGTGGTGTCCTTTGAGTTGGCCCATGGCTCACGCCAGAGGCAGCTATCCTTGCCTTCTTCCTCTATCACTCCTGGTCAGTTTTAGTGGGAGTAAAAAATACGTTTCAACGTTACATGTTCATATTTATGATGTGTATGTGTTACATGTGCGTGTGTATGATGTGTATGTGTTACATGTGTGTGTGTATGATGTGTATGTGTTACACGTGCATATGTATGATGTGTATGTGTTACATGTGCGTGTGTATGATGTGTATGTGTGCGTGTGTATGTATGATGTGTATGTGTTACATGTGCATGTGTGTGTATGATGTGTATGTGTTACATGTGCATGTGTATGTATGATGTGTATGTGTTACATGTGCTTGCGTGTGTTAGTGCTGGGCGGTATACCGATATTTTCGGTAAATACCGGTACTTCCCGATATACCGTTATCGTACCGTAGTTGTTTTTCAATATCGGAATACCGAATACCGCGGTACCGCCAAAAAAAACAAAACAATAATCGCTCGCGCGCAACACCCGTGGTAAAAGCAGCTGACGGAGAAAATGGCTGAAAGTTACGATTTTAGTGTGGAGCTAAAACCCAAGAAAAACCCTACGAAGTCGGCGGTATGGGCTTGCTTTGGGTATACTGCGGATAGCTCCGATGCGGCGGAGAGTCCAGTCTGTAGGCTGTGCTGGAAGAATAGAGTGTGCAAGCGAGTGAGTAGCGGTGAAAGGGTGAAAAAAAAAAAAAAACCTGGGAGGGCTTGAACTTGTGCATCCTGTTGTCTTGTTCTCTTGCAGAGTAACTTACCAATTACTCAAAACTGCAACCAAAAGGTGAGTCCTGCTAAAACTTTACTTATAGAGAATCATTATTTAAAAAAAAAAAAATTTTTTTTCCTTGCCTCACGATATTTAGTAATTATCACGATAATTCTTCCTACGGTATATCGGTGGCTAAATTTCAATACCGCCCAGCACTAGCGTGTGTGTGTATGATGTGTATGTGTTACATGTGCGTGTGTATATATGATGTGTATGTGTTGGGAAAGGTAATAATTTTTTTAATTTTTCCTCACACCTCTTCATGCCCCCCCCCCCCCCCCCCCCCCCCGACCCCTCCTATCCCCGCCTCTCATCCCCGCCTCCTATCTCCGCCTCCTACCTCCCACCTTTCCCAGGCTGCATCGTGGCCGTGTTTGCCAATTGCAAGCGTGTGTGCGAGTCTCAGTTGTCGGGTGTGGTTGTACACACCTCCTCCGCTCACATCCAGGTGGCCTTTGATGACTTACCACCAGACGTGGACTTCCACCTCTACAGCAGCTGTCTGCAGCTGGTCAAGATCGGCAACCACGTCACTTATACCAGGATGAAGCAGTAAGACAACCCCCCCCCCCCCCCCCACCCCCTCTCCTCCCCCCTCTCCCCCTTTTATTACACATTTAAAGTTAAGAGTGGTCTAACAGTTTCTCTAGGCTAATCATTGTATTTAAAGATTTGCTAAAATTTGTTTATAAAATATCCTCATAATTCGAAGGATTAGACGGGTGCAATATTATATTGTGTCCATAGTTGCTGGTGTTTTAGAGTTACTGAACAAATTTATCGACCACAATTAAAAAAATTTTGAGATTTTGTATCATCGTACTGTAGAAGTTTCTGAGTTCTAATAGGACTACCTAGTCCTAAGTACTTGAGGAAATATGTTTTATATATCTGAGAGATTATTACCTTATCACTGAATGATTGCACACATTGTGAATCAGAACTGTTCATATGTTTGTATGTGATGTAATGCACAATACATGGTTCAACTGGTGCACTTCCCTCTGTCTCTACATCGCACCTTTCACCTACACATTCCTTCACCCATTTAAAGAAAGGGTTAAATTACAGCCCCCCTCCCAGTACATTATTTAAAATTTAGAACTTATTTAGGATAAAGTCCACATTTCCCTACCAGTGATTACGAATGACTCTACAATTTACTCTTAGTTAAACAGTTTCCAGTGACGCCCACACACCCTTTCTTGCCGCTAGCTGTGACATGTTTGGTTTATTCGCCTCTCATTCGTATTGTAGTGCCATGGAGAGACTTGGCTCACGGCACATTGCAGCATCTACCCGACATCTGGCTTCAGTTCTCTTCGGTGAAACTCAGTTGGGTGTGGCTGATCCTGCTTACTCCACCGTGCAGGATGAGGTATACAAGTCAGAACTCTGTGCTTATAAACCATCTTAATAATTTGCTTGTGCTTGGTGGGTGTGGTCTGTCATGTGACAGGAAGACCTGGAGAACATTTCTTTCATCAATGGCCGTCTTGATGCCAGTCAGAAGAGGAGTGTGCTATTCACGCTGTCCCGCCCAGACGTGGCCATCGTACACGGACCACCTGGCACGGGCAAGACCACTACTCTACTAGAGGTCATCCTGCAGGCCGTGCGTAAGGAGGTCAAAGTTCTGGCATGTGCACCATCCAATGTTGCTGTGGATAACCTGGCTGAGAGACTCGCTGCACACAAGACTAAAGTAAGGGTGATAAAGTGTTTGTTGTTTGTTTGCGTGTGGGTGTGTGTGTATGTGGTGTGTGTGTGTGTGTTTGGGGTGTGTGTTCATGTCTGTGTGATTTTTTTAATGTACTTTGTATTACCGTAGTGACTGATTGACCCTCATCATGCATGCGTGAGAGGGTTACAGTACTCAGTTTGTCAGTCAGTCAGTCATTCTGTCACAATGAAGAGCGGATGTTGGAGACGGTAGCGTCCTAATGATTGAAGCAAGTATCAAAATGTTGCACTGGACATTTTGAGTCCCTTTAACACCTCCATGCGAGCAAATAATTTTTTGCTCCTGCCCAATGGTAGTTTTTGCTTATAGTCTTGGTGCTTTATCGGTTGGAGTTCCCCGTTGAAACACCTTGTAGGCGAGTGTCTCTTGCATGATTTTTTATGAAGACAGCATTTCTGTATGTCTACAGTTTTGTATCAGGAGCTCTATATTCACATACACAAGCCACATCGACTTGCATGAGCTATGTATCGATATATTGATACTACACCATTCTTTGGGTGTTTGTAATAACTACGTGTAGCTAGCTACTTTGTAGTAACGCTGAGGGTTCGCACATTTGTTGCTTCATTTCCACATTAATTTTCAGACTCGTGCGAAATCAGTTCATCTCAATAGTTTCTACTTTATCATCATCACCACCATTATAATTATAATTTTAATTAATTGGGCAAGCGAAGCGATACTCTCACTAATGAGTCTCAATTGAGATTTTGGTATATACATTGTATATAATACATATATATTATATATAATACATATATACACACATATATATATATATATACATCTATATATATATATATATATATATTTATAGCCCGTTACCCGAGCGACCGCGCTTGTCGTTAAGAACTATAAATCGGATACAGTCTGGTATGCTCGTAAGAAAATGTATTAGCGGGGAAAAGTCTGATATAGTTCTTAGCAACCATTATTATGGTGGAAGGCAGATCAAAGCAAAATGGAATAATGAAGAGTTTGGGTACTTTAATACAATTACTAAGATAGCTAACGCTATACTTTGCTCGTTGTTTATGTTTGGGCTATAAAATAGTTATAAACCAAAATCATTAGGTTTGTATTTCGATTTATAAATCCTCGTGTCTCGGAGTTTATAAATCGCATACAAACCTCAATTTTGGTTTATAACTATTACATATATACATCTATATATATATATATATATATAGCAAACTCAAAGAGGTCCATGCGTGTCCACTCCCGGAGGCTACTTAAAACTTAAACATTAGAGCGGGCGCAAGAAATTCGGGAGAAAAATACTTTGAAATAATGCCAGGAAAAAAAAAAGGGAAAATAGGTAAGAGAAAGAAGAGGAGAGACATTTGCAGTTAGATCTTGCAAACCTGCGGAATTCACTTTCTATTCTATTAGTGGCGGTGGTAAGTTATCTTTTTAGTGCGCTGTCATAGCTATACACCTTACAGAACAGAATTGTACTTAATTGAAAATTCATTGTCCAATAGTCAAGTCACTTAGAGAAAGCGTTATTTACTAGAGCTCTAGCACAATAGAACATTTTCAAACGGAGTCAGCTTTTGAAAGGCGGCTAGAAACAGACTCCTTTGGTTTAGTGATCCTTACCCGTATCATTTGACGAAATTGAATTGCGTACCATTTGAGAATCCATAGTCCAATTGTCAAGTCACAAAGATACTACAATGTAAGTCATGTGCTTGTGCCAGTGAACAAGTGTGTATGTAAGTGTAAAAATGTTGTGTTGCTAAAGAATATATAGTACAAATAAATCTTAAGAATTAATTAACTAATAAATAGTATTAGTGGCTACCATTCAAAATTTCAGTCAGACCAGCTCGCTCGCCACTTGCGCTGAGGCACATCACTGGTTATTAACCCTTTCTGTTACTTAAAGGGGAAAAAATCAGTCAATATGCTTCAAATGGAAAAGCACCATTACACAGTAAGTATGCCTGTCTGTGTGCTGTGTAATTTAATTTTGTTGGTGGGATATCAGGCTCGCCATCATTGCACTGAGCACATCACTAGTATTTATGAGCGAAGCTAGATGACATGGTTTGTCTATGTCTGGGACTGCCCAGACGGCTTCCCATTGAGAGCCTACAGGAAGGTGGCTAATAAGCAATTAACACTCTATTCATCACACCACTCACTATAGAACACTAATTCATTATATATATATTCATACAGCTTAGCTTTATTTGCTGCTATGAATTTTTGCCAGTGTTGCTAGACAATGCAACTGAAGTTCTAGCTGTTCCATTAGTCTGTACAGATCAGTTTCGTGTACTTCTTGTATTTGTGAGAGTGCCTTAGTCACTGCAACACGCACAACACGTTTGACCGAGCCTCCCTTTCCAGACTGACACTTGAGTATACTCCGCTCTTTGAGATCAAGTCTGCTTCATAGCCAGCTGTGCTACCTCTCCAATTTTACCTCACCGATCTCTGTTCCCTGTACTGCTCAGGTATTAATTGCCAGAGCTGGTCCTTTGAGTTGCTCGACCTCTTTAATCTCTGCCCTGCCCCGCCCACTGTTTTGGAGACTTACAACCGCTCGGAACAGACTAAATGAGCTAATTAGAAATTGATCATATTCTAGCCAGTCTACTATCGAATAAACTTAATTTGAAGGTTAAATTTAGAAGCGTCTCTCTATTTAAATCTCTGGGGAGAAATGTTAGATTTGTCCAGTGTTTTAATGTACTGTAATTACACATGTACAGTGTACACAAGATGTGTGTACGTGTGTATGTATTGGTGTGTTGTGAGAACTTTGTGTGTTCATTTGCAGGTAGTTCGTATGGGTCACCCGGCAAGATTGGTGGAGTCCGTACAGAAGTTGTCGCTGGATGCCCAGCTGGCTGCCAGAGACTCTGCTGGAATTATTCGAGATGTCAAGCAGGAACTTGAGCAGGCTCTGGTTCGTAGGCAGTAGACGGGAGTGGGTGGTGGGAGTGGGTGGTGGGTGGTGGGAGTGGGTGGTGGGCACGATAAGGAGGAAAGTGATAGGGAGTGATAATTGTGTTTTACATGAGGTTGGAAGAAATTGATACAGTAGACCTTCTTCACTAATCCTAACTGTATGGGACCGGCCACATCTGATGACTCACAATCACGTGCACTAGATCATTGCCAACCCAAACCTCGCTAGTCTGAAACTTCATTAATCCAAACTATGCTAATCCAAAATCTCATTAATCCAAACCACACTAATCCAGCATGCCATTCCTATGTCGGTACTACTATTAGTAAATATATGACTGTGTGGGCTCACTATTAGGTAAGGGTCATCACTGGATTAGGAAAGTGAATTTTAGTCCTGGACATCAGGCGTCTATAGAGTGGCACTAATTAAAATATAGCATTTGATGAAGCAGACCCAGAATACATGCAGTATTAGCAATAGTGGGAGTAATGATACATAACTGGTATTCTGGAGAAATACAGCTCTAGTAAAAACAAAACAAAGCAACGTAGCAGTATACCACAGACAACAATAGTGACATTCTCTGATTGTACTGGTAAGTACAGGACCCACCATAACTATTCCTTTGGTTAATGCATTTTACTATACTTAGATATACTATTTCTCAGTGTCCCTAAAACTTGATGATACTTTACCATGTATGTGTTATTACGCATACATGTGTGTCTTTTTTATTAAAGGAGAGGCGTGGCAAGTGCAGAGGAGCACATGACAAGAGGAAGTGGACAGCTGAAATTAAAGATCTTAAGAAGGAACTGAGAACCAGGGAAGAGGTATATACAACATTTTGCTTTTTGTTGTTGTTATTATTATTATTGTTTTAATTTAGTTAAAACCCAAACAAGAGAAATACTATTTTGAATTAACATTATAAACTAGTGAGTACCCACCACAGATTGGCACTTGATGTACTCACTCTTAAATTAGGAATGAAGTAGCACAAGTTGTTTTCATAGTCATACATGGTCCGTTTTTCTATCACACACACTACCATCATGTCATTGCTGACGATGCTTTACCAACCCGGCTAAGCATACCACCACTATATCACAATATGTAGTTTATACAGATGACCCTTTACCAACCGAGCTCAGCTACTTCAATATGTACCCCTCACTGCCATCATTGCCACTTTTTCTACTCGCTTTACTTGGCACATGTATTCATAAATACACATACCACTGTCGGCGTTGCTATACCAACCCACCGCTGATGATACCAACCCACCACTGACGATACTTTACCAACCAATTACTGATGATTCTTCACCAACCCACTACCAATGATTGTTTACCAACACACCACTGACGATGCTTTACCAAACCCACTCCGACGATGCATTAACAAATCCACTGCTGACGATGCTTTACCAAACCCACTGCTGACGATGCTCTACCAAACCCACTGCTGACGATGCTTTACCAAACCATCTGAACCCCGTTTATCCGAACTCTCGCTAATCTGAACACCATTTTTGGGAATTATAATGATATTCATTGGAATGCTTTACCAAACCCCTGCTGACATCTTACCAACCCACTGCTGACGATCTCTACCAACCCACTGCTGACGATTCTTTACCAACCCACTGCGGATCTTATACCAAACCCACTGCTGACGATGCTTTACCAACCCACTGCTGACGATGCTTACCAAACCCAATGCTGACGATGCTCTCTCAAACCCCACTGCTGACGATGCTTTACCAAACCCCACTGCTGATGATGACTTTACCAAACCCACTGCTGACGATGCTACCAAACCCATGCTGATGATTGCTTACCAACCCACTGGCAGACGACGCTACCAACACACCACCGGCGATGCTTTACCAAACCACTACTGGACGATGCTTCACCACCCGTTCCCACTACAGTGGCTTATTCGTATTGTTTTGCCTATGTTTACCACAACATACACTAACAGATTGACCTCAGTAAGCTCACCTTTGAAATCTTTTGGTATCATTGCCGTAAAACTGCTGCTTTTTTTTTTTTTTTTTTTTTTTTTTTTTTTAATTGATCTGTTTTTGTTTGTGTGACAGAAAGCAGTAGTGGAGTTGCTGAATGGAGCTGATGTAGTGCTGGCTACCACTACTGGTGCCACATTGGATGGACCACTCAGGTTTAGAGGCGCTAACACACACTCAGACATATTAGTTATCACTCAGCACACACTGATGATCTCATACTCTGATATTTTTGTTAACCCTCAGTGTGCGTTCGCAAGTGGGTTGTACAATAGTCCTGTCTGTCTCACTGTTTCTCTGTCTGTCTGTCACACCCTGATTGGAGATCATTCCTATTTGGTTAAAGTTACACCAGTGTCCCGCTTCTGACCTATTTTTTCCTGTACTATCTCAGCTTTTCTTATCCCTCTACTTTCCTTTCTTCAGCTCCTGTTTGAGTCATAGAGTCCCTCCTCCTTTTTAATCTCTCCTGCTTCTGAGTCTCTGTCCTTCTATCGTGACTGTGGACTTAGGCTTTGCGAAGCTTTTTGCCTTTGAACTTGAACTTTGATTGTCTTCATTTTTTGAAACTTATACCATCTTTCCTCCCCGAGTCCACCTGCTTTTTACCTGCATTAATTAATTGCCTTCTACTGAATGTGGTTATGGTTTACTTATTCATCTAATGATGATGCTTTACCAACCATTTAAACTCATAAATTATTAATGAAGCGCATAACATTGTTATTGCTGCTGACAGACAAGTGTATTATTATATAGAGTATTATTATTATTAACCCGGCACATTTATTTATTACAACTGGCTTTTACATTATAGTGTCAGAAAATAACCTGGATCAGCTATGGTTTCATGTGTGTGTGTGTAGTCGATTACGTGAGGATCACTTTGGGTTGACCGTGATAGACGAGTGTGCTCAAGTAAGTGTTAGTTGAACGGTAGGAACACGTATTTCCATTGTACACTCATAAAATGTAATATCTCTTCATTTACTGGTTTAAGTTGCACTATTTTTCCATGATGTCATGCTCTCACTCCAACACTCACTCATTGTATATGGAATCCCATCATTGTAAAGTTAGGCAGAGAGGTAAGTTAGATTAACTGCAGTGGTAGTAGTTAAACTCTACAAGATGTTCTGTTGAAGCACTTGGTGGTCCACTATATGTAAAGCTAATTTGATGAACTTATTAACATAGTCTTAATAGATGTACATATGAAAAAGGTACTTAGTAGATCTTTTAGTTTCCATGCAGTGGAATAAAAACAATAGCACAGTCAAAATTTCAAAATGTTTCCTCTTAAGCTGGAAGCACTGTATGTTTTAATATGTCTACACAACTTAATGTCATTCCTTTGTTGTTGTTGTTGTTATTGTTATTGATTGCTGCTACAGGCTATGGAGGCCAGCTGCTGGGTTCCTTTAGTTTTCTCTTCCAAATGTGTATTGGCTGGTGACCATAAGCAGTTACCACCAACCATCATCTCTCACAAGTCAGTTGGTCAGAAAGAAACATGCAAACACACACATGCACACACATACGTACCACTGTATTTGTATGGCTCTGCTTCTTACTATCAATTTACATGCGTCTGTAAAGTTACCATGGAGATGCATTCTCTAGGTGGCATCAGTGATGCACAATCAACTTTTTTTTTTGTTTTTTTTTGTTTGTTTGTTTGTTTGTTTGTTTGTTTTTGTTTTGTTTTGCAGAGCTGCAGATGAAGGATTGTCAACTTCTCTTATGGAGAGATTGATCCACATCCATGGCGACTCAATCACGAGCATGCTCACAACCCAATACAGGTAATGTGCAATATTACATACCTGGAGTTACATCACGTATTTATGTCTTCAATAATCACGTTCAATATTTTTTTGCATCACAAACAGATATATGTATGCATGTAGCTGGAATCTATCGTATCATCCTCATAATGTAATTATTACACAACAATTAAAAGTATAGATTAGACCTAGTGTTTGTAAGAGTGGGTGTGTGTGTGTGTGGTTGTATTGTTGATGTCGTGTGCAGAATGAACCAGCACATAATGCAGTGGCCGTCGGACCATCTCTACGGAGGATTGCTCCTGGCACATGACTCAGTGGCTGGACACACCCTCTCGTACGTGAGTGTGTATGTGTACCTCACGTAAAGCAGGGGTTCATTTAAGGATTTATCTCATGGCGGGGGGGGGAGATTAGGACAGCTATTATTATATGTAATAAGTGATAAGATTAAAAAGGAGATAGGCAGGAAAAGATTAGTTGAGAAGATCTAAACTACTCTGTTTGTTTTAAAAGATGTCTCACCAACTGTCCAAGTTGAAGGATCCATTACCATTACCGGTACAGCTAGGATCAGGAGTGCTATGTAACATTCCATGTTGAATAAGTGACAAATGTTACGTAGGAGAGACTATACATGTAATATTCCAGCACATGAATTGTCCATTACAATAGTGTGAAGTCTCTTTCAATGCTTGGGAGGGCTACCATCTCGAGATTCTTCTGTGATGACTGGCTGACTGACAATGACTACTGTAACCCTCTGATGCACACACACACTAGCATTTATTAATTGATAATAATACCATTGCCGAGTCATTTTTCAATACAAAAAAGTGTGGTATTATTTGAAATACCACAGCAGTGGAAAACTGAAATAATGATCTGATTAGTCACGGCGATCTCTTCGCGACCTTGCCGCACTTTTACTCACTAGGCAATGTCGCGACAAAATTCCGGGGAAACACTATTTAGCAACGGTAAAAAAGTATGAATAATAGCAGAACCGGGATGAACATTTTCTTTGGTGAAAATATAATACTGTACAAGATTATGGTTTTCTTAACTGCAGAAATGAACTGTTACCTTTGGCTATAGTATTATCATATGATAGCACGGATAACTGTGGTATTTGGATAAATAGCACTCGTGCGGCGAGAAATTTCACTTGGCTTTGCCTCGTGAAAATTTTAAATAATGATAATGATGATAATAATAATAATAACTAGCAAGTACCCCGCCACACAGTGGCGCTTGACATATTGCACAGTAAGAATGCAGTAGCATAAGTTACTTTTATCCATGGCTATCATTCTCTACAGTTGGTTAAGGTTACAATCAGTTTCACTCTCCTGCTCTATTTATTCCTGAACTATCACATTTTTGTATCCCCCACCTTTCTTTCTTTTTTTCAGTTCTTCCTTCTTGAGTCAAGGAGTTCTGTCTCCTCCTTTATCTACCTCTTCTGCTTGTGAATCTCTCTGTCCTATCATGATGACTTGGGCTAAGTGAAACTTTCAACTTCCGCTTTTCTACTTTCATCTTTCTTTTTAAAACTTATGCCGCCATTACTCAACGATTCGATTACTTTTTAGTACAACCACTTTTGCCTTCTCTTTCGCATTTTAACCTCCTTTTTTAAGCTTACGCCGCCTATGTTCATGTGTTCACCTGCTTTTTGTTGCAACTATAATAATCACTTTCTACCGACCGTGACAACACTTTACCCACTCTCCGGTTTATCTGCCACTCTCTTCTTTTTTTGTACCCAGTGAGGTAGCGAACGAATTCACCTACCGGTAGTCTAGCGTAGCCAACCCCTACACGTCTTTATAACTGCGTTCTTGGTATACTCGGTAATTCAGCGTTAGTTCACGAAACTGAGCTCCTGTTTTTCTGCCACTCCCACCTACTGTCCATTTATTTGTGTTGGGTTTGGCTGCTAACCATTTCTGTGTTGCACTCTAGGTTTACCCGGCAATTCAGTGCGAGTTCACGAGTATTGTGCGTCTGCGCGTTCTAGCTCATTAGCTCATGAATTATTCATGAATACGTACGTCGGCGTCGGTCACGGGTATTATTATATAGATAATAATAGCACTCGTGTGGCGAGAAATTTCACTCTGCTTCGCCTCGTAAAAATTTCTCGCTCCACTTGTGCTATTAATCCCGAATACCACAGTTTTTCCGTGCTAATAATATTATTGTTGTTGCTGTTGTTATTATTATTATTATTATTATTATTATTATTATTATTATTATTATTATTGTTATTATTATTATTATTGTTATTATTGTTGTGATTATTTTTTTTAAGTCTAAGAAAGTAATTGTAAGGTGCTTGTATCCTACCTACACAGCACAACATAACAAGTCTTTCAGAATAAGGAAGGAAATATAAGGCTGGGCACGTTGTTTCCAGTAGTTCAGTATTAACTTGTGTATTGATCTGACGTTTCCCTTGATTGTATGCAGTGAGATGACTGGAGTTAGTAGCACGTGTGATACTGACATTCCCTTGGTGTTCATTGACACTGCTGGACTAGGTGTGAATGAGTTGGACACACCAGATGAGGAATCCAAAGGCAATGAAGGTCAGAATTTGTTGGCTGGTGAGATAAGATTGGGAGAAACTCTCAGGTCTAATGTTAGAATTTTTAATTAGGGAGATTACATCATTTTATTTTTTGAGCAAAACTAAACTTGCTCTTTTTTTTTTTCTTTTTTTCTTTTTTTTTCTTTTTTTTCTTTCCCACTCAATGTATCTTCTCTATAGATGTTCTTTAGTTTCACGGCTTCAATAAGAATTATAAAGTATTTATCATCCTTGTTTTATATGTGAATGTACATGAAAGCTTCAGTTAAGACTGGAAAATAATACAACTCGGTCAACTAGTGAACTACATACATACTTGAATTCTTAATGTCATTGGATCTTACAAGGTATCGTTGAAAGCTAACAAGCTGTGTCATGTATTTCGAATTGAATTCAGAGAACAAGGTTAGCGTGGTCACCATCTATCAAGCGCTCCACTAATTGTGCTTGTGAGTATTAATTTAGAGAGCTTTATTAACAGGGTAATTAGTACTTAAAACTTGTACTTAGGAACCTGGTATTTATTGTGTCATGGTAGCTGTTGTGGGCTATCTGTACAAACTACATACTACTTTTAGCACCAGAAAATGACGAGCTCAACGTTAACATTTAGGAGTGTTAGTATCTTTTGAAGTTTCAGTGATAAAAACTCTTAGCTATTACAACATGCCATGAATTACAGCTGCTCACTGGTTGTGACAATTTTTACCCACACATGCTAGAAGGCGGGATTAAGCGGTCCTGTTTGTTTTAATTGTCTTTACTTACGTGGCAAATTGGCAATACTGTAGATTTAAGACTCTAATATACTTCAGATTTATTCAACGATTTTGTATTAATGAGTGGCACAACTCCTTGCCGGACTTTAGTTGTTGCGCCGTACTGTACACAATCCCTGTTTTTGTCCGTGAAATTGACACTTTACCAATATTTGGATAGCCACACCTTTTTAATTACAATGTTTGTGACAAATTACCTCCGTATCACTGTTTGCAAAATGGTACTTCTTGGGCTATAACGTGTTGGTCCAGTGCTCACCCAGACATGCACACCACAGCTTGTGTGTGTGTGTGTGTGTGTGTGTGTTGTAGGATGAATGGAATAATGTTTGTTTGTGTATAGGTGAGGCAGACCTGGTCATCTACCATCTCAAGAACCTCCTAGAGGCTGGAGTGAGTGCTAGAGATGTAGCTGTCATTGCTCCCTACAATTTACAGGTTGGTACTGTAGAAGTACAGAAGGCTCTTGTTGTAATACTAATTAACAGCTAATAATACTTATTTGCTAGTTAACTCCGTTGCGCTCATTAATACATACTTACCTCTAGCTCATCTTACCTAGGGTTTGGCAGACCGGGCTTACGTAAAGGCTGACTGTGACGCCCCCGCAGTGGTGTGTCATCAGCCGTAGCCCCCCAATAGCCTTGAGGGGGAGAGATGTGACGAACCCTGATGACGTGGCAATTATCAGTTAGTCCCGGCTCTATTTGCTGCTAATCAGGGTCACTTACATCCCCCAAGGGGGCCGCTAGCGGCCCATCCCCCCAAGGCAATATAGTTAGGGTAGTAATTGACCTTTAACTCAACTAATACGTACACACACACATAATTACAAGAGAAAGTATAGAAACTATAGAGTTCAGCATGAGTGTTGTGATTAAGAGTTCTTTGCTAGGACAGTAGACAGTCTAGCCAGCTGCTCACTCGGCATTCTCACATACTGCAGGTATGCTGCACTCTGCCATCGACCTAACGTCTGTATTGTCGCATCCTCAACACCCACCATTGCTGCTGTGGTAGCTGCGCCAATCCTGAAGCTATGACCAGCATATAGCTGCTGGGGGAGGCCACACGCAGACAGTACTGAGCGCAGCTGTTCTGTGAACCATGCCTTCGTCACCACACTTACGTCCGGTCGTCGAAAAAAGATGCCAGGTCCCGAGCCACGAACAGCAATGTACTGCACCACTGCTGTGACTGGGCAGAGCGACAGACCTGTCCGTCCCAACACAATGTCCGCCCCCACACCAAACTGGTCGCACTTCGACCGCCTGAGATGAATGCGGATCATTCGTGGATTATCCCGGCTATCGACTGCCACATCACGCCACATGACAACTGCCGTGTCCTGCCCTATCTGGGTCGAGGCTGGCAGTAGCTCTCCCAACCTGAAGAAGCCAAAGAAAGCAGTACATGCTATCGCCCATATCAGCTCCTTGTGCGGGTGACTCATTGCCATCAGCTGGACCTTGATCTGTCCCAATACAGTCGCTGTGATTGGTAGACGAGTGCGTGACGGGGGACCAGAAATAGCCCTTACCCGCTGAATCCCAGCTTGCACTCTCCTCAGCATGGGCATGGAGGACTGATCTCTAGGGTCTGGTAAGCCAAGAGAGATCTGCATATTCCTCACGGCCGCCAGGTATCCCTTACCAGTCTGTGGTGCTAAACCCTGATCTGCGAGGAAGGCGGCAAAACTACAAAGCAGCATTTCGGTCACTGGGAAGGGAGACACAACGTTATAGCGATCACAAAACCCATGAAACCGCTTCATTGCAGCCTCATAGGTCTTACGGGTGGATAGGGCCAATCCCTGCTGAAAATAGCGCCGAACTGACTGCGCCATCGCTCCGGCACCCAGTCGGCCTGCGGGTTCAGGAGAAGGTCGAGCAGCTGGGGTGACGTGGGTGTTGGTCGTCCTTCGGCCGATGGGACCTTTGACAAAAAAGAAACAAGATTATTCCGTGACAGATCATCCGCGAGATGATTGTTATACGTTTCTATATATTCCCCATATAGGTGACAACCACAACGAGCCTCTACAAATACAAGGCACCTGAGAAGGTGCATGACCCCTCGGTCCTTGCTGGACCGTGATCGGAGGGCGGACACCACAACCTGGTTGTCACACCTGCATCGCACCCGACAGGCCCGCCATGACACGCCCCAAGCTGCACATGCCAAGATTATTGGCACCAGCTCTTTCCCCGCAATCGATAAGTGGTCCGCCCGGTTGTCCCAAGCTACCTGGAACCAGCTGGAGTTATGCCAGGCACCGCAGCCCCAAGAGCCAGAGGCGTCCGTGGTACATACCACCACCGGCAGCGAGCTGGGTGTTTGAAGAAAAGACACTCCATTCCAGCACTGAGCAAACTCCTTCCACCATGCAATGTCCCCTCGGCATGCGCTACTAAGCCGGATCATACAATGACCATCAGACCTATTATCTGTCTGATGGAGCAGGTCAAGAAGTCTCCACAAGAATGATCGTCCTGATCTGACCACTTTGCACGCGTGGTTTAGGATCCCAACGAGAGACTCCAGGTCCTTTCGGCGGCACGCCTTCTTAGCACCCCACTGGTGTACGAGAGACTTCAGCCTCTGAAGTTTCCCCTCCGGGAGACGCAGCTCACCGGCTTCTGTGTCCACCAAGATGCCCAGAAACACTAGCGATGTCACTGGCCCCTCACTCTTCCCAGGTGCCAAAGGGACTCCAAGTCTGGCACAGGTATCCTCTAGGATCTTCACTGCTCGTGCACACTCATCCGACACTGGTGGGGCTACGATGATGAAGTCATCCAGGTAGTGTAAAACATACTGGATACCGGCCTGGCGTAGGCACCAACACAAGCCATCAGCCACCGCATTAAATATTTTTGGTGCTGACCGCAGCCCAAACGGCAAGCAAGGGTCCACATAGATTCTCCCTTCCCACTCTATTCCCTGTAGTACCCGATCTTGAGGATGGACTGGGATAAGTCTATAAGCTGCCTCAATATCCATCTTAGCTAGCAGCGCACCCCTACCCAACTCCTGCACAATTGTTGCCACCTCATCCACTGAAATATAAGACAGTGACACCAAGTCCGGGTCGATACCATCATTTGTGCTAGCTCCATGCGGGAACGACAAATCCGTGATCAACCGGAATTTCCCAGAATCATGACCCTTGGGCACCAGACCAACTCTATTAACGTGCACGATGGGCCTCCATGAGCATGGGAGTGGACCTATCATGCGCCCCTTGCTGAGTTCCCTTGCGATGTACTCGCGAATCACATTTAGCCGAAGCCCAGTGGATGGCATGTTAGCTGTTGCCGATCGCAGCGGAGCTCCCCACTGGAACCCTGTCCTGAAGCCTTCGAGTAGGCCACGAATGATGTACCCCACGTATGCCCTGTCCGGGTGATTAACTAAGGCTGCCTCCCAGGCATCAGCATCCAGGAGGATACTCACTGCCATCAGCTCCTGATGTGTGTGACAGTCAGTGGGGCGGCAGAAGTCCATAGTGAGGAGATCAGCAGTGCGCGGATATAAATCATCCCAGCCTACACATGGGACAAGAACCAGCCATAGTGTCAGTGCGTGATTTAGCCCAACCCAGCGAACAGTACATACACATTTGCAAAACATAAAGACTGATTTTAAGGGGGCCTCGACAGGCCGTCACACCCAATTGGGTGGAGACTTAACCAACCCTCCCTTTCTACCCCTCCCAGCTTGCCCTTCCGTAATGAAACCCCCCCACCCTAACTATCAATACCCTGACCAGTGTCACCACAACCCCCAGATAAACCACCTAGGTTACTAACCCTCCCATGACTCTCTAATTGATAATTCAAATCCAAGTCATAACAACCACATAATTCAGATAAAGATTCATAGATCCAAGTTTATGCAAAACTTTCATCGCCTCATCGCAGGCCACGAGCCTTTAACAGGGGCTGCTGGGCCACGAATAGGAGAGCGAGGGCGCTGGCCACCTTGAGGGCAGGCAATGGCTGGGTGCGATCCCCCACAGGTCCTGCAGCTGTGAGCAAACTTGCAGGATGCAAATCGGCAGCGTCCCTCATTGAAACGCCGACAGAGCTCACCAGAGCGACTGGCCTGCCTGGTGGTTGGGGTGTTTGCTGGACCTTGCCCACTGAGTGATTTCTGCCACGCCATGGGCCCCACTGGCCACGGCATCCAGAGCTGGCTCGGATTCTGTGGGCACTGATGGGAGAGGTGGTCGTCCTGGAGGCAATGTCCGCATCTCGGGATTGACCTTGCCCTGCCTGTGAAGGCCTCACTGTAGAGGCGAGAGTCCGGCACAGACCAGTTCAAATCCCTCCTGGCAAGTGCCTCCCGCCTGAACTGGCGATCGTAGGCAACCCATCGACCTGCCTCGTAGTTCCTCTCTGCCCTCACTATCATCGCCTGATAGGCAAAGAGTTCAGGAGCCTTGTGAGTGAACCTCGCCGCCACCAGTGCGGCCATGAGCGAGTAGCGTTCGATCCACTGTGAAATGTCAGTAATCGGGGGCCGGCTGGGTGGGTGGGGCCGGCCTGAGACAGACTCTGGCAAGGTATCAGCCGTCACCTCGGCCATCTCGACATACTCCAGGTCAAGGATTCTCTTTGTCACCTTTTTCGCCAGCGATGCGGCCGGGTTAAAGGGGCCAGGTTTCAATAGAGACCCGTTGCCCTCCCTCTTGTCGGGCGCCAGGGCTGCTGACGCCAGCAGATCAAGACTGGGCGACCCCACCCCCATGGTAGGAGCGAAGGTTGAGAGGTCCGCCAACGCACCATGTGCCTCAGGCAGGATGGAACCTGTAATAAAACCACATCCCCGTAAGCGAAACTCAATCGATGCTCACATCGGCAGGGGCCAGGTGACTAGAGCATACTCTAGGGCTAGCGTGCCAGCTTGAGCGACTAAAGCATATTTAGGGCAAGCGCGCCAGATAGAGTGACTTAAGCATATTTAGGGCAAGCGTGCCAGATAGGGCGACTAAAGCATATTTAGGGCAAGCGTGCCAGATAGAGTGACTAAAGCATATTTAGGCAAGCGCGCCAGATAGAGTGACTAAAGCATATTTAGGGCAAGCGCGCCAGATAGAGTGACTTAAGCATATTTAGGGCAAGCGTGCCAGATAGGGCGACTAAAGCATATTTAGGGCAAGCGTGCCAGATAGAGTGACTAAAGCATATTTAGGGCAAGCGTGCCAGATAGGGCGACTAAAGCATATTTAGGGCAAGCGTGCCAGATAGAGTGACTAAAGCATATTTAGGGCAAGCGTGCCAGATTGAGCGACTAAAGCATATTTAGGGCACTAAAGCATATTTAGGGCAAGCGTGCCAGATAGGGCGACTAAAGCATATTTAGGGCAAGCGTGCCAGATAGAGTGACTAAAGCATATTTAGGGCAAGCGTGCCAGATAGAGCGACTAAAGCATATTTAGGGCAAGCGCGCCAGATAGAGTGACTTAAGCATATTTAGGGCAAGCGTGCCAGATAGGGCGACTAAAGCATATTTAGGGCAAGCGTGCCAGATAGAGTGACTAAAGCATATTTAGGGCAAGCGTGCCAGATAGAGCGACTAAAGCATATTTAGGGCAAGCGCGCCAGATAGAGTGACTTAAGCATATTTAGGGCAAGCGTGCCAGATAGGGCGACTAAAGCATATTTAGGGCAAGCGTGCCAGATAGAGTGACTAAAGCATATTTTGGCAAGCGTGCCAGATAGAGTGACTTAAGCATATTTAGGGCAAGCGCGCCAGATAGAGTGACTTAAGCATGTTTAGGGCAAGCGTGCCAGATAGAGTGACTAAAGCATGTTTAGGGCAAGCGTGCCAGATTGAGCGACTAACACATATTCAGGGCAAGTGTGCCAGGTAGAGCAACTCGCAAGAGCCGGATAGCGTAAGAAATGCACAACTGCCAACCATATGTACAACGGCAGTGCTAGGTTCAGTCAACATGCAGACAGGTAAGGCATCCCAGGGACCACTCAGCATGTGGCTGGGTACATCCTTATATCAAATGCATCATTAGGAGAAATACCTAGACCAGGCATAAAATTAACTTGCCACAGCTATGACCTAACCCCCACTTGAGGACAAGCCCAGACTCACCGGTGCCTGTACGGGGGTCTATCTTCCAACTCTCCAGTGGGAGGTACTACCCTGGTGGAACCTAGAAGGTCGCCTCCATGGTCCGATAACCATGCCAGCTGCTCCTGAGTGAACGGAGCTGGTGGAGGCGGTGGAGGTGAAGCCATGTATATCTCAAAGGATATTGTAAAATACAAAATCAAATAACTTCCTAAGGTGCTCACTCGTCTGCCGTGAATCGATTGCAGCTGCACCTCGTTATTCACCCGCGCATTACTAACACGTGTTAGATATACCTCACGCTACCCCCACGTGATCTATACGTACTTCCTCCCACACACTTCCTGCAATACTACTTCCCTCAATCAACCCACTTACTTATCCCAGCCCCACCCTCCCCATGCAGTATGTCTGCTACTCTACGTTAACTACATTTAATTACATTAAACTACATTTAATATCTAGCTAGATGATTAAACTCAGGTATATACAGCTGCTCTTTGTCAAGATTAATAATCCTTGAGCCACTCAATGCCACACTATCTTTGGCCTGTGCTGTCCCATGCTAACAGACTATATGCAAATATTTAACTAGCAAATAAGTATTATTAGCTGTTAGCATTCAAATGCTGGGGTGGTTTCAGTGCTAATGACGGGGAGCGGCCCAAATATATTTATGTCAAGACTTATGAAATATATACAAGATTTGGACATTTACGTATAAATGAAGAGCATAAATTAGCATACATACACAAAATTGACTGTATTTGTACCCTTGTATACAACTGCAGTAAAACTTCTATTATCAGCCTCTCTGAGAAGCGACTGACCTCTCTGGAGAGACCAAATCATGCGCCTCCGAGAAGCAACCACCTCTTATTTCCGACCATCGACCGATTTCTCAGCCCCATCTTGCTCAAAATAAATACATTCGCCCCTCTACGAGTGACCACACCTACTAAAATTTTTAGATTATTGTGGTCGCACATAAGCCAATTGTAAATGAATAAAATAGCGCACTACACTACTTCTACAGTAACCCAATTTTGTCTGGGACAAAAAGTGCAAGAAACAAAATATCTGCAGGACATCAAGTGCTAGCTAGCTATGTACTAAGAAAAACCACTTATTGTAGCTACAAACTATAGACTGGTGTGGTTCATTGCAAATACCACCTCTAAACATTATCCCATTATCCTGGAAAGTTTTGTTTTTTTTTTACAGAAAATTGCATCTCCAGTGGCAGCACATCCTTATCAGAGTAGATAAATGTGGTGGAGAGAGTTAGTTACCACTAGCCACAAGAAGGCAATGAGACTTCAGAAGAAAATTTTTGATACTTTTAAGATGCTGTCATCTGGGACACCATTCAGAATACCACAGTAACACTTGCATCAATTTATGAATGTATTTCTAATCCAAGTTTCCCTAACTTTTATCACAAATATTATAAATAACATTTAGAAAAGAACCTCTGGGAAAGGACCAACCTCTGAAAAGAGACCAAAAATCCCATCCCCAATGTGGTCACTATTCGGAGGGTTTTACTGTATAATTGTTGTTTTTTTAACTTGGTTCGGAGGGGAGGCTCTGACCCTCTCGCTGAAACACATCATTTTCTGGCATTTCATAAAAAGCTGATCTCTATCAAAGTGTTTATAAATGTAAATGTACTGTACATGTATTATGTAAGTATTATACATTTATTTGTATGTATATTAAATTTTGTCTCTGTTTAGCAGTATAAACCGTTGAGGTTTTGTTCGACTCTTTAAAAATGTTTTATGTTGTTGTTGTTTTGGCTGTTAAAGTAGCTTCAAGTCATCAACTTAATTTTCATTACCACTCAATTTTGTTTTTCAAAACTACATGTCTGAAGCTTGCATGAGAGCTTATTCAGTGGATACAAGATTAAGGAGGAGGAAAACGAGGTTTTTCTTACCAATGAATGTAATTGTTTGTGGATTTTAATAACATTATAGGTAGAGCTTATCCGCAAAAGGTTGCAGGGTCTGGGCAAAGACCACACCCACCTTGAGGTCAAGTCTGTTGACGGTTTCCAGGGGAGAGAGAAGGAGGCAGTCATTATATCATTCACCAGGTCTAACAAAACTGGTAATGGACTCTGCTTGTACAAACACACACATGAACACATTCTGTATCTGTATGTCACACACATAATTATATATACTACGGCACTAGAGATTCGGTTATTAAAATAGTTAATTATCAGTTTTGGCTACAACTCAACTATAGCATGACTAAGCTAAGACAGGGATGAACATTGAAATCTTACTGATTAATTGGTTGATTGATTGATTAATGGGTTGATTGATGGTTAATTAATGGATTGATTGATTAATGGTTTTGATTAATTAATGGATTGATTGTTTGATTGATTGATGGCTATTGTTGTTTTTCAACCAAGTCTGGTAAGTATTTTTTAGCGTATAGTTGAAACTGGCCATTTAAATCTGCTAAAGTTGCACTCATTATCACTGTGAAGTGAATTTATGGTCTTATGTAGAATTACATGCATGTGTAGGTGAATGTGGTTTCCTGGAGGAGTATCGTCGTAGCAATGTGGCAGTGACTAGAGCTAGACGTCACTTGGCTCTAGTGGGAGACTCAGACACTCTCTCCCACGAGCCATTTCTTAAAGGACTGTTGGACTATTGTCACCATCATGGAGAAGTGAGAGCAGCCCATGACTACCTTCATGGTGAGTTTGGGTGTGTGTTGGTGTACATGTGTGTTTAGCAAACTCCATGCAGTTGTTGATATAAGTAATTGGTGTGCTCCAGATATGTGAGTAGGCTAGACAAGTTTGTTAAAATAGTATTTAATTTTGTTTCGTTATGTGTTATTATTTAAAAATTTAGCTTCAGATTTTGAGGAGCATTATTTTTTTGAACCCAAACGGTCCAAGGCAGCCGTTCATTCTGAGAAGAAGAACAAAGGCAAGACAACATCTTCAACAAAGCAAGCTCAGTCAAAGACAGCAAAGAGGACACACACTGCATCACAAGAGCAAACAAAGTTGGAAGGGTAAAATCACTCACTTAGGTCACATTAAGGTTGTTAAATGTTTTAAAAAAATGATGCTAGCTTATCATTTTGACTATAATGTTGTTTTTATTTTATAGCCAGAAATCAGATGTAGAAGATGATAGTGAGTTCAAGGCTAAACTGGATGATTTCTTATTTGACAAACACCAACTGGAACTGTCTTTTCCAGCTTCTCTCTCTGGTTACCAGCGGAAATGCATTCATGAAGTAAGGATAGGTATACATGTGTGTATATATGTATATAATAGACAATTGAATTTACATGTGGATCAGTTTCTGTTGTTTTTTGTGTTAATGTTTAATAGTTATGTGAGGAATTGGGTCTAGAACATACAAGTTACGGTGAGGGTCAGGACAGACATATTGTAGTGACCAAGGGTTACTCTGAACTGGTACAGGTGATTGATGATCCTTTACCTTGTGATAGTCGCACAGCATCACAAAATATGACAGGAACCTGCAATTTATCTGAATCAGGTAAGAATATGATAATCTTTAATGAGGTGTTACTCTGTTTTCCTGTTTCTTCTTTTTCTAGTTATGGAACCTATATGTAGCATGGTATGGTATCAATTAACATTCTCATGACTTTCAGTTATGATTTCTCACCAATTAAAATGTGCTGCATGTATTATTCATGACTTAGTTTACTTTGGTGAATTGTTAGGGTAAAGAGATGGTTATGGCATCCTTCAAATTTCTTTACGTATTAATTTGTCTATTTTTATTGATAGATATGGAGTGTGTAACTGCTGAGAAGGAATATTCTGTTTGTTCTGAGCCTGTACCTCATGCCAACATTACCACTCATGAAGCTCACTGCAGTAAGCCTCAACTCCCTCCTCTGAACAAAGTTCGCCCAGCTTCATCCACAAGAAAAAAGGATTCCACAAGCTCTAAGTCAAGGAAGTCTCACAAATCTGCCAAGCCAAAAGAGCCAGTGGAAGAAGAAGACCTGGATGCCCTGCTGGCAGAGATGTCTGTGTCTGAGAAGACTTGTGCTTATGGGAAATGCAAGAGGAGTCCTAGTTTGCTAGGTATCAGGTGTTCCTTGTGCCACAACTTGTACTGTGTAGAGCATAGCATCCCTGAAGTACACGGATGTGGAGATGCAGCCAAGGAGCGCGCCCGGAGAGAATCGAAAGTGTCCTCGGGTGAGAAATTGATATAGGATGAGATGAGAGTATGTTTGCGTATATCTCTGAAATTGAATATATATTTTTTTAGCAAGAATTGAATTTTATTTTATCACAGCTAGTCTCTTGCCACTCTGCTTTCTCCTGTGTTTCTCTACACTATCAGTTTAAGTTATTGCAAAACATCTATTATAAATATATATAGCTAGCTGCCAATAACTATTACTTTCTGCTCATAAAAGAGCTTCTATTAATTACTTAAAAATTATGCAAATTGCATAATCAGTTCTTACTGTCTCATTTTTAGCCTTGGCTTAGCACAAGCCATAAGACAGATTTAAGTACAATTTGATAAACTCTGATTATGCATGGACATTAAGTTTCTTATAAATGTAGTGGTGGTAGCTACTTTGATTGAATGTACACAGGATTCAGAAAACAGTCTAAAGCTGAAAGAGAAGTTGCTCACAAGAGACTGGAGAAAAAGATTGAAAAGTTGTCTTCAGAAAGAAGATCTAAACCCAAGTCAAAGTGATGTAGTCGTGTCATTTCATGTTAATTCATTCATCCTTGACCTCAATTTCAATTGTCAGGCAATTCAGACATATGCAACCTAATTTCTTGTTTCAGTCTATTCTTTGTCATAAGTTATAAAAACCCTCACACATATACTAGTTGCTAACAGCACACTTACAAAACATGCAACAGTCACAGTGGCTCCGTCAAGTAATGTGAAACTAAGTTCATTGGGGCTTGACAATAATAATAATAATAATAATGTTTAATTTGTGGCTATTGTTCACTCACAATTTGTGTTGATGCATACACTATTGTAATAACTTGGCTTAGCACGCGAAGCGGTGCAAGAACCAGTCTGATACTTTTTATGAAATTTAAAAGGATGACTGAAGTTACAAAAAGAATAGACTAATGGTGTACTCAAAACTATGGTGTTTATGCATGCATGAGGTATGAAAGAGTTGTTAATTGGATATCACTCCTCCACATATTCTTCTTACTCCTATTGTCATCACAACCCTTCAAGTGGTCCAACCTGCCCTTCACAAACTCTCTTGTTTATGTGCTGCGTAGTCTGTGCTATTTGGTTCAAAGTCAGCAGTTTAACTATTCCAAGTATTCTTCTTACTCCTTTGTCAACCCTTCAATTGGCCCAACCTGCCCTTCACATAATGTTAGTTCCAACCTGCCCTTCACAAACTCTCTTGTTTATGTGCTGCGTAGTCTGTGCTATTTGGTTCAAAGTCAGCAGTTTAACTATTCCCAGTATTCTTCTTACTCCTTTGTCAACCCTTCAATTGGCCCAACCTGCCCTTCACATAATGTTAGTGTCTACAGTGAAATAATTAAACAAAGTATACAAGAATTCTAGCAGCCTAATACTGCACAAGGCTCTCAATGTTCTTGCATGTGAAGGATCTAAAGGCTGGACTAGGGTAGTGAATCTCAACATGTCTGACATGAACCAGCAATGTCCTAATAACTGGAGTCATTGTTGCAAGGACATATTTCAGAATTATACTTGACATCATCTATAGCTATAGCTACTTCGAATAGTCCTCCAAAAAGCTGGAAGCACTAACAATGGCTCAATTATCTATGATTCCGTAACTTACCCAGTTCATAGCCCCACCTCACCTATTCGCATGTCGTGGGAGAATTCTGGCTTATCAGAAAGGGTTTCTGTCTGCCTTTCTTAATAGTGAACAAACTCTTATTAACATAAATGACTTCATGTACTTATCTGGAGTGTCTCTGACTCATGGACCACCTGGTTCATGGCAACATATCTGGACATTCTCTGATAGGAGTAGTGATGAATCATCACTGATAACACCATACTCCTGTCACCACCTTAATTATCCATGCACCACAACCAACCACCACTAACATCATCACCATCACTGATTTTAATAAACTTATTATATTTCCACATTTTATCGATTAGAATTCTAAAACATACTTATACATTCCAAATCACTCCTTTAGCGATCTTTGAAGGCTAATCTAACAGTTGAAAATTGAACCCACGTTACACTAATTACCTCATCAAGTGAATTAATTTATGAGTGAAGAGCATAAGTTAGCATGTATTTGTCTTGTGTACTGTATTGCCTGTATTGATACATTTTTCCTTAGGCCACAACAGAGAAACTTCCTGTTTCCCATTTAAAAACACAATATAAACTTATAGTAATAATTTCGAATTGATTTTTCTTTTTTGATTTAGAAAAACACAGACTCCTTGGTGTGTGGAAAAAGAATGAAAGCACTAAAATGACACAAAAAGAAGGTTTTTCTGACAAAAGAAACTTTTTTTCAAAAGAAAAATTCTCTTGTTTCCTTGCAAAACTGACACAGTCACATGCAATTTGAGATCGTACTTCTCCAGCACAACAAGTAACTGAGGAACTGAACAACCATATAGGTCGGTTGCTTGTTTCTCGTTACCTTCCTCCTCGCACAAAAAAAATACGCGCGGTCGATAAGGGGAAAATGGGGGGCGGTGCCATGCAGGTTTGTTTTTCAGCGCTACGACCATTACCAAAAAGAAGGTGGGTCTTTCTGAATATTTTTCTTTGCCGGGCTGCAATGGCGAATATAAAGACCAAAGTAAAGTCTCTTTTCTCAGTCTTGCAAGTACGTAAATTGTTGGAGGGTTTAACAACATCGCGTTGTAGAGTGGCTTGTTGAAGAGACCGACTAGAGTCCTGAGGCAGATCGCAGTCCTGGTATTAATCTTCCTCCCATACTAAACCGAGGATTATATTTATACACTTGTAAACAACAACAACAACAAACTTAATACATAGTTAAGGGGAGTTGTGGAGGGGGGGGGGGGGGGGGTTGGAGTTGTTATAATGTTCGATTTAGTCCAAGTTTGAATTGAATTAATTTATTATGGTTTCAGAGAGATAAAGGTCAAGAAGATGAGATAGAAGATAGTCTGGACATGCAGGTATGTGTATGGTACAAGAGATCAACTTATTAATTTTTTATCCTGATAAGTTTTAGTGCAAGAATTATGTAGTGTTTTTGGCCCTTTTTTAAAATTTTATTGTTGTTGCTATTTTTAGCCCAGTGACCTCCCACACGCCAGGGAAGATCTCCGACAAACTGAAGACGTAAGTTCTTCCTCCACTCTCAGTATACATGCACAAATGCACACTTACTTACTATACACACACACACACACATGCATACACTTGACCTCTATACTCACACTATTTTGTCTCAAACTGCCCCACAACGGGTCACGCATCCATCCCAGAGGAAGGTGTGAGAAGGGGGCCTCAACTGAGCAGGTAAGGGGTGTGGGTACGCAGATGAACAGCAAGGCCACCAGCACTCAAACAACCATCTCTGGTGCAGTCCACAGTGCACTTTTCTGGTCCTTCATTGCTTTCTGCCTTTCTTACACATACTTGCATATTTACACATATGTACAAACACATGCATACATTCACACATGCATGTGACACACACACATACGTATGTACACATGTGCTTACACAGATGCATGCATGTACACACACTTGCACACACACATAAATGAGTGCCATAGGAAACAAATTTGAACCTGTACGGCCATTGAAACCACACCCACTTTGGGTGATTACAAATGCCTAAGTTGTCTGTTATGTTGATAAACCTTCAAAGAATACATGGACATGCAGGCTCAATAGCCTCAGGTCAATGCAAGATTCTCTATACATACAAGATAATTCACACCTCTGAGTAAGATAAAATTACTTTCACTAATTGAATATTCCTCGTTATAGGGGTATTGTACTATCTCAAAACGCAGTATTATTTTACTTAATATTTTTTTTTGCTCAATTGCGGGAAATCTTACCCAATAATTGTTAATGTCTTCTTTTTTTTCGTACTTCATTATAAAGAAAACTGAGGAGTTCCTTGAAATTAGTTTTTATGGTTTTGTTTTTGTATAATTGATGTAGTATACATCTCCATAGAATAGATAGAATGTGCCGTTATGAAGTTCGTTTTCTCTTCTCAATGGAGAGTTCATTCTCTCTCACATGTTGTTACGAAATGAATATGGCAATGGAGGAATGCTGTTAGCACATTGGCAATGGAGGAATGCTGTTAGCATATTGGCAATGGAGGAATGCTGTTAGCATATTGGCAATGGAGGAATGCTGTTAGCATATTGGCAATGAAGAAATGCTGTTAGCATATTGGCAATGGAGGAATGATGTTAGCATATTGGCAATGGAGGAATGATGTTAGCATATTGCTCACTATGAGAAGTGTTGGTATGTGTGAGTGTGTCTATTGTATGTGTGTGTGTGTGTGTTTGTTTTCTGTTCCCAGGCTATTGAGAATATTGACAGAATCTACTTCAGTGTTGAAGAGGACTGCCCCCGCTACGAGTTGGAGGTAATTAAGCAGTTATGGTGAAAGAGTGAATGAGGCAGGTACTACAAGATGGCTTCTCTCCTCTCTCAATGAACAGAGCTTTCCTTCATTTTGAAGTAGCTCATTTCTCATATTTGTTGTTGTTGTTGTTATTGTTGTTGTTGTTGTTTTCCACTCCCACCTTTCTTAATTCTAATTCTTTTGGCACTTGTTAGCTTGTTTAGAGTTTGTTTTTCACACAAGAGCTGATGCATATTGTTGACATTATCACTTGTATACGTGTTCCTTTTAAATAATATTTAGAGCAGCACTAATATTGTGCGCTATACAAGCGGTCCTGGGTTCGATTCCCGGTGGCGACCAAATATTTTTAATTCTGTATTGTTTTAAAAAAGCCTTTGAAAGAGAGAGAATATATCTAATATTTTTTGTTGTTGTTGTTGTTGTGCAGAGATTACGGCTGCAAGGGGATTTGGAGCTTCCAGAACTGGAAGACAGAATATTTAAACTGAAGACTCAGGACACAGCTGTAAGTTATGCTGAGTTATGCCGCGATTGCAGGTGTTGAGTATGATGGTGTTATGGTTGTCCTGTAGGTGTACAGGCAGATATACAATCTGGTGTCAGACAACTACCATGCCTACGTCAGGGTGAGCTCCGTGTGTGTGTGAATGTGTGTGTGTGTGTGTGTGTGTTTGTGTGGGAACTGTATACTCAGATATGTTTTGAATGAGTGCGGCAGTATACTAAATTGACGGTGTGTAGGTAACGCCCTATCTTGAGTGGGTGTGGCTATGTCACAAAAAGAAGTAACAACATATCAGACAAGTCGAAAAAGAGATTTTGTTATGTACCTCTTAATATAATTGTTTTTGTTTTTTGTTTTTGATTTTTATTTTTATTTTTTTTGTTTGTTTTTGATTTTTTTTTTGTCCTGGAGATGTGCAAAATTGATCTCTGTGGCTATTACACTACATTATGTAGTCCTAAGAATGCTTCGTGAGTTTGTATGTGCGTGTGTACATGTTGTGTAATGTAGGAACTTCAAAACGTCACGATGCTGGAGGAGTCCCTGAAAGACGCTGCCAAGACTTGTATCGGCGCCCGTCTGGAGCTGAAGCTAGCGAGAGAAGGCGTGTCCCATGGTGGGTTGGGTCTCTTAGCGAAGCACAGGAAAAGGGAAAGACTGAGAGCTCTACTCGACATCCTCAAGACACTTAAGACGCTGGTAAAGCTTTGGTGGTTGGGCATGACCAGGTGCAGCAAAGCACTGGTATATTAGTGCAAGTGTTTAAGGGTTGGGGGTTACCAAGTGCTACAATTCAGTAAAGATTGCTGCATTTGCGTTTGTTGTTGTTTTTTTTGTTCTTTTTTTTTTTTTTTTTTTTTTTTTTTTTTTTTTTTTTTTTTTTTTTTTTTTTTTTTTTTTTTTTTTTTTTTTTTTCTTTTTTCCCCCCATAATTTGAGTGTGACCAGCTGTGGGGCTGTAGATGGTGCTGGTGTGGTAGTGTTATGATTGGTGGGTTATGATGACGTTGTTCCTATTTTAGCAACGGACAGATGCTCGTCTGAAAGAACTGCTTCAGGTCTGTTCATACTGTATGTAGCTGATTATGAACACTGTATGTTCACTTAATTGTGTGGGTGTGAACGCGTGTACATAGGAAGGGGATTTCCCTGCAGCCACCCAACTCTGCTTGGAGTGTCAAGAAGCTATCCAAACTTACAAGCATTATACTTGTGTCAGGTAAAGGGACATCACTTGTATTAATATCACTTGTATTAATATCACTTGTATTAATATTGGTACAATTTGGTGTCATTTCATACACACTATGTGTCAATTATTGAACAGAGCTACTTCTGTTCAAAAGTTTTAAAAAGTTTTTCTTGGGGCCAACTCTACTAGGACATTCTGTTATGATTTTTTTGAAAGACTTATTTGTCTATTAATTACCATGTGAACCAGACAGCAGTCAGCAAGAGGCTCATATATGTGTCAGAAAAAAACAAACACAAAAACATACCAGTGTTCAACTAATGCAGTCTGCATGGGATGTATATGTATGTCTGTGTCACTTGGTCGTATGTGTGTAACATATGTGGTTTGGTCGTATGTGAGTGCATATGTATGTCACTCACTCTGTCAGCTACAGGAAGTATGTATACAAGCTGTATCACTCACTCGCCATCTTTAGTGTAGAAACTCTTTGTTAAATGAGGGAACAAATGACTTACATGTGCTTTCAAGACCCAAATTATAATAGAAACAGGACATGCAATCCATACTGAGAATATTAGTATCACTCATGTTTATGATATTTATTATGTATTTATTATGTATTTATTTTATTTATTTATTTATTTGTTTATTAGTATTATTTATTATTATTATTAATTTATTGTGTTTATTAATTAATTAATTAATTTATTTATTTATTTCCTTAAGGGTTGGTTATCATTGACTCACCAACCCACATAGATTTTGGAAACGTATGGACCATCAATGCCCCTGAGCACTAGCACTGGTGTCCATGGCAATATAGTATACTGTTCTCCAAGGTTACTTTTACCTTATAATTGCAGTATATAAACTATTATGCAACAACCGTATGTGACGTGTTGATGCAACAACCGTATGTGACGTGTTGATAACATTGCGTGAAAGGTGTAAAAATTGCACTTCTTCCTAAGACGCTAAAACTCCCTTTACCAAGTGTGCATAGTTGACCTAAATTAACTTAGTGACAGATTATTGACCTGGCTCCACGTTAATGGCCCGTGCCACTGTCAGCAATTGAACGTGTCATCAACATGAATTCTTACCACTCCATGAAAGAAAGTTTAGTTGGACTGATCAGGTGTAACTGGAACCTTTGACTTGTGAACAGCCATACAGCAACATTCAGATTTTCAGTTTACGATATGTATTAGTTAGAAAATGGAGTGGGTGTGGCTTTGGAGAATAGTGAGCATAAGCAATGTATTATTTCCAATATTACTACAGTAAGATGTCCAGTAACATACATGTATGACAATATCATTATTAGTGAATTCTACCTTGAAACAATCGTCTCAGTTTCTATTGTGGGCGGGGCTGCAGCTGAGACTGATTGAGGCATGTACATATGGTATGACTAATTATCAGCCCCGGAAATTTGTTGTTGTTTTTTTTTTTAAACTCCAGTCAAGCCTCTGGAGTTTATTCTCTGCAGTCTATTATATCTGCATGTTTCCCATAATACCGTTTTCCCCCCTTGTATTTGTGACAGCTTGAAATCAAGCTACTCACAGGGTATCTAGGGATGAAAAGTTGAATATTAAACAGACACCTCTGTGTTCTGTTGTGGTTCATTGAGCATACTGTAGATTTAGTTGGTATTATTTTATAAGTTTTAGTATGGTCGGTTAACAGGACATATTGTCTTGTGTTTAGGCTTATCGTACACTTTGAGGGATAAATAAGATGCTTCTGTGTGTGTGTGTGTGTGTGTGTGTGTGTGTGTGTGTGTGTGTGTGTGTGTGTGTGTGTGTGTGTGTGTGTAGGGAACTGTCTGGATCTTTGCAAGACCTGCAAAGTGAAATCGAGGTAAGAGAACGTGTGAGAAACTGGAAAATACGGCTATAGTCCTAAATATTTTGTTCCACTTTCTTACTCTGATTGTTAAGGGTTTTAGATGAGATAATTGTAATTCATGTCTTTTCTTCTTGCACACACACGTCGTACTCACTTGCATTCCTAGAGGGAGTTGGAGAACGCCCTTGGGCGCATGTGTCTGAAGTTTGATCAGAGACAGTATGAGCAGATCCAGCTGGCCTACTCGATCCTTGGCCGCACTCAGGTATGTGACTCCATTTTCACTGCCACACCCTCCAAAACATTCAGGGTGACTTTTGTTTAGGATACCAATTCTCACAATGTGTGTATTTGGTTTAAATTTCCAAGTTTTGTTGCAGTCACGATAGTTGAGTTTATCTGTCAGTTAATACACACACATAAAAAATGAAATGGTTTGAGCCTACAGTACATTTGAAGAATGTATTATCATGATTATAATGATTATTTTTGCTGTTATTGTTGTTTTGACGTATGGTTTTCAGACGGCAGTTGACACATTACTAATGAGATTCACGACCAGTATCCATGACTCTGCCTATTCTGTTGTATCGGATTATGCCAAGGTGAGAAAGATTGTGTGCGAAGTCAAACACCGTCAGCAGTTCTCTTTTTTTCTTCTTTTTTTTTCTTTGTTTGTTTGTTTCACGGACTGTGGATATAATAGGGATGAATGATTTTTGTTGTAGTTAAGGTTGTTTTTGTTGGTTGTTATAGTCATTGCTGATGATGGTACAATTGTTGTAGAAATGTGAGGATGTGACAGACGATGACCACCATCAACTCCACAAGATCTCTTACGCTAATTTGTGCAAAGTAAGATCAACTTAGTAATGTATTCTCATAATTAGTGAATCAAAAGGTCAGTATTTGTAATTTTGGCTGTGCAATAATAGTGTATGTATGTATATGCAGATGATCAGAGTGCAAGATTTCATACCTTGCTTGAAGAAAATATGTCTGGTAAGGTGTTGTCAAGCCAATGGTCCTATTCTGTGTCACCTTTACCAGACCACTGTCCAATGGGTGTTGATTTAGGCAATGTGGAAAGTCATGCGCACATACCACCAGGTGAAGTTGACGCACGAGGTGGACGATACTCAGGAGTCGTCCCGTGAGAATGAGGAGGAGGCAGATGCCAAATTCAACAGGAACTATGTCAGAACTAAACTGGAGAATGGACTTCTTCGTGTGTGGAGGGTAAGGGGCATCTGAAAGTAGGTGTACATTAGTACACTTCGAATTCAGAACCATATTTTATCAACTGAACGGCCATTGACTCCAATGCGAAGAGTTGTTTGGCCAGGGATATCACTTTTATGGAAATACTTGCGCAGCTCAATGACAGCAACAGTGACATGACTATACAGGAAAATAATCCCCCCCCCCCCCCCCATCTTTTTTTTTTTCTTTTTTCTTTTTTAATCCGGAAATTTGATCCTGAGCTTGTTAAGAGTATGTACTTGATAGGATCGTGGAAGTTAGGGAGGGAATCGTGTGATCAGCCCTTATGTGAGAGTGCAAGTCTTCTGTCTAAATACGATACTACCAGTTATGTGTCTTATTATCCCAATGTTGCAGAAGCTCTGGTACTTAGGACGCTAGCTTGTAGATATCTCTGGTCATTATGTTGTTACATGTGTTTGTGCAGGATGTGCAGCAGAAACTGAAGCCGTACATTCTGGGCATAGACTTGTCCGGTTTCAAGTATGACGAGTTTATTAGGGTCCTGGATATTGTCAATAGGTAAAGGGTTTGGCAGTGGGGGTTTGTGAATTCTTGTGTTGACTTGAATCTTTTTTTTTTTTAATAGACTCATAGGCATAGGGGTGGAGTTTTGTGGTGAAGGCTCCACCTCCCTACACGACTCTATCAGACAGCAGAGTCTCATGTACTTCAGAAACTATCACAGGTAAAAAAAAAAAAATTGCATAACTATTAATATTTGGTAAAGGGTGGTCAATGGTATGGTTTGTCGGAGCATGAAAAGAAGGAGAGAACTAAATTAATAATATAACATAATAATATTAATAATGAATAACTATATTAATAATAATGAATTAATAATAATTTTAAGTAACCAATATGTACGTATTTAAGGAAATTAGAAAAATATTCATTAGAAGTCTCAATAGCTGAGCAGTGTGGTGTACACTTGAGAACACTGGCCACCAGATAGTCGACCACACCCTTCATGGTTGGCTTTATAGTACTAACTATAGGATATCTCATTTAATTTTTGGTGTCACTGTCGTTGCTGTGCTTTGCATGCATGTGTTGGTAAGTTATGTTGTGATGCACCTTTAGGTCCATTTGTGTGCTTGTGTGTGTGTACACTTGTGCATTAGTGTGTGTGTGTGTGTGTGTGTGTGTGTGTGTGTGACTGTAGGGCTAGACTCGACGAGTTGCGCATTTTCTTGGAGGTGGAGGCATGGGAGGTGTGTCCTGTGCGAGCATCGTTCACTATTCACCAGCTCAGGGTCAGTACAATGTATGCGGGAAGAGACATTTTTAACTTTAAATAATAAAAAAACGCTTTTTTTTTAAAAATCCATGCCTTTTGTACTGGAATGCCCATGAAATGCAAATAGTAGGAGTGGCATAGACAGTTGATGTTAGTGATTCGATTGTCAGTAGGTCTAAGTGGGACCTCTATTCTCTTTTTTTTCTAATACGTTCATTTAATGATACTCCGTTAGCTTTTGGAAGTTTTTGTTTGTCTGTTTGTTTGTTTGTTTGTTAATGTATTGTTGTATGTGTATTGCAGGAGTTTCGTTTCCTGCGTACAGTGGCTACATCTCCATCTGACTCCCTCCAAAGCAAGCTAGGTTCTCCCACCAGGCGGGATGGTGAGTGTGTATAGGGACCACTGCTGAAGACGTTGGTTGCATTCAGTTCACAATGTCATCTCTGTAGACTCCAGCGTCTTCAAGAAGTTCTCCACTTCAGATAATCCTTTTGTAGAGCAAGAAGAGGAAGAAGAAGAGGAAGTTATAGAGTTTGGAGGAGTAAGCCGACACAGTTCAATGAGTGTCCTTTACAGTATTTGTTGTTTGTTTGTTTATTTGTTTATTTTTGTTTTGTTTGTTTATTTGTTTGTTTAGATGGATGACAACATCAGTGATGATGAGAAGGCAGATGATGATAACCAAGGTAATGTCTGCTTGTGGGATTATTGCGAATGCTTGTATTAGTTGTGTATGTCTCTTGTTCCATGCAGGTGGTCTGAAGTTACGGTAAGGAGGGTGTGGTTTGAATACATAGTAGCCAACACTGTGCTTGCCTGATTAAACACACAAACATTCGTGTTATTATATTGGGAGTGGTACGATTTGCTATTATAATCCGTTTGTTAAACACGCATTTATGTGGCAGGAAATCTATTTATATCTAGTACTGGGGTATGAACACATATGTAGGTCATGTCATAATTAGATATTTAAGTGGGGGGGGGGGGGGTTAATTAGAATCATATTCTAATACATACCAATCCAGATAATGACTGAATATTCATTCCTGTTTTAGTATCAATCTTGTGTGTGTACAGTATGTGTGTGAATCTGGTGTGTGCAGGGCTGCATATAGAAAACAAGTCTGTAGGAGGGGCATTGAGAGTATAGAGATTCATATGTATAAGAGGCCATTGCAGGGCTTAGCAAAAACTGTGCTGATTTCATGTTGCACAAGTCAAAATGTAGTTCTAAAGGATTTCTAGGATTCGAAGGTTATTAGGGTGGGGGGGGGGGGGGGGGGGGGGGGGGACGAATGTCCCCTTCGCCCCCTCCCCCCCTCCCCCCCTTCTTAAAAGTAGCCCTGGTACAGTGTGTGTGTACTGCATGTCTTCATGTTGATGTGTGTGTGAGTAGATACAACCATGACTCTGCTCGAGGACCTCTCCTCTCCAACACAACACTCACTGTGCTCAGGTTCTTCGGTGAGTTTGTGTTAGACTGTATTGATTGCCATTGTTTGTTGTTGTTATCATTGTTGTTGTTGTTGTTGTTGTTGTTGTTTAGGTAATTACATACAGATGATGAATGTATTGAGCACTATAGGATTCGATGTGTTGGAGTGTCTCTCTCAGCTTTATGATTATTACTTGTTTTCAGTGAGTTAACTAGTTCAACTTTATTTGAATGCTTTGGAAGTAATGATTTATACTATGTTTAGATTCAGAGGTTCTTTGCGGCAGACCTGGTGAGTTCCGGCATAAATAGTGTGTTGTCAGTTGTATTGAACATATACTGTATGTACGTTGTATGTGTGCATTTAGTGCACATGTGGTTAACGTGCGTATATCAGTGCCTGTGTGGTCTAGTGGTGGTGTCCTTGGCTCAGGGCCTGAGGTCCCAGAGTTCAAGCCCAACTCAGGCAATTTTTCCATCTAGTTTTCCATCTGCCTCCCACCAGCCCCACCAGTCCTCCCAGCTGTGATTGGGTAACTGGCATTTGCTGGGGTGCAAATTCAAGGCCTTTACTCATGAAACAGCAATGGTCCAGGTGGGACTTTGGGTGCCCACACCACTTGCTGTGAGGAAAGGCCTGTTCTCCTGCGAGTTCCTAGCCAGGCTCCAGGAGCTTTGCTTGCACGGCTCACAGTGCCTGCTTAATGCTCTAGCAGGTTGCAAGAGAATTCGCTTTGTGTGTGTGTGTTAGTGTGTGTGTGTGTGTGTGTGTGTGTGTGTTAGATGGAGTCAGCAGATGTCCAGCTCAGTTCTAAACTGAGTACTTCTCTGAAGAGGATCTCAGACACAATCATCCTCTCTCAGCAACAGGTCAGTTTTATTCCAACGCACGCACGCACGCACACACAAACACGCACATTCATAAACATGCGCACACGCATGCACACAATCATCTCAGATGTAGCCATGCATACCACACTACTACGTACGTAGGTAAATGCATTTTCCAATGAGCTCACAGACATGCACACACCCACTGATGCTAACTACTATTGCTAGTGATGTGATTGAGCACGCTTGCTAGCGTTAGCTGTTACTTTACCTGTTAGGTATAAACAGCCTCTAAACCACTCATTCTGGCGTGTCCTAGTTCACCTGCATTCACTGCTTCTCTTCAACTTGAGTTCTATTAGACATCTCCATAGTTCAATTAGATAAGAAAGTATTTCTTGAATAGCGAATAGTTCAGTGTGTTAGTAATGGGCAGAGGAGCACTGTAGAAACAGGAAGAAACAACATACCAAACCTACCCTGACTTTTACTGTACTAATGTAGAGGTATACTGTACATACTGCACACATTTGTGTCGTACGTAAGCAAGTAATTAGTATTGTGATGAATTTCTACCTTTACAATAGATTTGTGTGTTTGGTAAGTGCGTGTTCGTGCATATGTGTGTGCACTTGTGTGTGTGTGTGTGTGTGATTAGTATGTACAACTTTTCAAAGAAGTAATAAATAGCACGGTGTTGTATTATATTAGTCAAGACAAACTGCATAATTAGCATTTTGCCTTTTCTGTGTTCCATAGTTCCAAGAAGCAGGAATGATGTCCATTGTTCAGTCTGCAGATGGTAGCGTCAAGGTGTGTGAGATCAGCTCGATTCAACAATGCAGTATGTCATTTAACGCTCACCTTGTGTTCCTATGGTTACAGGTGGCCAGTCCCAGTTCCAACCCAGTGGTCAACATTCAAGCCGGGGAGACCCTGTACGGCCTGAGGCACAGAATGGTGGCAGTGCAGTCTCTGTAAGTGTACATGCCATATGGTGTCTACCTGTGTGCAATACTGAAGAGTTAGTGTTGAAGTAGCTGTGTTTATTGTTGTTGAGAGTATCATGACTACAGCTGAAGGAAGTGATTATTTAAAGTTACTGACGAGTGAAAGGTTAAAGGATAAAGTTGGGGTACAGAGTGCATGTGTAATAGTGTATCTTGTGTTGTTGTGGCTGTCTGGTATGAATTACATACGTAGCATTGCTGAGACTGAGCTATAGTAAAGAGAGCTAGCTGTGTAATTCCATTGATAATACATACTTAACAATTATAATGATAGTGAAGTTCTCATTCTAACAGCCAATCGGCGGGTCAAGTTTTAGTTACGTAACATAATATTATTGGCTGTTAGAACGAGAAAATTTGCTATTATAATTATTTCAACCGAAAATGACTGAATCATTACATAGCAATTGTTGACAATGTATGCATGTTAACTACTGTAACCTAGATATAATAGAAGTGAGAGATGAGAAAGCCAAAGTCTGACATGCATACCACTCTCCCATGGTGTGTATACACCTGGCTATCGTTCTGTGTTCTCCCTCCCTCTATGTGTGTTCTCTTGAACTGCCTTTCTCTCATGTTGACAGAGTGTTCCTGTCCACTCAGTTTGAGTACCTGGTCACGTACATGAAGAAGCTCATCCCAGAGTCAAAGATGAGCTTCCTGTCTCAGTTTGTCTATCAAGTGAGTACACATACATGTACATGTACCACGTGTATGTACGTATGTCCACATGTACACATACATATGCTCACTCTCTGTACATATGTACTTACATACACACATACATACGTACCTGCATATAAAGGTATACTCAAATGAATTATTCGTTTGGTCAGAGAAATGATTTTGTAATAGACTGAGGGTTCATTCACACCTTATGTGCTTCAATAATATGGAGGCCTCACCAAACTCAACCCTTTCAGTCCTACATATGTGTGCCAACTAAATTTTACCTAAGGTGTTCTTATTTACATACATACATACATACATATATATAGGTATGTACATGTATGTATGCATATATGTGTGTATTTAAGTATGTAAGTATGTATATAGGTACAGTATGTATGTAGGTACAGTATGTATGTAGGTACAGTATGTATGTAGGTACAGTATGTATGTAGGTACAGTATGTATGGTAGTACAGTATGTATGTAGGTACAGTATGTATGTAGGTACAGTATGTATGTAGGTACAGTATGTATGTAGGTACAGTATGTATGTAGGTACAGTATGTATGTAGGTACAGTATGTATGTAGGTACAGTATGTATGTAGTAGGTACAGTATGTATGTAGGTACAGTATGTATGTAGGTACAGTATGTGTGTAGGTACAGTATGTGTGTAGGTACAGTATGTGTGTAGGTACAGTATGTGTGTAGGTACAGTATGTATGTAGGTACAGTATGTATGTAGGTACAGTATGTGTGTAGGTACAGTATGTATGTAGGTACAGTATGTATGTAGGTACAGTATGTATGTACTTTTTCCTACTTCATTATCCACTTACGCTATAGCTAAAGCTAAAGCACAATTTACAGATATTGCAGACTCATTCATGTACTACCATGCACTTCTTTTCTATCCAGACTGTCAAAACATCCAAAGAGCTGTGCAAACCAGTTTATTATGGAGTTGCATCCAAGGCCATTGGCACCGACCAGGTAAAAAACCCTTTACCAATTCTATAACCATGGAGGAAATGCTCCTTATGGAGCGCTCCAATAGCTGCACGATATGTAACTTTTTCTATTTTTTTTTTATTTTTATATTTTTATTATTATTTTTTTAATTTTATTTTTTTAATTTACGCAAAGGTTCTTTCTGCTATGGGCAATGTGAAATGGGATATCAAGGAGATAAGGTCACAGCACAGCAGCTACGTGGATAAACTACTGCAGGTGTGTCTTCATATTCACAGTGACTAACCGTATACAATATCCACTCACTCTCTCACTAACCCACACAGTACTAGCCGGATTACACTAGATGGTAGTCTTTCCTGCTGCAGTTACTGTAACAGTGGGCATATTGTTGGGGTGGTCTCGTCTTGGCCTGCTTTTCATTGCAAAAGACTCACTTATCCATTTTAGTTCAGTGCATATATTGTATATATATATATATATATATATATATATACAATGTATGCATGTGTGTGTATGTTAAGCTTTACTTGACGGGAATACCATAGGATTTGAATAATGGGAAATGATGTGACAAAATATACTAGTGGTGTGCTTGAGCACAAATGGCGAGCGAGCCTAAAGACTATACTATTTTTATATGAATGATTTTGACTTCTAACACTGAAGCTACTGATAAGGTGCAGTTTTTAAAATTCGCATACACGGTAAAGGGATTTCAGTGCCATAGCAACAACTCTCTGCAACTGCTTGAATTGAAGGAAAAAAACAACAACAAAACAATACACGTTATTTAAAAGTTTTCTTTGTGATATTCTTTAGGTTGTAACACACAATGCTTTGACACAACTGGACATGCACCTACAACGACTACTTCGCCGGTAGTCTAGTGGACAATGATTTCAAGTAAATACTGTTGCGCACGGGTTTAAACCATGACAAAGAGCGCATTGACTTACCACCGCACTAAACTCTAAGAGAAATGGAAAGTCCTTAAGTTTCAAAGTGTACATGCACCGCAAAGAATTAAAAAAGGTAAACAATTCAATTTCTAGGGTGATACGGGTACTGATCGATAAACCAGAGGATTCTGTTTAGTGCAATTTTGGACGGGGTCGGCAACCGAACTAACACAAAAACGCGAGGGTCAAAGTACAAAAATGCCTTACGTACGTCCATACATATATACAAATAAATAAATAAATAAATAAATAAACTAACATCCCCGATTTTCGATTGTGTTACCCCTGTAAGTGTCTCGCTCGCTACGCTCGCTCGCCAATTATATTTATTTTCTATTTTTATTTATGTCAATTAGGAGTTTATCACGTTTAGAAAGCGGCTGACGGCTATTGACAGGTATTAACTCTTAGCTTAAGTCATTAGGCAGTTACTACTACTACTACTACTACTACTACTACTACTACTACTACTATTACATACCACTATTATGCTCCAGTACATACATGTGTATTTCTGTGTGGTTGATGTTGTTGTGGCACGTGCTACAGATTGGCGCCTATACCAAACGATGTGTACAACATGTTGTGGGAGAGAGGCATTACCCTGTCAAACAGGATGTTCGTGGATGGGTAAGTTGGATGAAAGGTTGAGACTTGAAGAGGAAAAAAATGGGAATCTTAAGGAAGAACTGGCTGGGTACCAGGGTTTCATACAGACTATGGGAGCCGTGGGGTTTCCCCCTCAACATTTCCCCCTCAATTTAGTTCTCCCCTCCCCTCCCCTCTAATTTTTTTTTACCCTGACTGAATTTTTAGTTAATTAATGATCAGTACAAGACGTGAAAAATTTGTCACCTAACTCTATGGTTAATTTATTTCACAATGTTGATACACTATTTGTCAACTTTTGTGTACAACCCCCCCAAGCAGCAAAAAAAAATCCTATATGAATCCCTGGGTACACATTTTGTGGTCAAAGCGGTCCAGTCTAGCAGGCTTGAATCTGAGTTCTAAACAAGTAATAATGTATGTATGCATGTGTCGTAGATTTGCTCAAGCCAGGAAGTGCAGTAATGAAGGCAGGGCTCTGATGCAGTTAGACTTCCAGCAGTATCGCACACAACTGGAGAAAATGTCCAACATCAGGTGAGTATGTACATGTGCCTGCACTGAACATGCATGAAATTTCTGTGTCTGGTGGGTGTGGCTTGCATTGCCATGCTGTAGTCAATGAAATGATATTTCCCATATTGAAGTCAACTTACTGTAAAAAATTCTCGCGCAAAAAAGTAATGGATCCCAGGGTTTCATACAGGACTTTTTTTTCTGGGGGGGGGGGGGGGGGGGGAGAGTTTAGGAAGCCAGTTTAGAATTAGTGACATCAATTGGAAGACTAATGCGATTGCAATTTAAGGACCTCAATGAAGTGAACCTTCACCAAATATTAGATATATACAAACAGCAAAATCACAGAATACCATTATAACTCATTAATATTATTTATTTCGTGAAATTCTGGAGTGGGGGGGGGGGGGGGGGGGGGGGATCTCAGGGCGCCCCCTACCTCTGTATGAGCAATGGATCCAGAATATACTCTCTGTACTGCTCAGGAATGGACGAACGGCTACGTTCCAACTCATCAAGGCTTAGCTAGGGTTGCAAGAGCTCGACCCAATAACAATGATATATTTTTAATATAGGAATATTACTGAAATAATCGACAGTAGTACATGTCATAAGGTGAGTATTAGTATGAGGTGATAGCACGGGAAACCGTGCTATTGATCCCTAATAGCACAGGTTACCCGTGCTATCACTCGCTAATAGTAGGCAGCTTTAAAAAAAAGTCATTTGCAATTGTAGCTAAACTATACGTTCACTCACATCTCTTATTTCAGAATAGCTTCCTCTGAAACTTCATTTTCAACGTGCGGCTCCTCTAATCTGTTGAAAAAAACATTCCGTCTAATACGGGTAGAGCTTCTGTGGTAAAGAATGACATTGTTTCCAACTAGAAACTACTCGAGCTGTACGTATCCAGGTTAACACTGCGCGCGTGCGCACTTACCATTACTATTTCACTTAGCTACCGGAGGGTATTTCACTTAGTTTCCACTTAGTTACCGAGGTATTTCAATTAGTTACGCGACTATTTCACGTTCCCCGCACGATTTCAATTGAACAGCGATTTTTCCCATACATTTTTGAATGGGCAACTTATGCGCCGTACTATTATATATTAAATAAAATAGAATTCAACAAAAACTCATCATCATGACATACAAGATGGATAAGAAAATGATATACAAACAAATAAACAGGTTCTGAACTTCAGCGGTAAGGTCGTGAGCATGGTGGTGAAATCCGAAATGGTGACGGGACATTCTTGAGATTCAACGGACTTCCAGTCGAAAAAAATAACTCGGGGGGGGGGGGGGGGGGGGGGGGGGAATAATAGCAGAAGTAAGTTTAACACGCCCTTTCAAGGTCTATACGGTTTTTCGGGCTCACAGAGTGTGATTAATAAACAATAATCAACACTGTTAATTAAGTTCACACCCTCTTCCTGGCCGGACCACTTCAAATTTGCCTGCTACCCTGTAAAAGGTGCCCTCAAGTGATTTCCATACTAAATAATTTCACTCTCTATATTTCATGCTGGAGCATACCTATATACATGCTCACTTGCACATGCTCACTTGCACATGCTCACTTGCACTATGTTTACATATCTCTACAGACCTCTCCCTACCCATGCTTATGTAGAGGATTACATCAAAGCTTACTACCTAACAGAAGAGGACACAGAGTCTTGGATAAGGCATCATCAGGTTAGTGTGTGTGTGTGTGTGTGTGTGTGTGTGTGTGTGTGTGTGTGTGTGTGTGTGTGTGTGTGTTTATGTGTGTGCATTTCCTAATCAACTAAGTATCTAGTCTACAGTGAGTCATGTGATGTAATTGCATGTGATGTAATTGTCATGTGATGTAATTGTCATGTGTTACAGTGATTATGGGATGGATGAAGTTTATGATGGCCTACTGAATACCATATTATTTGGATGTACGTGTATTCTTTTGTACAGGAATACAGTGCTAAACAACTGCACGTGCTTGTGACGGTGGGCGTCGGCTCTCGAATACAGAAACGGTCCAGGCAAAAACTTTTTGCAATAATAGATGAATTGGATAAGTCAAAATGACTTTTATTTTCCCTCACCTTTCTACCCAGCTAGAGTTATTTTACTCAATGTGAAGGTTATACTTGCTTCAGCATCACCTTCATCTGTTGTTTGTTTGTTTGTTTTCCTTTAGTGGAAATTATTTTTATGCAGGGAATTAGTTTTTGGCTAAATTCAGAGGAAAGGGACTAGTCAATGTTTGTGGCTATAGACACCCAGCACTAGGCTTGAGGTAACTAGGCTGGCGGTACCAGGCTTGTGGTAACTAGGCTAGTGATACCAGGCTTGAGGTAACTAGGCTGGCGGTACCAGGCTTGTGGTAACTAGGCTAGTGATACCAGGCTGGTGGTAACTAGGCTAGTGATACCAGGCTTGTGGTAACTAGGCTGGCGGTACCAGGCTTGTGGTAACTAGGCTACCAGGCTAGGTAACTAGGCTAGTGATACCAGGCTTGAGGTAACTAGGCTAGTGATACCAGGCTTGTGGTAACTAGGCTAGTGATACCAGGCTTGTGGTAACTAGGCTAGTGATACCAGGCTTGTGGTAACTAGGCTGGCGGTACCAGGCTTGTGGTAACTAGGCTAGTGATACCAGGCTGGTGGTAACTAGGCTAGTGATACCAGGCTTGAGGTAACTAGGCTGGCGGTACCAGGCTTGTGGTAACTAGGCTAGTGATACCAGGCTTGAGGTAACTAGGCTAGTGATACCAGGCTTGTGGTAGTGATACATATACATTTGTTGGTGGGAAACACTTTTAAGGCTTTTCCAACAGAAGTAACTCCGTTACATATCTTGAGGATGTTTGCATACAATTGTCTGTGTCAATGGATTCGTGGATGTGCTAGATGACAATGTGTACGTCCAATAGCACTGTCAGTGAGATCAGAGTGCACAAACACTCACAGACACACCACACCCACAAATAGGTTAATTAATATCCTCAAACAATGCTAGAGAACAAAAATGCTATTAAGTTTTACATATAATATACCTCCAGAAACTACTTACTGACCAATTGTTTGGGTAAAGGGTCTCACAATGGTAATAGTGGTGTATGATATCAGCACATCCTACATTTGTACCACATTATTTTCAGATTGGTGCTGCTCAACTTGAGCAATTTACACAAAAACCTAACTTTGCTAAACTCAATAAATCATACACGGCTAACTTAGGCCATACCAAATTAATTTGTTGTTGCTCGGGCCCTACCTACCCTGTTTTTTCTGATTTCAAAAAAAAAATAAAAAAATTTCAAAATATTTTACTTAATTAGATAATATCTATTTTAAAAAATTTTTTCAAAATTTCTTTTATCTATGCCACATGGTCATTGACATGGCTACATCTGCCTTTGGTGTTGGTTCAACTCTTTTCTATCCAAACTCACCATTTCATGACACAATTGTGGTAAAAGAAAACATCTCTTGTGCAATGGTAATAGTGGTGTATGATATCAGCACATCCTACATTTGTACCACATGAACCCTATGGAAGCTTCATATTACAGTGCTGCACTTGTCAAATTCCCTCCAGTGTGCAATTATTGTGGAAAGGATGAAGGAGGGTTAGTAACAGAAGGAGTAGCAGAATTGAAAAGAAGCTATGGGGTAGTCCGTCCACTCTGCTGCATATGCCAATCTAAAGGCAAGACTAATAAAGTATCTCACCCAAACAATGTGAAAAGATGTCGAGTCGAATGAACAATTAAGTAATATTGACACTTTAATTAATTATAATATTCATGATTTTTTTAAATGATATTCATGTTTTTTTTGTTTTTTTCCCCCTACCTACCGACCCTACATCTCAGCCTAGTTCGCCCGAGCAACAACAAATTAATTTGGTGTGGCCTTACATAAAATGATATGATTTATGAGGCTCAGTTCACATAAAGCCTTCAATAAATAATTAAATAAAAGAAGACAGACTTAGATTTGGTATAGCTTTAATTGCCATATTATATTCATTCATATGGGAATGTGCAAATGACCAGAGCCGCCAAAATATATTACGTACATACATCAGCAAATAAACCTGCAGAGTTGAAGGACTCCTTGCACTGAACATGCAGTATTTTCAGATGATACAAAATAATAATATAAAAATGGACCTATGTTCTATGGTGTCATGTACTTGGAATGGAACACATCCACTTATGTAGTTCATTGGAGTATTTCATGGCCCAGTTTTGTATCACGGGTTCTTTCCTCTGGTCCTTACAGTCTTTGGGAATCTCGTTCCTAAAGTGTCCCAAGATGGCCACATTCGTGGGCACCTGCACTGCTCCAGAGTAACCGTGCAGCGTTTGGCACACGTCGTGGACAGCAACCTCTAGCGTCAGCCTCGGTCGGGTCATAGATTTAGATCGATAGTTGTATCCAGGGAAGCAAGGAAGTATCTTAGTACGAGTCAAGTATTTGGGGAGGTCAAGACCGTCACAGTCGTCCAGGGAGAAGTTTACCGGTGGCTGCTGCTTATCAGGGAGAAAGAAAGAGTTCTGATGCTTGAAACCTCCTCCTTTCTCCAACCCTGGAATTTTCTTCACTGTTTCTTCCCACCTGGTTCCCCCAATGGGGATAAAGACTTCGTCCAAGTCTTGGTGAAACAAGAAATCCACTTCGTACATGCTCCTGTACAAGCAGTCCTGGATCATGAGGTACTGTCCGTAATAATGCAAAGGGCTCCAAATGGACAGATTTGTCCACTCTATTAAACGTAACACTCTCGGATACTTAGCCAAGAGCTTGTCGATAATGCTTCTGTTTAATTTCTCTGGTATGATGTAAAGAGTAATCAGCTCCGCCCCTAGTATTTTATTTATACTAACAAAGTCGACCAAGTTCTGCAGGGAATTTTTGTTCTCGATCACTGGACCTCCTATACATATGCCAAATGTTTTGGCCGATTCTTTCTTCTGCCTACGGTTGGCAACAGTTACAGCTTGTGAAGTGAACTGTGGATCACACTTGGAATGTTCCGATATATTCACAGACACTGGTGCAACATGCTGATGTGCCGGACAGTAGAAGAAATAAGGGAGCCCTCCGAGGTTAGGACGCATGCAAGATGCTATGCCCTGTAGGGTCAGCTGCTTCTCCACACACTCGGTGTGTCCATCTTCGTAACGAAACCAACAATATAGAGGTCTTGCTTTAGCATCATTCCACGCATAACCCAATACCACTACTGCTGGCCTAAAAATGGCACTACGATTATCATAGTATGCAGAAAACAAGTGAAAAGAATCCTTCTCTCCTTTCCCTCCCACAGATGTCCAGGGAACCTTGAGATACTCTGACTTTCCTTCCTCCACATGCTCACTGTGCTTGGTAGTGGTTCCTTCAGTTGTCACTGGCTTTGTTTCCATTACTGTAAAATTGACATCCTCTGCTTCCCCTTCTTCACTGGAGCTAGCTATGTAGTAAACGGTACCATTATCGCCCCGTAGTCTAGTTCTCAAACTGTCGTACTGATCTCGACCTAAATTCTGGACTACATGACTGCTCCTGAAATTTACAACATTTCTGCGGTACAAAAACAGTAGTAACGGTACTAGAGCTATCAAAGCGAAAAAGGTTCGCCTCATCATGTATGAGTTGGAGTCCCTGCCAGACATTTCCCCCAATAGCCTCCCAGTCCCAGCAATATTAATTATAATTGGTATTGCTACAAGAACGCCCACATGATCGCACCTAGTTTAAGTAACCGAACATTGTTTTGGAGCGCTTTATTTAGATTATTAAAGGGAGGCGGGTCTCCTATGCTGATGCCAAGAAGTTCCCGGCTTGCACTGTTCCTTATAGCAGTACCGTCGGTGTTGTTCTTCCTGCTGTTAACGGGTCCAAGAAATCTGAAAGAAAGAGAAAGGATATACAGTAGTTTTGAGGATTCATTGTATGGAAACGCGTCGAGATCAGATAATAGCGCTGGGGTAACTGGTTACCTGACCGAGAGATCACCCCTTTCCAAGCATGCTGGCAGTTCAAAGGAAGATTCATTTTGTTACAACTTTCTGGATGCCACTTTACACAACTCCTTACCAGTATGTGTCAATTCACTTGGCTCTGAGCTTGAAGCTGCATCAGTTAGTTGTGCCAGTGACAAAAACAGTAACACAGTAGTAGCCTGCATCTTAAGAAATGTAATTGTTCATCCAGATATGCTGGCTGCTTCATTGCTCAGACCTGAACATGTTGTGTTTTCTAGAACTAATATGACTATTGCATTATTAAACAATCAATCCACGACTTGTGATGAAGTTAATTTAAGGGGCTGGCCATCTCATTTGAAATCCAGTGACTATATGAGTAAAACTGTGGAGGCTCTGAAATTTTCCCGAAAACTTAGTAGCAACATCTGCCAGGAATGGATTGAGGAAGATGTTTACATTTTTACAGCTAAGCAATCTCAAATTTATTTTCGATTTCTTGATTATTATAATTTGCACAAATTAATTGTAGATTTTGGCAGTAGCTATAATACCAGTAAAACTAGTTTTCGTGTTATAAGAACATCGGGAAGCAACCACTATTACTTTCCTAAATTTGATCAAAAGTTATTTCCTGAAGCAGTTGTAGAAAGAATTGACAATTTAAGGAGCATTTCAACTTGCTTCAAAAAGATAATTTTAGTTCCTAGAGCCTATTCCAGCCCATTCTTCCAGTGCAAAATGTCAAAGCACTTGTTAGAAAAATGCTTAAAGTGTGATGGCTCAGTTAATCGCAACTCGCCTATAAGCACATTCCGTACCAGAGTGCTTCATGCATGCAACTTGAGAGATGACCATGCTCTGAAGAAATCAAGGTTCAACATTACACTTATATCTCGAAACCCATACTCAAGATTTCCTACAGACAAAATGGGGAGTTTCCAGCGAATTCTTGCAAATGAAGGTGCATTATTGCTCAGATTAAAAGCCAGGTTCAAGTTTGCAAATGTGCACAAAGTTCGCCTGGAAACCCTCGACATCTGTGAGCAGATCCGATTGGTGCACACATCCGATGTGCTGTTGGGAGTGCATGGTGCTGGGCTGGTTCATCTGTGGTGGCTACAAGAAAAGTCGCTGGTGTACGAGTTGGAGCCTCATTTTGAAGTTTCGAATCCCACTTTTCGTGTTCTTGCCCGACTGTCAGGCAGACGCTATATGAGGTCATTGGCTGGCGGGGATTCCAGGTTCGTTTATGCTCGCATCAATTCAGTGTTGAGTGACATAGATGTTTACTTGAAATCCCGAATCCGGTAAAAAATGTATTTTAACAGAGTAATAGTTTCTACATGTAATTTTTATTGAAGGACTTGCATGGAAACGGTATTAGGGAACAAGTAATTCAATGCTGTATTATTGTAGCTAGTTGTTTTTATCAATAATTTAAAAAATTAGGATTGATGTATCATTGATTTAAATTTGTTAAAAGCATTGAACTAAATCACGTATTTAATTTATGATATTAAAAACTAAATTATAACTAAGTGTATTCACAATGTAAAAAAACCGAACGGAATAAAGTACTACATAATTGATAGCTACCTTGATTTGTTATTATCTGCTCTATTTATTGTACAATTTCAATCTAGCGATACGTCTAGAGCAACACCAATTTCTTAACTCTACGAGTGCATATTAAAAAAACAACAATTACTAGTCCCATAAGGTGGTACTGGCAGGCAACCCCTCTGACTTATGGTAGCCGAACTATTTATTACCTACACGAGACATCGAAAGGCAGAAAACTTGGGCTGTTCATCAAAAGATAGTCAATTTTTTCTTTCCTTTTTTTTTACTGGGACATTCAAAGTTTTCACTGAAAAATTAGCTAGCTAGCTATGTTGAATCTTCTATATAGAGCATTCAGTGAGTGAGAGTCATTTATTTCATAACGTACCAACTATATATAGCAACTGCAATCATCACTTTTTCACTTATTTTGGAATAATAAGAGAATAATGACAAAAGTAGGGAATAATATACTATTCTTTCGGAATAATAACTTTTAAATAAAAAAGAATAATTCTAAAAATTTTGAGCATAATCTGGCAGGCCCTAGCTAGCTAATAGGAATACACACAAATATAGCTAACCAAATCTATAGTAAGTTGCTTTGCTTTAAAGTTTGGGGAGGGGGTATGAAAATGTTAGCATCATATTGACACTAGCTAATTTAATTTGGACATGCCCTCTTAGTAGGAACAAACCATTAAGGAACCACAAGAATTAATATTACAATATTATTGACTCATTCAATAACAGTGTTTATAAGTATAAACATTATTAGCCTGAAAGTAGCTAGCCTGGAATATTGGTATGTGGAACTTTTATCCAAAATATCTTCACAGGACCAAGTGAAAATAAGATTCATGCCAATGTGGCAGGGTCAGAGTACATGGTCAGGCTGGTCAGGCTATGGCCACGTTTTGGGATGACTTTCATTCACAGAAAGATTATTTGGACACTTTGACACATCATTTAAATACATTTTTTTTATGATTTTGATTACTTACAATGTAATTCATTGTCATTTGATTAAAGCACAGGTCAAGCCCACAGGTCTAGCTACTTCGAAATGGCACATTTTATTAGCATATCTATATGTATGGCCACACCCATGACCGCACCTTTCTTGGCCTGACCACTAAAAAATGCTTCCTCCGGCCCTGCTGTGGCATTTTTACGGTTAATTTGACCATCTCGAGTTTGGTTCGATAGAATGGCTAACCTCCTAGTATAGTATAATATGATGTGATTTTGAAGTCGAATCAACTTTAAAATTTTTTTTATGGTCAAATCTTTATAGACTCTTTAATTATTCTCACCTAATCTTGCTATAAAAATAGTAAATAATATTTTCTGTTTACTGAAAAATTGCATAATTATTACTTAAGCTCGAGCAAGTATAATAATCCAAAAGAGAAAAATCGCTAGGTTAAAAAAGTTGCAGAGCATATTATGTCAAAATTAATATAATATACACCAAGTAGTAACATTCACTAATGTTATGAGTTTTGAATTCATCATGACATTTTAAAATACTATTCACAAAACTAAATGAAGATTTGCAGAAAAAATAGTCATTATCAAACACAATCTTAAGAATAAAGCGTTTCTAATTGATTTCACATAAATTTCAGTAAAATGTAACATTTTCAAGAATATGATTTTATAGACCCAAGTATTTAGAACATTATTCATGAAAACCATTTCCTGCTTAGCCACCATAAGTTTTCCCAAATAATTATTGTTTGACCGCCAGATTATTTATAAAACTTTTATGGTTCCTTCCAGCTTTGGAGATGAGCAAAAATTTAGCTACATGATACATCCTGTTTGAGATAGTGTAATTTTAGGCAGATTGCATTGTCAACACCATCTGTCAAAGCATCAAAAAAAAATAGTTGCATAAAGTGAACCTCCTCAACATTGGAGCTAGGGCTAGGGCTAAAGACTTACATTGATGTAGGACTAGAAAGAAGTGGAAGAATAATTCCTTCCTGATTCCATTTTCATCTCTAACCTCAATTCTAATTCAGCACATTTTCTCCATCATTAATTTCATCCTGTTATAATTGCTTGGGAGGTCAGGTGGAGGAGGAACTATTCGCCAAGATCGGGTAAAGGATGGCTGCGTAGTGTCTAAAATAAGTGCGCGAATTAGTTAAACTCAGCAGCTGAAATTTGTGATGACGCATTGGAGTCGAACTCGAATGCAAGAAATATTTTTTGTGTCAACTTCGGTGGTCCTGTTTCTAACGCTGTCACTTTGGAGTCGTCAGATCCGCCGTCAACTTAGCGGTGATGCGGACCTCTCAAATTTAGACGTACGGACAAATTCTAATACAACAACAATAGAGGAAACAAGCAAAATCAACATCAGTTTATTGCCCAAGGCGATTGAAGTAAACGTGACTCCAATAAATGAAATGGAAACTACTTCAGCTACAAAAACGTTTTTCAAGCATAGAGCGCTAAGACTAAGTAAATACTCGGGGTTCATTCCAGTAGCGTGGACTTCTGCAGGAGGAGAAAAGGAAATAAATAGTTTTCAATTATTTTCAGCCTATTATGATAACAGAAATGTTTCGCAGAGTAAAGCAGCGATTACAGTGCTTGGGTATGCCATTAGTATGGTACAGAAGAGGCCTTTGTACTGTAAATTTAAGTATGAAGATGGTAATACAGAATGTTTGAAAACACCACTGGTGATGGAGTCCATTGCAACATGCCTTACAGTTGATCTAGGTGGAGTTCCATACTTCTTTAGATGTGTGGTTGACCATTTTTATCATATTCCAATAACCGTCAGAATATCTGACCACAGCAATTGCACATCTCAATTCACATCAAATGAAATTTTAGTTGGTAATCGCAAGATTGACCACTCAGCCAGAAATGACTTTGGTATATGTGTGGGTGGTGCTCTTATGGAACAAAATATTACCCTACAGGATGTAATTGAATTTGTGAGCCTAAGTCAAATATTAGGGGCCAAGCTTATTACTATTTATGTCTCCCTGAAAGACGTGAATAGTAGCATGATTGAACACTTACTGTCACGGTACCCAAAATTACTTCGCTTCGTAGAGTGGAGAAGTTTTAGAAAATGGTACCCTCTTCATTACCATGGCCAATTCCTTTTAATTCATGATTGTTTATATAGAAGTATGTATGAAGTGAAATATTTATTTGTGCAAGATCTTGATGAAATGTTTGTTCCAGCAGAAGACAAGCTGTGGTCAGAAATGGTGAAAAAGTTGCCTAACCTTGCAAAGGGAGTAGGATTTAGGTTTCAAAATTTCTTCTTCTCCTCAGCTTCTAAATCTACACCAGTAAACAGGACAAAGAGTAACTCTTTTAAAGACCATTGTAATAATAACTTAGACACCCCGAAGTATCTGACGAGAACTCTGCACCACAAGTGTTTCCCAGGATACCGGTACAGATCCAAATTTATGATCAAACCTAGTTATGTAGTTGATGTTGCTGTACATTGGGTGTGTAAAGTATTGGCTGGATTTAATGGCGCAGTAGACGTTCCGACAAATGTAGGTTTTCTAGGACATTTTCGAACTACTGTACCAGAAGATTGCCTGAAGGTGGAGGCAAAGCCAGCTAGGGAAAATCTGTGGGCAGCAAAGTTTACAGGTGCACTTCATGAGAGAATATGTCAGACAAACACGTAGTACCTGTGTCTTTCATTATTGTATATTATACAAATTTATATCTATGAAATTTAGCATACTAGCTATAACAATTAGTATAATATTAAATTCTTAATTGAGTACATTCAAAATAGTCCAACTAAAAATTTATTATTATTATTATTATTATTATTATTATTATTATTATTATTATTATTATTATTATTATTATTATTATTATTATTTTTATTATTGCTATTACTTTATTGTTATTTTTTATTATTACTGCTGTTATTATTACTATTATCGTTATTGTTTTATTATTATTTTATGATTAGTTATAATTGCTACTATTTTATAGCTATAATAATTATTATAATTATTATGAATATTATTGTTAGGTAAAGCTAATCTTTTTTTTTTTTAGTTCTGTAATTGTTGATAGTAGCTAGCCTCTAAAAGAGAGAGAGAAGTCATCATAAAATTTTGTAGCTACCATAAACAATGGTATTATAATACAGAAACAAATGGCACACTAACAACTTTTGCTAAAATTACAAATTGATTATGAGAGTTTATTAGCTAAATAGCTACTTCCAAATCAATACTAGCTTACATACTAGTAGAAAATGATGCTGCAATCTTATTTGACCTTGAATTTTAGTAGTCATGATTAGTACAACATACCCCATGCCCTACATAAGGCTATGGTTATCAGAGGGAAAAAAATAAGTGCTGGTTGGACTCCCATTGTTCTTTTACTATGACGATTCTTTACCTCACGAATGGATTGTTGATGTGAAATGGATTATTGGTCTTTGGAAATGACTATTGCATAATTATTGAAAGTAAATCAGTTACAGCACAACAGTGAGAGATGCAAGATTAATTTACATTAACTAGCTTGTGGTTAATGATATATATATAATACATATAAATATATATAATATATCAGTAGCTCTACATGATTACTTTCCTGGTGGATCACTTCTCCGATCACCTGACAAGTTGAGGGATTCTTGTCACCTAATCCTTATGTTGCCACCTCTTCTGAAATCGTTTCAGAACAATCTTCTTATATCTCGTATTTGATTCAAGCTTAAAAAAAAGAAAACAATCTTCATTTTCTAGCTTGAATGCAAACATCTCCAGAAAACAAGACACACATCATGCCTTAGCTCACATGAGCATGCACAAGTCCATGCACCAACAGGCACGCACACACACTAACACACATGCACATGCACACACTCATTCGGTCATATTAAAAATGTCTACATACATATACATTATACACCGAGCCAAAAACTTTCTACCCAGTAATAGGTCTGCAATACAATGGATATTGAAGAACTTTAATATCAAAGAATGAACTAAAACGTTTCAATCCCGTAGGATTTTTATCAGTTAGATAATGAAAACTGAAAAAAACCCAACAATAAATGATGGACTAAGTACATCAATTGTTTTGTTTTGTTTTCAGTTTTTCACTTTTTTAATGTCCAACTCCTCCAAGATTGATGAAATGTTTTGGTTTATTCTTCGATAGATTATGTAAAGGTTCTTTAGGAAATCAATATTCCGAATATAACACGCATAGAAAGAATGAGTCTAACTCTTTATCATGACATAATATTAAAAGATTATTTCTGTATAGTGTTTCTACCGACAAAATAGTTAGTATACCTTGCAACAATGTACTGCATAGGCCAAGGCTTGCAAAGTTCTGAATACATTTCAATTCCTAAGATAAGCTTGAACATAAAGTAACCTTTAGTTTATAATTATTTTTTATTTAAGAATGTTATATGGTGGGGGCTCATTAATTTGTGTAATTCTCTAGCTAAAATTGTAGTTTCAAATATGAATTATATTTTCAATATTTCTATGAATAGAATATGGATATTCTCACCACAGGACCGGACATTTATTCTCACTGTTCATGAAACACCTTGCAGATGGTATTTTAATTTTAAAGTGCCAGATTATTCTTTCCACTGACTTAGATTATTTTTTCCCCAAATTAGACAGAAAGTTTTCAAAAACATGTTTTTTGTTGCTGTTGTTCAGTGAATTTGTATGAAGGCTGAAGTACAAAGTAGCTAACAAGCATCTTCTACTGAAGAGACACTGACAAGATACTAAGACTGCCCAAAAGAAAACTTCACAGTTTCAATTTTGGTGAATGCTTTTTGTTTGTGCTAACCTTCAGGCATGTGCAGAATGTAATTCAATGTGAAATATTTACACATTGATGCTTTGCTTACTCTCGCTATGAAAAAAAGAATCTTTCCTAGTGTTTTTAGGCTAGTATTAGACAAAGCATTTACTTTGAAGAAGTGTTGCTGATCATATTGTTTGTGTTGTTTCATTAATATCCCCAACACTGTTATTTTAAATATGTTGCCATGCAGGTAGTGGCTGACCATGTCAACACTGAATTCCTATCAACCATGATTACATTTTTTGAGATTTTGCATCATCACATTGTAGAGAAGTATTTTTTAACCTTAATAGAACCACCCAATCCTATTCAGTGCAATTCTTAATTAATATGAAAAATATTAGCTACGCAATATATGTAATTGGGTTGATGTCACATTGTGAATCAGATGTGTTCATAAAATTAACTATACTTTTTCAACTTGTGCACTTTCTACTTCTCACCTCCATCTACTTGTTTCTTCACCAATTTAACAAGTGGTGAAAATATATACAGGCCCCAAAGACACATTGTAGCTCATGTTGACTGGTATGGAATACAGCAATTAGCTAGCTATGGTTTCCATAGCCCTATTGTTAAAAAAAAAAAAATTAGTCTCAGGTCTCTGTTCTGTCATAGCAGCATCTCAACTAAACCCTATTCTTCTAATTTAGTTTCAAATCTTTCATAACACATATTATTAGCTATATAACATCTTTTATATATTGTTGATACATTCCTTATTGATTGGTTTGCTGACTGAATAATATTGACCCAATTCAGTGATTCTTCAAATGTCACACACCGGAATTCATCAAGCAGTGCTGTTGTTGTTTTACACTGTTAGCTTTAGTCTAAAATCAACACAAGACAGCACTATAAAGGAGCTGCCATGAACATCAGGAATTATTATCCTACAAGTAGCTAACTTTCTTTCATTATATTTTGAAGGAATACAACAATGACATCCATCAGTCTACTTTTCTTCTTGACTTTCTTGGGACTTCAAGGTAAGAATAATACCACTTGAGTTTCGATTCATGGAAAAACAGTATAATATCTTGATGCATTTTTTTCACAGAACTAGTGAGCAGCCAACCTAACTGTGCGGCACTAGACAGCATTATAACAACCTCTCGTTCCAATACCGATACCGGGACATGCACCAAGAATACGGACTGCACTCAGGTTTCTTGCACCAAGGATTCTTTCATAAATAGTGATAGTTTGACACACAAGTATACATTTAATCCCTGTGTTTCTCCTCTGTCGGTGCGCGTGAATGTGCAGTTAAATAGAGCCACTCCGCTCAAGATTGATGTACTTGTAACTGCAACAAAAAATTTGGATATTACCGGTCTTGGTGTTGCCAAAGTTGAACTGATACCACAAACTAATGGTGGTGTTAATTTTGGGGTAAGAGATTATTATACATGTGTAAAAAATTCTAATCATATTCATACAGATGAATCCAACATTTTTTCTTTACTATAGGTGAAACTTCGGGAAACTAGTGCTAACGCAGATAAAACCCTTATTCCAAGTCAAACTGTTTTTATGAAATGCCAAGGTTAGTAGTTCGAATTACAAAAATAACTGCATACAGTTACTAATTATAGCTAATATATCTTAGCATTTGTGGACAGATGAAAATGCCTGATATGACACAAAAATAAAGCTTTGTCCGAAGTTATTACTCTAATTAATTTTCTGAACACCACAGAAGTGATGTGGAATATAGCTAGCTTGTCATCAGAACCTGTAGCTATATTAATGAATTTTCTAGGACAGTGGTAGCTCTAATCTATGTATGTTCATGTCATCAGAAATTAATAATGATACTTTGTATTTTTTATACAGCCACCTCACCTCCACCAACCATGAAAGCCACTACCAAAAAATCATCTGGAATGAGTGCCATTCCTTCCTTTAGTGGCCTGCTGGTAGCCATGTCCTCTACCCTCATCAAACATGTTCTCCAATAATACTTTAATGAAGAGGGAACAACATTATTAAATTGACTTTGAGAGCAAAAAAGCTAAATATAGACTGTGTAGTATGTTATAGATAGCGATTCATTTGTTATTTTTTTATTAAAATTACTATTAGCACAAAATGAAAATATGTATTAAAATTTGTTCAGATTGCAAAGATTGCACAAATAATATGGTTACTAGCTAATATTCTATATCTAAGTAATTGAGCAGACATAAGCAAAAGTAACTTCAATGCCTGGTTATGTCTAGCTATCTGAATAATATTTAGACCTGTAGGGTAAGGTCCACTGTGAAATCTCACTCAAGGATTGTACTTTTAGTAAAAAGGAAAATAATATTGACTCATGGCTGAATAAAAGTAACGTTCTGGTTATACGTCTGAGTGAGATGATTGCGTTGGAATGTGTGAATGGAAATGTGAATGGAAATGTAAAGTGAAAATCAATTAGCTAAATGCAGTCCAACATTGAAAGTCACTACAGACCCTTCTACAGCAGCTTACATGATTTGAGTGACTCATAGTAAAGTAAAGCTATACTGGAACTTTATAGCCAGCTTTGCTTCAATTATAAATTGAAGTGTTCTTACACTAATTAAATAGAAGGAATGAATCAGAGGAAGATAGTTGGATTACAAATCAGTTACAAAAGAGATAAGTAATTATTGAGGCTTATGTGATTGTATAGGAAGAGTAAACAAGAATTTAGATTACCGTATTTACTAAAAAACTCACAAGTTTAAACATGATACATTTATATTAATAACAATTAAAAAAACTTAGCTACATTGCTGCATTTTATAAAATTTTTCACATTATATATAGGTGTTGTCTTGTATACCATGGTGAATAATCAGCTTCCTTTTGGAGAAGACTGTGGTGTTCAGTATGCCCCCTTCATTTTGTTGTTCAGGCACAAACATGATTGAGTTAGTCTGAATCATCTCTGAACAAGGAAGTAAGAGGGAAACTTCTACTTAGACAATTCCAGAGCAAAAATAATAATTGTTCCAAAATGTAATTAAATTATTTATAGCCTTAGCTATACAGTACAATTCACTGCTAAATTGTTAAAAAAAATTTAATTAATATTCAACATAAGTTATGAATCAAAAAGCATTAGTTTAGAAGGTTAATTATGCTCCATTGAATTACATTTGTCTTAAAATAGGCTACTTCTAAAGCACTATTTATTATTGAATTATTTAAAAAATGGTCGGTCACACATGTAGCTCTAGCTATTGTTTTTTCCCTTGCAAAAATATTTTCATGAATGAAAGTATATGTATATCTATTCAACAGAAGTTACATCTGGCTAGCTATAATTACAGATCTAGAGAACAGAAATCAAACACAGTATCTTCTTTTGAATGTATGCGAACATGTTATGAGTGTACTTGAGTGTGTGCTGGTAATTAAACAGCATCAGTTTTTCTTAATATATTTACAGTGAGAATGTGAACGTCATATTTAGAAAAAATGGGGAATTTCATTGCTTGCCAACCATGTCATTTTCAGTGGTATGATATGCGATGTATAAAAATTATATCCTAGCTTTTAAGTGAAATTTTTGCACAAATAAATGACACTAACTATACTAACTAAAGGACAATTTTTATTAGTGATGTTTTGTTCGCATCTCTTGTTATAAAAGCTCCTTGTTTACAACCTTGATTAATTAGTAGATGACCAGACTAAATAGATATGTCTAAATGTAGCCGTTAAAGTAAATCCACACAAAGTTGGTGCAATAATAACTATTGGCAATAGAAGATGGCAATGTAGTTTTCCTAGAATTGCTGAGCTGCTGTTATCTCCACTTCTGAGTTATGTAAATGTTTTTGCTGATTTTATTGACTAAAATAAACTTGAGTTTAGTCATACAAAAGCATATAAAGGGATTCTTGTAGTCAATTTTGAAGTAAATATCTGGCCATTGTAGCTAATTCACTCAGATTTAAAAAAATGAAGTACATGCTTCTGCTGTTCTGTGTTGCCTTTTTGGCTCTTCAAGGTACAATTTTGAATTAGATTGAAATTAAATGAATATTACAATTGTATTACTTTATTATACTTCACTGCAGTGAACAGTCAAAATTGTAGTGTGCTGGATTCAATACTTAGAAGTAAAACTGATGAGGCTGGAGTGTGTAATAAGGACACTGACTGCACTGCCATTGATTGCTCAATAACTGCGCAAATAAATAATACAAATATCAATGTAGATTATTCATTCGGTTTTAGTTCTTGTGAAGAACCAATTTCACTAAACATCGAGATAAATATACTTACAGTACCTCCTATTATAATTGCTGAAACAC